>Ga0335075_10000222_pt1 | contig 109137 bp, 87 predicted proteins | sample Lox_Sample_24_FD_206723 | JGI IMG/M metagenome (GOLD analysis project Ga0335075, IMG submission 206723) | Soil microbial communities from Loxahatchee National Wildlife Refuge, Florida, United States - Lox_Sample_2.4 | ecosystem: Environmental > Terrestrial > Soil > Wetlands | place: USA... | reverse complement strand
AATCACGGCGTCGCGGTTGCCTATGCGGCCAGGCAGCTTGGCATACCGGCGAAGATCTTCGTGCCCACCGTTACCTCGGCGGCAAAGTTGGCGCGCTTGCGCGAGTATGGCGCAGACATCACGATCGCCGGGGATCGCTATGCCGATGCGCTAGCTGCCAGCGTGGCTTGGCGCGCTGGCAACGGCGCGATGGACATTCACGCTTTCGAACAAATAGAGACGCTGCTGGGGCAGGGCACACTGGGCCTGGAGCTTAAGGCACAACTTCCGGTCGCCGAGACGTTACTGGTGGCGGTCGGCGGCGGCGGACTGATCGGCGGGATTGCGGCGTGGTACCGCGGCAAGCTGAAAATCGTTGGCGTCGAGCCGTTCGCCTCCCCGACTCTGTTCAAGGCGCTCGAGGCCGGTCGGCCGGTGGATGCGGAAGCCGGAGGAATTGCAGCCGATTCGCTGGCGCCCCGCCGGGTTGGAGAGCTGATGTTTCCGATCGCGCAACAATTCGTGGAACGCGTGGTGCTGGTGCCCGACCAGGCGATCCAAGATGCACAAGCCGCACTGTGGAACGTGCTGCGTGTGGCGGCCGAACCGGGAGGGGCCGCAGCCTTCGCCGCACTGCTGAGCGGAGCCTATGTGCCGGCGTCCGAAGAGCGAGTCAGTGTGGTAGTGTGCGGCGGAAATTTATCGTTCGGAGTAAGTTGAGACCATCCGCCCGCTACCGCAGAGCGTTCTCGACTGCCTTAATTAATGACGGATCTTCAGGTGTCACCGCCGGCTCAAAACGCGCCAGAATTGTGCCATCCCGGCCGATCAGAAACTTCGTGAAGTTCCACCGAATGTCTCCGCCCGTCTGCGGATTCTGGTCCTCGTCGGTCAGGTAGTCGTAAAGCGGAAGGCGGGGATTAACTCTGATGAATACCTTAGCCATCATTGGGAATGTGACATCGTACTTCCGCCGGCAAAACTGCTTGATCTCCGGATCCGACCCCGGTTCTCCCTCCCCGAAGTCATCGGAGGGGATGCCGATAATCACAAATCCCTGGTCCTTGTGTCCCAGGTACAGCTTCTGAAGGCCGGCATATTGGGGAGTGTACCCACAGCGGCTTGCAACATTGACGATCATCAGGACCTTCCCTTTGAAATCGCCAAGGTGCACTGTCTCGTAGTCGATGGAAGTTAGCTGATAGTCATATATTGAGCCAGCCGAGAGGATCTGAGCCGCTGCGACAGCGGCTATTGCCGGAAGAAGCGTTCTCTGCACGATGGTCCTCAATGTCGCTATGAGCGCGAACAATCAATAGTAATACGGACATGGACCACCGGATCAAAAATGAAAACCGATCGTGCCGGTTACGGTGCGCGGTGAGACGTAGTGGGTTCCGCTAAACGTCGAAATGAAGTTGTAAAGCGCGTACTCGTTCGTCAAATTGATAACTTCCAAACGGGCGCTCCATTTATACCGGTCCGCATGGAACAAGTTATCGTCTCCGACGGCGACATCGAAGAGATTGCGTTGTGCGATGCGCGACGGGTTGTGATCGTCGTCCTCAGTGCCGGGGGCGGGTATGCTGATGAGATTCGAACCATACTGCGATTGCCGCGTAGACGCTATTGGGACTGATCGGAGTCGTAGGTGTGGCGTGCACGCTGCCGCAGAAGAGGCCGGCCTGGAATTGCTGATCCGGTGTGATGATGGACGCATCCACCACCGTGTCGCCTCCCAACGGCCTGTTGGCGCAATTGCCTCCAGCGCACGGCACCGGGCCCGCGACCAGGCCGCTGTCATAGCGCCAAGACGCGGTGACGTCACCATGCGGCTGGCTGACGCCGAGACCGGAACGCGTGTTCACCACAATGACGAGGCTGTCTTTGTCGCCATATTCGGCTGGTGGCGCGCCCTCGATCACCTCCATAGATTGAAGGCATCCACAGGAAGCTGATTTGAGAAGACCTTGCTGTGCTGGTCGGTAATCGGCTGGCCATCGTCGAAAACGAGTTCGAGGCGTGGTCGCCAAGCCCGTGGAAGAGCCCGTTGGAATCGGTAGCAACTCCTGGCGAGGCCAGATTGACGAGCGAACTCAGAGAGGACGATTGACTGTCAAGCGGCAGTTTCTGGAACAGCCCACGATCGATATCGGTGTGGGTACTAGGTTCGGTCTTAACCAAGTCGGCGCCAGATTCGACGTTGACCGTAGTTGTCGACGTGCCGATTTTCAAGCTGATTCTTAGATCGAGCGGCACCGGCGAACGCACGTCCACGTCCTGCGCGATCGTCTGGAAACCGGATGCCGAAGCGGTGAGGTGATACTTGTTGGAAGGAATGTTGGTGAACTGGAAATTTCCCTGGTCGTCCGTTTGTGTGGTGGGGTTATACTCGCACACCGGGTTGTGAATCTCCACTGTGGCGCCTTTGATGGCTGCTCCCGAAGGTTCTGGCAATGAGCGGGCGGATGCTTGAGTCACCAGTTTAGCCCGTCACGGACATTCTTGGCTTGGCGTTTGCTCACCACGAGTGTCTGGCCGTTGCTGAGAGTCACGAGCCAGCGCTGGCTGGTGATCATGCTCATTTTCCGAATCTGCTCAACGTTGACGAGAGCGTTCCGATGGATCCTTCGAAATGCGCTGTTCCGCAATCGATTTTCAATCGTTCTCAGGTTCTGGGTGGCTGTATAACGTTGCTTTGAGGTGATGATCCAAGTGACATCTCCCTCCGCTTGGAAGGCCAGCACTTCCTCCGGGCTAAGCAGAAAAAACTCGTCATTGAGCTTGCCCACAATTTTGCGAAATTTGTGCGCTGTGGCGGGAGTTGCGGGCGCAATTTCCTGTAGCTGAGCTAAATTCTCCGCTGCCTCGAGCGGATTCCGGGCCATCCTTTTTGCCCGTTCGACCGCCTGCAGGAGCCGCTGCTGGCGAATCGGTTTGAGGAGATAATCGACCGCCCCTGCTTCAAAGGCTCGGATCGCGTGTTGATCGTAGGCAGTCACCATAATGATGGCCGGCAGATATCCGCCGTTCAAATGGCCTAGCAACTCAAACCCACCCATGACCGGCATCTGAATATCGAGAAAAACAAGATCGGGCTTCAGTGAGGAGATCTTTCGCAGCGCCATTTCGCCGTTGTCCGCCTCGCCGATCACTTCCACGGAGTTCAGCAGCTCCAGTTCTTCGCGAAGCACTTTGCGGGCGACGGGTTCGTCATCGACAATGAGCGCTCGCATCTCGACTAATATGCTACGTTTTACATCCGCCGTGTAGTAGAGGCCCACCAAATCTTCGCATCTGGCCTCTGCTTGGCCGCAGGCGGACTATTTCGTCGACTGAGCGGACGGGCGTTCCCTCATTCCACTGTGACGCTTTTCGCTAGATTGCGCGGCTGATCCACATCGCAGCCGCGGCGGACAGCGATGTGATAGGCGAGGAGCTGCAGCGGGATCATCTCGAGCAACGGCAGCAGCAGCTCGCGCGTGACCGGAATGGTGATCAGATGGTCGGCCATTTTGGCGACTTCTTCGTCACCCTGGCAGGCAATGGCGACCACGACGCCGCTGCGCGCTTTTACTTCCTGAATGTTCGAGAGAGTTTTTTCGTAGTGCACCTGGCTCTCTTCCGATTGCGGATCGCGCGTGGCCAGCACGACCACGGGTAGATTCTCATCGATCAGCGCGTTCGGACCATGCTTCATCTCGCCGGCTGGGTAGCCTTCGGCGTGAATGTAGGAGATCTCTTTCAGCTTGAGCGCGCCCTCTAGTGCGATGGGGAAGTGGATACCGCGGCCGAGATAGAGAAAATCCTGCGCATGGGACAGCCCCCGCGCCAAATCGTCGTAAATGGCGGATTCGTTCAGCACATGCTCGAGCTTGCCTGGGATTTGCGAAAGCTCCTGCACGAGCGTGGACGAAGCCTGGGGGCACAGCGTCTTGCGCACTTGGCCGAGATACATGGCGAGAATCAGCAGCGCGGTCAGTTGCGACGTGAAGGCCTTGGTGGAGGCGACGCCGATCTCCGGCCCCGCATGCGTGAGCAGCGTGCCGGCGGCCTCGCGCGTGATCATGGAGCCCACCACGTTGCAGATGGCGAGCGTCTTTGAGCCCTTCTGCTTGGCCTCGCGCTGGGCGGCAATGGTGTCCGCTGTCTCGCCCGATTGCGAGATCACGATGGTGAGCGTGCCGGGCTGGATAATCGGGTCGCGATAGCGGAATTCGCTGCCGTAATCGACTTCGACCGGCAGGCGCGCCAGGCGTTCGATGAAATATTTGCCGGCCAATCCTGCATGCCAGCTAGTGCCACAGGCGACGATCTTCACCTGCTGAAATTCGCGGAACTCAGCCTCTGAGACGTCCACTTCGTCCAGAAAAACGCGCCCGCTTTCAAGACCTACCCGGCCCAGCAGCGTGTCTTTGATAGCGCGCGGCTGCTCAAAGATTTCCTTGAGCATGAAATGCTTGTAGCCGCCCTTTTCGGCCATGATGGGATCCCACAGCACGTGGGAAACCTGCCGGCGGACGGTTTTGCCGTTGAAGTCGGTGAGGCGAACGCCTTGCGCCGTGAGAATGGCGACGTCTCCGTCGTTGAGAAAATACATGTCGCGCGTGTGGCTGAGAATGGCGGGCACATCCGAGGCCACAAAAAATTCGTCCTGGCCGAGCCCGATGACCACCGGCGGTCCCGAGCGCGCAGCCACGATTTTGCCCGGATCGGCGCTCGAGATCACGCTGAGTGCGAAGACACCCGAGATCTGCTTCAGCGCCGCGCGCACGGCAGCTTCCAGGTTGCCCTCGAAATATTTTTCGATTAGGTGCGCGACGATTTCAGTGTCGGTCTCGGTCTTGAAAACATGCCCTTCGGCGGTGAGCTGTTTGCGCAAGGCGAGATAGTTTTCGACGATGCCGTTGTGCACCACCACGATTTCGCCTTTGCAATCGCGATGCGGGTGCGCGTTTTCTTCCGTGGGCCGGCCATGCGTCGCCCAGCGCGTATGCCCAATGCCGTACGAGCCCGAAAGCGGCCTAATGCGAATTGCTTCCTCCAGATTGCGCAGCTTGCCGGAAGCGCGCCGCACGTCCAGGCACTTATCTTCTGAGAGCACGGCAACGCCGGCCGAGTCATAGCCGCGATATTCCAGGCGGCGCAGACCGTCCACGATCAGAGGCACCGCATCGCGGCTGCCGACATAACCTACAATTCCGCACATAAGAAGGAGCGAAAGATAATTTCTAGTCTACGATCTCGACGCGGTAATCCTCGATGACAGGATTCGAGAGTACGTCGCGCGCGACCTCCTCTAGATTCTTAACGGCAGAATCGCGCGGAGTGCCATCGCCAATTGTGATTTCGAAGTATTTTCCCTGCCGTACGGAGGCGATTTCCTTGTGGCCCAGGCCGTTCAGAGCGGCGCAGATGGTCTGGCCCTGCGGATCGAGGACGGTCGGTTTCATCGAGACATAGACACGGGCGGTCATAAACCTTTATTGTAAGAATTCGGCCCGAACAACAATTTCCGCAAGAAATGTTCCACCAAATCTGGTATAACTGACCGATAAGAAGAGGCGGAGAGAAAGCCTTGCTCAAGATCTGCATTCTCGCCAGCAGCAGCGCCGGTAATGCCGTCTTCATCGCCAGCGGGCGCACGCGCTTGCTGATCGATGCGGGTTTGAGCCGGCGTGAAATCGCGAAACGCCTGGCCGCGATTGGCGAGGACATCGGCGCGCTCGACGCCGTCCTGGTGACGCACGAACATACGGATCACACCTGCGGTCTCAACGCGCTGAGCAAGGCGGCCGAGCGGCCGTTACCTGTCTACCTGACGCGTGGCACGGCCCGGTTTATCGAGTGGGACGGCTGCGTGCCCGTGCTTGAGGAGTTTCAGGCCGGCTGTTCGTTCACTATCGGCGATTTCGACATTGCGAGCTTCACCATCCCACACGATGCAATGGACCCGGTAGGGTACACGCTGACGTCGGAAGGCATCAAAATCGCGATCGCCACCGACCTCGGCTACATCACGCAAAACATTCCCGATAAGCTGCAGGACGCAACGGTAGTGCTGCTCGAGGCCAATCACGATCTCGAGATGCTGCGGGTGGGCCCATATCCCTGGTCCGTCAAGCAGCGCGTGATGAGCCGCAGAGGGCATCTTTCAAACGATGTGGCAGGTGAATTCATTAAGGCGCATCTCGGTTATGTACACCGTCTGATTCTGGGCCACATCAGCGAGCACAATAACCACCCCGAGCTGGTTCGCAACATGGGCCTGAAGGCTCTGAACGGCCGGACGCTGTTCACGGACCTGGTGGTGGCCGAACCCGGCGTGCAGTCGGAAGTGTTCTGCTATTGATGTCAAGCGCACAGGGTTTCGCCCGTTGTGCGCGCCTCAAATTGGCCACAATAGTCCTGTAGATGATTGCACGTTACACGCGGCCCGAGATGGGCGCCATCTGGAGCGACCAGCACAAATACGAATGCTGGCTGGAAGTCGAGTTGGCGGCCGCCGAGGCGCTGGCCGAGTTGGGTGAGGTGCCGCTCGAGGTGGCGCAAGCTCTGCGGCAGCATGCCGGTTTCGATATAGAACGGATTCAGCAGATCGAGCGCGAAGTCCGGCACGACGTAATCGCGTTCACGACGGCGGTTGCGGAAACCATGAAGGCGGCGGGCGCAGCCGAAGCGTCGCGCTGGCTGCATTATGGACTGACTTCGAACGATGTGGTGGATACGGCGCAGGCGCTGCAGCTTCGGGACGCCTCCCGATTGATCTCAGCGGGATTAGACAAACTCGCTTCCGCTCTTAAGAAGCTGGCCTTCGAGCACAAGCATACCGTCCAGATCGGCCGCACCCACGGCATGCATGCGGAGCCGATCACGTTCGGTTTAAAAGCCGCGCTCTGGTGGGATGAATTGCGGCGTCACCGGGAGCGTTTCGCCGCGGCCGCTGAAGAGATCCGCGTCGGTAAGATCTCAGGAGCCGTGGGCACCTTCGCGCACATCGGCCCCGAAGCTGAGGAGAAGATTTGCCAACGGCTGGGCTTGAAGCCGGCGCCCATCACGTCTCAAGTTCTCTCGCGCGACCTGCACGCGCACTACATTGCCGTGCTGGCCGGAATTGCCTCCAGCCTGGATAAGATTGCGCTCGAAATCCGGCACCTGCAACGAACCGAGGTTCGGGAAGCCGAAGAGCCGTTCGCGGTCGGGCAGAAGGGCTCGTCCGCCATGCCGCACAAGCGCAACCCGATCACCTGCGAACAGATCTCGGGACTGGCGCGCGTGGTGCGCGCGAATGCCCAGGCGGCTTTCGAAGACGTGCCGCTCTGGCATGAGCGCGATATTTCACATTCATCTGTCGAGCGCGTGATTCTGCCCGATTCGACCATCTTGATCGATTACTTGCTGGCGAAGACGGCTTGGCTCATAACCGGCCTGCGGGTCGACGCCAACCGCATGCGACACAACTTAGAGGCAACGCGCGGGCTCATCTTTTCCGGCCAATTGCTGCTGGATCTGGCGGCTGCGGGCATGCAGCGCGAGGATGCCTATCGGCTGGTGCAGTCGCACGCGATGCAGGCATGGGAGAGCGAGGGCGATTTCCGCGCGGCTGTCCAAGGCGACCCGCTGATCGTGACATATCTAACAGAAGAGCAGCTCGACCAAACATTTTCCCTACCCCGCCAACTGCGCAACGTTGATCGAATCTTCGAGCGAGTATTCCCTAATTAACGGTCGCGTAATGAGTTAGAAAGATACTATGGGCGTTTTGGCGATTTTCGTTTACACTGTACTCGGCCCTGTTTGGAACCGCGCATGCAGACAAAGAGACGAAAACCGCCTGGTAAGGAGCTGGAACTCGCGCGAGTGCTGCTGGTTGACGACGACCTGGCTTCGCGGCTGACGTTGAAGGCCGTACTTGAGGCGGGCGGCTATTTCGTTGATTCTGCGGCGTCCGCGGCGGAAGCGGTGGGGAAACTGGACGAGAAGCAGTATGAACTGGTGCTCAGCGATTTGCAGATGGAGTCGCCGGAAGCGGGGCTGAAGGTGCTGGCGCATGCCCGGCTAATGGACTACAAGCCGGCCACCGCCATTTTGACCACCTATCAGAACCGGCAGCCGGACCCACAGCGGCCCTATCTAATTGAGCCCGAGGCGTTGCCCGAACTGCTGAGTAAGGTGGCCGACTTGATCAGCCAACGTGCCGCTCGTATTGTGGAGCGGCAATTAAGGCAAGCCTAGAGCTAAGACGTTAGCGCTATTCTACACGTCCAACTTAGGTAAGGGCGGGCCTAGCGCGATTTAGCCATTTGCTCCTGCGATTTATATGGCGTCCAATTGCTCGTTGTGTTCCACCAATTGTTGATTTCCGTCGCGATATCTGCATGGCTTTGCCCAACATTCTTGTTGTATGTATCGATTTGCTCCTTTAGGGACTTGGCTTCCACTGAATGCGCCCGGCCTGCACTTATGTAGGATTCAAGAGCATTGGACGCGGACCGAAGAGCAGCGTGGACCTCGCGGTAATTTCCCTTTTCGGCTGCGCTACGAGCCAGGATCAGGTTTTCACGAGCCTTCGCCAATGGCATATCCGCTTCGACACTTTCGATGCTTACACCCTCTTGGACATCTGCAAGGGCAGCATCTGCCAGGCTCCAGTTGTGTTGTTGCAAAGCCAGTTTTGCTGCCGCTAGATTTCTCTGGGCTTCAACTGTGCTCACTGCCACATCGGTGTAGTCGCCGGCAACTTCATGCACAACTTCCGGCTGCTTTGTACTGCCGGTGTCTCGCTTTTCATGCTCCGAGATCACCGGCCGCAACATAGAGATGTCCACGAATTCCTGATAGACCGGGATCATTGTAGCGCCGCGAGAGCGCTCTCTTATCTGACGCAGATCGTTCTGCGCATCTTCCACGTCTTGCAAGGCCGCGCTCTGGTTGCGATCCTTGACCGCTGTTCGGGCTTGATGCGTTTTGTCCAGCATCTTGCCTGCAAGTACGGAGATATCTTCCTTGACGCCGGCGGAAGGCGCCACGTTTGTATCTGGCGCCGCCTTCAGCGATACGGTAAAACCGGCACACAAAAGCGCCGTTGCGAGGAACATTCCGATTGGTCTCATCGTTGACTCCGAGACTCTACACATGCTGAGTAGGTGAGGACAATCGAGACGTACTAACACGCGCCGAGATGATTGAGAAGACAAAAACAATAACCCCGACACAAAGGCTATTGATGAACCGTCCTGTGTCAGTGCTTGCATAATTGTAAATCCAGGGTGAACAGAATGCCCACACTCCCAGGGCCATGTTTAACCAGCTGAATACAAGGAGAGCGGGTCGGCCGATGCGGATGAGCCCAAATAGGAAGATCATGCCACCGACGATCCACGAATTCCATGCCGTAGCATTCGCATAAACACCGTAGATCCAAGGTGAAACAAACAGCCATGCTCCGGCGAGCAGAGCGATCGTGCTTGCCGCCTTGACCAGTCCCAGGGAGTGATCGGTCCGGATCACCTCTGAACTAGAGTTTGTCTCTATCATACAAATACCTCCTTAACCGGAGCACGATTTCAAGTTTCGTGCTCTCTAACTACTTGGACGCCAGAGCTTGGGTGGACGGTAGCTTGCGAAGCACTGGCAATGTTTACACGTATCTTCACACTAATGGGTATGGATTAAGCTAGTAGGATCTAAATGGCCACTAAGAGGTAATGTAAGCGTAATAGGGCAGTGGTCTGAAATACGCGGTTCCAATGCGTCATTCACGAGCTGCAATGTGCGGCCCATATGCGGAGTGAGTTTTGCGTCATCGAGTCGAGCGGGGGTTTCCTCACTAATCGGCGCCTTAATGAAGAACCAGTCAATTTTGTACCTGCCCACCAAGCCTTTGAACGTACGCTGAAATGCGAAAGTTGGAGTAAATCCTTTCCAAGCGCGCTGATTGCTATCGGCTAGCGTCCTTCCGCGGCCACGATAGCTTGCTCCCCGTTTGCCCGCGAAGTCGAATCTTCCTTGATCCGAAAACCGAAACGCGTTGAGGTCATCGAAGAGCCGCCGCGACCTGTTGCCAAAAAGAATGGGCACGTTAAAAGCGGTCGGATCGTGATAATTCTTGAAGAAATTAATGGCACGGAATGCATAACCCAGTCCTGGCACAGGCAAGACAAGAAACAAGACCTGGCGTGCCCAGAAGCGATAATCCTTCAGATATTTCAGGACTTCACGGCGAACCGTAATTGGCCGGGCGCTTCTGCCCGTGGTGTTGAAGTCTCCCGCCAGGACTACTGGATTTGTTACGCCATAAATCTCGCCTAATAAGGCGTTCAACTGCTCGCGACGGCCTTTTGGGCTCGTGTAATCTTCCAGGTGCGGGCAGACGACGGTGACGATGCCGGTTGTCGATTGTGGAACCTCCAGGTCAACCACTATCGCCATTCTTCCACCCCGCCGCACTTGTCTCGCGATACGCTCTTGGAATAATTCTTCGGATGTCCAACGTCTCGCTTTCTCGATATCAGAGATAGCTTTAACTTCCTGGTGATACCAATCGTATTCTTGGGGAAGCCTCACGAGACGGGCGCCGCGAATAGGATAACGCGAAAGAACTGCAGAACCTTCGAGTCCCAGGTAACGTGCCGGATTGAGGCCGAAGATTTCACCGGTATGAATGTTAGGCCGATCAGCCTCATCCAGCTTCTCTGCTCCCAAATAGATCCGATTCAGCTCAATGAATTCGACTCCGTAGACATAGTTCATATGTAGAGCTTCGGCAAGATCTCGCGCTACGTTGTGATATTTTGTGCGCTTCACCCCGTCGTCGACTTCATCCAAAATGACGATATCCGCTGATTGCAGCTCATGCAGTTCTTCGGCGGCAACTGAGAGATCACTTTTCGTCAACGAGGAATTTTTTTGAGCCGCTGCCAAGAAACGGTTCGAATCGGTGAATGCGAGTTCGACTTCGGTCTCGTTTTCGCCCCGGTTGATGTTCCACTCCGCTACGCGCAAAACGGGACCGAGTGCAGCAACGTGCGGAGCCTTCGGCCGGACGCCCTGCGCTGTAGCTTCATTGCTAATGAAAGGCGTTTTGAGTAATTGGTCCAGTTTCTTCTGCAACGGCGCCGGCGGAGGATCGTCAGCCGCCAGGGTTACCAATTCGTCGAAGCTTAGCGTCGACGGCGCTTGGTCGGCGGTAAGGCTATAGTATGGCGTGTCCGTGCGAGATGCAGCAGGTAGCTGGGACGAAACCAGCAAGAGGCACAGTGCGAAATGGAGTCTGAAAGAAATCATTGATGACTTGTCTGTTGCGTCCGGCGTTTTTCAGCGCGCTTGCGAAAGATCCGGTCCTGGGCGCAGCCGGCGCGTCTCCAGGTAAGCAACCAGATCCCTCACCTGATCGGGATGCAGAATCCCGCCAAAAGCCGGCATGTTATGGCCGCCGTTCAAAATTCGAATGATCATGTCCTGTTCGGTAAGTCTATTTGCGACGTTTGAAAGATTCGGTCCGCGTAAGCCGCCGAGCCCGTTGATCGTGTGGCAGTATTCACAACCTTTGTCGTGAAAGAGAACCTGGCCATGCAGAGCGGCTATAGGCGCGGAAGAAGGCAGGGAGTTAGGAAGGGGCGGCGACTGGAACCGCGGCGACCAGGGGGCTTTCACGCCCTCACGCCATAGCCCAAGCACGCCCAAGACTACGATGACGACCCAGGCTATCGCCCAGGGCCGGCGCTTCGGACTGCGCTCCCCGCGATTGAAAAGAAACGGCAGCGCAAACATAGTTCCGAAGATTGCCAGCGGCGCGAGGAACATGATGTATGACTCGAGGTTGTGCGGGCTGAGGGCGAGCACAGCAAAGTACCACATCAGATACCAATCGGGGCGAGGATTTGCCTGGAGGACGCTTGGGTCCGCCGGAGGGACAAGCTTGGGCGCGCCGATAGTTGCTGCCAGCGCTACACAGGCGGCTACGACCAGCGAGCCAAAGAGCGCGTCGCGCCAGGCGGCGTCCGGCCAGAAAGGAACGCCTTCTTTCTTTAATAGCGCTTCGTACTGTTTCTTGTAGGTGTGGGGATCAACGGGCGCGCCGGCTTTGGGGGGCTCAGAAATGCCATTTCGGAGGACGAGATATAAGTGAAGCCCGATAATTGCCATCATGGCTCCGGGGATAAGAAACACATGCAGGTCGAAAAAGCGAGTCAGTGTGATGCCGCTGAGGTGATCGCCGCCATATACGAACCGCGATAGCCATCCGCCAATGAAAGGAAGCCTGGCTGCCTGTTTAGCCGAGATGTTCACCGACCAGACCGCATCCTGATCCCACCTCATCAACTGTCCCGTAAAGCCCATCGCCAGGGTGAGTATCAGCAGCAGGACGCCTGAAATCCAGTTCACCTCTCGGGGATACTTGTATGCCGCATAGAGAAACACGCGCAGCATGTGGATGCCGATGAACATGAACATGGCGGATGCGCCGAAGTAGTGCATCCCGCGAACGATATGCCCGAACAAGGCCCCGTTCTGAATATGGGAAAGGCTCTGAAAAGCGCTGTCTGTAGACGGAACATACATCGTCGCCAGAACGACACCAGTGGCAATTTGCAGAACGAAAGAGAATAAGGTGGCGGAACCGAAAACATAGGCCCACTTACTTTCCTTTGGAACGGGATGCTCCATGATGGGCTTGAGCTTCGAGACGAGACCTGTCCGGTCTTCGAACCAGTCGAGCGCGCTGTAGAGCAGTTTCTTGAGCGCCTTCAAACGGCCTCCCGATCGAGCGGCTTGATCTGTTGCAGCTCTCCACTTCGGCCGGAACATCCGCCGCATGGCGATTCGAGCTTTGCATATCGAACCTGTTCCGGACGCCACTGCACCTCCACTTGGCCGTTTTGCACGCGCACAGGAAATTGCTGCAGCGGTTCGGGCGGCGGCCCGGCAGCTACGTCGCCATTTTTGAAATAGACGCCGCCATGGCAGGGGCACATGAACAGTTCGGCACTGGGAATCCAACGGACCGGGCACCCCAGATGCGTGCACTTAGACGAGTAGACTGTGAAGTTCTGCTCGTTATTGCGTCGCAACCATGCGCCTACGCGCTGAGCGGGTCCATCCCATGGCAAACCTCCTGACGTGAGGAAGTCAACCTGCACGGTTGCGCCGATTTTGAACTTATCCAGAGGACCCACATTGCGCCAGACCGGCGGGAACTTTCGATACATCGGCCCTAGAAAAAACCCGATGAGCGGAATTGCCGCCACGGCAGTGACCAGACCGCCCGCGCCGATGCTAACCGCCATCAGCAGGCGTCTCCGTGTGACCTTGACTCCTTCAATCTCCACTCTGTTCACTCTCCTTGCAGTTCGCCCCCCCAGCGCCAGGCGGCCACCGCGAACACCAGGGAACCGACCACGCAGACATACCAAACCGTCGCCAATCCCATCGCGAAGATGACGACGCCAAGAGCCATGACGGCCGGCGCAAAGGTCGGTATGGGCAAGCGGTCCGGCTTGGGCTCACTCCAACCTGGCAATCGCGCGCTCTCGAGTGCCTGGCATTGCAAGACATCTTCCACGCTCTCCTCCCGCTGCGGCGGCAACTTCCCGCGGGGAGGCAGAGGTTCGCGTTTCTCATGAGCCGCTATGCGCGCCAGGCGGTCCAGTGGCGCATCGCCGGGTGTGCTCAGCGACAGGCTTTCTAGTTCAATGCCGGATCCAGTGTGCACGCTTGGCGCCCGCCGTGTTGTTGCTTTTCCTGATTCTCTAGCGCCCTTTCCCGTGACCACCCGCCAAGCGGCGATACCGATGGGCAATACGTAGCCGAGTATTCCGAGCGAGTCCAGTAATACGTTTTGGATTTTCTTCTTCATCGCAGACCTGCGGTTTCATGACTCGCGATCATTGGTGACGTTTCGACATCGATGTCCGGTTGAGCGTACCAGTGGGCCAGGATTCCGAGAATCGCGATGAAGTAAATAGAGCATCCCGGAATCCACATCAGTAAGCCGCCGAGACGCTGGTCAGAAGCCGGTGAGATCTGCCAGACATCTCGAATGAGATGCAGAGCGCCGTACTCATCATTCGGATGAAGATAGGCAGGATAGTGGCCGGGCGCGACAAAAGTGAGAATGATGCCCAGCACCGAGTTTTCCGCCGCGGCGGCGAAGAGATATAGCACCGCCACGCCTGGCGCTAATCGGCGCTCCGGAATCGGATGCAGTACCGGCCACCAGAACATGGTCGCTGTCACGAGGAAACTCAGGTGCTGGAAGATATGTACCGTCTCGTGGGCCAGCGCGAAGTTGTAAAAAACAGGGACGTGCCAGAGCGTCATGACAAGAATCGCTGAAGACCATGCCACAACCGGCCTGCCCAGAATGCGTTCTGCTTTGGCGATTAGTGGCACGCGGAGCCACTTGCGTGCAGCGCGTTCTGGGATTCCGAGCAAGAGTAAAGGCGGCACAATCAAAATCAGGAAGAGGTGCTGGGCCATGTGCGCGCTGAACAGGTAATCGTCCCCGAGCGGATCGAGCGGAGATTCGAGCGCAAGAACCAGGACGAGAATTCCAAGCGCGAAAGAAATCCTCCGCCAGAGACCAGCTTCGATTTTCCAGAAGTAGATGGCTAGCATGGCTGCCGAACCTATATTGATGGACCATTCGAAGTCCCACGTGGACAGCAACAGTCCCGTTGTCGTGAGCGGTGTCATTGGGTTGACCACAGATACACGACCGAAAACACAGCGACCCAGACCACATCTACGAAGTGCCAGTAATAAGAAATGCACTCGAGCGCAGACTGCTGCGGCTTGAACATTTTCTTCTTTAGAGAGATGACCAGCATAATGCCCAGCAGGATGAGCCCGATCGTCACGTGCAACGCATGAAAACCGGTGAGCGTGTAGTAAGTGCTGCCGAACAGATTGCGGCTAATGGTCACGTTTTCATTCAGCAGCCTGTGGTATTCGTGCATTTCGCCATAGAGGAAAATGGCGCCTAGGCCCATAGTGGCGGCGAGCCACCGGCTTAGTCCTGGCTTGCGTTTGCGTTGCGCCCGCTCGGCAAAGAATACGGTTAAGCTGCTGCTTAGCAAACAGGCGGTGTAAAACCCGGTCTTCAGCGGATCGAGAACCTTCTGCGCATTCGGCCCCGCAGGTGAAGAGCTTGCGTAGTACACGTAAGCAGCGATAAGGCAGGCAAAGAAAATAGCCTCGGAAGAGACAAAAAGAAGCGTGGCGAGCAGTGTCTTCTTCTGCAGCAGACCTTCAGCGGAATTCTCTAAGAGCTGGACGTCCATCTGATCACTTGTTCAGGTAACGGTCCTGTTGGTCGGGGTGATGTAGGTCCCAAAGAGGCCGGGGACCGTGCACCGGCGGAATCTGCGCGAAATTGTACAGAGGCGGCGGAGAAGAGGTGGCCCATTCGAGCGTCCACGCTTCCCAGGGATTCGGCCCGGCGATGTGGCCATGCCTTCGACTCCGCAGCATGTTCCAGAAAAGAAGTACGGTAGAGCCGGCGAGAAGAAAAGCTCCCAAGGTGGAGATCATATTCAGCAAGCCCCAGTGCGGCATAGCGGGATAAGTCCACACGCGGCGTGTCATACCGGCAACGCCAAGCATGTGCTGCACGAAGAAAGTCAAGTTAAAACCCAAGACCGTTGTCCAGAAATGCCATGTACCGAGGCGCTCGGAGAGCATACGGCCGCTCATTTTCGGCCACCAGTAATAAACGCCCGCGAATATCGCGAACATGGTTCCTCCGAAGAGAACATAGTGGATGTGAGCGACGATGACATAGGTATCGGTTAGCTGCCAATCCATAGGAACAACCGCGAAGATCACGCCACTTAGCCCACCAACCGTGAACTCGACAAGAAATGCCGTGGCGAATTTCATCGCTGTGGTGAAGCGGATAGAACCGTTCCACATGGTGAAGACCCAGTTAAAGATCTTGATGCCGGTTGGAACAGCGATCAGCATGCTGCCGAAGGCGAAGAATATATCCATCGCATGGCCTAATCCCACTGCAAACATATGGTGGGCCCACACCGCGAAGCTGAGGAGTGCAATGGCGACGGTAGAGGCAGCGACGAAGCCGTAGCCGAAAATCGGCTGGCGCGAGAAGACCGGAACTACTTCCGAAATAATGCCGAAGGCCGGGAGCACCATGATATAAACCTCCGGGTGCCCGAAAGACCAGAAGAAGTGCTGCCAAAGAATCGGCGACCCGCCGGTATCGGGCGTGAAGAAGCGAGCGTGCAGACCGCGATCGATCAAGAGCATCGCGAGCGAAGCGTTGAGCGCCGGCAGCGCAAAGACGATCAGAAAAGAATTGACCATCGTCATCCAGGCAAACAGTGGCAGGCGCTTCATGGTGACGCCGGGTGCTCGCATCGTGAAGACGGTAACGATCAAGTTAATCCCGGATGCGAGTGTACCGATGCCGATCGAAAAAAGCCCCAAAGCCCAGAAGTCCACTCCCGGGAGCGAAGAATAGGGCTTTTCACTCAAGGGCGCATAACTGAACCAGCCCATATCCGGAGCGTTGCCGAAAAATATGCTGGTGTACAAGAAAACACCACCGAAAAGCAATAGCCAGTAACCGAGCGCATTCAATCTGGGGAAGGCGACGTCACGCGCGCCGATCATCAGCGGCACAAGATACATCGATAAACCGAGCAAAGTGGGCACGACGACGAGAAAAATCATGGTTGTGCCGTGAAGCGTAAATAGCTGGTCGTAGGCTTCCGGTTTCAGGAAATGGTTACTGGGCACTGCAAGCTGAATGCGCATGAACAGCGCCTCACAGCCGCCGATGATGAAAAACCCGAGCGCAGTAAGTAAATAGAGAATGCCCAACTGCTTGTGATCGCAGGAGGAAAGCCAACTCAGGAGCGTGTTCTTCTCTTCGAAGTCGCGCAGCTCCCTCATGGGGAGCGGAAGGACAGAAACTTCACTCACTTAAGCGTCTCCAGATAAGCAACGAGAGAATTTAGTTGTTCCCGCGGAAGATGCAGATTGGGCATCTTGCAGCCCGGCTTCACGAGATCGGGTTCAAGCAGCCATTTCGCCAAGTTTCCTGGCGTATTCTCCAGGCGACCGGCGGCGATCGTTTGCCGGCTGGCGACATGGGTCAGATCGGGACCGATCCGCTCGTTCGCAGCCGTGCCGCGAATCGTGTGACAACTGGCGCAACTTAACTGCTGGAAGTCTTGTGCGCCTCGTGCTGCATCACCGTCCGTAGGCGTAGCCGGCACGACTAGCTGCTCCTGCTCCCACCTCGCGAAATCTTCTGGCGTCTGGGCGATGACTCGGATCCGCATCCAGGCATGCTCCTGTCCGCAATACTCGGCGCAAGCTCCCAGGTAAGTGCCAGGAACATCCGCCGCAAACCAGCTTCGATTCTCAATCCCAGGAATGATGTCCATTTTGCGGCCCAGCTCCGGGACCCAGAAGTCGTGAATGACATCCGCCGATCTCAGCCCGACTTGCTGCGGCTGATTGACGGGGATGTGGATCTCGTTCGCTGTGACAATATCGGTACCCGGATAGCGCACCTCCCACCACCACTGGTGAGCCACGATCAGCAAACTGTTCTCCTGATGAGTGGGCGGGTCGGACGATTCCATGGCGCGGATAGAAAAAACCGAGATGACACCCAGGATCACAATGAAACTAAGCGTGTAAGCAATCTCCAACTTCACATTTCCATAGACCGGTTTGGGTGTGGATGCTCCTGGTTTCTCTCGAAACTTATGAACGGCGTAGGAGACGAGCCCCATCACGAGCAGCAGAATCCCCAGGGTGGTCCATAGAACACCGGCACTTAGCCCGGCAATGCTGCGCGCATAATCGGAATGAGGCGTGAATACCGGGAAGGTGGCTGCATGCTGAATTGCTTTGGAGGCCTCAGTAGTCATAGTAAGTGCCACTAAGATCCACCTAACTCGCTCAGCCGTACCGGCATTCCCGACGCCAGGGCCAGAGCAGCGTCAATCACTCCGATGTGCGAAAACGCTTGTGGGAAGTTGCCTGTCAAGCCTTCCTTCGGATCGTACTCTTCAGAAAGAAGCTGCAGATCATTGGCGAGTGCGAGCAGCTTCTCAAAATGATCCTGGGCCTGCTTAAGGCGGCCTTGCAGTACGTAGACGTCCACCAGCCAGAAGTTACATGCGAGGAAAGCTCCCTCGCCAGGCGGCAAACCATCGCTCACGCGCGCTGTATCGTAGCGAAGAAGCAATCCGTCGCGGAGAAGGTGTTTTTCAATCGCCTTGACCGTTCCGGCGACGCGCTCATCTGTAACGGGCAGAAAACCCACCAGGGGCAGCAGGAGAAGACTGGAATCCAAATGTTTTTTTCCATAAGTTTGAGTGAAGCTATTCATCCCCTGATGAAAGCCGCGCTTGCATACCTGGGCATGAATTTGTTTTCTGATCTTCCTCCAGCGTTCCACCGGGCCTTTCATTCCGAACCTTTCCGCGGCTCGAATGCCCCGATCGAAGGCTACCCAGGCCATAACCTTCGATTGGGTGAACTGCTGACGTCCGCTGCGAACCTCCCAAAGTCCGTCGTCCGGCTGCTCCCATACTTTTTCAAGATGGTCCAGCAGCGGAACCTCCAATGCTTGACCGCTCTGATCTTCAAGTGGATACAAGCCGTAACAACGAGCTCTGTACAGTGCATCGAGCACTTCGCCGAAGGTGTCAAGCTGTAACTGATCCGACGCCTTGTTCCCTATGTGTACTGGTTTGGAGCCTTGGTAACCCGGCAGCCAGCCGGCAGACCATTCACTGTGCTCGCGCTTGCCTGTGATGCCGTACATGATCTTGAGCTGCGCAGGATTGCCTTGGACGGACCGGCTCAACCAATTGAGCCAAGCCTTGGCTTCCTCGGTGTAGCCGCAATGAATCAAACCGAGCAAGCAAAAAGTTGTATCGCGCAACCAGCAGAACCGGTAGTCCCAGTTACGAACTCCGCCGACCTTCTCCGGAATGGAAGTTGTCGGGGCTGCAACGAAGCCACCGGATGAGCCATCGGTGAGAGCTTTCAAAGTCAGCAAGGAGCGTTCGACGGCCTCCTTGTAAGGACCCCTATATGCGCTTTGGGAACTCCACTTTCCCCAATAATAAACAGTCTCTTCTTCAGCTCGCAGCGCATCACGTGGTGAAGGTTCTGGTTCTTTATAGGAATTGCCATGCTGAAGCGTGAAGAAATGGATGTCGCCTTCCATCACGCGCCATTCCGCCGTGAGGTCGCCGTTCTCGCAGCGTAGATCCACATTGCTTCGCAGCACCAGCCGGTGAGGTCCTGCTACCGCGCTCCAGGTCTTGTCTCCGGTTTGTTCCAGACGCGGCTGAGCATTACCGTAATCGAAACGAGGCGCAAAGCAGGTCCGCATAACGGTTCGCCCTTTGATCCCTCGTACAATTCGCATCGCACACGAATGTCCTTCTCGTCGTGGCATAAGATCCGTCACGGTAATCGTGGCGCCAAACATCTGGGTGTAAGTGGTTTCTAAAACAAGGGTGCCGGGAAGGTAGCGGCGCTCGCTGGTTTTGAATGATTTTGGAGCGAGACTCCAAACACCGTTATCATCAGTCCCCAACAAGCTTGCAAAACACGCCTCAGAATCGAAATCCGGCCAACAAAGCCAACTGAGATCTCCGTTGCGGCTAATAAGTGCGACAGTCCCCAGATCTCCGATGAGTCCGTGCGCGGCGATTTTCTCTCCCAATGATCATGATCGGCTACATCGATATGTTAGCGCCGTGCCTTTTGTCACAAAGCAATAAACTAGCATCGTCGGAAACGCTCTGAGCGACGCCGGATCTCAGATGGTTTCGGGCCGGTACTCGTTCTCCCAGTCGATATGGTCCAGGGCTTCCAGAAAACTCGTAAGTGTAATTCCGGATTCGCCGCACACTTCTTCTAAGGTTTTGCTCTCATTCCCAGTAATCGTGATATGAAATCCATCACAAACACTTGAGGCGCTCGGAATTGCAAGCAATAAGCTTCCCAGTTTTGTATTCGGATTCAAACGCATCTCACTCTTTTCAAGCCGCTTTAGCCCCGCCGGGCCATAGGATCCAGGCTTGGACACGCTTTTGCAGGCGCAAGAGCAGAAAACTTATGACGTTCGTTTCCACTGCTGCATCTGCTGCTTAGCATCTCGCGCTTGAACTCAAAATGCTGTGACAATTATCACTGGCTTAGGCATGTGGGCTCGCGATTGCGTCTGCCGGTTTACAATCCGCACCCATAATGACAAGACAAGGGGATAACGCCACCGAAAAACGTTAAGTGGCGTCTATGTAATGAGGCGTTGTCTGCCTCCTTCAGGAACAAGCCCACCTTCATGTCTACTGGTATGTCGAGGAATGTTCTAGACAGAATTGCAATACTTCGGACAACCGATTTGTTTGGCAGCCTTTCCGAACAGATCCTCCGTACCGTAGTGGCTTCGTTCATTAATCGAAGTCTGGATCGAGGAGAGATTCTTTATTCCGAGCACGACGATGCATCGGCCCTTTACGTGGTCGGACGCGGCGTGCTGCGGTCGGTCCGGCTCAGTGTTGATGGCCGGGAGCAAGTACTTTCGACAGAACGCCCCGGCGCGATCCTTGCCGCTGTTGCCATTTTCGGAGGAGGCAAATTTTACAGTACGCTGATTGCGGATACGCCCGCGGAAGTTCTAGCCATCCCAAGGCACCAAGCTCTGGATTTGTGCCGAACACATCCCGAACTGCTCTGGAACTTGGCTAAAGTTTTAGCAAACAAGCTTCGGCACTCGGCGGAGTTGATCGAAACTCTGGCTCTCCGGCAGGTAGATCAAAGAGTCGCTCAATACTTGCTTACAGTCTGCCATCAAAGAGGAATCGAAGCCCATGAGACCTGCATTGTTGAGCTGACGATGAATCGCTCGGAAATTGCAAGCCGGATCGGGTCTGCCCGGGAGGTCGTGTCGCGTGCTTTCACGCAATTGGAAAAAGCCGGATTAATCCAACTGCAAGGTCGAAGACTCGTGACGATACCAGATATGCGGTCACTAAGATCTTTTGCTGGCGCCGATAGTCCGTTGAAGAAGCCCCCCATGGTTTCGGAGCTTTCTTCCGATATAGTCTGATCTGCGCCAGCGCTCGTATTTGTACCAGACAAGTGCCCGATACCGCATCGCTCGTGACAAAAGACACAGCTATTTTCCGTGTTCGGCGACAACATCGAAGTAGAGATGTCAAAGACAGTCACGGTAGCAGATCATCTGGTCGAGCGACTCATCGGATGGGGTGTTGATACGATCTTTGGTTTTCCCGGAGATGGCATTAACGGGATCATGGAGGCGTTACGCACAAATCAAGACAAATTGCGTTTCATCCAAGTACGGCATGAAGAGGCCGCTGCTTTTGCCGCGTGTGGTTACGCCAAGTTCACCGGCCGGTTAGGCGTGTGTCTCGCGACCTCAGGCCCGGGCGGCATCCACTTACTAAATGGCCTCTATGACGCGAAATGTGATGGACAGCCAGTACTGGCCATTACCGGTCATACATTTCATGATTTAATTGGCACTCATTATCAACAGGACGTCGATCTCGACAAGCTGTTCATGGACGTGGCTGCCTACAATCAGCGCGTCATGAGCCCGGCTCATCTGGTGAACGTCGTCGACGAAGCGATTAAGACATCGCTCGCCCGCAGGGCGGTCTCGCATATAACTATTCCCAAAGACATTCAGGAATGGACCAAGTTCGAAAGCGAAAGGTCCTCCGCTAACATTGCCGAGCACAGCAGCGATCTTTTCGCCACTCCTTATCCCACTCCCCCCGAACGCCTCTTGAAGCAGGCCGCCGACCTTATTAACAAAGGATCCAAGGTTGCGATGCTGATTGGCCGAGGTTGCCTGGATGCACGTGATGAGGTTTTGGCGCTAGCCGAAGCGGCCGGCGCACCGGTCATCAAAGCATTGCTCGGGAAAGCGGCAATTCCGGATCGCAGTCCTTATACAACCGGCGGCATCGGACTGCTTGGCACAGCACCCTCGCAGGACGCGCTTAAGGAATGCGACACGTTCATCATTGCCGGCAGCAGTTTCCCCTATATGGAGTTTCTGCCGAAACCCGGCCAGGCCAAGACGGTTCAAATTGATCGCGACGCGGCGCGAATCGGGTTGCGGCACCCCGCGGATGTCGGGCTGGTAGGGGACTGCGGTACCGTGCTTCGCGCCTTACTGCCGCTCATCCAGCGGAAGAAACACCGCTCATTCCTGGAAAAAGCGCAAAAACGCATGGCGGATTGGAATCAGCTCATGGAAGAGCGCGGTACTCGACAAGACATGCCGATGAAGCCACAGGTGGTTACTTATCACCTGAACAAGCTGCTCGATTCAAATGCGATTGTGTCTTCCGACAGCGGCACCATCGCGACTTGGACCGCCCGTTACGTCGAAATGCGGGATGAAATGAAATTCTCCCTGTCGGGCTCTTTGGCGACCATGGCGAATGGACTGCCCTACAGCATCGGTGCCGCGGTGGCTTACCCGGGGCGGCAAGTTGTATGTGTGGTTGGCGATGGTGGCCTAACAATGTTGATGGGCGAAATAGCCACGCTCGTCAAATACAAACTCCCCGTCAAAGTCATCGTCATCAAGAACAACGTACTCGGCGAGATCAAGTGGGAGCAGATGGTTCAGGAAGCCAATCCCTCCTTTGGAGTTGACCTGCAGCCGATCGATTTTGCAGCACATGCGAGGGCTTGCGGAGCCGCTGGCTTCACGATTGAGAACCCTATGGATGCAGAAAGCACCTTACGGCAGGCCCTCGCGCATCCCGGTCCAGCCGTCATTGAGGCCGTTGTCGACCCGAACGAACCTCCGCTGCCTGGAAATATTACCGCTGAACAGGCGCTTCACTTTGCAGAAGCTCTTGGCAAAAGTGAGAAAGACCGCTGGAAAATTATCAAAACTGTTCTTGAAGACAAGGTCCGGGAAGTAGTTTAACGATGAGAAACCCGGAGCGTCTCGATCGCATTCGAATCGCGCTTCGCAAGAACCAGTGGGACTTGGTCATATGCGCGCTTCCGAAGAACGTCCTTCTGCTGTCTGGCTATTGGCCGGTTGTTGGCACAGGCGTGGCAATTGCTTCTAAGGATGGCCGGGTCGCGCTCCTGGTACCCGAAGACGAGGAGGATCTTGCAGAGAGCGGCTGGGCGGATGAGGTGCGTACATTTAAGCCTGGATCTCTCGATGAAATCCTCACCGCTGCGCAAGCGATACAAGGTCCCCTTAGAGACCTGATTGACAGCTTCTCTGCCGACCCTGTTCGTGTCGGCTTTGAAGCGGCTGAAACCTCGGAACCAGCTTCCTATGCCGCCATGCATCTTTATGGTGGAACGATGCAGCCGCTGCTTCATGAGGTGCTTTCGAGATCTACTCTGGAGCCCGCCGACGAAGCCTTAGCCGACTTGCGTTCACGGAAAACCGAGCGGGAAATTAAGCAGCTTCGCACCGCCTGTGAAATTGCAGGAAAAGCATTCGGCTACGGCTCGGCACAAATTAAAATCGGCGAAAGTGAAGTGGAAACAGCGACGCGATTCCGTCAGCCGCTCAGCACCAGCCTGGTGGAGTTCAAAGAACTCAGGCGTGCCGACGGCTTCGCATGGTGCATGTCGGGCACGAACTCAGCGCTGGCTTCGGGAGCATACGCTCGTTCTCGAGCGAAACGCATCGACGCTGGCGATTTGGCCCTGATTCACATGAATTCTCATGCGGATGGCTACTGGACAGATATCACTCGTACGTACGTGATCGGTGAACCGGATGCTCGCCAGCAACGCATGTACGATGCAGTTTCCAGAGCGCGTGAGGCGGCTTTGAGTACTATTCGGCCGGGCGTGAAAGCAGCCAGCGTGGATACCGCGGCTCGGGACGTTTTGAAGACGTGCGGATTTGGCCCGCACTTCAAGCACTCTACCGGCCATGGAGTCGGCTTTTCTGCGATTGATGCCAACGCCAGACCACGGCTGCATCCCAGATCTGAAGACATTTTGGAGACCGGCATGGTCTTTAATGTCGAGCCTGCCATTTACTTCGAAGGTTACGGAGGAATACGCCATTGCGACGTGGTGGTGGTTACAGATTCAGGAGCGGAAGTCCTGACTGCATTCCAATGTTCGATAGAAGATCTGGTAAAGAGCGGTTCATCGAAGGAGCTGCATGGCGCATTTTCGCGGCAATAATAGCGCCTTCGGCGCACCTGGAGACGAGCCTTTTTGGACGCATGCCAACAAAGAAGGCGTCGGCACTGCTTATTCGATCGGGAGCCGCGTGTGGTTCACGATTTGGCATGGCATTTTGACGGAGGTCTACTACCCTACCGTGGATCGTCCGCAACTCCGCGATTTGGAGTTCTTATTTTCCGACGGAGCTGGCGTCTTTCTCGAAGAAAAGCGCGATTTCGATTACAAGGTGGAGCGGATGTCGCCGGCGCAAGGATACAAGATTGAAACCCATGATCGCGAAGGCCGATTCTCCTTCACCAAGGAGATCATTTCAGCTCCGGATCGCCCTTGTGTCCTCCTGCACATCAAGATCGGCGGCGATGAGAAGTTTCTTCGCACGCTCAAAACGTACGTGCTTTGCGCCCCCCGCTTAGAAGTAGGTGGAAAAGAGAACAACGCCTACGTGGCTGAAGTGTCGGGACGGAATTTGTTGGTGGCTGAGAAGCAAAATCGGTGGCTGGTACTCGGCGCCACCTGTGGCTTCTCCAAACTCTCGTGCGGCTATGTAGGCAAAAGCGACGGGTACACAGATATCTCGCAAAACCGGAAGATGAATTTCCAGTTTGATGTGGCCAAGAACGGCAACGTAGCGCTCACCGGTGAGCTGGACCTCTCTAATACTCGTGAGTTCACCGTTGGCGTATCGTTTGGTGAGAGTCTGGCGAGCGCCGTGTCGTGTTTGTTTCAAAGCCTCGGACTTGAATATGAGGATCAGCGCAAGATCTTCATCGATCAATGGAGGGCTGCCACGCACGGCAGGAAATCTCTCGAATCATGCAGCGGAGATAAAGGACACCTTTTCGAATCGAGTTACAACTTGTTACTCACCCACGAGGACGACTTGTATCGCGGCGCATTTATTGCTTCGCTGACGATCCCCTGGGGAGAGGCGCGCGATGACAAAGAGGGTAAAGGCGGTTACCACCTGGTTTGGACTCGAGACATGGTCGAAAGCGCAATGGGTCTTCTGGCCGCCGGCAACACTGAGGCTCCGTTCCGCGCGCTGGTCTATCTCGCATCCCGGCAGGAAGAAGATGGTAAATTTCCCCAAAACTTCTGGGTAAATGGCGAAGCGTTTTGGACGGGTATGCAACTGGATGAAGTCGCGTTTCCCGTACTGCTTGCGCGGAGGTTACACCAACTCAATCTTCTGCATAACTTCGACCCGCTCGTCATGGTGAATCGGGCTGTCGCGTTTCTGCTTCACAGCGGACCGGTAACCGGAGAAGAGCGCTGGGAAGAGGCGAGCGGCTACTCGCCTTCAACGCTCGCGGCGATCATTTCCGCGTTCATCTGCGCTGCCTCTTTTGCACGAACGGAAAAAAACGAAGACAAAGCGTCTTTCCTTGAAAGTTATGCCGACTTTCTCAAAGCCCATATCGAAGAGTGGACGGTAACCACGGAAGGATCGCTCCTCCCCGGAACGAACCATTATTTTGTGCGGCTGAATCCAGCTAAGCCTGGAGAAGTTGCTTCTCCCGGCGCAGTAAACAAAGCCGCACTCAAGCTCACAAGCCAACCTCCCGGCGCCCCCGAATCCTATCCGGCTCGGAATATCGTGGACGGGGGCTTCCTTCAACTCGTTCGCTACGGAATTCTATCTGCCGACGACCCGCTGATTGTCGATAGCCTGCGCGTTGTGGATGCGGTGCTCAAAGCCGACACTCCGTTCGGACCCTGCTGGCATCGTTACAACCACGATGGGTATGGCCAAAAACCGGACGGGGGTCCTTACAAGCACTGGGGACAAGGACGGCCGTGGCCATTGCTTACAGGCGAGCGTGCCCACTACGAATTGGCCGCCGGACGCGACACGCGTTATTTGATCCGAGCCATGGAGCAATTCTCAAACGGCACATGCCTACTTCCGGAGCAGATCTGGGATGGGCCGGATCTTCCGCAAGCGGATTTACATGCCGGCGGCCCTAGCGGTTCGGCCAATCCCCTCTTGTGGGCACATTCCGAATATGTGCGCCTGCTTCGTTCCTGCCACGACGGCAAGGTATTTGACCTCATTCCGGAAGTCGCTGCCCGGTATCGCGATCATAACGGAACGAGTCAGTTCGAGTTCTGGCTGCCGAAGCATCCGATCAGCCACGCCAGAAAGAATCACACTCTGCGCATTTGCGCCCCCGAGTCATTTCGGCTTCGTTGGACCGCGAATAACTGGAAGACCTGGCAGGATAGCAACTCACAACCTACCGGGATTGGTGGAGAGTACTTTGATCTGGCTCCCGCTGATCTAAAGAACCAAGTGGAGTTTACTTTCTATTGGACGAACCGCCAGCAATGGCAAGGTCAAAACTACTCGGTAGGACTGCAGTAATAAGGATTTAGAATGGAAAACACTAACAAAGGTAAAGTTGTCGTAGTTACTGGCGCTACTGCTGGTGTAGGTCGTGCTGTCGTAACGGAGTTTGCACGCGAGGGCGCGCGCATCGGTTTGATCGCGCGCGGGCGTGACCGCTTGGAAGCGGCCAAGCGAGAGATCGAGGAACTAGGCGGCAAGGCGCTCGTCTTACCAACAGACGTAGCCGACGCTCAGCAGGTAGAGCAAGCAGCCGAGCGCGTCGAGCAAGAATTGGGTCCTATCGACATTTGGGTCAATAATGCGATGACCACAATTTTTGCACCGTTCCTGCAGATCACGCCGGAAGAATTCAAGCGCGCTACGGAAGTTACCTATCTAGGGCAGGTCTACGGCACGATGGCCGCGTTGAAACGCATGCACGCGCGCAATCGCGGGACTATCGTTCAGGTGGGATCGGCGCTTGCGTACCGTTCCATCCCGTTGCAATCGCCGTACTGCGGCGCCAAGCACGGAATCGTTGGATTTACCGATTCGATCCGTTCCGAGCTGATCCACGAGAAAAGCGCCGTCCATATTACCGCGGTCATGCTCCCGGCCATGAACACGCCCCAGTTCAGTTGGTGCCGTACACGCCTGCCCCGGCACCCGCAGCCCGTGCCTCCAATCTTCGAACCGGAAGTCGCGGCACGCGCAATCGTTTGGGCTGCCAAGCATAAGAGACGTGAGGTATACGTCGGCTTTCCGACCGTCAAGGCGATCTATGGCAATGAGCTTGCACCTTCTTTCGCGGACCACTATCTAGCGAAACATGCCTTCGACGGCCAGCAGACCTCAGAGCCTGTTTCGCCTGACCGTCCGGACAATTTGTTTGAGCCTGTGGAGGGCGATTACGCAGCCCACGGCATTTTCGGCGATCGCGCGAAGAGCTTCAGCGTCCAAAGCACATTGAACCTCGAGTCGATGACTTTACTTAATCATCGTGGACTAGCGGCTTCCGCGGTGTTGATTGCCGCCGGGCTGCTGTTCACCGGACTAAGGAATAAGTAGATGCTCAAGTCGATAACACCCGACGAACTTAGTCGTGAACTGCGACAGGGCTATAGTCCTTTCCTAAAGCGGCGGCGCGGCATCATCGGTTTGTGTTTCTTCTCATGCGGCGTTCTCGGCGCCGTTGCACTCTATCAAATCGGCATCCTCAAGAAGTTACCGGAACCGCGGCGGCGAGCCTTTGATGCGGAGAAAGTAAATGGATCTGGAGAGGCCTATTCGATGCTTGCGACACCGGATGCGCTCCTCGGCTTAGCGAGCTATGCGGTCACTGCAGCCCTCGCCGGGATGGGTTCAGAGCATCGTTCGCGAACGCATCCGTGGATTCCCATTGCAATGGGCGGGAAGCTTCTTGTGGATTCGGCAATGGCGGCGAAGCTCACGGTTGATGAAGCCACTAAGTTTCGCGCGTATTCCCTGTGGTCTGTTCTGGCCGCGGCGGCTACCTGGATTGCTCTCCCACTCGCGCTTCCGGAAGCGATCGCCGCAATCCGTCAACTGAAGAGATAAGACCATGCCTAAGGCCCTGGCAACCTGGGTCACCGCATCCCCGCATTTAGCAAGCCATTATGCTCTTTGTGGTGGCGGAATGCTTACGAGTTCTTCAGCGAGGCTAATGCCGACTGTAACGGTTCGGAGACCGATCTGACGTGTAGATCGCGTTGCGGAAAAGGAAGCTCTATCTCGGCATTTTGGAATGCTTCGAACACCGCAAAGTACAGATCGCTCTTGAGCCTTGCAGGGGTCTGTACCTGCTGAACCGTCCAGACGCGAAGTTCGAAATCGAGCGAGCTGTCTCCGAAATCGCGAAAAATAACCTCCGGGGCTGGATCAGAGAGGACATCCGTATGTTGGGCCGCAACCTGAAGGAGCAAATCTCGAACGGATTTTGGATCGCTATCGTAAGATACGCCAAGCTGTAATGAGATTCGCACTTGCCGGTCATTGGCGGTCCAATTCGTCACTCGCTGATTAATGAACTCGGAATTAGGCACGATAATGATCACGTTCTCGTTGGTTCGTATCCACGTGCTGCGTCCACGTAATCGAACCACATCTCCATAGGTCTCACCCACCGCGATCCGATCTCCAAGCTTGACCGGTTGCTCGACCAGAAGAATCAGGCCGGCTACGAAATTGCTGACTACGGCCTGTAATCCCAATCCCACTCCGATTCCAAGTGCTCCACCGACTACCACGAGGCTGTTCAGGTTAACGCCGAGCGATTGTAAACCGATTATGAGGCCCAGGAGGAAAATCAGGTATGAGGTCACCCTGGATACCGCATATTGTTGCCCTAGTGCGAGAGGAGTATGAATCAGCACTTTCTTCTGCAGCAGCAGCATCGTGAAATGCGAAACGAGCATAACCCCGACAATAAAAATAGTTACTTTGAGAAGGAAGTAGAGGGTGATCGGGAGGCCTCCCAAAGTAAATAGCGGTGCGGAAAGATAATGCTCCAGTCGATAACCAGCCCCGCCAAACAAGGGAATATGTAGCTTGGCAAGCACTCCTAAGGCAACTAGGACCAAAAGCAACAAACCAAGCATTACCCTAAATCGGCCGCGTGACTCTTTCATAATTCAAGCTCCTTCAAGGGATAGATCTACGAAACTTTCGTTTGAAAGCAGGATAGCGTTTCCGGACAACTCGCTGCTAATTATCTTGCAGATCTAATGCCCATTTACAGCTAAAATTGGGCTGATCTGCGCTCGCGTAGCAAACGCAGATGAGGGTCACGCGGGAGCCGCTAGCGTTCTCGCCGGCGTATTGTCTGGTTCAAGAAACGCCTTCAATTCACCTTCGTCCAAAGTCTCTTTTTCAATCAGGCCCTTAACGATTCGCTCCAGAGCGGGGCGGCGCTCCTCAAGAACTTTCTTTACGCGATCATATAGGGTATCGATGAGGTGGCGCACCTCTTGATCGATCACCTCAGCGGTCTGCTCGCTATAGTCGCGCTCCTCGATTCCTGACAACGCCTTTAAGAAGCGCTGGTTCGGTGGCAAGCCATAGGTCATGTTCCCGAGGCGCTCACTCATTCCGAAGCGCGTCACCATCTGACGCGCAAGCTCCGTACCCGCTGAAGGTCGTCAGAAGCGCCAGTGGAAACGACGCCATCATAGACGAGGTGTTCGGCGCCCCGGCCGCCTAGCATCACGCATATCTGATCCTCGAGTTGCGGCTTGGTCATCAGATAGCGCTCCTGGGTAGGCAACTGCAACATGTGCCCCAAGGCGCCTTGGGTACGCGGAATGATCGAAACGCGGTGAACGGGATCGGCATTAGGGAGGGAGATGGCTGTTACTGCGTGGCCCGCTTCGTGGTAAGCGACACGTTGTTTTTCATCCGCAGTCATTACCCGACTTTTCTTTTCTAGTCCGAGCATGACGCGGTCGGTCGCCTCCTCCAGATCGCTTTCCGCCACTTGCTCAGCGCCTCGGCGGGCGGCGAGCAGCGCAGCTTCATTGACAAGATTCGCAAGATCGGCACCCACCATACCGGGTGTACGGCTTGCGATGATCCGAAGATCAACTCTGGGGTCCAGCGTTATTTTCTTGGCGTGGACGCGCAGGATCGCCACTCGTCCTTCGAGATCGGGCCGGTCGACGACAATCTGACGATCAAACCGGCCGGGGCGCAACAACGCCGGATCGAGCACCTCCGGCGTGTTGGTTGCGGCCATGATGATTACATCCGTGTTCGGATCGAATCCGTCCATTTCCACCAGCAATTGATTGAGGGTCTGTTCCCGTTCATCGTGGCTGATGATCATGCCTCTGCCTGAGCTCCTCGATTTTCCAATCGCATCCAATTCGTCAATGAAGATGATGCATGGCGATTTCTTCTTGGCCTCCTCAAATAGCTCCCGAACGCGCGCCGCACCCACACCCACGAACATTTCAACGAATTCGGATCCGGAAATAGAGAAGAACGGAACGTTCGCTTCGCCGGCAACCGCCCGCGCTAGCAGAGTCTTGCCGGTCCCTGGTGCGCCGATCAACAGAACGCCGCGCGGGATTCGCCCTCCCAATCGACGGTATTTCTCCGGGTGTTTCAGAAAATCGACTACTTCTTGAAGCTCTGCCTTCGCTTCATCGATTCCGGCAACGTCCGAGAAGGTCACCCGTGTCTTGGTCGTCTGGTCGTAGATCTTGGCGCGGTTCTTGCCGAACTGCAGGGAGCCTCCCATGGCCTGCCTGCTGCGCCAAAGTCCGTAACCCATTAAGATCATCAACAACAGGAACGGCAACCACCCGATCAGTAAAGACAAGAATGGGTGCGTAGACTGCATTTCGCCGATGATCTTTACGTGGTGCGTCTCCAGCTCCTTGAGCAGAGGCGTTTGTTCAATGCCGGGTAAACGGGTGGCCATAAGGAACTGCGGTGGCACTTTTTTCTTGCCTGCCGGAGGCTTGACGGTGCCAATCAGTTCGCTAGGCGTAATTTCAACCTGAGTCAGATGATCAGCATCAATTGCCGAGAGAAATTCACTATAGGAAACCGTCCGCGCAGATCGCGGGTGTGGCATTAGATACGGCAGCAAGAGGAGAATCAAAAACCCGAGCAGATAGACGACTGCAAATTTTAACGAGTATTGCCGAGGCGGCCGTGGCACATTCAGCCGAGTTCGCTTCTCAGGCAAGATTGGCCTCCCAAGAATAGGCAATGCACGCAAAGGGCATCTGTACGTAGCATAGCGGCTGCGGCGAGCCTGCGATGGCGCGCGGGTGATACGGTCATAAGGGAGGCGAGCATTGCGATCACAAATCAAGCTTGGAAAGATCTTTGGGATCAATATCGGGCTGCACTATAGCTGGTTTATTATCGCGCTTCTCATCGTGTTTTCACTCTCTTCGCAATTCCATGCGAGCAATCCTGAGTGGGGAGACGGCGTCATTCTGGCCTTGGCGATTGGGACAGCCATTCTCTTCTTCGTGTCGCTTCTTCTTCACGAGTTGGCGCATTCAATAGTGGCAACATCAAATAACCTTCCGGTCAAAGAGATCACGCTCTTTGCGCTCGGCGGAGTTTCCCAGATCGAGAAAAATCCAGTAAGCGCAAAGGTCGAGTTCTGGATGGCGTTCGTGGGCCCCTTGACCAGTGCGGTCATCGGGGCGATCTGCTTGGCATTGGCGCGCTCGATTGGCGACCCGTCCACTAATCCGTGGATCGCGATGCTCCTCTGGCTGGGTTACATCAACCTTATGCTGGCCGCTTTCAATCTGATTCCGGGTTATCCTCTGGACGGCGGCCGAGTACTGCGCGCACTCATCTGGTGGAAGACGGGCAATGCCGACCGCTCCACGCAAGCGGCGGCAAGAGTCGGCCAGGTGGTCGCCTTGGCATTTATTGCATTCGGAATTTTTCGATTCTTCGGTGGCGCCGGCTTCGGCGGTCTTTGGCTGGCGTTTATCGGTTGGTTCCTTCTGCAAGCCGCGCGGGAAAGTTACATGCAAGTCGGATTAACGCATGCACTCAAGGGCGTGCGTGTAGCGGACGTTATGACGCGGGATTTCCCGACGGTCGATGCGTCGAAAAATGTTCATGACTTCGTTGATCAGGAACTGCTTCGCACGGGCCAGCGTTGCTTCATCGTAATTGACAACGGAGAAGTCGCAGGCATGGTCACTCCTCACGAGGTTAAACAAGTCGATCGCGCTCAATGGTCCTTGGTAACCCTGCGCGACATCATGCGGCGCTTAGACGATCTTCACGCCGTCGCGCCCGATGCACCTTTGACCAGCGCGTTGGAATCTATGAGCCGCTACGATTTGAACCAGCTTCCCGTCATTTCCAACCGCCATCTGGACGGAATACTCTCACGAGCTCAAGTTCTCAGCTATCTCCAAACACACGCGGAATTGCGGCCGTAAACCCCGCGCCCTTCGTTCCCGCTCGGCTCACCATTTGACTTAATGTGTTTGCTTCTGCGGCAAAGCGCGAACAGCTCCTGTCGAAATTCCGCCATCGACAAGTAGCGTCTGGCCGGTGATATAGCGGCTCGATTCAGCAGCCAAAAACACAACCGCCGAGTCGAGATCGCCCATCTGCCCCGGCCGCTTTAGCGGAATGCGGTCGCTCAAATATTCCACCCATTCCTTGTCCTCGTACATTACCTTGTTCTGATCTGTACGAAACCATCCGGGCGCCAGGCAATTCACGGTAATCCCATGCTTGCCCCAATCGTCCGCCAGGCTCATCGTCAATTGCCGAATACCGCCGCGGCTCGCTCCGTACGGCGCCAAGCCAGCGTAGCCTGCCACGCTCGTTACCGAGCCGATATTGATAATCCGCCCGTAACCTCTCGGGATCATCCGCCGCGCTACCGCCTGCGCCACGAAAAAACTGCCGCGCAGATTCGTATCGAGGATGGCATTCCAGTCGTCCCAGCTCACCTCCAGCGCCGGCTTGCGGATGTTCATGCCGGCGTTGTTCACCAAAATGTCCATGTGGCCGTAGGCTTGCTCCGCGGCGGAAGCCATCCGCTCGATGCTCTCTTGATCCCGGACGTCCAGAGGCAATGAAACGGCTCGCACGCCAAGCGCCTTGATCTCGGTCTCGAATTCCGTAAGCTGTTCGCGCTTCCTGCTGGTCAGCACAAGATCCGCACCCGCCCGCGCCAAGGCACGCGCGAACTGTTGCCCCAGACCGCGGCTTGTGCCGGTGACAATCGCCACGCGCCCACTCAGATCGAAGAGTTGCGAAGTCATCTCCCGAGTTGAACGTCGATATCGTTGCAAGGCACGCCGTCGTCCGCCTTCTGCCCTGGAGTCAAAATTACCTTCATCAGATTCGCCTCACGTGCATGCAACCGTTCGAACCATAGCGGTCCTTCTTCAAGCGGCGCCACCATACTGATCAACGATTTCACGTCCACCGCTCCGGAAGCCAACATCTCAATGCACTGGGGGTATTCGCCGGCCGACGCGGCGGACCCTTGTAACCGAATTTCGCGACTGACAACGGTTTGTAGCGGCAGTTCGATCTGGGGCGCGATGTTCCCGATCAGCGTGACCGTGCCGCCTTTTCGCACACTTTCAATGGCCGTCTTAATGGTCGGAGTGCTTCCCACCGCCTCGAAGGCCACATCGACACCCGCGCCAGAAGTGAGGCTCTGGACCTCGGGAACGGTGTCCGCAGTCTTCGCATTAATCGTACTTGCCGCACCCAGCCGTTTTGCGATTTCCAGCCGCGAGTCGTCGATATCGGTCACATAGACACGCAGACAACCCGCCTGACGCAAAGCCTGCAGCACCAGCAGCCCAATCATTCCGGCTCCCACCACCAGCGCAGTCCCATTCTCCGGGACCGCCGAAATGGAGACCGCATGCACCGCCACTGCCAGCGGTTCCACCATAGCTGCCTCGGAGAACGCGATATTGCCCGGAATACGATGCACGATCCGATCCGGCACCACTACGTATTCCGCGAACGCCCCCGGCCTCCGGTATTCAGGAGTCGATACACCCAATACCTGTCGGCGTGTGCACAAATTTGGCTTGCCCCGCCGGCAGTATTCGCACTCCCCACAGTAGATGGTCGAATCGAATGTAACGCGGTCGCCTTCCTGTGCGCCTGAAGCGCCTGCCCCCACAACCGCCACTGTACCCGCCGCCTCGTGGCCCATCACGATGGGTGGAATCCGCCGCCCCGACGAACCGTCATAACCGTGAACATCGCTGCCACAGATGCCGCAAGCCTCTACCCGAACGAGCACTTCATCCCTGCCGGGCCTCGGCATCGGAAGATCGACAACTTCCAATCGGCTATACTCGCTGAGCAACAAGGCCTTCATGTGCGCATGGTAACGTATTGGCCCGAGGAATCCGAACCGCTGTTAAGAGGAGTGGCTTCAGAAGAGCACCGCCGGGCGCCGATTCCAACCGAAGCCTGAACTGAACCAAAAATCTGCGCGCGTATCAGAGAAGCCGGAAATTCACTTCGATGTTGGCCTGCACAGCGACTGCGCGGCCACCCTTCATGGCAGGACGAAAACGCCACTTAGTAACAGCCTCAATCGCTTTTTCATCCAACCCGAGCCCCAGAGGCCGAATCACGTGAATGTCGCGGGTGAGGCCGTCTTTGTCAATGACAACGGATAGCAGAACAGTGCCGGAATATTTCGCCTTGCGCGCTTCCTCGGAGTACTCGGGCTCAATTTTGTAGATGGGCACGGGCTGCGAAACATCGCCGCCGATCCGAAATACCCCACCGCCGGTGCCGCCTCCGGAGCCTGGGCCGTAGCCATTGCCGTTTCCGGGACCGAGTCCGCCACCGGTACCGCTCCCAAGGCCGTTCGCTCCCGGGCCACCCGAATTGAGTGCCTTGGAGAGCGGGTCGCCGTAATTATCCGCCACGATCTGCGGGGCTGGGGCAGTAATAGTCGGTGTAACCGGCAAAACGGGCTTGGGTATGGCTAACGCCGGGGGCATAAACTGCTTGCGAGCAAACTTGGGCGCCTCGCCGTGATTCACCGGCGTCGGCATTTTCTGACCGCCTCCGCCGCCGCCACCCGCTTTTTCGGCAGCAGGCGGGAGCTTCGGCTGATACGCAGGCAGGTAAATAATTTCTCCTGTCTTCTTGAGCGCCTTTTGCACCGCCGGCGATTGGAACACCAGGAAAATCAGCGCAACGAACCCGACGTGGATCAGGATAGAGACCGCGCCCGATTTGGTTTCCCCGCCCTGATAGGCGCCCCAAATGGTTCCCACCTCGATCGGCTTCGAAGTGACCTCCAAAGGTGGAAGCTTCGGTGGATGAATCAACTCGCGAACATTGGTGATCAGGGATTTGAACCAGGGCTGCTCGATCTTGGCAAGATCCCCAAAATCCGAGGATTCGACGGGCTTCGAAGTGACTTCCAGGGGCGGAAGGTTCGGAGGATGCATCGCCTCCCGAATACTACGAGCGATGGATTTATACCAGGGCTCTTCGAGATCGGTGCTCATCAGAAGCCGATCCAGGTTGTCACCCTGAGACTGGACTGTGTGAGGATCTATGGTTCGATTTACTTCGTCGCTAATCACGACACACTCCGCCTTTGCCACCTTGCGCGACCACTCGTATGCAATCGTTGGACGTGATGCGAAAAATCACAGTTGCAAGAAAAACTGCTGCAAGATCTGTTCAGCACCTTCAGTCTATCACTTTGGGGCGAGGTCGCTGTCCAGCACAAAACTTTGCGATTCGAGCCAGATTGCGTCGAGTACGTCGGTAAGCTCATGTCCCGAATTGAGACGGATGAGCCGTACATTGGGATGTGTGGCTGCGAACAGCAATGAATACTGAAGGGGCACGACCGGATCGAGGTTCCCATGAAAGAGCAACGCTGGTTGAAGAAAGTGGGGGAAGGGAGTGAAGCGGGCGGCGTCTCTTATAAATTCAAAATCCAGGGGCATTTCGCGAGATCCGGCGTAGTGAAAGACCGGCATGGTGCGGTTACGTTTCCAGGCCGCTACGGCTTCGGGACCCAGGCTGCTCAGCCAGAGATGATAGAAATCGAAGGCTGGGGCGAGCAGAACGAGACGATGGATTTCCGGGTGGTACGAGGCATACAATGCAGCCAGATAGCCGCCAAGGCTGGAACCAATGAGCGTGGCCGGCGCGCCGTCAAGCAGGCGCTCGACGATCTGGAGCTGCCGGGTAATGGTCAGGTGCTCGAAATCACCCTGGGCCAGATCTGGAATTTCGAGCTCAAGGCCTCGCGAGCGAAGTCCGGCCGCGAAAAACTGGGCCTTTCGCGAGGTCGGGCTGGACGCGAAGCCGTGCAGATAGAGGACACGCAACCGGTCAGACAACATCTAATGTTAGCGACCGGGTTGTTTACACGCCTCGGGCTTGCCAGGAGAGCATAGGATGGGTAGAATCTTTGACGAAACACCGCCACGGATTGCCCGCCGATTTCCCTCCGCGTAGATCAGTGATGTAGTTTAGAGTGTTGGACCCGGCGGCTTCGCCATAAAAGGAGATGCGTTTGCGAACACAGGAGAATAAGGAATGTCGGTAGCAGAGAGAGTAAAGCAAATCATCGTAGAACAACTGGGAGTGGACGAGAACCAGGTGGATCCGAGCGCATCTTTCGTCGACGATCTGGGCGCGGATTCACTCGACATAGTGGAGCTGGTGATGGCGTTCGAGGAGGCGTTCGATCTGGACATCCCGGACGAGGACGCCGAAAAGATCAAAACCGTGAAAGACGCCATTGACTATATCGAGGCGAAGAAGAAATAAATTGAAGTTCGGCAGACGCAGCGCGGAACGATGAGTGGACTCCAAGCTGGACCGCGAAGAGTAGTGGTCACAGGGGTGGGGCTGCTGTCTTCCGTGGGAACCGGAACCGTTGATTGCTGGGCGGCGGTTTGCCACGGCAAGAACGGGATCGGCCCCATCACACAGTTTGACGCTTCCGAATTCGCTTGCCGTATCGCAGGGGAAGTAAAGGGGTTCGACCCGTTGCTTTACATCGACAAAAAAGATGTAAAGAAAATGGGGCGCTTCATTCAATTCGCGATGGCCGCTAGCGAGTTTGCGGTAGCCTCGGCGCAGTTGGAGATCAGAGCCGAAGAAGCCGAGAACGTCGGGGTATACATCGGCAGCGGCATCGGGGGCTTTGAGGTGATCGAGCGGGAGCATAAAATTCTGCTCGAACGCGGACCTGGCCGCATATCGCCGTTTTTTATTCCTTCGTGCATAGTGAACCTGGCGAGCGGATACGTGTCCATCCGGTATGGCGCGAAAGGGCCCAATTCGGCAACCGCAACCGCCTGCACAACCAGCGCTCATTCGATCGGCGATTCCTACCGGCTGATTCAGCACGGCGACGCAGACGTGATGATCTGCGGCGGAAGTGAGGCTTGCGTCACGCCGATGGGAATAGGCGGTTTTGCCGCGATGCGCGCATTATCCACCCGAAACGAAGAACCCGAACGAGCCTCCCGGCCGTGGGATCTCGAGAGAGATGGCTTCGTGGTCGGCGAAGGGTCGGGCATCCTGATTCTGGAAGAACTGAGGCATGCGCAGCGTCGAGGTGCGCCCATCCTGGCCGAAATCGTGGGCTATGGAATGAGTGCCGACGCGCATCACATCACATCTCCACCGGAGGACGGCGACGGGGGATATCGAGTGATGAGGAACGCGCTACGGGATGCGGGCATCGCGCCTTCGCAGGTTCAGTACGTGAATGCGCATGGCACCTCGACTGGGCTAGGCGACAAAGCTGAGACCGTAGCCATAAAACGTGCATTTGCCAGCCACGCAAGAGAGATTGCAGTGAGCTCAACAAAGTCCATGACCGGCCATCTGCTCGGCGGCGCGGGCGGTCTTGAGGCGGGCATCACAGTACTGGCCATTCGGGATCAGATCGCGCCGCCTACGATCAACTATGAATTTCCGGATCCGGATTGCGATCTGGACTATGTGCCCAATCAGGCGCGCCATATGGAGATTGAACACGCGCTTTCGAATAGCTTCGGTTTTGGGGGCACGAACGGATGCCTGATCTTTAAGCGATTCGAAGCATAATCTCATATCGGTCTCCTCAGCCGGTTCCAAAATGGTAAGACAATAAGAGAATGCGCGGCGGTGCGCGCGTTCAGCGTACGGTGTTCGCGGGGTGGGTGCCGGATGGGTATGGGCTTCCTCGATTTGGGCGATCTGCTGCTGGCAACCGCGCTTTTCTTCGCCTTCATGATTGTCATCTTCGAGTTCGCCGAGCGCCGGCGAGAAAGCAGGCGAGAACAGCAGTTGCTGGATGCGATAGAACGCGAATATCAAAGCTATTTCCAGATCGGGCGCGTGTAAAGTCCGCTGCGCGAAGGCCCGGCACTATGTTTGTCTCCCCGGATGGATGATGTTCTGCGTGCGACAATAATAGGCTGCTGGCGACGGAATGTATTGAAACTCAATGAAGCGCCCCGATTTTTCCCAGCCATACCTTTCCATTGTCATTCCGGTCTATAACGAAGAAAAAACGCTGAGGCGGATACTGACACGAGTGCTCGAAGTGCCCGGCTTGCGCGAGGCAATTGTCGTGGACGATGGGTCGAGCGACGGGACGGCGACAATTGCCGATGGCTTTGCTCTGCAAGAGCCGCGGGTGCGAGTGCTGCACCACGAAAAGAACAAGGGCAAGACGGAGGCTCTAAAGACCGGTTTCGCTCATACAACAGGGGAGATCGTGGTGGTGCAGGACGCTGATCTGGAGTACGATCCCGCAGAAATTCCTGGGCTGATTCAGCCGATTGTGGAAGGCTACGCAGACGTTGTGTATGGATCGCGCTTTCTTGTGCGCAGGGCTGCCCGCGTTCTGTACTTCTATCATTACCTGGCAAACCGCTTCTTGACTTTTCTCTCGAACCTGCTCACGAATGTCAATCTTACAGATGTAGAAACTGGCTATAAGGCATTCCGCGGAGATATAATCCGCCAGATGCGGATTACAGCCAGCGGTTTCGGATTTGAGATTGAGGTGACCGCCAAAATTGCGAAGCTGAAGTGCGCAATTTACGAATCGCCAATCAGTTACTACGGGCGAACTTATGAGGATGGGAAGAAGATCGGAATTCGAGACGGAATTGCAGCGCTTTGGTATGTTTTAAAGTTCAACCTCTTTTGTGGTCTGAAGGGAAGTTACCGGCAGGTCCCCGCGGTTCGAACAGAACGCGAGTTGAGTAGTCAAGCGGCAGCGGGGATGCTCTAGTACTTACTTCCGCTCTATCTCCGGTGTTCGGAGATCCATGGCGTGTTAAATTTAGACAAGTTTTTGTATGGCACGACGAGCACTCATTACAGGCATCACCGGCCAGGACGGTTCGTATCTGGCTGAGCTATTGGTCTCAAAAGGATATGAGGTTCACGGAATAATCCGGCGAGTGGCGCTAGAAGATCCCGAACACCGATTAGCGCGCTTGGCCGCGGTTCGGGATCGGATCACGCTGCATGCGGCTTCGCTTGAAAGTTACGCAAGCATATACCAGGCCGTTGGTAAAGCGGTGCCCGATGAATGCTACCATCTGGCGGCGCAAAGCTTTGTCAGCTATTCGTTCGACGACGAATTCTCTACGTTGAACGCTAACATCAACGGGACCCATTTCCTGCTGGCGGCAGTCAAGAACGTAGCGCCACACTGCCGGTTTTATTTTGCCGGTTCCAGCGAGATGTTCGGCAAGGCTGAAGAAGTGCCGCAGGACGAGCATACGCGGTTTCATCCTAGATCCAGCTACGGAATTAGCAAGGTGTGCGGCTTTGAGCTGACGAGAAACTATCGTGAGGCATATAACCTGCACGCAAGCAGCGGAATTTTGTTCAACCATGAGTCACCGAGGCGCGGTTTCGAATTTGTAACACGAAAGATTACCTCCGGCGTAGCGCGGATTCTTGCCGGAACGGCGAAGCAGCTCAAACTGGGAAATCTGGATGCCAAAAGGGATTGGGGCCACGCCCGCGAATATGCAGAAGCCATGTGGCTGATGTTGCAGCAACCTGAGCCCGACGACTATGTCGTAGCAACCGGAGAAACTCATTCGGTAAAGGAATTTGTCGAGACCGCTTTTTCGCGGGTGGGACTTGATTATCGGGAGTATGTCACAACGGATCCCGATCTTTTTAGACCCGCTGAAGTAAATATTTTACTTGGCAACGCCAAAAAAGCTCAGGAAAAACTTGGGTGGCATCATAAGACCGGTTTCCAGGATTTAGTGTGCGAAATGGTAGACGCCGATTGTAAGAGCCTGGGAGTCACTCCGGCCACGCCTCTTGCATTCACGGCCGCCAGTAAGCTGTAAGAGCCGAAACTTTTAGATCCAATTCCCCGGCGGCGCGACCTCAACCCACGCGCCTTCCGCCCCGTCTTGATGCAGCGTAATGGAACGGATATATTTGGCGAGAACGCAACAATCCCCAGGAATGTCGACCTCATAGCCCTCGGGAGATGCCAGCGCCGCGGCGTCGGGCGATTGCCGCTGGATGAGTTCACGCAATTGCTGAGCGAGTACCGGGCCATCGCTTTCGAGCGGGCTGTTGTTGTAGTCGGGTTCAACGACCACCCGGCCAATCCCGGAGGAGGTTGGTTGCACAGATTCCAGCGCGTCTTCCAGAAAGGCCTCCAAGCCGGGGTTCATGCTGAGAGTATACGTCGCCGGATTCTACATCTCACGGCGGTTTTCGAGCGAGCGCGACATGGTCACTTCATCGGCGAACTCCAGATCGCTGCCAACCGGGATGCCCATCGCAATTCGCGTCACGCGCGGTCCTAGCGGCTTCAAAAGGCGCGCCAAGTAGACTGCCGTCGCCTCGCCTTCTACTGTGGGATTGGTTGCCAGAATGATCTCTTCCACTTCGTTTTGGTGCAGCCTGTCCACCAGTCCCTTGATCTTCAGTTGCTCAGGCCCTATGCCGCGCAGCGGCGAAAGCGCTCCATGCAGCACGTGGTACAGGCCGCGAAAGCTGTGAGTGGTTTCAATCGGCACGATGTTGTGGGGCTCTTCCACCACGCAGATCTGGGAGGATTCGCGGTGCGGGTCACGGCAATAAAGGCACAACTCGCCATCGCTGATGTTATTGCATTGCACGCAGATTCCTAACTTGTCTTTGATGTCGAGAATGGCCTGGGCCAAATTCTCGGCATCTTCCCGCGGCGCGCGCAACAGGGCGAAGGCGATGCGTTGAGCAGATTTCTGCCCGATTCCAGGCAGCTTCTTGCATTCTTGGATGAGCCGGGCAAGCGGCTCGGCAAATTCCGTCATTGTAACCGGCGCTAGAACATGCCCGGCGGAAGCCCCAGGCCGCCCAACATGCCGCCCATCTTGGCTTGCGATTCTTCGTCTACTTTTTTCGCGGCTTCGTTGAAGGCGGCTCTCACCATGTCCTGGAGCATTTCCACATCGCCCGCCACCTCGGGATCGATCTTGACAGCCAGCACGTTCTTGTGGCCGTCCATCTTGACGGTAATCATGCCACCGCCCGCCGACGCTTCCACGCGAATCGCCGCAATCTGCTCTTGCAGCTTCTCCTGCATTTGCTGCGCCTGCTTCATCATCGCCTGCATGTTGCCGGGCATTTTCATAGGGGCCAACTTACTCCGTTACTCATTCAAATTTCGCACGGTGCGGACTTGCGCGCCGGGAAAAACTTCTTGGAAGCGTTTCACTCCCGGATGAGACAGGGCGCGCTCACGAACGCCGGCATCGCCGCTGGGCGCAATCGCCGGCGCCTCCGGACCTGGACCCGCGACTATGTTTTCGGCAAGCTCCACGCGCACGCGAACCGGTTTACCGGCCAATTGCGCCGCTACCCGCTGCACGGCCGGATCCTTTACCGCCAGAGTGAGTGCCTTCGGCGCCCGCACCAGCAGTTCGCCGTTTTCAAGCGACACCTCCGAGCTGCGAATGGCATCGGCGCTGAAAGTCATCCCTGCTTTCGAGAGCGCGTCGTGCAAATCTTGCCGCAGGTCTCCGGTTTTTGCCGGCGCAGCAGGTGTAGCGACTGGCGTTGCCGCTACCGCCCCCGCCTGGACGATAGGACGTGGCGAGGAATCCGGACTTCTGGCAGCGGCTGGCGGCGATTCGGGTCGTCCCAGGTCGGCGATGGCTTGTTCGATAGCTTGAAGCTTGCCCGCCTGCACGAGCTTGACGAGTCCGAGCTCCAGATGGAGCCTCGGCTGCAAGGATTCCTGCAGCGTTTTGTAAAGCTCGAGTGTCAGGTTCAGATAGCGCGTCAGATCCTCTTCGCTGAACAGGCTCGCAGTTCCAAGCAGTCCTTGCTGCTCCGGGTCGGGCGCCGCAATCAGCTTAGTCGGCTTGCCGGTAATCTTCGCCACCAGCAGATTGCGCCAGTATCGCGCCAGCTCACGACAGAAATGCTGGAGGCTCTGGCCTTTTCGCTCGAGCTCCTGAACCGTTTCGAGCATCCGCGCGGCATCTTGTCTATGAACAGCTTCCGCCACCGCGCGAAGCGGCCCCACACCCAACATCCCGAGGAGCGCTCGCACTTCTTCTTCGCGGAGAGTCTTCCCGCAGCACGCAATGGCCTGGTCGAGCGCGGACAATGAATCGCGCACGCTACCTTCACCCGCTTGCGCGATTACGGATAGCACTTCTTCGCTGGCCTCAATCTGTTCCTGCTCCGCGATGTACCGCATGCGGCTCATCAGGTCTGCGAAATCCACCGAGCGAAAGCTGAAGTGTTGGCAGCGCGAGGCAATGGTGTTCGGAATTTCGTGCGCCTCCGTCGTACACAGAATGAAGACGACCCACTCGGGGGGCTCTTCGAGCGTCTTCAATAGCGCGTTGAACGCCTCTTTGGTAATCTGGTGAGCCTCGTCGATGATGAAGATCTTGTAGCGATCGCGCGCGGGCCGGTAGCGCACGTTCTCGCGAATCTCACGCATTTCGTTGATCCCGCGGTTGGAGGCCGCGTCGATTTCAAGGACATCCACCGAATTTCCAGCGGTGATCTCAACGCAACTCGAACAGACGCCACACGGCGTCGGCGTAGGGCCTTGGATGCAGTTCAGGCAGCGCGCCAGAATCCGCGCCACGGTTGTTTTTCCGGTCCCGCGCTGGCCCGAAAAAATATACCCGTGCGCAACACGGTTGCTGGCAATCGCATTGCTGAGGGTCTTTTGAACGTGCTCCTGGCCAATCAGCTCGCCGAAGCTCTGCGGACGGTACTTCCTGGCAATTACCTGATACATGGGATACGTAGACGCGCCGACGCTCTGCCTGCGTTCACACGAAACCTTGTCGCATACCGGAGAGCGCTTGCCAGACCCCGGGTGATCCGCGGCACACGAGCTAAATCGCTACCGTTGCTTCCTTCCGGACCTGGCGGGGTTTACGACCGCCCATTGCACGAAGCCCGGAGCCTGACAATTCACAATGGTAGCATTCAGGCTTGTTTTTCCAGCCCCAGGACGGCCTGCAGTTTCTCGCCGAACAAAGTGGTCGGAACGGGCTTATTTTCCGGCCGTTTTTCGTTCATCTTGGGGCGCTCTTCTCGACCCGATTTCGGGAGTGGCTGACCTGGGGCAGGCTGCGCCAACGGCGGCGGGACCGTATTTTCGCGATCCTCAACCGGTACCGTAACCGGGGCGGGCGTGACGTTTGTCTCGAGCGATCCTGAGGCAGGCGTGGGCTTGGCGCGCGGTGGCGCCTCTTGCAAATACCGCTCTTTGCGCAACAGGATTCGCTCGAGCGGCGCAACCCAGCCAGTGAATTCATTTTCTACCAGGCGCTCGCGATTCAGGGCGCTGCGCATGGCATCCATCTTCGAATCTAAGTTGTCGAGATGATGCAGAAGCAGAGCCTCCGCGAAGATCGGAACTTTCGGCGACCCAAACTCCAGCTCGCCGTGATGGCTGATGATCATGTGCTCCAATAGCGTTCGCAGCTTAGGAGGGAAATCCGGCACTTGTTCCAGCTTCGCGCCTACCATGCGCAGACCTATCACAATGTGCCCTAACAACTGGCCGTCGGCGCTGTATCCGAAGCTGCGCGCGTAGGAGAGCTCTTCCACCTTGCCGATGTCGTGCAAAATGGCGCCCGCCAGCAGCAGGTCCAGGTCGATGTTTCTATAGTGCGAAGCGGAGAGCCGGCATAAGGCGCAAAGCGATAGCACGTGTTCCAGCAAGCCTCCGCGGCAGGCATGGTGAATGCTCTTTGCGGCGGGCGCAATCTTGTACAGGCTCGCGAGTTGCGGCTCTGAGAAAACAGCTTCCAGCAACGCCCGCAGATGCGAATTCCCAAGTCCCGCAATGATCGTCCGCAACTCAGCGAACATCTCCTCCGGGTCGCGCTCCGAACACGGGAAGTAATCGGTGGGGTCCACTTCGTGGTCTTCCAGCCGCCGCAGCTTGTGAACCGTAAACTGCGTTCGGCTCTGATAGAGCTGCATCAGGCCCTTCACCTTGATGAAATCGTCGCGATCAAACGTGTCCATCACCTCGGCCACGTTGTCCCACATCTTGGCTTCCATCTCGCCCGTGCGGTCCGCCAGATGCAAAGTTAAGTAGGGCTCGCCTGTCCTCTTCTGTCGAATTTCCTTCGACAAGACGAGGAACTGCCCCGTCACCACCTCGTTCGGCGTGAGACTGCCGATGTACGGCGATTTCATATAGCGCTCAGCGGGAGCTGCTCACTTTCTTGACGATCAGCGGGAGCTGCTCATTTTCATAAGATCAGCGAGAGCTGCTCTTTCCTGTAACAGTAGTCTCGGTGCCTGGAATCGGGATCAGCCACAGCAGTCGCTTGTGACGCGTCTTCTCCTCCACTTCGGCCTTGGTCACGGTCTCAGGCTTCAGTTGGACCGGGTCTTGCCATGCGGTGTTTTGACCGGGAACTGCGCCGGTGTCCACATAGCCGGGCTTGATTTGCAAGAACGCCTTTTCGCGCAGTTGCGCCAGATACTCGCGCACCTTCGGCTGCATTTTCGGCCCATACAGGATGTTTTCAATATCGCTCTTCACGTCCGCAAGCGGCGCCAGACCCGCCTTCGTGTGGTCGTCCACCTTCAGGATCTCGAATCCGGTGGCGATGCGGATCGGCGAAGTCACGGCTCCCTTGGGCAGGTTCCAGACTGCATCTTCAAGAGTCTTCATCAACTCGCCCTTCTTGTAGCCGCCGAGAGCCCCGCCCTCCTTGGCCGTGGTTGCATCGGAGTTGTCACGAGCCAGATCGGTAAAGCGCTCGCCGTGTTTCGCCTCGTCGGCAATTTGCTTCGCCTTTTTTTCCGCTGCGGCTACGCCCGCCGCGTCCTTGCCCTCGGTGGAGATGAGAATCTCACTGACGTAAACCTTTTCTTCGCGCACGAAGTCCTGCTTGTGCGCGTTGTAGTAGTCCTCAATTTCTTTTGGCGTGATATTGATATGCCGGCCGACTTCCTCGCCGATGACCTCGCGGGTCAGGAATTGGCTCCTGGCTTCGGCGACGAAATCTTCGTAGCTCATGCCGGACTGTTGCCGGACATATTCGTGGAACTTGTCGGTATCCGTCATGCCCGATTGGCGCTGCAGATTTGCAACGTACTTACTCACTTCCGAATCCACATTGACGTTCAGCTCTTTTCCCTTTTGGATCAGCAGCAATTCGTCGATTCGGTCGCGCAAGACGTCTTTCTCTCGTTTGTTGAACTCCACCTGGAACTGCTGCCCATTGGCTCCTTGCGCCTTCAATTCCGCGGCCAGCTCGCGCGTGAACTTCTGCAGTTCGTCCTGGCTGATGATGTCGCCATTGACACGCGCGACCACCTGATCCACTATCGCAACGTCGTTTGCGGCAAAACACAGCGGGGCAAACACCAATACGGCAAAGTACGTAAACTTCATACGATTTCCAATTATCCCCTTATTATTGCAGCAGAGGGGCAGCCGCGAGCGGCCTACTTACTTAATTTCCTGAAGTACTCGGCCACGGCGTCGCGGTATTTCTCCGGAGCCGATTCGGGAGCGCCCGTGCGAGCGCCTTGGATCTGCTGTTGAGCCACCCGCCGGCTGAGTTCCAACTCCAGGCGCTCGAGGCTGGAAACCGCGTCCCGGTTGATGCGACCTTCAAGCAGCCCGGAATCCGCATTGGACAGATTATGCAAATAGCCGAGCGTGCCATTGATAGAACCAAAGAGCGCGCGGTCCGCGGGCCCCAATTGCGCGCGCAAACCCGAGAGCTGATCGATGGCATCCTGCACATCGCGGCCCCCGATGCTGGGCGCGCCATCCCCGAACGGACTAGCTCCGCCCTGCTGCGGTTGCTTTCCCGGCTGCCCTTCGCCTTGTTCCTGCGCGCGCTCCAATTCCTCGCGTAGAGCTCGAACCTGCGCCAACGCCTCAGCCGCCTTATCGTCTTGCGCATTCTGCGGACCTTGGCTGCCCGCGTTCAACGCCTGCTCGGAGTCGCGCAATTCGCGGCTGAGCTGTTCCACGCCCGCCGTGACGCTATCCTCCATGTCCAGGTTGCGGTTGCCGTAACCTTGCCGGATCCATTCGGCGTTCTTCTGCATGCGCAGCGCCAGTTCTTTTTCTTCGGCCTCCGAAAGCGCTTTGCGCAACTTGGACGCGGAGCCCGGCTGATTGGCGGCCAGGTTTTGTTCCTGCTGCTGCATCTGCCGCTCGAGCTGCTCGAGTTGCCGCCCGAGCTTCTCTTTCTCCGAGGCAAGCGCCTTTTCCTGCTCCGATGCCGGACGCGGCGGCGGCAAAGGCTGCCACAACCGGCGGCGATAGCTATACGGCCAGCGCGGGCTGTTGGGATCGTCCATTTCGGGCATCTCGCCTGACCCCATGCTCGAAGAAAGCTCTCTGCCGTTATGGTCGCCTCGCCATGGCCCGCCATAAATCTGCTTGAGGCGGTTGGCAAGATCCTTCTGCGCATCGGCGATCTGCTGCGCCTCTTGCGACATTTCGCCCAGAGAACTACCCGCCTGTTGATGCAACGCATTGTTCAAAGCGTTCTGCGCTTCGGCCAATTGCTCTTCCGCGCGCTGCTCAGCCGTGCGGTCATGATCGCTGACGGCTCTGCGCATTTCTTCTTCGGCGCGCTGCAACGCATTCGTCGCCTGGCGCATCGCCTCCGCCATCTGCCGCGATTGCGCGTCTGACCTCGAGCCATTTCCGCTTCGCCCGTTCTGGCGCGACGAAGAGGAGCCGGATGCGCTCTGGCCACTCGAGGATGAATTGGCTTGCTGGGAATTCGCCGGATTGTTTTGCGAGTTCTGCGCCATTTGCTGCATCTGCTGGCGAAGCTGCTCGGCCTCGCGCCGCAGTTGCTCCTCTTGCCAGCGCTGCTCGAGCGGCTGCTGTTGCGAGGATTGCGCCGCCAGCTCCTGCTGTCTCCGGGCCAGCGCCTGTAAACGCTCAAAGGCGTCGTCAATTGCCTTCTGCTGATCGCTCGCGGAGGAAGGCGATTGTCCCGTCTCGTACTGATTTTTCGAAGTGTCAAGCTCGAGATCGAACATGCGCGCCAGATCGCGTTGTGCGCCGCTGCCCATGCCGCCGCCGTTCATCTGGCCGAAGGCGACCTGGATATCCCGAAACAGCGCGTCGGCGCGAAGCAACGACTGCAGCGCCTTCTGCTCAGGCGGAAGCGCGTCGTGCCATTTGCCAGGCTTCAATTGACCGGCCGCTTCGCTCATCTCGGAAGACGCCTGCGTCATCAGCTTTGAAAATTCCTCAAACTGCGAGTTGGTGGACGATAGATCGCGATTCGCCATGCGCTCGGCGAGCGTCTTAGACTGATCGCCCAGTTTGGATTCGAGATCCGAAAGGAACCGAGCATGTTCCTTGAGAGCCGCGGGGTTGGGATCGGCGTCCCGGGTTTCGTTCCAGGTGGCCGCGATGATCTGTTTCTGGCGCTCCGAAATGTCGTTTTCCTGCGCATCTCCTCCCATCCCCATGCCACCGGCCTGCTGCGATTGGGAGAACTTGAAGTCGAAGGGTTCAGCTTGTGCGAATACCATGTCGGTGCGCGACGTCGTGTTGGCGTCGCGCGCTGCTGCGTAGAAGCTGACCAGATCGCCGGGTTGCACCTTCAAGTTTTCGAAATAGAGCGTGGTCCCGCCCCCGGCTTCTTTCGCGCCCTTCGATTTCAACAGTGGAACAACCTGCTCGGGGCCGCCGTTGACGGAATAACGCAGTTCCAGGCCCTCAATTCCGAAGTCGTCTGCGGCGTCTACGGTTACTGGAACTTCTTCGATGGGACTGACGTGCGGGTCGCGACCCGGCCGCAAAATGCGAACCGAAGGCGGCTCATCTTTCTTGGCTTCGATGAAGTAGTCATCGCTCAAACGCACGGTTTCGCCGCCATCGAGCGCAGCCACGTGATACGAGCCATCTTTAGCGATCGGAAGGCGCGCACTCAGCCAGTTGCCATCGCCTCGCGCAAGTTCCAGCTTGGTTCCGTTTTCGAGAACCAGGAAGCCGTGGTCCAGCGGCTTATCAGTGAGTACGGCGATATCCGCCTGGGTACCCTGCACCGCCCGAATATCGCCGCCCGGGTCTTGCACCGCGTCCGGAATTCTGAGCGCCGCGGGGAAATGCAGCGCCACGCGTACGCGCTCGACACCGGGCAGGTCTTTCACAGCCAGCGTGTAGTGCTTGGATTCCGATGCGCCAGCTTGCACGTAATACTCGACCGGATCCGCCAGGCCGGCGAAAAGAAACTGGTAACCGTTTCCGTTGCGCTCAGGTTGCATGGGAGTTTGTTCCCACGCCGCGCCGCCGCCGTAGCGCGCGTGCAAGATCACCTGGTGCGCGGAAAATCCGAACAGGCGCGCCGTGATCATCTGGTCGGACTTCCGCCGCACCGTCTTGTTGCCGGGCCGCACCGCGATGTCATAGAGCGGGCGTCTGCCGGCATTGGCGCTGCCGGTCCAGAGCAGCGAAGCGCCATAGCCCCAGTAGCCCGGGCCGGCCGCTATGACCCAAATCAGAATCGCGGCGGCTAGCGCAGCAGAGCCGCCGAACACAAACAGCAGGCGAGTGGGCGTGAGCGAGTCTGCCCGATGCTCGCGTGCGACACGCAGTGCATCTTCGGCAACAATCTCAGTGAACGGATTCGCCGGGTCCGGCCGCTCGGCGATGGTAAGCAGGCGCTGTTGCAGTCCCGGAACACGTTGCTCCACCATGCGCGTAACGCGCCGGCGGTTCAGCTTGAACAGCGGCAGCGCCAACAGAAACGAAATGGCGGCCGCGAGTGCGAGAAACAGCAACACACGCAAGGGCAAAACAACGCCAGATGCAAACCGGTAGCGATTGCCGATCCACACTAGAAAGATAGTGAGACTGAGCGCGAAGCCCGCCACCGCCGCTGCGCCTCGGGAGGCGGCGAACAGGCGGAAGCGCATCTCCAGGCGAGCCAGATATGCATTGAGTTCTTGAAGCGCCGTCATGCCGTCTGCCTTTCTTGCCGCAGGTATCGACTCGCAAACACTGATTCCATCAAAGCCGCCGCCAACACCAGCAGCAGCGCATAGCGCCACAGGCTCCAGGCTTGGGTCTGCCGTTCCATAGTTGCTGGCTGAGCTTCCACCGCCGTATTTCCAGTATTGCGCCAAAGCGTCAGGGTCTCGGCTGGGATATTTGTCAGGTCGGATTCGCGCCGGTCGGCATGAACGGCCATCAGCAGGCGGCGGCCATCCGCGCGTTGCACTTCATAGAAGCCGGCGCGGGGTAAATCAAATGTCAGAGCCTGCGTGCCTTCACTGATCGATAGCTCATGGCGGCCGTCAGGACCGATGATGTCTGCGGCCGTGCCCTGCTCGCGTGTGCGCCGCAAAGCAACCGGTGTTCCCGCGACCACGCTGGATGCCGTTTCGTCTCCGCCCGCCAGATAGCGCCCCGTCTGCGCGACAAACGGCACAAAGGAAGCATGCAATGGGAAATCATTCATCGAGTTATCCAGGCTGGATGCAAAAATGAGCAGCCGTCCTTCGCCCATTGATTCCTCGATCAGCAGCGGCGACCCGTTTGCCAGTTTCGCCAGGACGCGCGCGCCGGGCTTTGCTGAAAGCTGCATCCAATCGGCAAACTGCACGTTGTCGAAATGCGTGGCGCCGGCCAGAGCCGGATGCTGGCTATCTACGAATCCCGCGCCCTGCGTCTCGTGTACATCTGTGAAGCGGTCGCCAACGAGCGGCACGCGGCCGTAATTCGCGCTCTTCTCGCCCAAGCCGATCAGAACCGAGCCGCCGCGCCGAACGTAATCATCGAGTGCGCGCGCGAGCTGATCCCCGGGGTCGCCGATATCGCTCAGCACAACGTAGGCGAACTTGGAGAGATCGTCTCTGGCCGCTAGCTCTACTGCCTCGGCATCGACAATCAAACCCGTGTCGTTCGCCGATTCCATTGCGGTCTTGTAATAGAAAGCCTGCTGAGGCCGTCCTCCGGCATAGAGAAACAGAACTTTGCGCGGATCTGAGCGTTCAATTGAAAATGAAAATGAATCGTCGTTCGGGAGTTGATCATGCGGCGCCTCCAGGTGAACTTCGCCTCGATGCGCGCCGTACGGAACTTCAAAAGACAGGAACTCTGCCTGGGCGCGTCCATTCGCCGGAACGCTGACATCGCGCGACGCCAGCTCTCGGCCGTCCAGCATCAGCAAAATTCTCTTGACGGCCGCTTCCGTGTGCCAACCCGCAACTGTTGCCGTCAGCCGCGTGTGCGTCGCATCGTAGACGCGCGACGGCACGCTGACACTTTCCACCGCCCAATTTGGTGCGTTGCCGCTTCCTATCGCATCGAGAGAAAGCGAAGTATGCGGCCCCATCTGCAGGTCTCGAAAACCAGGCGGCATGGACGTTTGCTGCATGTCGCTAATGAGATGTACGTCAAGCTGCATGCCGCTCGATTGATCCATGACGCGCAGAGCACGTGCGAATTCGCCGAACGAGCTGGCGAGATCACTCGCCTGAATGGAATCGATTGCCGCGCTCAACGGTCCTTTATCAGTCTCCGGTGGAGTTAGATTTTCAACGTGCGAATCGAGAGCGATGACCTGCGCGAACTCGCGCCCGTTCAGGCCGTCCAGAACGCGGTGTGCAGTTGTCTTCGCCTGTTGCATGCGGTCGCCATAGCGCATGCTGAATGAGCGGTCGATTGCGATGACCGTGAGCTTACGGCGGCCGGCAATTGCGGAGGTTCGGTTGACGAACGGATTCGCAAAGGCCAGCGCGAGCAACAGCAGCAGCGCAACGCGCAACGAGAGCAATGCAAGATAGCGCAGGCGGCGATGCTTGACCGAGCTTTGCACGCGCCGCTCGAAGAACATCAAGGAGCTGAACGGCTGCGGCGTCCGTTTGTATTGCCGCAGCAGATGCAGCCACAGCGGCAGGGCGATCACGCCAGCCGCGGCTAAGAATCCGGGCGAAAGGAAACCCATTCAAAGCCTCCCCTGGCGGAGTGTGAAGTATTCGCGCAGAGCTGCGTCGAGCGGCTGATCCGTGCGCAACAGGAAATAATCGAGACCGGCGGCCTGCGCCTTCGACCGGAGCGCCTCAATGTGCGCGCCGATCTTCGCTGGGTACTCGCTACGCGCATACTCGGGCGACGCTTCGATGGCTTCGCGGGTTTCCATGTCGACCAGCAGCGTGGGACCGCCAAGCTGTGGATTCAACTCGTGTGGGTCCAGCACATGGAAGAGCACGACTTCATTGCCTCGAAAGCGCAGCGGCTCGACAGTTTCGACGATCTTGTCCGGGTCCTCGAAGAAATCCGAAATGAGAACCGTGATGCCGCGGCGCCGGAGAAACTGCTGCAGCTCGAAGAAAGGACGCCGGAAATCGGTGCGTACACCGAGCTGCGCCCGATCGATGCCATAAAGCAATCGCGTGAGCTGGCCCTGGCGGGCTGAAGGCCGGATAAAATTCGCCACGTCGTCGTGAAAGACGATGAGACCCGCACTGTCCCGTTGCAGATGCGCCAAGTAGACCAGCGCGGAAGCGAGATATTTTGCATAGTCGAACTTGCGCACCGGACCGGAGCCGAGACCCATACTCGCGCTTGCGTCCAGCAATACCATCAGCGCGGTGTTGGTTTCGCCGCGATAGCGTTTCAGGTACGCTTTCTCAGTTCGCGCAAAGACATTCCAATCGACGTGCCGCAGATCGTCACCCGGGGTGTAGGCGCGATATTCCGCGAACTCCTGGCTGAATCCGAAATCGGGCGAGCGATGCAGACCCGCGATGAACCCGTCCACAACAGTTTTCGCGATGAGGTCCAGGCCCGAGATTTCCGCAAGGACAGCGGGATCTAGAAAGCGGTTGGCAACTTCGGCGGGCATGGCATCCTGCTGGTTCGTCTATCCGCGTGGAGCCGCCTTCGACTCGAGCAATCGCCGCAGAATTTCGTCAGTGTTCAAGCGATCCGATTCGGCATGAAAATTGAGCAGCACGCGGTGCCGCATAATCGGCGTCGCTAGTGCGCGAATATCTTCATAAGCCACGTGGAAACGCCCGTGCATGAGCGCGCGAGCCTTGCCCGCCAGCACCAGGAACTGCGCGGCGCGCACGCTCGCTCCGAAGTTTACATACTTCTTGATGAAATCGGGCGCGTCCCCGTTGTCGCCGGGACGTGTAGCGCGCACCAATTCAATGGCGTAGCGCGCGACAGACTCCGCAACCGGCGTCATGCGCACGAGCTGCTGAAAATCGAGGACTTCTTCGCCGCTCGTAACCACATCGGCTTCGGGCGTTAGTGTGGTCGTTGTCAAATCGACAACTTTCAACTCATCATCAGCAGTCAGATAGTCGAGCACCGTATTAAAGAGGAAGCGGTCGAGTTGCGCTTCCGGCAGTGGATACGTGCCCTCTAACTCGATCGGGTTCTGGGTCGCGAGCACCAGAAACGGCGGCTCGATGCGATACTGATGGCCGCGCACCGTACATGACAGCTCCTGCATGCTCTCGAGCAGCGCCGATTGCGTTTTTGGCGGGGTGCGGTTGATCTCGTCGGCCAATAGCACGTTTGAAAAAATCGGCCCAGGCACGAAGGTCCAGGTGCGGCGGCCGTGCGGGTCTTCATCAATGATGTCGGTACCAGTGATGTCGGACGGCATCAGGTCGGGCGTGAATTGGATGCGATTGAACTTCAGCCCCAGCGTGCGAGCCATGGTGCGCACCAATAGTGTTTTCGCGGTTCCGGGCAGCCCGGTGAGCAGGCAGTGGCCGCCGACGAACAGCGAAATCAACACGTTCTCGATGACTTCGTCCTGACCGACAATTACCTTGTGAACTTCCCGTTTGATGGCCGCCTGGACTTCCTGAAAACGACGGAGTCGCGCCTTCACTTCAGCGGTATCGGTGAGCGGCGCAGTTGTAGTGGACATGATTATTGGCTCAATTGCAGAAGAAGTTTCTGTGCGGGCTTGAAACCCGGCGCAGCTTCCAGTGCGAGAAGAACTTCGTCTTTGGCTTCATTCGTTCGATGCGCCGCATTCAGCGCGCGCGCCAATTCATAATGTGATTCGGCTTTGTCAGCGGGTTCGAGCGTTACCACAGCCTGATATTCGCGCACTGCCGCCGTGGCGTCGCCGCCTTGAAGCAGAAGGTCGCCGAAGCGCCGGTGAATCTCTTCGTCTTCCGGATAGACGTAATTCAATTTCCGAAGCGTAATCTCGACCTGGTTCGCTTTGCCCGCTTCCTGCTCGAGGCGCGCCAGCTTTTTAAGCGTCTCGACATTCGTGCCGCCCGCGGCGCGATACTTTTCCAGCTCCTGAATTGCAGCAGGTTTGTCACTCTTACTCAGGTACAAATCAGCGCTCAGCTCGTAGACGCTGTTCCCGCCGACATAATCGGGATAATAATCCCGAATCGCAAGAGCCTGGCGGACGGCCTCCTCCTGTTTCCCATGCTGGAGATCGTCGTAAGCGAGCTTGATTCCCTGCTTCCAATCATTAAAATGTCGAACCGTATTTCCCGTCTTCTGATCTAGCCACGCCGAGAAATCCTTGTCGAACGCCGCGGGTGATTCATGCAGATTATCTTGAATCGCCTCCGCCGTCGTCTTGCGCGCGGCATAGGAGTGAATCATTCCGAGCACGGCATCGTCGCCCCAACGCTGTGCAATGTAATCGCACATTTTGCCCGCTTCAAAATACGAGACCATGACTTGGGTCGGATATTCCGGACGCAGAAAACCGCGGTCGAGTTCCACCACCGGCAACAGTTTCTTCTGCTGCAGCGCCGCTACGACCTCCGGCGTCATGCGGTCGCCCCAATCCGGCGATGCCGCTCCCTCTTCATGTACCGCCAGCCCTTCTGTGAACCAACGCGGCACCAAGTGATGCGTTGCCGTCAGTACATAGACGTGACTCAATTCATGCCACATCGTGCTGGCCCAATTGAATTCTCCCGGCGGCCGCGCGGAGGGGCTGTCCATCGCAACCACGGTTCCAAATGTTACTCCTAAAAGGCCGCCTTGCCCAGGCAACCCGAGCGTGCGGACGACAAAATCTTCGTGATTGGGATAAACCTCGAGGCGCACTGGCCCAGGCAGCGTCATTTTGTATTTGCGCTGGTAGGTTGCGATGGCGCGCTGCAACTCCGGTTCGATGTATGGCCGCAGCAGCGCCGCTTCCTTTTTATTGAGCACTAACTGCGTGGTTGGCGTCTTGAACGTCTCGTAATCTTTTAGCGAATCGAGCAGCCGCAAAGAGTTGACCGTCTCAGCGTCGCGGTAGTGCGCGTCATAACAGCGCTCGAGTTGTTGCCTCGCCTCGGTCTCCATTCCCAGCCGCATCAGATTCACCCCGAGCTGCGAACGCGCCGCCCAAAGCGTATCGTTCAGCTCCAGCGCTTTGCGATACCAGGCGATTGCTTCTTCATACCGGCGATTGATCTCGAAAAAGTGCGCGCCGGTTGCGTAGGCCTCGCCGTAGGCTGGATTGATTTTCAGGATGCGATCCATCCACTGCGATTGCGGCTTGCCATCCAACCAATCGATCGTCGCCAAGACAGCCATGCCATCTAGCGCTTCGCTCGAAAGCCCGATCGCTTGCTGCGCTTCCGTTGCGGCCAGTTTCGGATTGCTGTCTTCGAGCGCAAGATACGCCAGAAATTCATGAGCTTCCGCATACTTCGCGTCATGCTGGATTGCCTGGCTCGCCAATTCAACTGCCTTCTTGTCAAATGCCTGCGCAGCCACCCGGGCCAAGCCGAGGTAAGCCGAGGCCTTGTTTTGATCGATCTCGAGAGCCTCTTCAAAGAGCTTCGCCGCGTCGCCGGGCTGGTAATGGTCCAGGTACATGCGGCCCCACTCGACACGAACCAGCGCGGATTTTGGCTGCTCCTTCGATGCGGCCCGGAACTCCTCGTTTGCTTCGTCGTAGCGGCCCATGCCCCAGTACCCCTCGGCGCGACTCAAGGCATCCGGCGCCCGCGTCAGACCGGCAAAGCAGGCCTGCGCATCGTGAAGTTGTCCGTGATGATGCAGCGCTCGGCAGTTGTCCACTGTCGCCCCAGAGGCAGCAAGCCCGAAGAGCCACAACACGCCGCCGATGCCAAAAACTTTCATCGATCGATCTCCGCCTGCGTTCGCGCCAGCTCGAGCAAGAACGCCGTCAGTTGCTGTTTGTACTCCTCGGGATTCATCGCCGCCTTCTGATACTTGAGCCGGTCGATCTTCGCCTCCAGGTCTTCTTTCTTCGTGAGCAGCCGTTGTTTCTCCGGCGCTACATTGGCTGCGCTTTCCGCTTGCGGGTGAATCAGCGGAAAGGAAGCCGCCAGCATCCCTTGCCCATTCTCCGGCTTCGGATCGCGTGCGGCATTTGCTGAACCCGTGTCGGTCAGCATCGGGTGCTCGGTCGCCAGCAGCTTTTCGCTCTCGAAGTACGCCGCGGTTTTCCGCTCCGCGTACCGATATGCCTCCAGCGCCGAGACCGAGCCGTTCTTATCCGTGTCGGCAGCGGGATCGCGCAGCGCGTCCACCCAATAGCGCGCGAAAACGGTGGCGTTCTTCTCGTTGCCGGACTTGGTCGCCGTGATCACGATGCGGTCTTTCCTGGCGAGCACCGCCACTGAAGCTCCACTACAGCTCGTCATATTGACTACAAGCTGCCGGCGCGCGGGAATGCGGTTGAGCAAAGCGGCCAGTTCCGCCGCCGAAACGTCGGGTCCGGGAATATTGAGTTTGTAATCTGTCCCGTCGAACGTGCCGTGGCCAATCAGAAATAATGCAAACGCATCCTCGCTCTTGGCCTGGGCCGCAATCGACGAGAGCGTCTGTTGAATGCGCTGCCGCGTTGCGGAAGGCCCGCTGAGCGTGACAACTTGCACATCGGGGCTGTTTGAATGCAGCTCATGATCGAGATCCGCCGCCCATTTCTCAAATTGCGTTTCGTATTCCGGCGCGCCGCCTAAACCGGCGATGGTTACGTAATAGCTCGCGGCGGGCATCGAAGCGGCGAAGATAAACAGCAGAGCCGCAAGTCTCATACAAAACCCCAACGCCTGCGAAGCAGCCATTCCGCCGCGCGAATCGCCAGAAGAAGAATCAAGATGGCTGGCATGTTCCACAGCTCTTTGGTTTCACGGCCGGTGATGCCCGCCTCGGAATATGAAATTTCTTGTGCGAGCTGCGCCGCATTCGTGGCCGTGTAATAGCGCCCGCCGGTATCCTCCGCCAGCTTGCTGAGCAGCTCCTTATTCTGTTCGCGATGAAAATTTTCGGCCACGCCGTCCTCGCGGCGGAACGTCAGCACATCCTTGCCCAGCGATTGAGTTCCGCGCGTCGCACTCACTTCCGCCAGATATGAGCCCGGCTTCGCCGCATTCCATTCCGCCGAGTACACACCCTGGGTTAACGGCTCCGGCCGCAGCGCAACAAACTCAGAAGATCCGTCCGGCCCGATCACGTTGGCTTGTACCTCGGCATCGCTGGCCGGAAGATATGTTTTGTCTCGCACCTCCGCGCGCAACTGAATGCGTCCGTCGTCTTCAAGCTGGCTATTCGGCGTGGAAGCGACCACGCGCGAGGGCGAAGAACCCGCTGTCCACCGCAGCAGTTGCCGCCAAAAAGTCTCCTGGCTGATGTCTCCCACCGGCTGTTGCATACGCCATCGCCAACTGCCGCCGGTGGCAAATACCGCCGTTCGGCCCCGGCCGTAATTTTCGGTGATCAGCAAAGGCAGATGGTTGCCGCCCGCATTGACGCGCGCCAACACAACTGCGCCGGGTTTTGCCGTTCCTGGATCCTGATAGTTGGCGAGATAGGGAAGCACTTCCCAATGCTGAATACTCTTCTCGGGATCATCTTCAATGCGGCAGATGAGGCTCTGCTTTCCGGCATCGGTCAGCTCTGCCGCCACCATCGTCCGCTCAAATGTGACCTTGCGTTGGGGCAGAGTCACGGGCAGCAGTTCGGCTAGCGGCGGAGCATTGTAACCGCCATCGGCGAGCGCCCATCGTCCGCCCAGAAACAGCAGCCCGCCTCCCCGACGGTCGACAAAATCTTTAATCATCTGCTGTTGGGTCGCGGTGAAGAATCCAGCTTCCACGCTACCGAGAATCAGCCCCTGAAATTCGAATAACTCCTCGGGCTTGTTGGGAAATCCTTCCGCTAACTCCTCGGCATTTGCAATCCCTTGGCGATAAATCTTGTTCTGCGTAGTGCGAAGCATCGAAACCACGTGCAGCGCTGGGTCATCCTCTACAGCGCGCCGCAGAAATTTGTATTCCCATCGTGGTTCGCCTTCCACATAGAGGATGCGCCGCGGCGTATTGTCAAGCGAAACGACACGCGTCAGGCGATTGTTGTCCGCATTTTTCTCGCCCGGCAGCGGGTCGAGCCGTGCTTCGACGCTCTTGACACCCGCCTTACCCGCATTGAACTCGACCGTTTCCACCTGCTCCGGGCCTTCATTCAGAACCACATCGCGGCTGGCCAGAACGGCTCCTCCGCCAGTTAAGACGAGCCGGGCGTGCTTTCCGCCGAATCCGTTCTGCCGGATCGTGACCTGCGCCTGCAATCGCGAATCGGCCAGCGCCTTCGCGGGAACATCGAAGCCGTCGAGTTCGATATCGTCGGTGAGTTGCTCGCGGCCGAAACCAATCGTGTTCACCGGCAGCCGCCGCCGGCGAATCTCCGACAGTGTCTCGAAATCCACGCCGCCCGCGTTGTCGGCGCCATCGCTCAGCAGCACGACCGCGCCGATCGGCAACGTCGCCGCTTCGTCTGCCAGTTGCCGTAGTCCTTTGCCGATCTGCGTAGCGGAGCCCATCGCGCAGAGCGAATGAACATCCTGAATTCGTTCGACGCCCGCCGTGAGCCGATAGAAACGAACCTGAAAACGGCTCTGCAGCGATTTGAGCAGCCCTGCATCGAGAACTTTGAGCGCTTGTTGCTGGCGTGTTGCTCCCGTGTCTGTGAGCGCCATGCTGCGGCTGTCGTCCATCACCACGGCGACAATGTTTTGTTGCGGCTTCAGTGCTGTGATGCTGATGGCTGGCTCCCACAAGAGCAACATCAGCACCGCGACGAGCGCCGTTTGCAAGCCCCAAAGCGCCGCGATTCTTGCGCCGTGCATCGGCGGCGCGAGCCGCGTTCGCTTACGCCAGATCGCGATGGCGAGCAGCGCCGCCGCGGCCGCAATCCCCGCGAACAAAATCCACCTCGGCCACGACCCCAACAGCACGAGCGTCCCTCGCGAGAATACGGCCGCCGGATATTTGAAAAGAAACTCGAACATGCGGCTGAATCACGGGTGGGAATGCTTTACTTGTCGCGCCTCAAGAGCATAGACGAAACAAGTTCGGGCGGGGTTTTCAGGAAGTTGTCCAGTACTGGATTCGTATAGCCTGAAGCCGCAAGGCGTTGCGCTGACCAACGCCAGCCTCGGAGAGACCGCCGACACTCCGCCACCGAAGCGCATATAAAGAGGATGGCTGGCGTCAGAATAGCACGGGAAGAGCGAAGGGGCGAGCGGCGGATCGGATCGTATGGGTCTCCTCTCCGTCTCGTGGCGCGGGCGCCCCGATAAGCAGTGTTAAGCTGATCCGACGTTTTTGCAATTGCCAGCGTTGGTCACTGACACGCGGATACTTACCGTTATCTGCGGGGAACTGTCGGTGTTAATGGCGCGGTCCGACGACATAAAAATCTTGGCAAAGCGGGATAACCAAAGAACCCCGATCGAACGTAAGCAGGTGGAAAGAGGTCTTCGGCGCGGTGTGGTTCTGGATTTGGTGTTGTTTGCACCGGCCAGCGTGTGTCTTCTGTATCTGGCGTTTTCGCCGGTAGTTGAAGCGAGGTTTCCGGTTCCTTGGCGCGCGACCGCATTTGCTCTGTTGGGGGTCATTAGCTACGGCTTCCCGTTCGCAACGGTGCGGAGATTCGTAACGCGACTAACGCTCGGAATCATTCAGAAGTTCGCGCTCGTGATGCATGACGAAGCCCGTGCCGAGTACTTAGGGGATAAGGACTGATGCGTCCTCGCGCAGCGAACGTGCCGTCAGGGCTTGGACGAACAACGATCCCGCGCCCTAGCCTCCGAAGATGGGAGTGGCTGCTAGTCTGGATTGCCGAGTCGGCAGGATGGCTCACCAACGTGGAGCAGAGGTATGTAGACGCAGTGCTTGAGGCCAACCGGGGCAGCCGTCAGGCGAGCAGAAGTATCCGTCCATGGAAGGCTTGGTTTCCCGTCTCCCGTTTATCGTGCGCAGCCGCTGCGGCCGCACTATTGTTAGTAACGCTCGTCGCTCCGAGGTTTGTAACCTACTCCAATCCAGCCGCAGACGTGTACATAAGTGCGTATCGCGGCCTTGAGGCTGGTCTTGTTCCCATAGGGCGGCCCTTGCACGTTCACATTAATGCGGCCGGTCTACCAAACGGCCCCGTATCGGTACAGCTGATCAATGACCAAGGATCGGAGATCTGGATTGAGAAGGCATTTATTCAACACGAACGAGTGGATGTGACAGCTCCGAAGCTTACTAAGAGAGGTGCGTATTATATTCGTGTCTATTCCGCTGCACCTGATAAAACCGGGAAGTTGGTGCGAGAATATTACTTCGGCGCAAAATAGCTTAGTACGGCCGCGGACGCGAAAGTGCCTGTTGATTCATTAGTTGCCCGAAATCACCGAGTAGGCGGCCCAAACCGACGCCCGCCGCATGCGTCCGGAACCTCGTTCGGCGTCCATCTGGGCCTGCTGCAGGGCCATGCTGGCGCGCTGGGCAAGTGAGCCGGCACGTATCGAGCGTAAATGCGTGTAGAACATGGCGAAAAAATCACTGGTGTCGTCGAGAGTAGGCCACGCGCTAACAACGACCGCCGACGCGCCGGCCAGAAGCCATGCCCGGCTTAGACCGACGAGGCCCGCACTGGGCAGAACTTGACCCTGTTGAGACGAGCACCCACTTAGGACCACGAGGCTTCCGGGCACACGATAAGTCGCGACGACTTCCGGCGTAAGTAATTCGGGCAAACCGTTCTGTGTGAGGCTGAGAGCGAGGGCCGCCTCCTGCGCTCGGCCCTCTGGGCTTTTAATGTGTACTGCAAAGTGAATCACCTCAGGGGCGTTGAAGAGCGCACGCCTGAGGCCATCGCCGGATGCTTGATCGCCCAATAGCAACTCTGATGCTGGTAATCCGTTAACCTTTGCCGCCGTGGCGACCTCGGTGCCGCTGCCGACGAGCCGGGCCGGGAGTTCGGACGAAGCCGCCTTCATCAAATGAAGGGGACGGGCACGTGCATCGGCCATGTTGTAGATGGGATCTGCGATTCCAAGGAAACGGCCCGCAGGTTGGACCGCGTTCTTCCTGTTCCGACATAACAATAATTCGCTGGGGAGCAAACGGAGACTGTGGCGTTCTATCAGAAAAGTACCCTGGCTCGGTTGGGAAATGTCGGGAAGAGCAGAAAAGGGCACTCCGCCGAGCAGGACCCCGTCGGCCGCGAGCAGCCAATTGCGCTTGCGCCACACAGCAGGGCTGAGCTGCCCGAATAGGGTCTGGCTGAGCATGCGACCGGGCGCGGTTGTGTCCTGGCCGTTCTGCGCAGCGCTGGAGAATGCCTTGGCTTGATTAGCAATCGTGCTCTCGTCCGGTAACTCATACAGACTCACGTCATCGTTCGTTACCGCCCAAACAAACGATTTGTGTTTGCCTAAGCAAAAGCTGAGCAGCACTTCGGTTGTACCTAACCTAACCTGAATGCTCTTAAGTGAATTCGTACGTGGATTTTCCCGAGGCTGATGAGAGTCCTCGAGCGATTTCAGGCCGACCTTGTTCTGGAGAGATTGCTCAACTGAAGACGGATTTCGCGTAGTTTCGCCTCATGTTCCTGAGGTTTGTCTCCAAATGTTACGCTCGCCTGTTCCTTTTGTAATTCCGAAAGCAGTTCGAAATACTCGGGCGGAAGGCGTAGGTTTTGGTCGAGCGAAAGCGATAGTTGTTCACGGAGACTGGACGCCCGGTTCTCGGCTAGCTCTTGCAAAGCATCGCGCGCAAGTGCGGAATCGTGATTTTTGAAGGCAAATAAAGCAGCCAACTCCGTATAGTCTTCATAGACTTCGTGCAACTGCGCAGCGGTCAGAGTGCTGGTAACGTCACCCGGTAATGCTCCCGAACGCCATTCGCTTGCCAGGTTAACGGCGTGTTGGAATTCGAGCAGCGCATCGTGCGTCCGTCCGAGACCGAGCAGAATTTGTGCGCGTACATGAACGGGGTAATATTCCGGATTTATTTTAAAGCTGGGCGCGTCGGCGGCGAACGCCTGGTCGATAAATTTAAGAGCTGCAGCATAACTGCCCTTCCTGAACTCCAATTCCGCAAGATGCTCATGGGTAACGGCGAGACTGTCCGTGTCATGGAGACTGGTTTGAATACCTGCTGCTTTGCTGAGAGCTTTTTCGGCGTCGGGAAGATTGCCCTGATTTAAGAGCAGAAGGCCGGTGAAATCCCAGGCAACGCCCTCGACTGGCACCATGGAAGCTTCGTGCGCAACTGATATGGCTCGATTTATCGAGTTCAGCGCTTGCGTGTCTTTACCCTCTTGCATTTCAAGCGTTCCCCGGCTGAGGAGTGCTTTGGCCAAGAAATCTCGGCGTGGCGTATCCGCAAGTTCTCTAACGGCGTAGTCCGATTGATTTTCGGCGAGAGCAAGGTTACCCAGTAAGCGGTAGATGGACGATAGGATCAATGAAGCCTCACCCGCTGAGGTGTGATCATTCGCCTGCAATGCCAAGGCTCGCGAACGCCGAGCAAGTTCTACGGCATTGTGGTATTGGTACAGGGATGCATAGCAGGCGCTGCTTTCCCTTAGAGCGACAGCTTCCCGATCCAAGTCGGCGATCTCGTGCGCGCGTCTTGCGGCTATGGTGAAATTTAGTATCGCTTGTGCGAAATCGCCAGCGGCGCGCAGCTTTCGCCCCTTCGCCATCGTCGAATCGATTTCCCTAGTAACAGCTGTTGATTGGATCTGGCCCGTGGGACCGCCGGCGTGCAGCTCAAGTACGGAACATCGAACGACGGCACTAGCACTGACCGCTAAGAGCGACAGAACGAGCATCCTCACCCGCCTGGAGGTTCTTGAGTGTCTCACAAAAGCTGCCACTTAGGATTCACGGTATCAAGCCTGGTCAAGATAAGGGATTAGCTGCGTCTCCTACTTCGCTACCACCCAAGCGAAAATCAGCCCGCCCGCCGGCGTTAACAGATACTGCTTTCCATCCAGCTCATAAGTCGTCGGCCCGGTCAAGATACGCGCGCCAAGATTTACATGCCACAGCGTCTTGCCCGTGGCTGGGTCGAGCGCCATCAAGTTATCGGAGTTATCGCCAGTGAACAAGAGATCCCCGGCCGTCGTCAGTGTTCCGGCGCTGCCTTCGCCCTCCCCAATCTCGTGCTTCCAGCGAACATCGCCGGTCTGGTAATCGATCGCTTCCAGAGTCGAGTTCGCCCAGAGGTTCCGGTCCCGCCCGGCCCAGCCTTCGGGCTTGCCCTCCGCGGTCATATAAAAGATGCTCCATAGCCGCCGCGCGCTCACATAGAAGAGCCTCGTCTGCGGATCGAAGCTGGGCGCCATCCAATTCGTCGCGCCGTCCGATCCCGGCGATACCAGCGTCCCGTCGGGCTTGGGCTCCTTCTTGGGATTTGGAATCGGCTCGCCCCGCGAATCGATTCCTTCCGCCCAATTGGTGGCGATGAACGGCGCTGTCAAAATATGCTCTCCCGTGGTTCGGTCAAGCACGAAGAAGTAGCCGTTGCGGCTCGCTTGCGCCAGCAGCTTGCGGTGTACGCCTTTATACTCGTCGTCGAAAATCACCGGCGTCTGCACTGCATCCCAATCGTGCGTGTCGTGCGGCGACGGCTGGAAATGCCAGTTCAACTTCCCCGTATCCGGATCCAGCGACACAATCGAGCATGTATACAGGTTCTCGCCCTTGCGGATGTCGCCGTTCAGCACCGGGTTCGGATTCCCGATGCCCCAGTAGATCTGGTTCAGCTCCGGATCATAGGTTCCGGTCATCCAGGTCATGCCGCCGCCGTGAGAGATTGCGTCCGTACCTTGCGGCCACGTCTCGGAACCCGGCTCGCCGGGCTGGGGCTCGGTGTTCCAGCGCCACTCGACTTTGCCGGTCTCCGGATTCACCGACTCCAGAAATCCCGGCACGTCCGTCGCATCTCCCGACACGCCCACAATCACGTGGTCTCGAACCACCAGCGCCGCCATTGTTGCGAAATATTCGAGTTTCGGATCCGCCAGCTCGATATTCCAGCGCACGGAGCCATCCTTCGCGTTTAACGAGATCAAGTGGCAATCGGGTGTTTCAAAGTACAGCCAGTCTTTGTACATGCCAACGCCGCGATTCCCGATGTGATCGCCCGTCGACTCGCGATAATAGTGCCAGATGATGCGCCCCGTGCGCGCGTCAGCAGCCCACACGTTATCCGGCGTCGTGAAATACAGGATGCCGTTCACCTCCAGCGGCGTCGACTTGATTCCGACCGACTGCGGCTGCACCACCCAGGCCAGCGTTAATCGCTGGACGTTGCCCTGATTGATCTGCGAGAGGCTGCTGTAGCGCTTCCCCGAGTAGTCGCCGTTGAACGTTGGCCAATCCGTCGAAAGCGGCTTAGTCAAATCCTGGGGATTGAGGCCCTCGTCCGCGCCAAAGCAGGCCGGCCCTACCGCGAGGAACAGAAGCGCAAATAAAGTAAGTGTCTTCATGGCTATTTCAATGTCTCCAGATAAGCGAACAGGTTGTGCAGGTCGGCTTCCGTATACTTGCTGGTCAATTCGCGATGCGCCTCCAGCGGATCGTGAATCTCCACCTGGACTTCATCGCGCGGCCATGAACGATACCACCCGTCCTGGCAGATGATTCCGATATTGAACTCGTCTTCATGCACCACCTTGCCTTCGAACTTCTGCCCGTCTTTGACCGTCACTATCGCGGTCCGCTCCGTTTTTCCGTTTCCCGGATAAACCATCGCCTGTTGTAATTCAATCGGCTTGAGTTTCTTCGCGATGTCCGCCAGATCTCCCGTAGGCGAATGGCACTTGGAACACTCGCCCGCGCCGTTGAAGAATTCTTTGCCCGCTTCCGCGTTCCCCGTCAACAGCTTCGCCAGGGGATAATCGCCCGGCACGTGGGAGCTGTGCAGAGCCGTGAACGCCTGATGATGCAGGAACGCGACGATAGCCGCGATCTGCGCGTCACTCATTGTCGAGAAGCTCGGCATGCCTTTATCCGGCCGCCCGTTGCGAATGACCGGACCGAGCAGATTGCCGTGGTCGTCGTGGTTCACCAACGGTGAACGCACCAGGTCAGGCGCGCGCGAACCAGTCGCGTCCTCACCGTGGCAGAAGCCGCATGTCGATTGGAACAAAGCGCGTCCACGCGCAACGGTCGCCGGATCTTCGTTCGCGCTCGCTTGATCGCGCTGCTGTGGAACGTGTCCTTGCCCAAATCCCAATCCTGCAACAACAAAAAAAAGCGTCAGTGAGTACAACGGCAAACTGGGTCTGCGCATAACAAATCAGTATTTCAGATCGCCTACTTAAATCCTTCTGGGCCGCGACACTCGCATGCTATGCTTGTGCGACGTGGGGTGCCGGTGCGCCCAACGCTCGCCTCAGCATTCCGAAAAAACCTGTGAGCCTCGATCCAAATCTGGATAATCCCCGCGCCATAGCCTCGCTCATCGATCACACTTTGCTCAAGCCTGAGGCCACGCAGAATGACATCGCCCGGCTTTGCTCGGAGGCGCGTGAATTCGGCTTTGCATCGGTCTGTATCAACCCGTGTTGGGTGTCCTTCATTGCGGAAATGCTTGCCGGCAGCCCAGTGAAAGTTTGTACCGTGATCGGCTTTCCGCTCGGCGCAAACGAGACCGCCGCCAAGCTCTGTGAAGCCGAGCTCGCGCTATCGCACGGCGCGAAAGAACTCGACATGGTCCAGAACATCGGCGCGCTCCGTTCGCAGGAGGTCGATGCTGTCGGGCGTGAAATCGCCGAGCTCGCCACAGTCGCCCACTCCCGTGGCGCCATTCTCAAAGTGATCCTCGAAACCTGCCTGCTGACCGGCGACGAGAAGGTTGCCGCCTGCCGCATCGCAGCGGAAGCTCGCGCGGACTTCGTCAAGACCTCCACCGGCTTCTCAACCGCCGGCGCAACTGTTGAGGATGTCAAGCTGATGCGCAAGACGGTCGGCGAAGCGCTCGGTGTCAAGGCTTCTGGCGGAATCCGAACGCTCGAAAGCCTTCGCGCGATGGTAGCCGCGGGAGCTACGCGCATCGGTACCAGCTCCGGGGTGGCGATTCTGGCGAGCTTGAATGCTCCACAACCGCCGGAAACACCCGCGCCCCTGCATGCCGCCAAAGTGCCCGGCGGTTACCTTGACACTTACTGATGGCCACTCCGCGCAAGACTCAAGTTCGCTTCCGCGAACGTGCCGATCTCCTCGATTTCCTCCTCGAAGTCAGCGCCGTTACCGCGGAAACGCTTGATCTCGATCGCCTGCTTGCCAATGTCGCCGACATCGTCAAGGATGTCATCCCGCACGAGTTGTTCGCGATCCTGCTGTATCACGAGCGTACCCGCACTCTTCGAATGCGCTACTCCCGGGGCCATCGCGACGAAGTGGCGAAGAGCTTGGCGATTCGCCTCGGCGAAGGCATCACCGGTGCTACGGCCGCGCTCCGGCAGCCGATTCTGGTGCGCGACGTGCGTACTGATCCTCGTTACTTGAACGCGCTCGATGCGGTGCGCGCCGAGCTCACGGTTCCCATGCTCGCCCGCGGCAAGCTGGTCGGCGTCATCGACTTGCAATCAACCCGCCTCAACGCTTTCTCCGAGCAGGACCGCGCGCTACTGGCTCTTATCGCGAGCCGGGTGGGCGGCGCCATCGATAACGCCAGGCTCTACCGCCGCGTCGAACGCCAGAACCGCACGTTGCGCGTCCTGGCTCATCTCTCCCAGGAATTCAGTTCCATTCTCGAGATCGATGAACTGCTCACCAAAATCGCCATCACTGTTCATGCGCTGATCAACTTCGATGCCTTCAGCATTTATCTTCTCGATGCCGAGCGCAAGCTTCTCCACTGCCGCTTCAGCCAGCGCTATGACGAGAAGGGCACCATCGAAAATATCGAGCTCGGCAAAGGCATCACCGGCTCAGCAGCCGAGTCCCGCCAACCCATTCGGGTTGCGGATGTAACTCAAGATCAGAGATATATCCCGGCCCATGAAGATATTCGCGCTGAAGTCGCCGTCCCGCTGATTTTGCATGACCGGGTAATCGGCGTCATGGATCTCGAAAGTGTGCGGCCAAGTTTCTTCACGGACGATCACGTGCGTGCGCTCAGCCTGCTGGCTCCTCAAATCGCGACCTCGGTGGAAAACGCGCGGCTTTATGAAGAATTGGCGCAGCGCGAGCAGCGCATGGAGCAGGATCTTAGCGCCGCTTTCAGGCTCCAGAGCGTTTTGCAGCCGCGTACCGCCCCGGAGATCGCCGGCCTGGAAATCGGCATCAGTAGCCGGCCCGCTCGCGAAATCAGCGGCGATCTCTACGATTTCTTCGAACACAAAGACGGAACCACTCTGATCGCGTTCGGCGATGTGAGCGGCAAGGGCGCAGCCGCCGCGCTCTACGGCGCCCTGATTTCCGGGCTCTTGCGCATACTTGCTCCTCGCCGCCGCGGCACGTCGCAATTGATGAAGTTGATGAACGAAACTCTGCTGGAGCGCAAAGTCGACGCACAATATGCCACTCTTTCACTTCTCGTTTGGGATCCGGCCCATGTTAGTTTCACGTTGACCAGCGCCGGCACTTTGCCGCCGATTCTTTGCCGCAACGGCAAGCTGATCGATTCAGAGACGACCGGCGTTCCGATCGGTTTGCTCGAGGATCAGGAGTATGAACAGATTGCGATTATCGCTGAGCCTCATGACCTGCTTCTGCTGTACTCCGATGGCGTCGAAGATCAACTCTCCGGCAGCGATGAGTATGGGCGTGAGCGGTTGAAGGCTCTCTTGGCGTCCTCCTGCGATAAGGAGCCGCAGCAGATTGCTGATGCGATTCTTAAAGACATCGATGCTTTTCGCGGCACAACGCCTTTGACCGACGATCAAACGGTGATCGTTATACGGGTCCGCTAAATCCATTCATGTTGACTGGCGAGTTCTCTTATCGCGGCGGCACGCTTGCCTGCGAAGATGTCCCGCTGGACGCTATCGCTCACGCGCACGGCACGCCCGCATACATTTACTCGCGGCAAGCGATGGTTCATCGTTTTCGCTCCTACCGGAATGCGCTCACCGGCCTGCCGCATCGCATCTGTTACTCCGTAAAGGCCAACTCGAATCTGGCTGTCCTGGCAACTTTCGCTCGCGAAGGCGCAGGCTTCGATATCGTCTCCGGCGGCGAGCTTTATCGCGTACTCGCGGCCGGCGGCGATCCTGCATCCGTCGTCTTCTCCGGTGTAGGCAAGACCGAAGCGGAAATCCGTTTCGCGCTCGAAAAACAAATTCACTCCTTCAACTGCGAATCGGAAGCCGAGCTCGAGTTGATCTCTCGTTGTGCCGTTGCTCTTCAACGCACAGCCTCCGTTGCCCTGCGCGTCAATCCCGACGTGGACGCCATCACTCACCCCTACATCTCCACCGGTTTGCGCGAGCACAAATTCGGCATCGATTTCTCAGCCGCCGAGGCGCTCTACGCGCGTGCCGCGAAATTGCTCGGTATTGTCCCCGAGGGCGTCAGTTGTCACATCGGTTCGCAGATCCTCGATGTGAACCCGCTACTTGAATCGGCTGATAAAGTGCTCGCCCTCGCCACGCGTCTTCGCGCCTCTGGATTGGCTATCCGTCACGTCGATCTCGGTGGCGGCCTCGGGGTTCCCTATCGTCCCAACGACGCGGCCACGCCAGTCGAGACCTTCATCAATTGCCTTCGCCCCCGCATCCAAGACTCGGGTTTCACGCTCATGCTCGAGCCCGGCCGCTCGATCGTCGCCGAAGCCGGCGTGCTCCTCACGCGAGTACTCATCGTGAAGCAAAACGGCGACAAGAAATTCGTGGTGGTGGATGCCGCCATGAACGACCTGATTCGGCCCGCCCTCTATCAGGCGCATCATGAAATCGTGCCCGTCAATCAGCCCTCCGGCCGCCCACCGATAAAGGCTGACATCGTTGGTCCGGTCTGCGAGAGCGGCGACTTCTTCGCGCGCAATCGCGACCTGCCGCCCGTGCAGCCGGGCGACCTGCTGGCGATACTCACGGCCGGCGCCTATGCCTTTTCTCTCTCCTCGAACTACAATTCGCGCCCGCGCCCTTGCGAACTGCTGATCGAGGGTAGTCGCATTCACCTCGCCCGCCGCCGCGAGACCTACGAAGATCTTGTGCGCGGCGAATCGTCCATCGCGTAACCCCATTCATCCGCAAATCCTGAACTTTTGTCCCCGAGTCGGCGTTCTATTGCAAAGATCGTGCATACTGATCTAGGATCATGAACGACTCGCCCGCCATCGTCGTAAAAGACCTGCGCAAATCCTACGACGGTTTCGAAGCGGTTCGTGGAGTCGATCTGGATGTTAACAACGGCGAAGTGTTCGGGCTGCTTGGTCCGAATGGAGCGGGAAAAACAACTACCATCGAAATCCTGGAAGGATTGCGCTCGCGCAGCAGCGGCACAGTTTCCGTGCTCGGCCTCGACCCCGCGGTCCAAAGCAAGGAAATTAAGGAACGCATCGGCGTCTGCCTCCAGGCCACTAATCTCCCCGACAAGATGCGGGTCCATGAGGCACTCGACCTGTTCGCGGCCTTTTACGCCCGCAGTGCCGATCGCGACCAGATCCTGAAACGGCTCCAGCTCTGGGACAAGCGAGAGGCGTTCTATAAGTCGCTCTCCGGCGGCCAAAAGCAGCGCGTCGCGCTGGCCCTCGCGTTGTTGAACCAACCCACCCTGCTCTTTCTGGACGAGCCCACCACCGGTCTCGACCCCCAAATCCGCCATGAGATTCACGGCGTCATCCAGGATCTCAAGCAGGAGCGCCGTTCTATCCTGATCACCACGCACTACATCGAAGAAGCCGAGCGCCTCTGCGACCGGGTCGCCATTATCGACGCCGGCAAGATCATCGAACTCGGCACTCCGCGCGAGATTCAGCAGCGCGTTCTCGGCACCACTCTGGTCGAAGTCACCACCAACGAGGCCATGCCGCTCCATCTCCTGCCCGAACCGCTGCGCAATGAAAAGTACGCCACCCGTGACGATGGCCGCACGCTCTCCATGCAGACCGAATCCGCCGCCGCACTGATCGTGGAGCTCGTAAAGTGGATCGACCAGCAGAGTCTTCGGCTGGTCGATATTCACCTGAAGCGCCCCACGCTCGAAGACGTCTTCATCGAGCTCACAGGAAAGAAGCTCCGCGAATGAAACCCTACATCGCCCAGATCAGAAGCAATCTCCGCTTAATGGGCCGTGACCGCTCCGTGCTGTTTTTCAGCTATCTGTTCCCACTCGTCTTTTTCTTTCCCTTCGCACAAATGATGGGTGGACGCCAGAGTTCGGCCGCCATGGCTCAGGTCATCGCCATGGTGATTATCATCGGGGTTCTCGGCAACGGCTTTTTTGGTGCGGGCATGCGAGCGGTGCAAGATCGCGAGACCAACGTCCTGCGCCGCTTCAAAGTCGCGCCCGTCGGACCGGCGCCCATCATTGTCGCCTCCATGGTCTCGGGTCTGGTTTCCTACATCCCGTTGATCATTCTCTTGTTCGCCCTCGCCCGCATCGTCTATTACATGCCCGTCCCTCGGAACCTGCTGTCGATACTTCTGTTCGTTTGCATCAGCGTCGTGGCTTTCCGGTCCATGGGCATGATTATCGCGGCCGTAGTCAATTCCGCGCAGGAAGCCGCCATCCTCACCCAGACGCTCTACATCCCGATGCTGTTCCTAAGCGGCGCCACGTTCCCCGTCAGCATCATGCCCATCTGGGTGCAAACCATCGCGCAATTCCTGCCGGCGACCTATCTGTACCAGGGGATGCAAAGCATTATGATCGGTGGCCAAGGCTTGCTCGCTAACCTCGTGCCTATCGCCGCGCTGCTCATTACCATGTGTGTCGCATTAACGGTAGGCGTCAAACTCTTTCGTTGGGAAAAGGAAGAGAAGATCAGCGGCCGCGCGAAACTCTGGATTCTCGCGGTTCTCGCGCCCTTCATAGTGATGGGCGCTTATCAGGCCAAGACCCGCGAAAACATACAGCGCGCAAAAATCCTTACACGCCAGGAAGAGCGCAACCGCACGGTGCTTTTCGACAACGTAAAGATCCTGGTCGGCAATGGCACGGTCATTCAGAACGGCGCCGTCCTGGTGAAGAACGGCAAGATTGCTCAAGTCTTCAATACGCCTCCCGCTGATACGAAGGCCCTGGAAGCCGATGTCCTCGACGAATCCGGCAAGACGCTCATGCCTGGTCTCATCGACATGCACGTTCATATCGGCGCCTTCGGCGGCGTATATCAGGACGCGCGCAAGTATGCCGACCCCAATGCGGACAAGCGCAAGCTCGCCGCATATCTCTATAGCGGCGTTACCGCCGTCCGCAGCACTGGCGATTGGCTCAACAATTCCCTCGAGCTGAAGAGACTGATCAATTCCGGCGAATATCTCGGCGCCGAATTTTTTGCGTGCGGTCCTTTGTTTACCGCGCCTGGCGGGCATCCAACTGAGCTGCTGAAAATCCTCCCCGAATCCATGCGCAAAACCGGTGAAGAGCAATTCGTTCGTCTGCCGAAAGATGCCGCCGAGGCTCGCGCGCAAGTCGACGACCTGAAAAAAGCCGGCGTCGATTGCATCAAGGCCGTCCTCGAGGCCGGCAATCCTGTGGTCGGCGTATTCCCTCGCCTGAATACCGGGATCTATGACGCCATCATCGCCGAAGCTACCAAAGATAATCTCCCATCGGCGACCCACACCGCTCGCCCTTCCGACGTGAAAGATGCCGCCGACGCCGGCACAACTAGTGTTGAGCACGGTTCGGTTCTTGACCTCATTCCCGCCTCCACTTTCGCCGAGATGAAAGAAAAAGGAATCGCCTACGATCCCACGCTCAGCGTCTTCGAAGCCATACTCGATCTGCACACCGGCAATCCCGAGCCGCTGAACCGTTCCCTCGTCCAGCAGACTGCTCCCAAGGACCTGCTGGCAGGCACCCGCGCCATGCTCGAACAACGAAAGCCCGATACCAAAGTGCCAGTCCTGCAGCATTGGCTGACTGTCGGCAATGAAAATCTATTGAACGCGTACAAGTCCGGCGTCATGCTTATCACCGGCACGGACGCCGGCAACATGCTGGTGATCCATGGCCCCACCGTTCAGCATGAAATGGAACTATGGGTAAAAGCTGGCATCCCCGCCGCCGTCGCTATTCAAGCCGCCACCTACAACGCCGCCAAAGTACTGCGCGCCGACAACCGCATCGGCTCTATTCAAACAGGCCGTGATGCGACGCTCATTCTGCTCGATGGCGACCCGCTACAGGAAATCTCGAATGCCGAGCGCGTCTCGCTCGTGATGTTCCGAGGCGAACGCATCTCGCGCTCCGAACTTTTCAATCAGGACAACCAATAGGGCATCACTCCTCGTCCTGCTGCGACGCCAGTTTCGTTACCACGCTCAGATCCTCGAGCGTCGTCACATCGCCCGTCACCGACTTCGACGTGACAATCTCTCGCAACAGCCTGCGCATGATCTTTCCGCTGCGCGTCTTCGGAAGCGCATCCGCAAACCGAATCTCTTCAGGCCTCGCGAACGCGCCAATCTCGTGCCCCACCCATTGCCGCAATTCCTGCCCGAGCAGGTCAACATTCCAATCGCCCTGCTTCAGCGTCACAAACGCGCACACCGCCTGCCCGGTAATCTCATGCGGCTTGCCGACCACCGCCGCTTCCGCCACTGCGGGATGATGAACCAGCGCCGATTCCACTTCCATGGTGCTCAACCTGTGGCCGCTGACATTCATCACATCGTCCACGCGTCCCAGCACCCAGTAGTAGCCGTCCTCATCGCGCCGCGCCGCATCGCCCGTGAAGTACGAACCCGGCACGCGGCTCCAATACTGCTCCTCGAAGCGCTTGGGGTCGCCCCAGATATTGCGCACCATGCTGGGCCACGGCTGCCGGATGACCAAATAACCTTCCTGGTTGGCGCCAAGCACGCGCCCTTTTGCGTCCACGATATCCAGCACAACACCGGGCAGCGGCAATGTCGCCGAGCCCGGTTTCAACGGCACCGCGCCGGGCATGGCAGAGATCATGATCGCGCCCGTCTCGGTTTGCCACCAGGTATCCACAATCGGGCAGCGCTCTTTCCCGATCACGCGGTGATACCATTCCCACGCCGCCGGATTGATCGGTTCTCCTACCGATCCCAGCAGCCGCAAGCTAGAAAGATCATGCGCGTTCGGCCAACGCTCGCCTTGCCGGATCAGCGCGCGAATCGCCGTCGGCGACGTATAGAAAATCGACACGCGATATTTTTCAACGATTTGCCAGAACCGGTCGAACGCCGGAAAATCCGGCGCGCCTTCGTACATCAGCGATGTCGCACCCGCCGCCAGCGGACCATACACGATGTAGCTGTGCCCTGTGACCCATCCGATATCCGCCGTGCACCAATAGACATCGTCTTCCTTTAAATCGAACACCCACTTCATCGTCATCGACGTCTGCAGCAAATACCCAGCCGTCGTGTGCAGAATGCCTTTCGGCTTCCCAGTGGTGCCCGATGTGTAGAGCACGAACAGCGGGTGCTCGGAATCCAAGTCCTGCGCTTCGCATTGTTCGGCTTGTTGTTCCAGCGGCGGCGCGTCCGACAATTGCCGATCTTGTTCGTGCCACCACACATCGCGGTCCGCCTTCATCGGAACATCGGAGCCCGTTCGTCTGTACACAATCACGTTGCGAACGTCCGGGCACTCCTCCAGCGCCTCATCGACAGCGGCCTTCAGCCGCACTTCCTTGCCGCGCCGCCAACCCCCGTCCGCGGTAATCACCAGCCATGCATTCAGATCCTGAATGCGCGCCTTCAATGCTTCCGATGAGAACCCGCCGAACACCACGCTATGCGTGATCCCAAGCCGCGCGCACGCCAGCATCGCAATCGGCAGCTCAGGAATCATCGGCATGTAAATGACGGCGCGATCGCCGGTCTGATAACCGAGCCTCTTCAGCACGGTAGCGAAGCGTGACACCAGCCGATGCAGTTCTTCGTACGTGATGACGCGCTGGTCGCCCGGCTCGCCTTCCCAGATCAGCGCTGGTTTGTTTCTGCGCGGCCCATCCAGGTGCCGGTCCACGCAGTTGTAACACGCGTTGATTTTTCCGTCCAGGAACCATTTTGCAAACGGCGCGTCCCATTCGAGCGTCTTGGCAAAAGGAACGAACCAGCTCAGTTCCTGCTTGGCCAGTTCCGCCCAAAAAGCTTCGGGGTCGGTCTGTGCCCGTTCATAAAGTTCGCGGTATGCCTCCATGTTTTTCACATGTGCGTTTGCGGCGAACTCGGCGCTAGGAGCGTAGGTTTTTGAATCACTCATCTGGGTCGGCGTCCAGCGCCAGTGTAACGCAGCACCGGCTGGCCAACCTGGCATAGCACGAGCCACAGGCCGTCTTCGCTTTAGCGCATTAGTGGCCGTTGTGCGCGGGTTAGGATCGAATCAGGCATGAACCTCGGCCGCGTGCTGATACTTGCTGGAGCCGTGCTCATCGCGCTCGGCGTACTCGTCCTGATCGTGAATCGGTTCAATCTGCCGCTCGGCCGCCTTCCCGGCGACATTGTTTGGCGCGGCAAGAACACGACCGTCTACATTCCCTGGGTCACTTGCCTGCTGCTCAGCTTGTTGGGAAGTTTGATTTTGTGGCTGTTGAATCGCCGGCCGTGAAGCTTACCGCACCGTGCCCATGCGGTCCAGCGGCCAGAACACAAACACGGCTTTCCCGTATATGTAATTCTTCGGCACGAATCCCCACGCGCGGCTATCGTTGGAAGAAATGCGATGGTCGCCCAGCACGAAGTACTCGCCGGCTGGGACTACGTGTTCCGGATAGCTCCGGTCGTCGCGATACTCGCGCGGAATGTAATTTTCAATCAGCTTCTTGCCATTGACGATCACGTAACCGTCGTCGACTTCGATGGTGTCGCCCGGCAACCCGATTACGCGCTTGATATACGATTTTGTGGTGTCTTCGGGAAACCAGAAAACCACCGTGTCGCCGCGCTTGATGTCTCCGATGCCGAACTTATAGCTGAACTGGTTAATGAACAGCCGCTCCTGATCGTAAAGGCTCGGCATCATGCTCGTGCCTTCCACCTTTACTGGCCGATACAAGAACAGAATCACCAGCACCGCAATCAGGACTGAGAGCATCAGGTCGCGGAACCACGCAACCGTCGCGATCAATGTGGACCGCGGCTGCTCGCTTAATTGCTGCTGCTCGGACGATTCGGCCGTCGTATTCTGGGCGGGCACACTCGCGTCCCGGACCGGTTCGTTCATAACGGAATGCTTAGTTATAGCTTACAGGGCGCAACACGGCTTTAGCGCACGGCTCTTACACCTGCACCTGCTTGGACGAATCAATCGAGATTTCGGTTGCCCGCAGACCAGGCGGGCATGCTTGAATAAATCTTGTTAGCGGCCCTGCCGGAGTTCGCGCTCGGCGCGAAGCCAATCTTCTTCTGCTCCGCCTTGCGAATATCCGCGAGCGATCCAGTACGAATACGCCAACCGAGCGATCTCCTCATGCGCCACTTCACCTACCGGATCCAGGATGACGGAGCTCGCGCCTGCTGCGGCAACCGCCTGTCCATTAGTCCTCTGCGCCGGAGCAGCATCGGCCGGCGTGGCGGAATTGCTCTTGTTGTGATGATGCTTCACTGGTCCGGTCTCCGTTGTTTCCGTTTTCTTCGTCTTGGAAGACCTTGTGGTCCGCGGATTCGCCGTTACTTCTGCTGCAGCGTTTTTCTCGGGCGCTGAAGCCGTTGACTGTTCCGCGATGTTGCGGGTCTTTTTCGAAGCTTTGTTCAACTGCATGTTGCTTATTTAAACACACCAAAACAACTTTGTCAGCATTTGTTTCAAGTACAAACGCTGTCTGCAAACCGGCTCGCGTTTCCACGCGTGCAATTTCATCCGGTCGTTATAATTCAAACAGTGCGCAACTCACTCACTCCCCCATCAATGCCACCACGCCGAGCGCTCTAATTGTTTTACCTTAACTTCGCCGTCACTCCTGACCTGTTCATAGGACACCGCTAATGAAGATACGAGGAATAGTTATTTGAAGCGTCTCAACAGAGCGGTCAAAGTCTCGATACCTCTGATCTTCCTCCTCGTGCTCAGCTCCACTGCAGCGTTCTGCGCGCAAGCAACCGGGAACGGCGGCACGATTCAGGGAACCGTTACCGATCCCAGCGGCGCGCCGATAGCCGGTGCGGACGTGACCATTTCAAATTCCGTCTCCGGATACACCCAGACGGTCAAATCCGGCTTGGACGGTGGTTTTCGGCTGGTAAATCTTCCCCCCAATCAGTACCGTCTGAACGTGACTTTTCCCGGCTTCCAGGCCTACTCGCGAGACGTTCCTGTCCATACTCAAGTCCCCATCCAGGTGAAAGCGGCTTTGACGATCGCTGGTTCCACCGAGACGGTGAACGTCTCAGCTTCCGCCGAGGTGCTGGAAAACGTTCCTGCTTCGCACACCGATGTAAGTCAGACCCTTCTTGAAAATCTGCCCGTCTCCACGGTCGGCCAAGGACTCAGCGATGCCATTACACTCACCTCCGGCGGTGTGGTCGCCGATTCCAATGGCTTCTTCCATCCTCAGGGTGATCACGGCGAAACTACATACGTCGTCGATGGGCAGTCGATTAGCGATCAGCAAAGCAAGACTTTCTCAACCCAGCTTCCAGCCAATGCTTTCCAGTCTCTCGAGCTCGTAACCGCCGGGCCAAGTGCTGAATACGGCGACAAAACCAGCATGATTGTGAACGCAGTCACACGCTCTGGCTTGGGCCAGAAACCGACGGGCAGCCTCGATCTCTCTTATGGTTCATTCGGCACGGTGAATGAGGAGGCGACGTTTGGAATCGGAGGTTCTCAGTGGGGCAACTTCCTGGTAGTCAATACGGACCGCAGCGGCCGCTTTCTGGATTCGCCGGAATTTACGCCATTTCACGACAAGGGCAATAACGAAACTATCTTCGACCGCATAGATTTCCAACCGGGAAGCCGCGATTCGCTGCACCTGGATTTGTTTGGCGCGCGGAATTGGTTCCAAATCCCCAATACGTATGACCAACTCGCTCAGGATCAGCGCCAGCAAGCTACCACGTTGAGCGCCGCTCTCGGATACCAACACACCTTCAATCCTCGAACCCTAATTTCAGTCAATCCTTTTTTCCGCCAGGATCACATCACTTACTACCCGAGTAGCGATCCATTTGACGATACGCCGGCCACCATTGACCAGGACCGGCATTTAACGAATTGGGGTACACGCATCGATCTTTCTTACGCGAATGGAACTCACAACATCAAAGTCGGCACTCAGCTCATGCAGACGAAGCTCAATGAGAACTTCGGGCTAGGCATTACCGATCCCGCGTTCAATCCTGTTTGCCTGACTACAAGCGGTGCCCCAGTCACAACCCCTAGTCCCACAAATCCAGCCGCTTGCGCGGGTCTCGGCTACGTAGTGAATCCAAGCCTCTCGCCTGGTCTTGTGCCTTATGACCTGACTCGAGGTGGAACTCTATTCCATTTCCGTGGCGTTGCAAACATAGACGAAGAGGCTGTATATGGGCAGGATCAGATTACACTCAAGAACCTAACGCTCACGCTTGGTCTCCGCTTCGACAATTACGACGGTATCTCCACAGACAATCTTGTGGAACCCCGAGTTGGTTTTTCCTATCTGATCAAGAAAACCGGCACAGTAATTCGCGGCTCCTATGACCGCACCATGGAAACACCCTACAATGAGAACCTTGTTCTCTCCAGCACCACCGGCGCCGGCGGTCTCGCCTCGAATGTTTTCGGTGCGTTTGGCTCGCAGGCGCTTCGGCCAGGGCACCGCAACGAATACGATGCTGGGCTGCAACAAGCGATCAGCAAGTACTTGCGTATCGAGGGCGACTATTTTTGGAAATTCACTAATAACGCTTTCGATTTCGATACACTCTTCGACACGCCGATTGCCTTCCCCATCGAATGGCGCAAATCGAAAATCGACGGCGTCTCGCTCCGCCTGTCGACCTCGAACTTACATGGTTTTCAGGCTTACACCACGCTCGGCCATACCCGCGCCCGTTTCTTCGGACCGGAAGTCGGCGGTATTATCTTCAACTCCCCGCTTGACACCGGGGTCTTTCGCATCGATCACGATCAAGCTCTTCAAGAGACCAGCTATCTGCGATATCAGTACAAGAAAGATGGACCTTGGGGGATGTTTACCTGGCGCTACGACAGCGGCGAAGTTGCAGGCGCAGTTACGGACCTGGCCGACGCGCTGGCCTTGGATGGCGATGAGCAAGCCGCCATCGGCTTCTACTGCGGCAGCGAGGTTGCCACCCTGTATCATCCGATTACATCTTGCTCCTCAAACTACGGAGCTACTCGCCTGACTATTCCCGCTCCAGGCACTTATAATCCTGATCACAACCCTCCTCGTATTGCGCCGCGTAACTTATTCGACGTCGGCGTAGGAGTCGATAATCTATTTCATAAAGAGAAGGTCAAAACAACCCTCAAATTCGAAGTGGTCAATGTTACAAACGAGGCATCTCTTTATAACTTCTTATCTACCTTCAGCGGAACTCACTGGGTAACTCCACGGAGCTACACGGTCAGTTTGGGCTGGACATTATAGTAGAGCAATGGCCCAGCCGGTCATCCTTGTCGCAAGCGGCGATCTCCGCTTGGCCGCCAACCGAGTCTGTTGGCCGGCGCAGCAGCGCGTCGAAGAGGCAATTATTGCTGCGGTGAAGAGCTTCGGTTTCGATCTCCAGCGCGGCCATGCCTTTGATCCCATCAAGCAACATGGCTTCATCGATTCCCAAAAATTCGGCATGGAAGTGTTCCGCGCTCTCCCGGAAGATGCGCCGCTCATCGTGGCCGAAGCCGTTTGGCAGTATAGCCATCATGTGCTTGCCGGCCTCATCACGCACAAAGGCCCAATCCTTACCGTTGCGAACTGGAGCGGCCAATGGCCCGGCCTGGTAGGCATGTTGAACCTGAACGGTTCGCTCACCAAAGCTGGCGTTCCATACTCCACGCTCTGGTCCGAAGATTTTACGGACGATTACTTCCTATCGCGTCTCCACGCGTGGCTCTATGGCAATCCGGTTCAGCACGACACCAGCCATGTTCGACCCTTGAACAGCCTCACGCTGCCCCACGACCCGGAATCGCTCGGAATTAAACTCGCTCGCGAGCTCAAGCGCGACAAAGCCATCCTCGGCGTGTTTGACGAAGGCTGCATGGGCATGTTCAACGCCATCGTGCCCGATCATCTCTTGAATCCCACTGGCGTGTTCAAGGAGCGCCTTAGCCAATCTGCGCTTTACGCCGCCATGCGCAACATCCCCGCCGAAGAGGCGCAAGCGGTCCGCGATTGGCTCGATCGCAAGGGACTCAAGTTCAAGACCGGCCCGAATCCCGAAACCGATCTGACAGACGGCCAGACCCTGGATCAATGCCGCATGTACATCGCGGCCTTGCGCATTGCCGATGAGTTCGGCTGCGCAGCCATCGGCATCCAATATCAGCAGGGTTTGAAAGATCTCACGCCGGCATCGGATCTGGCCGAAGGCTTGCTCAACAACTCCGACCGGCCGCCAGTTAAATCGATCGACGGCCGAACTCTCTACGAGGGCCAGCCGCTGCCCCATTTCAATGAAGTCGATGAATGCGCCGGCCTCGATGCCCTGGTCACAAATCGTGTCTGGAATGCGCTCGGTTTTCCGCCCGAAACCACACTACACGATCTGCGCTACGGCGAAACATATGACGGTCAATTCGTCTGGGTGTTCGAGATCTCCGGCGCGGTCCCGCCGGAGCACAACGTCGGCGGTTACGCGGGTTCCGTCAGCGAACGCCAGCCTCCCATGTATTTCCGTCTCGGCGGTGGTTCGCTGAAAGGCGTCAGCAAGCCGGGCGAGATCGTCTGGAGCCGCGTCTTCATCGAAGACCACCACCTGAAAGCGGATCTGGGGCGAGCGCGCGTGGTAGAGCTTCCAAAAGAAGAAACCGAGCGCCGCTGGCGCATCACCACCCCGCAATGGCCCATCATGCATGCCGTACTCTATGGCATTTCGCGAGATCAGATGATGGCGCGGCATAAGGCCAACCACATCCAGGTCGCCTACGCTCCGAACGCCGAAGGCGCGAACAAAGCGCTGGCCGCAAAAGCGGCTTTCTTCCGCGAATCGGGCCTCGAAGTCAACATTTGCGGTACTGAGACCGGTAATCCATGAAAGTCGGTCTTCTCGGCACCGGTGCCATCGCCAACAAGCATGCGCAGGCGTACCGCAACATCGGGTTTCAACTCATTGCCTGCTCGAATAAGACCGAAGCGCGCGGCCGCGAATTCGCAAACCGCTGGGGCGCTGAATTCATCGCCGATTATCGGGATCTCTGCCGCTATCCCGGTCTCGACTTCGTGGATCTTTGCACCTTTCCCGATTTCCACTTACAGCCACTCGAAATGTGTGCCGAAATCAAGCGCCCGGTGCAAGTGCAAAAACCGATTGCCACGAACCTCGAAACCGCGCGCCGCATGATCGATACCGCTCGCGCAGCAGGCATTCAGCTCGGCGTCATGAGCCAGCACCGGTTCGACGACGCAACCATCTTCCTGAAGCGCGCTCTTGCCGCCGGCCGCCTCGGGAAACTGCTCCAAGCCGATGCCTATGTGAAGTGGTTCCGCAGCGATGAATACTATTCACGGCCCATCAAAGGAAGCTGGCATACCGAAGGCGGCGGCGCGCTCATCAATCAAGCAATTCATCAGATCGACATCTTGCTGCACCTGATGGGGCCGGTTCGCACCGTCAGTGGCGCCTGGCAGCTCGGCGCAGCGCACCGGATCGAATCCGAAGACATCGTCAACGCCCTGCTCTCTTATGAGTCAGGAGCCACTGGCGTCATCCAAGCTTCCACTGCGTTCTGGCCCGGCTACACCGAGCGCATCGAAATTCACGGCACGAAAGGAACGGCAATCATCTCCGGAGACCGGCTTACCGCGTGGGATGTTCGCAATGATGAGCCAATTAATGCCGACGACCCCGCGCCGGTCGAGCACGATGTTGCGTCCGGCTCATCCGATCCGATGGCCATTAGCCTCACATCGTTCGAGCGGCAGTTCCTGGATTTCGCAGATTCGATCCGCACCGGCCGCGAGCCGCTGGTCAATGGCGAAGAAGGTTACCGCGCCCTCGAGCTTGTACTCGCCATCTATCAATCCTGTCAAAAGCAGCAGGTCGTCAAGCTCTAAATTGACGCTATAATCGAAGCATAGACCAAGTTGTCTTGGGCGGCGCTCGGAGGCCGCTTTACGCGGAAATATGCCGGTCCAAGTCGCCGAATCCGCTACCGTCGCACCGCTTCGGAAGCCGTTTCAATCATTCATAGAAAGCTCAATCGATCCTGAGCGCGTAGCGCATTACGCGCAAGAGTTCGCCTCGCGCCATGCCGAAGAAACGCGGGCGCTCGCGCAAGACCCCGAGCGTTTACAGTGGCTCACTACCATCTTCGCGTTCAGCCATTTCCTGTCCGAAGAGCTGTTGCGCAATCCGCAGTGGCTCTTTACGATCACCGACCTTCGGCGTCCACTCTCTCGAAGCGAATACAAACAGCGCCTCAGCAGCGGCATTCCCGTGGCGCTCGATCTGGCGCTGTTCCGGCGCAGAGAATTGCTTCGCATCGTACTGCGAGATGTCTTGAAATTCGGCACTCTCCCCGAGATCACCGAAGAACTCTCCAACCTCGCCGACGCGATTGTCGCCTGCGCGCTCGAAACCGTCCTCGCGCAACTGCAGGAGCGCTATGGAACGCCTCAGAGCGAGAGTGGTCCTGCTACCTTCACGGTCCTTGCGCTGGGCAAGCTCGGCGGCCGCGAGCTCAACTACAGCTCTGATATCGATCTCTTGTTTCTCTATAGCGGCAACGGAGAGACGACGGGCCCGCACCAACTTACGAATCGCGAGTTTTTCAAGAAGGTGGCCAACCACCTCACGAACCTGCTTTCTACCTATACCGCGGCTGGCCTCTGTTATCGCGTCGATCTGAGGCTACGGCCGGAGGGCAGCCTAGGCGAAGTTTGTATTCCACTGGCCGCCGCCAAAGACTACTATGCGAACCGCCGTCGCGATTGGGAACTGCAGATGCTCATTAAAGGCCGTGTGGCGGCTGGCGACGAAGCGCTCGGCCAGGAGCTGCTCGATTTCGTCGAGCCTTCGATTTACTCAACCTCGATCGATTTCTCTACCATCGAAACCATGTCGGAGACGCGGGAGCGCATCGGCGAAAAGCTTGCCCGCAAGCGCTTGCGCAATGACCAGCATGACGTGAAGCTCGCGCGAGGCGGTATCCGCGACATCGAGTTTCTGGTGCAGTGCCTGCAGCGCCTCCATGGAGCGCGCGAAGCCTCGCTGCGGCACGGCGGCACTTTGTTTGCGATACGCCTCCTGCTTGAGAACGATCTGCTGTCCCAGACGGAATGCTCGCGCCTGACCGGGGCGTACCAGTTCCTTCGCCAACTGGAGCATCGCCTGCAATTTGAAGATGACAGGCAGACCCACTCGCTGCCTTCTTCGCAGCCGGAGCTCGAGCGAATCGCACGGCGCATGCCCCTGATGGCTGACAATCGCAACCCCGGCATTACGGCCTCTGTACAGTTGCTGCAGGATCTGAACCAGCACCTTGAAAATGTACAGGCCATCTACGAGCGGATTGTGCATGCGCAACGGCCGCTCTACTACTCACCGTCTACGGCCGGCTCAGCCACCGATGCCGCTCCGCAGCGGAGGAGCGAGCCCGGGCCGATCGGCATCTCCGAGGAACTGCTGCACAGCGTCGGACAGGTTGCGCCTTCATTCGTCGAACGCCTCCGGCGCCGCGGCGTTCACCGGTCCGAAAGCGCGCTTGCGGGATTCCTGGATCGATTGCTGAAGCAGCATTCGTATCTTCAGGCGCTCGATGGCCATCCTGTACTTGCCGACTACATGATTCAGCTCTTCGAGCTGAGTCCGTTTCTCTCCCAGCAGTTGACGGCCAATCCGGAATTACTCGAAGAGATTCGCCGGGGAGCCGACCACCCAACCCGCCGCTGGGCTTTCGAGGGCATGGCCGCGCCGCTGAACGATATCGACGGGCTGCGCCGCTTTTTCCGGCGCGAGATGTTTCGTATTCAGGCCGGAAGTGTGTGCCTGCCCGAATCCGTTTTCCAGACTCTGGATCGCACCTCCGCGCTGGCGGAGTTCGTCATCGCGCGCGCTTATCGCATTGCGCTCGAAAGAGGTTTGGCGCATGCGCGCTCGCACGCCACGCCGTCTAAACCTTTCGAAGACCCGGCGAACGAGATGATGGTGGTGGCGCTGGGACGGCTCGGGATGCGCGAGTTCGATCTTGCATCCGACGCCGACCTTCTGTTCATCATTCCGGACAGCGAAGCGCAGCGTCAGCGCTTCTGGACGCGCGTCGCCGAGCACCTGATCGAGATTCTCACGACCTACGCGGGCGACGGTGCGATCCTCTCTCTCGATACCCGCCTGCGGCCCAATGGGCGCGAAGGCAATCTGGTTCAGACCGAATCCAAGTATGTCGAATACTTCTCGAACAAAGCCGAGGCTTGGGAAGGAATCGCTTACATGAAATCGCGCGCGGTCGCCGGCGATACGGACCGCGCCACTGAGTTTCTCACCGAGCTGCAGAATGTCGACTGGCGGCGCTACGGCCAGAGCGGCCGCTCGAAGCAGGACCTGCGCCAGATGCGCATGCGCCTGCAGCGCGAGCAAGGCATGGCGACTCCGCTCAAGGCCGGATACGGCGGCTACTACGACGCCGACTTCATCCTGATGTATCTGCGCCTGCGAGGCGCGGGCATGTTCTTCAAGAAGCTAAACACGCCGGAACGCATCGACGTGGTCGAGAAGATGGGGCATCTCGAGCGAGACGATGCCGAATTCCTGCTACAGGCCGCGACCTACTTCCGCGCTCTCGACCATGCCGTGCGCGTAGTCACGGGACGCGCCGAGGAGAAGCTGCCGGAATCCGCGACAGAGCGCGAAATGATCGCCGAGCTGATGCATCGCTGGACGAACGAACGCCCCACGGCGGCCACGCTCGAGGCCGGGCTACACCTATTGCAGACCAAGATGCGCGCCCTGTTCGACCGAATCTTTACCCAAATACCCTCCGGGGCCCAGTAGCTATTCTTCTTCTTCGACGTGCACCCGGTCTTTGGCCGCCGAAATGATCTTTTCGGCTTGCGGCGCGGGCACGTAATCATAATGATCGAGTTCCATGCGGAACGAGGCGCGGCCTTGCGTCTTCGAAGTGAGATCGTTTTGATAGCTGAGCATCTCTGACATAGGTACCTGGGCGTAAATACTTTGCATGTTGCCCTTGAGGTCCATCCCCGAAATGCGGCCACGGCGCCCATTGAAATCGCTCATCAGATCGCCCGCGAACTCGGTTGGAGTTTCTACTTCGACTTTCATAATGGGCTCAAGCAGCGCCGGCTTCGCCTGCTGCATGGCGGCCCGAAACGCCTTGCGCCCGGCGAGCTTGAACGCCATTTCGGACGAGTCCACGTCGTGGTAGGAACCGTCGTACAGCGTCACTTTGAAATCAGTGACCGGATAACCGGCGATGAAGCCCTGCTCAGCCGCTTCTACGATGCCCTTCTCCACAGCCGGGATGTACTGCTTCGGAATGGCGCCTCCAAAAATGTCGTTCACAAACTGGAACTTCTCGCCGCGGCCGAGAGGCTCAATTTTGATCCAGCAATCGCCGAACTGTCCGTGGCCCCCGGTTTGCTTCTTGTGCCGGCCCTGCACGCTGGCAGTGCCGCGCACGGTTTCGCGATAGGGAATCTTCGGAGCTTTCAATTCCACTTCCACGCCGTAGCGGCGTTTCAGGCGGCTCACCACCACTTCAAGATGCTGCTGGCCATTGCCCGCAAGCAGGAACTCCTTGGTTTGCGGATCACGATAGAAACGCAGCGAACGGTCCTCTTCCAAGATCCTCGATAGAGCAGTACTCAAACGGTCTTCGTCACTTCGCGTCTTGGCTGAAATCGCAAAACCGATGGAGGGATCCGGCACCTCCACGCTGCGGAACACTACGCAATTGGCCTTTTCGCAGAGCGTGTCGCCGGTCAAGGTGTCTTTGAGTTTAGCCACCGCGCCGATGTCGCCCGCACGCAATTCGGTGATGGGCTGCATGGTCTTGCCGAATGGCGTGGCGATGTGGGCCAAGCGTTCGCTCGCACTCGAGCGCATGTTGGTGAGATGCGCGTCGTCTTTGAGCGTGCCTGCCATGACTTTGAAATAAGTCACGCGACCAGCGAACGGATCGGCTGCGGTCTTGAAGACGAATGCCGCGGCGGCATCCTTGGGCGCGATCGCCTTTTCAATCTCTTTGCCATCCTGAGTTGCGGGCACGGGCGGACGATCGAGCGGCGACGGGAAGATCTCGGCGATGAAGTTCATCGCCAGATCGGTCCCGATGTTCTGCGAGGCGGCCGCACACAGGATAGGGAAAATGCGGCGCTCGCGAATGGCTTGCTGGAGTCCCGAGACGATGTGCTCGCAGGGCAACGTTCCGGTGGCGAAGAACTCCTCCATCAACTCGTCATTGCCCTCGGCGATCATCTCTACAAGGGCTTCGTGCGCTCGATTGGCCGCCTCTTGCTCGGCAGCGGGAATGTCACCCTCGGCGCCCTTTCCATTGGCGCCAGGCTTGTAGGTCCAGGCGCGCATGCGGATCAGGTCGATCACGCCGTTGAAGTTTTTCTCCGAGCCGATCGGCAAATGCACCGGCACGGCGGCCCGGCCGAATCGCTCGTGAACGCTGTCGAGGACCCGATCGAACGAGGAGCGTTCCCGATCGAGCTTGTTGACCAGGATGGCGGTGGCGAGCTTGAACTCTTCGGCGAACTGCCAGACCTTTTCGGTAGAGACTTCGACGCCCGCGACGCCATCCAGCACCACGAGCGCCGCATCGGCAGCTATCAGAGCCGAGCGCGTATCGTTCAGGAAAATGTTGTACCCCGGCGTATCGATGAGATTCAGCTTCGTCTTCTGCCACGGAAACGCGGCGACGGCGGAGCTGACGCTCAGCTTGCGGGCAACTTCCTCTTCATCGAAATCCGTGATCGTGTTGCCTTCGTCGGCTTTGAGGTGCCGATCGGTCACGCCCGCGGTAAATAGAAGCGCCGATGCCAGCGATGTCTTGCCGCAGTGCCCATGCCCAATCAAAGCCACATTCCGGATTTCGGAACTATCGAAAACCCTCATTAAACACCTCCAGACCAGCCAAAAGCTGGCCGAATTCGTGAGGATACCAAAGTTAATTTTGCATTGTTAACGAAGCGTTAACGCGCGCGCCGTTCCGCGCTTCGATCAGGCGGTTTGCTGCGAGGCCGCAACGCTGCTCGGAATATCGATGACGGGATTGTAGGTCAACATGCGGCCACAGCTTTCGCAAAACATGACCTGATCTCCGCGGCGCAAGTCCTGAAAGAATTGCGGCCGAAGCGCGATTTGACAGGCGTCGCAGCGGCCTTCTGTGGCGTCGGCGACGACCGTGTTCTTGGTCTTCTTGCGTATCCGTTCGTAATCGGCGTAGAGCTTCGGGCTCATCTCGCCGGCGATGGACTTACGTTCAGCCGTAATTTCGCCGAGTTCCTTCTGATCTGCAGCGGTGCGTTCGCGTGCACGCTTCTTTTCGGCTTCCACGTGCTGCTGTTCCTTCTGCAGCTCCATTTCGGCGGTCTTGAGGTTTTTCTCGAGCGGCTCGGATTGCTCCATCAAATCGAGGATCTTGTCCTCAGCTTTGCGAACCTCGCCTTCGGCATAGGCGATCTCATGCTGGAAGGCGCGGTACTGCTCGTTGGTTTTAGCTTCGAGCATCTGGTCTTTCAACTTCGAGGCTTTCTGCTGGTGAACCTGCACGTCGCCTTCGAGTTTCTTGCGTTCTCGTTGGTTGGCGGCGATTGCGGCCCGATCTGCCTCAAGGCGGCGCGTGTGCGCTTCCAAGCGCTTCTCGATTTCGGCTATGTGTTTGGGGAGGGTCGCGATCTCGCTCTGGAGACTGGCGATCTTGCGATCAAGCGCCTGAAGACGCAGCGCAAGAGCAAGGTCTTGCAACATGTAATTTCACGTTAGCATGCGGCGTTTGGAGCGGATCGCGCCTAACCCGGTGATTGCGCGGTAGAAATGTTCCGGTGTTGCATGATCATGCGCTATAGAGGGCAATAGATTGCTGCTCAGCGTTCTTACGCCCCCGTCATGTCCGAGCACTAAGCCTTGGCGAAAGCCAGCAGGTCCAGCATAGTAAATTCGCCTGGCTTCGCACTCGGCAGTGTGGGTTTAAACCCGGGATCATCGTGGAGATAGTTGCCTGGAATGTCGCTCAGCAGCCCTAGAAATACCTCAGCGACGAGCCGGCTTCCAACCGGTCCCAACCGAAGGCTATTGGTCGGGTTGAACTCGCTCTCCTTCAAAATGTAGAACCACAAGGGCGCCTGGTCTTGCAGGCCGGCGATCTCATCGATGCCCAGGTCCGCGTTGCTGTACACGCGCGGGATGTTGATTCCACGCTGCACCATATCTTGAGCAACCTCCTGTCCGGAGGGCACGCCAAAAATTTTGGCTCGCTGCATGTTCCGTTCAGGCAAGGAGATTGGCGGATCTTGCTTGGGATCGATGAATGGCAGTTGGAAAACGGGCATCGTGACCTTGGCATCGATCTTGCGCGCGCGCTGAGCCTTTGGCTGGCCCGGATAATCGAAGAATAATTTGAAATCCAGCTTGTAACTCGCATCGATTCGCGGATTGCCAAACACCGGCAGGTTGAACAGATCGGCTTCGCGCGTGGCGTTGAGCTTATAATTCTGGCGTAACATCGAGTGGCCGAGCCGGTAAGCGGCGGTCGAGAATTCAACCGGCATGAACGGGTATTTCGACTGCTTATTCCACAGGTACAGCTTTCGCCCGCTCTTTATTACGTCGTTCAAAACGTCGTTTTCCAGAATGGTGGGGAGAAACTCGTGAAACACTATCCATTGATAGTGCCAGCGCACCGTCTGGGAGGCATCTTTGAACAGATCCGTATTGCCGTTCAGGCCTGAGTACTTACTCGGATTGGTTGAGCGAAGCAGGTCCACGACAGCGTTGTGAAACTTCATAAAGGCCCGGTGAAGCTGGGAGACAAGGAAGTTTTCGTCGTTCCGCAGATCGCCGATGAGAGCCGTATTGAGGCTGTTCCGAGGCAGATCGAAGTCTCGGCCATCATCGAGCAACAGCTTTACGGGATTGTCGGTGTCCGGCATTCGTACGTCGTAGAGGAAGCGGCTTACTCCCGGTCCTGCGCCGTAGAGGTTGTCCAGATCGAAATTAGGAGTCCGGAAATCAGTAACTGCATTCGGGTCTTGCTGCTGCCCGAACAGGGTGGTGGCGTCTAAGGTCAAATCATGATCGATAAATTGCCCCAAGAAAGTGATGCCGATGGGGATCTCGGGGTTGTCATTATCCGGTGTGTTAGTCTCCTCCATCGTTTGTGCTAATGCATGAATGGCGTCATCGGTAGGATTGTAGCTGGACCGCGGAAAAATCCGGCCGAAACGGCCGGCACCTACGGGAGCCTTAACTCCTGTGAACTGTTCGATCCCACGCATCGGCGCCATCCCGTGGTGCGGGCCCGCTTTCTTCGCGTAACTAGGTGCTCCAGAACCGGAACTGCTCATATTCACCTCAAATTTTTCTTATGCGCTAAAAGCGCGGCTCGTTACCTGCAAATCGCTTGCCAATTTATTAAGCAGAATTTACTATCGAGCTAAATTACTTGATGACAGCAGGACAACGAAATAGATTTAACTGCCTTGACCGTACTGCTCAAGAAAGTGCGCGATGGTGACAATGCCTTGATAGTAGTTGCTGATCCTATATTTTTCGTTCGGAGAATGCAAGCCGTCGTCAGGCAGGCCGAAACCCATCAGCACGGTCGGAATGCCGAGATGGGTTGCGAAGTCGCCAACGATGGGAATGGAACCGCCGCTTCGGATGAATACGGTGGGTTTGCCTAACATTTCGCTGAAGGCCTTCGCGGCAATTTGGATCGCTGGGTGATTCGGATTAACGGAGATGGCCGGGCCGGCGCTGAGTACGCGGACCTGGGTTTGAATGCCCTTGGGCCGGTTGTCCTGCACCCATTTCTCGAGCGCGGCGACCATCCGCTGCGGATCTTGCTTGGGAACCAGGCGCATGCTGACCTTCGCGGTTGCCTTCGCTGGGATGACCGTTTTCGCGCCGACTCCGGTGAAGCCGCCCGCAATGCCGTGTACTTCGAACGTGGGGCGCGCCCAGATGCGCGCAAGAACGGACTGCTCCGGCTCGCCCGTGAGCTGAGTTGAGCCGACCTCGTGATGGAGAAATTCGCTTTCAGAGAATGGAAGATGTTTCCAGCTTTCAATTTCTGCCGGATCGGGCGCAGCAACATCGTCGTAAGCACCCGGAATGCGGATATGTCCGTCGGCGTCTTTCGCTTTCGACAGAAGTTCGATGAGACCGTAAACGGCATTCGGCGCTGCGCCACCATACATGCCGGAATGCAGATCGCGAGCGGGCCCTGTGGCTTCGATCTCGACATACATCAGCCCGCGCAGGCCGATGCAGAGCGTGGGCACGCCGTCGGCGAACAACTCGGTATCGGAGACCAGAGCGACGTCGGCCTTCAGCTTGTCTTTCTGCGTGGCCACATAATGCGCGATGGATTCTCCGCCGATCTCCTCTTCCCCTTCGATGAGGAATTTCAGGTTGACCGGCAGCTTGCCTCCATGGACAGCGCGTAGAGCTTCGACGGCTTTGACGTGCATGTACATCTGGCCCTTGTCGTCACAGGCGCCGCGGGCGTAGATGTTGCCGTCGCGAATGCTGGGATCGAACGGAGGCGAGTTCCAAAGCTCGAGCGGATCGGGCGGCTGAACATCGTAATGGCCGTAGCAGAGCACGGTGGGCTTGCCTGGCGCATGAAGCCAATCGGCATAGACCAGCGGATGTTTGGCGGTGGGGATGACCTGGACGTTTTCCAGCCCGGCGAGCTTCAGTCGGTCCGCCACATATTGCGCCGCACGCGCAACGTCGTCCTTGTGCTCCGGAAGCGTACTGACGCTGGGGATACGCAAAAGATCCAGCAGCTCATCCAAAAGGCGCGATTCGTTTTCACGCACAAAACCTTCGACAGCGGTTGGCACAGCGGGCCCTCCTCAATGTTCAAGTATAGGTGTGGGAGCGGCGCGCGGTGATCCTGTTTGCGCTGGCGTTGAGTAGGGGCGGGACGCATACGTCTCGACTTTCCGAGTCACAGCCATCGCTTATTTTCTCTCCTCAACGTCTTCATCACCTTAACAGCCAAAATTCGCGTCAGGCGTTCCAATCGCCTTTTTCGCCATGCTAAGTTCCAACCGGGCCACTACGTCCACACGCCCATTCACGTTGGAGACGCCTATATATGACATCCCGCCAAGCTCGAAAAGAACGTCGAGAACAGGAACGCAAGGCCAGGAAAGCCGCTTATAGAGCCGGCTTAGAGGCGGTCGCCGCATCCGCGCCGCTCCCGGAACTCCCTCTTGAGGAAGAATTCACCCCCGAATTCCTTGCCCACGCCCGCGCTGTGCGTGAACGGGTCGAGCGCCGCCTCGCCGATGCCAAGCAGACCGCGGCGCCAGGAGCGCAAACTGCCGAATCGGCTGGCTTCGTTTCGCAAACCGCACCTGCTCCAGGGCGAACCCGTTCCGAAATCAACCGCGCTAACGCCGCCCACTCCACCGGCCCACGCTCATCCACTGGCAAATTGGCTTCGTCTCGTAATTCGCTGAAACATGGATTGGCTTCCGGCACGCTCATCATCCCCGGCGAGGACCCTGCCGCCTTCGAATCGCTCCTTGAATCCCTTCTCGCCGAGCACCAACCCGCCAACACCACCGAAGAAATCCTCATCCAAGAAATGGCTCAGTCGTTTTGGCTCACCCAGCGCGCCCTCGGCTTCCAAAACGAATGCTTCTCGGCCGAAGGCATAGATGAAAAACGACTCGCCTTATTTCTGCGCTATCAAACCACTCACGAACGTGCCTTTCATAAAGCGCTTAACATGCTGATCCGCTTACAGAAGGAGCGCCGCCGCGCCGAACGCACCGACACACCTGGCTTCGTTTCGCAGCATACCCGGACAATCGGCGCCGAAAGGTTGGATGAGCCCGTGGACGTTACGGAGGCAAAGACTCAAAGCGCGTTTGTTCCGCAAGCTATTTCCCGGCACAGCCCGTCTTTCGCTCAGCCCGGGAGAATCCCGCCCTCCACTCGCCACGTCTAAAGAAATGACGGGAGGCCGACGATAGAAAGTCGGGGGGCTGAAATGTATACGCCAGCCGAATTGCGGACAAGCCCACCGGTGGTCGCGGCTGTTCTAATCTAAAGATGAAGGCGGGAGTTTGAGCAGAGAAAGCGCACAGGGCACGGATTCCGCGCTGCCAAACGGAGAGCACCGCACACAAGCTTTGGGCGGCGCGTCCAGCACGGGCCCGTTGTGCGCGTCCCCCCAAGCCGCACAGGGCACGGATTCCGCGCCGCCAGCCGGGGAGCAACGCACGTGGTCTTTGGGCGGCGCGTCCAGCACGGGCCCGTTGTGCGCGTCCCCCCAAGCCGCACAGGGCACGGATTCCGCGCCGCCAGCCGGGGAGCAACGCAGGTGGTCTTTGGGCGGCGCGTCCAGCACGGGCCCGTTGTGCGCGTCCCAGGAACCTGCGATCCACGCCGACTCTCTCAGCAAAGTCTATCGCTCGGGAGGCACGCAGGTTGTTGTTTTCCGTGAACTTTCGCTGCGTGTGCGCCCCGGCGAGCGGCTTGCCATCATTGGCGAGTCGGGCGCTGGGAAATCGACCCTGTTGCATCTGCTCGGTGGCCTTGAGCGTCCCTCCGCCGGCCAACTCTTCTACGGCAGACAGGAAATCACATCGCTCAGCGATCAGGCGCTGGCCGATTTCCGCAATCGCACTATTGGGTTCGTTTGGCAAAATCCGTCTCTGTTGCCCGAATTTACAGCGCTTGAGAACGTGATGATGCCCCTGCTTATCAGAGGTGTACAACCTGCGGTGGCGCGTAAAGCCGCCCGCCTTCGATTGGAAGAGGTCGGGCTAGAGCTGCGGCAAGCGCATCGCGCTGGGGAACTTTCGGGCGGCGAACAGCAGCGTGTCGCGCTTGCCCGGGCGCTGGCCGGCGGTCCGAATGTTCTGCTCGCAGACGAGCCAACCGGCAGCCTCGATTTTCGAACTGGCGAAATGATCATCGGCCTAATCGCCGAGGTGCATCTTGCGCACGGCTTGACGTCGATTTTCGCGACTCACAATCTCTCCTTCGCCAGCCGGTGCGATCGCGTTCTAGAGTTAAAGAAGGGCAGCTTGCATACTGCATCGCCGATGGAGTTGCAGGCCGCCGGAGTCTCGGAGCGCACATGGCCTCCGCCCGTTGTGCGCGTTGATGCGGAGCGCACAGGATGCCCGGTGCCCGTTGTGGGCGTTATTGATGTTGATAAAGACGCAACCCGTCTTGACGGTGGTACTTATGTTTGAAAGATATACCGAAAAAGCACGCCGTGTGATCTTCTTCGCAAGATATGAGGCGAGCCAGTTCGGCAGTCCTTATATCGAAACCGAACATCTGTTGTTGGGCCTGCTGCGCGAGGACAAGGCGCTCGCAAATCGATTCTTGCGGTCGCACGCCGCGATCGAATCCATCCGCAAGCAGATTGAGGCGCACACCACTGTGCGCGAAAAAGTCTCAACCTCCGTCGATCTTCCCTTGAGTCATGAGTGTAAGCGCGTCCTGGCCTACGGCGCAGAGGAAGCCGAACGGCTAAGCCACAAACATATCGGGACAGAGCACTTGCTCTTGGGCCTGCTGCGGGAAGAGAAGAGCTTCGCGGCAGAAATTCTCCACGAGCGTGGGCTCCGCCTTTCCGCCGTCCGTGAAGAGATCGCGCGCTCAGCCTCTGAAAAAACCTCCGCGAATCGCCCCAAAGAGAGTTCCCTGTTGGCTGAGTTCAGCCGCGATCTGACACAAGCCGCCGTGGACGGCATGCTCGACCCGCTGATTGGCCGTGATTCGGAAGTCGATCGAGTCGTACAAATTCTGTGCCGCCGCACTAAAAACAACCCAGTGCTGATTGGTGAGCCCGGCGTCGGCAAAACCGCTATCGTCGAAGGGCTCGCGCAACGTATTGCCGATGGCGACGTCCCCTCGTTCCTGTCCGACAAGCGCATTCTCGCGCTCGATTTATCCCTGATCGTCGCCGGTACCAAGTACCGCGGTCAGTTCGAAGAGCGCCTGAAAACCATCATGAAAGAGCTGATGGAAAATCAGAACGCCATCATATTTATTGACGAGTTGCACACGCTTGTCGGCGCCGGATCCGCCGAAGGTTCGCTTGACGCCGCCAACATCCTGAAGCCCGCGCTCTCACGCGGCGAGATTCAATGCATCGGCGCCACCACCCCTGCCGAATACCGCAAATCCATTGAAAAGGACCGTTCTCTCGAGCGTCGCTTTCAAGCCGTCAAGGTTCCGCCTCCAAGCGAGGGCGACGCCATTAAGATTCTATTCGGCATCAAAGAACGTTACGAGAAATTTCACGCCGTCGCCTACACCGACGAAGCCATCGATTCGGCCGTCTACACCTCCACGCGCTTCATCCCAGATCGTTTTCTTCCTGATAAGGCCATCGATCTGATCGACGAAGCAGGCGCCCGCGTAAAGCTCCGGCAGACCACCCTGCCCACCGAGGTCGCCGATATCCAGAAGCGCATCAAGTTCATCGTTCACCGCATGGAGAACGCGATCGCCAATCACGAATTCGAAAAAGCGCGCTTCTATTCCGACGAAGAGCGCAAGGAGCGCGAGAATCTGCGGCAGCTTCGCGAGAAGTACAACCTCGACGACACCTCCACCGGCGTAGTCTCCAAAGACGACATTGAAGACGTGGTGGCGCGCTGGACCGGCGTGCCCATGACCGCCATCAAGGAAGAAGAGATCAATAAGCTCCTGCGCATTGAAGAGGAGCTGCACAAGCGCGTCATTAGTCAGGAAAAAGCCATCTCCGCGCTGTCGCGGGCCATTCGCCGTTCCCGCGCCGGTCTCAAATCTCCCAAGCGTCCTTCCGGCTCCTTCCTGTTCCTCGGACCGACTGGCGTCGGAAAGACCGAAGTAGCCCGTGCGCTAGCCGAATTCCTGTTTGGCAGCGAAAAATCGCTCATCCGCTTCGACATGTCCGAATTCATGGAGAAGCATTCCATCTCGAAACTAATCGGCTCGCCTCCCGGATATGTCGGCTACGAAGAGGGCGGCCAGTTGACCGAGCGCGTCAAACGCGCGCCATATTCGATCATTCTGCTCGACGAGATCGAAAAGGCTCACCCGGACATCTACAACATTCTGCTGCAGGTGTTCGAAGACGGCCAGCTCACCGACGGCCTCGGCAATACCGTCGATTTCAAGAACACCATCATCATCATGACCTCGAACCTGGGTGCGCGTTTCCTCGATAAGCGTGGCCAGATTGGCTTCTCCGCGCCCTCCACCACGGGAATCCCGCAAAAGGTCGAAGACCAGGTCATGAGCGAGGTCAAGCGCGCCTTCAATCCCGAGTTCCTCAATCGCCTCGACGAAGTCATTCTCTTCACTTCGCTGATCGATGAAGATCTCATCAAGATCATCGGCCTGCTCGTCGAGCAGATCAATACCAACCTCGTCGCCAAGCAGATCAAGATTCGGCTCGATACGGAAGCCGCCAAGTACATCCTCGATAAAACCTGCGGGGATAGAAGCTATGGCGCGCGACCGTTGCGCCGCGCGCTCCAAAAATATATCGAGGACCCGCTCTCGGAAGCGCTCATTCAGGGTTCGCTCCCTCGGCCCGCGGAGCTCGAGATCTATGTGGGCGACAATGGCATCTACTGCCGCCAGATCGGCGATCTGGAAGGCCAGCCCGTAGCCGCCGGCGGCGTAGACGACAGTGCGCCCGTTTCAGGCACGCCGCTCTACATGTTCTGAACGCCCGCTCTATTGCGCAGTTTCGGGCACGGTAAATTGTATCGTCCGGGCGCTCATCTCTTCCCAGCGCCCGTTCCGCCTGTGGACCTCGACGTAAACGTTCCATTCGCCTGGAATGTCGAACACAGGCTTCGCAACGTACACGCCGGGTTGCGCGCGTTGATCGACTGGCGGCGCCGCGAAGACCTTCACGTGCGTGTGGTTCGGTGTCTCAATTTGCAGCGTCACTTTCGCATTTGGCAGCGGATTGTGATTGGTGTCGTGAACCGTGATCTGAAACGGAATGGGCGCGCCGGTTTGCAGCACCGCGGTAGGCTCGAACCGGATGCCGAAGTTGCCATTACGTTCCTGCGCAAATAATAAACCTAGTCCTAACAACAAGAAAGCCGCGAGTTTCACGAACCTATTTTATCTGTTGGGCGACAATTGAAAATCATGAAAAAGCTGCTGGCGCTGAACCGCGGTGAGATTGCTATCCGTATCCTCCGGGCCGCGAATGAATTGAGCATCCGTACAGTCGCGGTCTATTCGCAGGAAGACCGTCTCAGTCTGCATCGCTTCAAAGCCGACGAAGCCTACCTCGTCGGTCGAGGCAAAGGTCCGGTGCAAGCCTATCTCGACATTGATCCGATCATCGCTCTTGCCGTGGACAAAGAAGTCGATGCCATTCATCCCGGCTACGGCTTCCTCGCCGAAAACCCCGCCCTGGCCCGCGCCTGCGACCGCGCCGGCATCATTTTCGTCGGCCCCAGCGCTGAAATTCTGGAATCGCTCGGCGACAAGACGGCTGCGCGGCACCTTGCCCAACGCGCCGGCATTTCTATCGTCCCCGGCACCGAGGAGCCCGTCGATCCCGATAGCCCGCAAGCCGAGCAGATTGCCGCACAGATCGGCTTTCCGCTCATCGTCAAGGCCGCGCATGGCGGCGGCGGCCGTGGTATGCGCGTGGTCGATTCCGCCGCCCAGTTCAGAGCGCGATTGCAGGAAGCCAGCCAGGAAGCCGGAGCCGCCTTCGGGAACAACGCCGTCTTCCTCGAACGCTACATCCGTCGCGCCAAGCACGTCGAGATTCAGATCATCGGCGACAAACAGGGCAACGTCCTGCATCTCTATGAGCGCGATTGCTCCGTTCAGCGCCGCCATCAAAAAGTCGTCGAGATCGCTCCCGCTATCGGCCTGCCCGAAAAGGTCCGTCGCGAACTCGCTGAAGCCGCCGTCACGCTCGCTCGCGCCGTGAATTACTACAACGCGGGCACGGTCGAGTTCCTGGTCGATGCCGACACGCACGAATGGTTCTTCATCGAAGTGAACCCGCGCGTGCAGGTCGAACACACCGTCACCGAAATGATCACCGGCGTCGATATCGTCCGCACGCAGATTCAGGTGGCGCAAGGCTTGAGCCTGCACTCTGCTGAAGTCGGCCTCCCGCCGCAGAACAAGATCCCCTTGCACGGAACGGCGCTACAGTGCCGCGTTACCACCGAAGATCCAGCCAACTTTTTCGTGCCGGACTACGGCAAGATCCACACCTATCGCTCGCCCGCCGGTTTCGGAATCCGGCTCGACGGAGCCTCGGCCTACGGGGGCGCCGTCATCTCGCCCTACTACGATTCGCTGCTCGTCAAAGTGACTGCCTGGGGCAACAATTTCAAGGTCGCCTGCCAACGCATGGACCGCGCCCTGCGGGAATTCCGCATCCGCGGCGTCAAGACCAACATCCCGTTCCTCGAAAACGTCGTCGATCACCCCGAGTTTCAGGCAGGCGCGACCACCACTTCCTTCCTCGATCAACACCCCGAGCTGTTCAAGTTCGAGCCACGCCGCGACCGCGCCACCAAGCTGCTGACTTATCTCGCCGACATCATCGTGAACGGCAATCCGGAAGTCGCCAACAAATCCAAGCCGCAAGTTTTTCGCGAAGCGCCCGTACCGTGCTCTCTTAAGACCGAACCTCCCGAAGGTACACGTCAATTGCTCGATCGCCTCGGCCCCGAGAAATTCGCCGAATGGACGCGCGGCCAGTCCCGGCTGCTCATGACCGATACCACCTTCCGCGACGCTCACCAGTCGCTCATGGCCACCCGCGTTCGCTCCTACGACCTGCTCCGCATCTCTGACTATGTATCGAAAGAGTTGCCGCAACTCTTTAGCCTCGAGATGTGGGGCGGCGCAACCTTCGACGTCGCTATGCGCTTCCTCCTCGAAGACCCATGGAAGCGCCTACAGTTACTCCGCGAGAACATTCCCAATATTTGTTTTCAGATGTTGCTTCGCGCCTCGAATGCGGTCGGCTACACCGCCTACCCCGACAACGTGGTTCGCGAGTTCATCAAGGAAGCGGCTGTTCAGGGCATCGACATCTTCCGCATCTTCGACTCTTTGAACTGGATGCCCAACATGCGCGTCGCGGTCGAAGCGACACTCGAAACCGGTCGCCTGTGTGAGGCCGCCATCTGCTACAGCGGAGACATTCTCGATCCGAGCCGGGAAAAGTACTCGCTCGACTATTACGTGCGCCTCGCAAAAGAGCTCCAACAAATGGGCACGCACATTCTCGGAATCAAAGACATGGCTGGCCTGCTGCGTCCCTACGCCGCTTACAAGTTGGTCAAGACTCTCCGCGAAGAAGTGGGCTTGCCGATCCATTTGCACACGCACGATACCAGCGGCATCAACGCCGCTACCATTTTGAAAGCTGCCGAAGCAGGTGTCGAGATCGCCGATGCCGCCATCGCGGCCATGAGCGGGACCACCAGCCAACCCAACTTGAATTCCATCGTGGCAGCCCTTGCGCATACCGAGCGTGATACCGGCTTGAACTTCGATGCTCTCAACCAATGCTCCGATTATTGGGAGACGGTCCGCACTTACTACACGCCCTTCGACAATGCACCGAAATCCGGAACCGCCGAAGTTTATATTCACGAAATGCCCGGCGGCCAATATACAAATCTAAAAGAGCAGGCCGAAGCCATGGGCCTCGGAACTCGCTGGCCGGAAGTTGCACGTATGTATGCCGACGTCAACATGGCGTTCGGCGACATCATCAAAGTAACCCCATCGAGTAAGGTCATCGGCGATCTTGCACTCTACTTAGTAAGTCACGAGATCTCAATCCAGGAATTGGAGAACCTGCCTCCCGATCATCAATTGACTCTTCCTAACTCCGTCGCCGATATGTTCATGGGCTCGCTTGGCCAACCCGAAGGCGGCTGGCCGCCGAAGCTGCAACAGATCGTTTTGCGTGGACAGAAACCGCGGGACGGCCGCCCGGGCGCGCGTCTCCCACCCGCAAATCTTGAAGACGCTGCGGCGAAAGTTGCAGAAGCCACCGGCTCTCGAAGCCGCACCGACCTCATGAGTTATCTCATGTATCCCGACGTCTTCCTGAAATTCGCAGTCGCCCGTGCTCAATATGGAGACTTCGAAGTGCTCCCCACCCCGCCCTTCTTCTATGGGCTGCAGGAGCGCAGCGAAATTACGGTGGAACTCGAAGCAGGTAAGGTCTTGATCATTCGCTTCCTGACCGTCGGCGAGCCGCGCCCGGACGGCATGCGCACCGTGTTCTTCGAACTGAACGGCCAGCCGCGGGAAGTCGAAATTCGCGATAAGTCCATCAAAGAAGCTGCACCGGCCCGGCGTAAAGCCGATCCCGCCCAGCCCGGTCAGGTCGGTGCTCCCATCCCAGGCGCAGTCAGCCTGCTGCATGTCAAACCCGGCGAGCACGTCAACAAAGGCGACCGGCTGCTTGTCATGGAAGCCATGAAGATGCAAACCACCGTTTACGCACCAGTCACCGGTACTATCAAGGAAGTTGCTGTCAACACCCGTGACACCGTCGAAGCTCACGATCTGTTGCTATCCATCGAATGAACCTTCTCTTATTGCGCAGTTACACTAGAGAAGTGGTTGGTATGGGGGCGTAGCTCAGTTGGATAGAGCATCAGCCTTCTAAGCTGAGGGTCACAGGTTCGATCCCTGTCGCCCCTACCATGAAACCAACTCGGCCCGTAACCTTTCCGGCTGTTAAGAACTCGAACAGGTTGAGGTGCCACAATCCCATCTATGAAAAATAAAGGAATCCTTAAAGTTTCGCTAACTCTCCTGGCCGCCGCCGGATGCCTGTTTTCACAAGATTGGCGGCATGACCGGGATGACTATTTCCGGGGTGATTGGCACGCGCATGTCTTCATGCAAGTGCGCCACGACCTGGATCATATTTACAGCGCCGGGGCCGCCGCGGAGAAGGAGCGACGCCGTCTTGAGCGTACTAAGGAGGAACTGACCGGCTTGCAGGCCAAGCTGGATCAGGGCGTGTGGGACAACGGGACGGTCAATGATGTGATCGATTCGTTGCGCAAATCCGCGAACGACCAACGCTTGGGGCCCGAGGACAGGCAAATTCTGGCCGATGATGCAGCCAGGATTCACGAGTATCAGGCACACCACAACGAGTGGATGCGCCATTAGGCGCAGCGGCGTTTCACACAGAACACCCTATACCGCTGGATTTGCCATAATCAGAGCGATTGGTAGTGGAGGAGAGAGTTGTGCCTCTACCAGTCGGCATCAGGGGAAAACTTGGCAACAGGCGCACAAAAAGCCATGGAAGCTGTCCCGGGAAACGGCCTAATCCGTTTGCCGGATGCGCCTGCACAGGTCACGTTGACACCGGCGTCAGCTCGCGCCGCATCGCCGGCGCGCAGCTTAAGCCCGTGGTTCTTATCTCCGGCCGTGTTTTTGTTTGCCGCGGGCGCCACGTTCCTGCTGTTTTTCTTTCGTACTAGCTCGGTCACCGCCAGTACGCCGCAACCCGGTGCGCTGCTCGATCCTCGAAGCGCCAACTTAGACATGCGCGTCCAGACAGACGGACCCGGCCTGCTGCTCACTTGGAATCGTTACAGCCGCGCGGTTCAGTCAGCGCAAAACGCTGTTCTCGCGATACAAGATGGTTCGCAGCATCGCGAGATAGCCCTGGACCGCACCCAAATCGCGAACGGGTCCGTTTTCTACCGGCCCGCATCGGATGATGTATCATTCCGCCTCGACCTCCGCGACGTGCACGGCGCCGATCTCGCCCAAATTCTGCGCGTGCTGGATTCCTCGCCGCGCAAGCCCGCTGCGGAAGTTTCGCACGCCGATACGACCTCAGCGTCGGAAAAGACGCAAACCGACCACCGGCCGCGCGAGTCCGCAGTCAAGCCCGCCGCCGCTCGCCGCCAAGCGCGACCTCCTTTGCAGGTGGCCTCCACTGCATCTCCTATACCCGCGCCGCCGGTGGCCCTGACAACCACACCATCCACAGAAGATCCGGTGACAAGGTTATGGCAGCCCACGCCGGTTGCTCCCTCACCTGATATTCCCAAGCCCACCGCGCTGGCCTCTCCCGCTCCGAAAGATACGCCCGCCTATGTGCCGCCCCGCCCGCTCAAGTGGATTCAACCGAGCCTGGCGATGGCCGAACCGTTGGACGTCAGAGTTAAGATTCGGATCGACGAAACCGGGCATGTCACATCTGCCCACGCTCTGATGGATGGTCCCAAGCGTGATCGGAAAATCATGGCCGCCGCAGCCGCCGCCGTCCGGCAATGGACCTTCGAACCGGCAAAGGCGCATGGCGCAAATGTGCCCTGCGAAGAGACCATCGTGATCCATCTGGGCCCGGAAGCTCAATAGCCGGCTTTACGGGCTCGCGCTCACCGCAGCCGAAGTCCCTACGGAATTCGTGAGGGTGACCGAAACAGATCCCAGCACGCTCGTCGGTCCTGAGATCGTGAACGGCACCGTCAACAGGAACATGCTCCCGTTTTGCTGCCCGGCGGTGCTGTCGAACCAGGTCGTAAACACTGGCCCAACTGGCACAGCGAATGTGGTCGTCCCGTTGAACGCCGTTCCTGCCGCCGCAGTGAAGCTGAAGTTCGCCGTCATCATGTCGCGCGTCACCGAATATCCGGTCAAAACCACGTCGAAGCCGGAAGACGTCAGGTTCGTAATCTGCACGCTGCCCGCCGTAATTACTGGCGGAAGCGGCGGGATGCTCACGGTCGCCGTCACTCCGGACGCCGGCAGAACACTCGTTCCATTCGAGGTCAGGCTCGTCAGCGTTACCGTGATTGTTCCTTCCACAGTGCCCTGCTGAATCATCGCGACCCTGGCCGAATTCGACCCCGCCCCAATGCTAAAGGTAGCCGTCGTCCCACCAGATGAGAATTGAAGGCCGGGATCTACGTACCCGGATGGAAGCCCTGGAGCCGTTGAGCTGAAACTCAACTGAAGCGTTCCCTGCAGCGCGGTTGGCGTCGCGCTTGCCAATTGAATGCCCACCGTCAGTTGCTGTGTAGGCGCCGATGTGGACTGAAGACCGGTGATCGTGATCGCAGGAACCAGGAGCGAAATGTTCACCGCATTCGATGTCGTCCTTCCGGAGACAACCGTGATCGCGGCCGTTCCATAACCCTGAATATTCGCCGAAGAGACGCAAGCGGTTAGCTCGGTCGAGCTGACGAAGGTGGTAAGCATCGCCTGTCCGTTCCAATCGACGGTAGAGCTCGAGGTGAAACCGGTCCCCTTCACCGTCAGGGTTCCAGCCGGGTAGACTTTGGAGGGACAACTTCCAACGGGACCCAAGCCCGCACCTGTGCCCCCGGTGATTGAAGGCGGACTGATTGATGTGAGCGTGGGGCCAGGCGCGGCGATGGTGAACGCGAGTGCGTTCGAAGTGGCGCCTGCTTCAACGACCGTGACTTGAGCCGTTCCCGCGCTGGCAATCAGATTCGGAAGCACGGGCGCGGTCAACTTCGTGGAGCTGACGAAGCTGGTTGCGAGTGCCGTTCCGTTCCACTGCACCACCGCCCCGGATTCGAAGTCGTTGCCGTTCACCGTCAACGTAAATGCCGCCCCCCCGGCTACAGCCGTGCTTGGATTCAGCGAAGTGATATTGAAGATGGTGAAAGTAAGGGCGTTTGATGTGACGCCCCCTGACTTAACGGTCACCTGAGCTGTCCCCGGATTCGCAACCAGATTCGCCGGCACGGTAGCTGTCAGTTGATCCGCGCTCCTGAACGTAGGCGTCAGAGCGGAGCCGTTCCAGTACACCACTGCATCGGACCCGAAGCCGGTGCCATTGGCCGTTAGTGTGAAAGAGCCGCTGCCAGCGCTTTTCGTATTGGGGCTGATCGAGCCTAATGCCGGGCCCGCGACGATGGTGATCGTCTTGGAATTCGACGTAACGCCCCCGGACCTGACCGTGATCTGAGCGGAACCGGTATTGGCAATCAGGTTACTCGGGACAGAAGCGGTCAGTTCTCCCGAGTTCACGAAGCTTGTCGAAAGAGCGGAATTGTTCCACTCCACAACCGCGCCGGAAACAAACCCGCTGCCGTCCACCGTCAACGTAAAAGAGGGTCCGCCCGCGGTAATGCTGGGCGGAGTGATGGACGCGATCGCTGGCGGTGGAAGGATAATAAAGGTCACGGCATTCGACGTCAGCCCGTTTGATGAAACCGTGATCTGCACGGTTCCCTGAGTGGCAACCCGGCTTGCCGCTATCAAGGTCTGCAATTGGGTTCCGCTGACAAAAGTGGTGCTTAGATTCGAGCCGTTCCATTGCACTACTGCGCCCGAGGTGAATCCGTTGCCATTGACCGTGAGAATGAAATCGTTTGGCTCACCGGCGGTCACGCTGCTTGGCGAAATCGAAGAGATATTCGGAAGGATGGTGAAGTTCGCCCCGTTCGACGTTACGCCGCCGGAGGTCACCGTCACCGAAACGGTTCCCGCCGTTGTGATCAGACTCGGCGGTACGTTTGTAGCTACTTGGGTTGAAGTGATGGAAGTCGGTGTCAACGCGTTGCCGTTGAAGTTGATCACCGAATCGGCTCCGAAGCCGCTGCCATTCACGGTCAGCGTAAACTGACCTCCGCCGGCGGTCGCGCTGGTCGGGCTGATGGAAGTGATCATGGGCGGCGGGTTGATGGTGAAGGTGGCGGAGTTGGAAGTTGCGCCGCCGGAAGTGACGGTGACCGGAACCATGCCGGGCATCATGACCGAACTGGCAGGGATCGTGACGGTGATTTGAGTAGGAGTGATCGACGTGGGCGTAGGCGTCAGCGCCATGCCATTGAAATTCACCGTTGAATCCGAGCCGAAGCCGAAGCCATTCACCATCAGTGGGAATGAGGGTGCGCCGGCCGTAGCGGAGGTCGGACTGATGCTTGTGATGTTCGGCGCTACGGTTCCCGAATAGCTCTGCGTCGCGGTCATAGGAATGACCGGCGTGCTGTCCGTCACCTGGACCGTGTAGTTATAGGAGCCCGACACCATGGGAGTATCGGTGATGAACAACATGGTGGTGTCGCCGCTGGGCGTGTACATCAGCCCATCGGGTAGCGTGCCTGTGATCACCCAACTGTAGGGAGCGATGCCGCCCGAAGCGGTGCAACTCGCCGAATAGGCCACTCCGGCGGTGGTGGGGCCGGTACTTGGCGTACAAGCAACCGAGAGGATCTGCGCGGAAGCAGTTCCGGCGAGGCAGAGCAACAGTGCGCTCAACAGCGGAATTGTTCGCCGTATCATTGCCGCGCCCCGATAAAGGAGATCACGGGTCCGTCAGGCTGCCACGTAATCATCCAATACGTCCCATTCGCATCGGCAGGCGACATCAGGAAGGTATCTTGCAGGCCCAGGCTTTCGAAAGCGGCAGGGCTGTTATTGACTCCACGCGTATCGATGGATCCAGTTGTGGAGTCGATAGACCAGATTAGTTGCTGCGCAGTACAGGCGAGCAGAATCTTCTTTCCATCCGCGCTTGCTGCCGCCGCTTGCGGTTGACACGGGCTGGCCGGTGGCGGAATTATTGTGATTCCATCGATAGCCTGGCCGACGGCGGCTGTGCCAGCCACCGGATCGCACAAGATCGCTTTGTGACTCTGCGGAAGAAACGCGATCGCTGCAATCTCGACCGTATGGTACACGGCAACCGGCGCACTGTTCTGCGCAAGCGCATAAGCATTGCCCACGCCGTCAGAAATCAACACGGCTTGGGCATCATCGCTGACCGCCAGTTTCAAAGCACTTCCGACGTTGGAGATCTGCTGCGAGATGCGCGGTGAGTTGGGCAACCCGGTGTACACCTGAATGCTGCTTGCCGCCTGGGAAAAAAGCGCTAAGGACTCCCCGGTGGGGCTAAAGGCGATCGCGTCAGGATTTGCGAATGCGCCCGGCAATGGCGTAAGCGAAGGATTCGTTTGCAGCACCCCCGCGATGCGCAGAATGACTAGTGCGGCTGGGGCCGACGATCCCTGCGCGGCCACGGCATACGCATGGCCGGGTGCAAGATAGATTTTCGTGACTGAATTCGGCAAAGAGACAGGATTGCCCAGATGCGCCGCGCCAGGGATTCCTAGAACCGGCTGCAATTGCCACGGCAACGTACCAGGTACAAATCCCAGCATGGGACCGGAATTGGCGGCGGGAGACTGTCCCCAAGCGAGCGCCGCCGCTACGGCAAACACGATTGCAAAACGCTTCATTCGAACCCCCACTCGTGTCGTCCTAATGCGGTCCGCTGACGGTCGCGCCGCTCCCCACGCCTAGAGTCGCTGTGGGTGTCGTCGAAGAGCTGGTGCTCGAGCTGCTACTTCCGTGTCCGGCGAGTCCCGCGCCCGCGCCAACCGCGACGGCCGCAGCCACGCCAATCAGAATCAAAAGCGTCTTATTCGATTTCTTGGCTCCGGCTACTGCGAGCGCTCGGTTGGATTGCGAGATGCTGGCGCTTGCGGTCTGGTCGCCCAACGTCGCCGTGACCTGAATCTTATAATCGCCCACCGTGCTGTTGGGGCGGTATGAGCCGGCCACTGCGCGCCCGTCATTACCGGTGATTACCGTCAGTAGTTGTGTATCGCCCGCGAATGCGCCGCCAGGGCCTTCGTTCGGAGCGAGAAAGGTGACCACGACGCCCGGCACCGGCTTGTCGTTTTCGTCATCGATTTCTACCGCAAATTCGCGCGCCGCCCGGGTCCTGACATTGTTAACGGCCCCGGCTCCTTCGACGACGTTGATGTTCAGTTTCGCAGGTTGCGCTGGTTGACCGGCCGGGGGAGACGCAGCGGCGGGATTCACTTGGCCTGGCGTAGCGGGAGGTGGTTCCTGGACAGCAGGAGCCGCGAAGCAGCCAACCGCTGCACCCGCGAAACAGAGACAGACCAAGGCTATCCGGTTGCGGAACCTCATGCACCCTCCAAAGCTTTACGTGATTACGCTAACGCTGATTGTACATCTCAATTACGATGCCGGCTTAGGGCCGGTTCATCCTGACTTCGAGCAGCGTGCGTGTGCCACAACCGTCGGGCAACTCGTATCGGCAAAGAATCTCGGCCGAGACTCGATGCTTGCGCGCCTCCGCGAGCTCCTCCTCCACGATGGGGCCTTTGTAGAGCAGCAGCCGTGCGCCTTGTTTCAACGGCTTCCGAAATAGTTCGAGGATGCGCGCCATGGGTGCAAGGGCGCGTGCGGTGATGATTTCAGGTTTGCAAACGAGAGCTCGCTCTTCAGCGCGTTGCGCCACGACGTGTACATTCGCCAATTCCAAAGCGTCCACCGCTGAGTCCACGAATCGCGCCTTCTTCTGAATGGATTCAGCCAGCGCGAATCGCGTCTGCGGCAATACCAGGGAAAGTGGGATACCAGGAAAGCCGGCGCCCGTTCCGGCATCTACTACGCGGTTGACTCCGTGGAAGTGCCGCCAAGGCGCAACCGAATCATAGACATGCTTGATGGCGGCTTCGCGCGCGCTGGTGATGCGCGTGAGGTTCATGTAATCATTCACCGCTGCAATCAGCCGTAGATGCTGTGCGGTCTTTTCAATCAACCGTTCGCGGTGAGGAATGTCGGGTGGCAGGACGCGCCCGAGTTCCTCCTCAAACTCCACATCCTCATGATGGCATTGGGGCCAATACGGGACTCGCTGCGAAACTAGAGAGGAATGTTAACTGCTGGAATCGTCGGGCTCCCTAACGTCGGCAAAAGCACCTTGTTTAATGCCGTCACACAATCGCGCAAGGCCATGGCAGCTAAATACAGATTTTCAACGATTGAGCCTAATACAGCCATCGTGACCGTCCCCGATGAGCGGCTGGACGTGCTTGCAAAGCTGAGCGCCTCAAAGAAGGTGGTTCCAGCAACGTTCGAGTTCGTCGATATAGCCGGGCTGGTGAGCGGCGCCAGCAGAGGAGCGGGGCTCGGAAATCAGTTCCTCGGGCATGTCCGTGAGGTGGAGGCCATTGTGCAAGTGGTCCGGCTGTTTGAAAACGCAAATATCGAAAACGTCATGGACACTGTGGATCCGGTTCGCGATATAGAGATCATCAATACAGAGCTTGTGCTCGCGGATCTTGAATCCATTGAGAAGCGAAAGGGCAAGCAGCAGAAAGCCGCCAAGAGCGGTGACAAGAAATCTGTTCAGGAATTGGAGCTGCTCGAGAAGGTGGAAGCCCATCTCAATACTGGTAAGCCTGTCGTGACGCTGGATCTGATGCCCGAAGAAAAGGCGGCCGTCAAGGGTTTTTTTCTTCTAACGACCAAGCCAACGTTGTTTGCCTGTAATATCGCCGAAGAAGATTTGGCGTCGGCAGATAGTAATGCGCACGTGAAGGCCGTACGCGACTACGTTCAAGAGCACCACGACACAAGCGCTGTTGTGGTTTCAGCCGAAATCGAATCGGAGCTTCTGACGCTGTCCGCCGAAGAGCGCGCCGAATACCTGGCTGGGCTCGGTGTCCGGGACACTGGCGTCGGCAACCTGATCCGCGAAGCGTATCACCTGCTTGGCCTTCGCACCTATCTGACTACAGGCGAAAAGGAGACACGCGCCTGGACGATTCACGCCGGCGACAAGGCCCCACAAGCCGCGGGTGCGATTCACTCCGATTTTGAGAAGAGTTTCATCTCCGCTGAGTGCGTATCGTACCCCGATCTGGTTGCGGCCGGCTCCTTCGCGCGCGCTCGGGAGTTGGGCAAGCTTCGCACCGAAGGCAAAGAGTACGTGGTTCAAGACGGAGATGTAATCGAATTCAAGACGTTCGTCTAACGCCTCAACCTGTGGCGATGCCCTACGATTCGAGGGTGATAGGAGCCGTAGAGGCTTTGTTTTCATGGTGCGGGAGGTGGGGGTCGGATCTGCATCGGGCATGATTCCAAGGAACTTGTTGAAAGCCCGGTTTGCTCATTTGGCCCAGTGTTCGGGCTTAACGGTTTCTTTGGACAAAATCGTGTACATGGTCACTTGCGCCTGCGTATCCGGTAACGCGCACGATTGAACAAGTAGACTAACAGGTTAGAGACCAAATTACTTGTCTCGCGCTGGAGAGTTCCTTGGAAAGACGGATCGTGAAAACAGCGGACCAGTTCATTGATGAGGTAGCGAAGATAATGTTCCATCTAGCTGCTTTGTGGGAGCTGCTGCAGAAAAGCGGTGATGATGGAGAAGCTATTTTTCTTCGTTCAGAGCGGCATTAGCGCCGGCGGATTATTCGATACGCCGATCTGATGCCTGCCAAGAGTCGCTAGTTGGCCAAGGCGCTCCCCAGCTCACGATTTTCAGCGAAGTTCGGAACGGATCATTTTGATTACGGCAATGATGAAGAGAATTATGAGGGCCAGCCGGAACAGGACTGGCTCAAGCTCGGTAAAGAATTGCTTGATGCGACGTAGTGACACAAATCCCTTTCTCCGGCCGAAAGAGATTCGCTTACCTATGGCCCCCCACAGTTTGGCACGCCCAGAGCCGGATGGGCGTTGTTCACACTTCCCGTTGGTTGGAACGTGCCGCGCCTAAGCGCGAGCACAGAAACATTCTAGCAAAAAATGTTTGCGGATTCGTTCGCAACGGGATTGGGCGGAATCAATTTCGATCCAGTTTGTGACGTGAATTTAGAGGATTACCACTGACCAAAGGACCAGCACCAAATGCCCATGAAGAACCCGCCGCACCCCGGCGATTTTATCCGCACCGAGATCATTGAACCCGCAGGCCTGTCTGTTACCGCCGCCGCCGCGGCACTCGACGTTTCGCGCCCGGCCTTGTCCAGCCTGCTTAACGGCAAAGCAGACCTTTCCGGCGAGATGGCGCTACGCATCGAGAAGGCTTTCGGCCTCAAGATGGATACACTCATGCGCATGCAATCGGCCTACGATATTGCACAGACGCGCAGTCGCGAGAAGGAAATCCGCGTTCGTCGCTTTCATCCTCGTGATGTTCAGCCATAACGTTTCTTACTCATCAACGCGGCTCCCTGATCGTTAGTACCCGATCGCAAGCTTGATCCGTCAACACCTGCTTCCTGCCGCTCGGCCAAGCGATCTCGATTCGATCGATATCCGTTGCCGATGCCAGGCCGAAGTGCAGCCGAAAATCATTTTGCGAGAGATAACTCCCGCCGCTTCGCACCTCGCCGTACTGCGCGTGGCCGCCCGCGATGAGCTTCACCCGCGCTCCGATTGCACTGCGGTTTGATGCCGTGCCTGTCAGCTTCAGAATGATCCAATGCCCAGGCGGATTCATCGCCTGTTTCAGCAGCGATGGCGCCTCGTTCTGGTTATTGATCGCGATCTCGACCGCCCCATCGTTGTCGAAATCGCCGAACGCCGCGCCGCGCGACGAATGCTTCTCCATCAGCGCCGGCCCCGCACTCTTGGAAATATCGCGAAATCGGCCATTGCCTAAGTTTTCGTAGAGAATTGCCCGATCCTTGTAGTGAATGTCGATATGCAGGCTTTCTACTTCCGGAAAAACGTGCCCGTTCACCAGCAACAGGTCTTTCCAGCCGTCGTTATTGAAATCAAAGAACCCGGTTCCCCAACCCACATATCGGGTGTTCTGCCCCAATCCTGCGTTGAGCGTGACATCGTCGAAGTTGCCGCTTCCTCGATTGCGATAGAGCGTCTCGAACTCGTCGGAGAAATTCGTTCGGAAGATGCTCAAGTGCCCATCGCCAGCGTAATCCGCGGCGTCCACGCCCATCCCCGACATCGCCTTGCCGTTCTGATCAAACGCCACGCCGCGAATGACGCCTTCTTCTTCGAAATGCCCATGTCCTTTATTGATGTAAAGCAGCGACGGCGTCTGATCGCACGCCACGTAGATGTCCGTTAGGCCGTCTTCGTTGAAGTCACCCGTCAATACGCTCAACGAATAGTGCCCTTCGGGCGCCGCAATGCCCGACGATTCCGAGATATCGCTGAACGT
>Ga0335075_10000221_pt1 | contig 109328 bp, 101 predicted proteins | sample Lox_Sample_24_FD_206723 | JGI IMG/M metagenome (GOLD analysis project Ga0335075, IMG submission 206723) | Soil microbial communities from Loxahatchee National Wildlife Refuge, Florida, United States - Lox_Sample_2.4 | ecosystem: Environmental > Terrestrial > Soil > Wetlands | place: USA... | reverse complement strand
CACCACGGTGACGTTCCCACAGGTCACCTCGGACGTCTCCACGCAGGCGGAGGCACTGATGAGCGCCCAGCCGGACGCCGTCATGCTGCAGGCCGCTCCCGCTGCCATGCTGCCGCTGATGAAGGACATGGACGCGCTCGGTTACAAGGGGAAGTTCCTGTCCGATGGCGCCCAGTTCACCGCGTCCGACCTCGCGGGTCTCGGCACCGTGGCGAACCAGCTGATGTTCACTAGCCCCTTCCCGCCGGCGACGGCCACCAACATCCTCGGAATCAAGGAGTTCCGCGCGGCCATGACAGCCGAGAAGGCCGCGGGCGATGCTGAGGCGCCGGCCGGCGACACGGTCGAGTCGTACGACATCCAGGCCTGGGCGGACGTGACCGCCATCCAGCGGATCGCCAACGCGTCCAAGGCCACCGACGCGGCTAGCTTCAAGGCCGCCATCAACGCCACCAAGGACCTCAGCCTCGACGGCGTGGTCCCGCCGTGGACGCCCAACCAGTCCGACACCGCCGCCGCCGAGCCGCGGGTTAACAATGGCGCCTACTACGAGTACAGCTGGGTCAACGGGACGTCCGTGCTGGCATCGGCCAAGCAGATCGACGTGACCAGCCTGATCAACAAGTACCTCCCGCGCTCTTAGCAGCGAGGAAGGCGCGATGCGGTCCCCGGCGGCGCCCGCCGCCGGGGACCGCATCGTCGTCAGGTCCCTCCGGGCAGCGCCGCCACGTGGTCATCACCCCGCTGTGTACGACACCCGGTAGACCTGCGTCTGCAGGGCTAGCGCGGAATACTGCCCGATCAGCATCACGACCTCGAACAGCTGCCGCTCGCCGAGTGCGGCCACCGCCTCCGCGTACTGCTCATCGTCGAGGTCTCCTTCGCGGGCCAGCGACGCGGCCGCCGCCACCACCGCTCGCTCGGCCGGACTCAGCGTGGCCGGCGTCCTTTCCCCGGCAATCGCGTCGATCTCTTCGCGCGCGATGCCCAAACTGAGCGCGATGGTTCGGTGCGCCGCCCAGACGTACTCCGACCGGCGAACGTGCGCACAGGTCAGGATTGCCAGCTCCCGCTGCCGGACGGGCAACGTCAGCGCGTGCAGCAGCGCGTGCGCGAACTCATGCGCCGCCGACCCGACCCCGGGACTCAGTAGCCGGGCGTTCAGCGGCCCTTCAAGGGCGCCATCGGGGCCGACGACCTTCGCCGCCGACTCGAACGGCCGCTCCCCGACGATGGAGTCGTACAGCGCGGTCTGCTCAGCATCCAGGTCTGCCCGCTTGAAGCGCCTGATCCTCGGACGGGCCAACGTCCTACCCCTCTCGCCGTGAAAGCGCCGGGCCGACCGTCTCGTGCCGGGTACGCCGGGCGACATCGACGAGCGGGACGGCGACGTCGACCCGTGACCCCAGCTCCTGGGCCGCGTCCAGGTCCTTGTCGATGAAGTGCTCCGCCGTGGTCAGCCAGTGCGGAAGCGCGGCGCCGGAGAAGTACTCAGACAGCAGCAAGAACGGGTTGACGCCTTCTGGGTCAGCGGCATTGATGATCTCAAGCAGCTTCCCGGGTTCGACACCCGCGGCGACGGTGAGTGACCAGCCCTCGTAGGCCGCACGCCAGCAGCCGTAGGTGACGACGTTCCGTCCGATCTTCGCCGCCATTCCCGTGCCCAGGGGGCCGCAGTGCACCACCTGCTTCGCCCAGTCCTCCAGAACCGGCCGAGCGTAGTCAACAGCGTCTGGTTCGCCGCCGAGGATGGCGATCATCCCGTTCTCGGCCGCCTTCGTTCCCGGTGTTACCCCGCAGTCGAGCAGCGGGACGTCGGCGGCCGCGCACAGCTGCGCTAGTTCGTGTACCGCCTCGACGCTCACCGTACAGAGAAGAACGACGACCGTTCCGCCGTGCGCGCCCGCGAGGACGCCCGTTGGGCCGCTGAGCGCGTCCTTCGCCTGGGCAGCGTCCACGACCGCCAGCAGGACGATGTCACTGGCCTGTGCCACCTCCTTCGCCGACTGCGCGATCGCCCTCACGCCGGCGAGGCCATCCGCGGCGTCGGGCCGGATGTCGTACACGACCGGATTGCGGCCGCGTCGTGCCATGCTGATCGCCACGCCGCCTCCGATCACTCCAAGCCCGACGACACCAGCCCTGAGTTCTTGAGCCGGTGACCTGCGATCCCTGGCCATGTCACTCCCTTCCCACTTCTCCGATGCCTAGCTGCTCAGCCAGTGCGGCCAGCGCCTGCAAGTCTTGCGCGGGGGCGGGGAACCAGCCGGCCTCGCGCCGTTCGGCTTGCAGCTTCTGCGAGCCCAGGCCGGGGTAGATGATCTCGTCGGCCCCTTCACGCAAGGGAGCGGACGTCACCGCGTCCAGGAAGCTGTCGACCATGGCCGGGCCGGGAGGGGAATCCTGCGGACGCAACGAGGCCGCGTCGATGGCGATGAAGACCGAGCTCGGCGTCCCGCGTTCGCTGAGGCCGGGATGCAGGCCCCAGGACGGGCTGCCATCCGCGAGAAGCGAGCTCAGCACCGACACGGCGAGGATGAGGCCGAAGCCCTTGTGGCTGCCGCCCAGCGGGACCAGCGACCCCTTCGGCGTGGGGACTCCCGTCCGTTCCGTCAAGTCGGCGTCCAGGTACGCGCCCGAATCCTCGGTCGGGTTGCCCGCGCTGTCGAGTAGTACCCCCGCCGGCACTGGAAGCCCCTGCTCGGCCGCCACGACGACGCCTTTGTTTGAGCTCTGCGTCAGCGACATGTCCAGGAGAAAGGGCAGGCGGCTCGCCGTCGGAATGCCGACCCCGAGGGGCGCGTTGCCGAGCAGCGGCTGGTGCCCGCCCAGCGGAGCGACCGTGGGGAAGCTCTGCGCCATCGCGATCCCCACCATTCCTGCCCTGACCGCTTGCCGCAGGTACGGCACGTGCAGGCGGCACTGGGCCTGGACGGCCGCGACGCCGATTCCGAAGGACCGCGCGAATTCGATGGCGGTTTCCATGCCGCGCTTGCAGACGATGTCCCCGCACGCGGCCGGGGGAGCGGTGAGCAGCGCCGCGGCCGGCCGCTGCTGGCGGACCTCGACCTCCGGGTGCACATCGACCTCACCGGCCAGCGCCCGTTCGACGGTAGCGGTGAGCAGCCTGATTCCCCTGGTGTGGTCACCTTGCAGTGCCTTGTCCATGAACATGTCGATCAGGAAGCGCGCGTCCACCGGATCGGCGCCGGATCGCTCAAGCCCGGCCATGCCAACGCGGTAGACGTCGGCGATCTCCACGCGTACCCGGTCGCCGGGGGAATCCCACCACTGGCCGTAGGTCTTCTCATCCACGCGTCCCATGCTAACGATTAGTCGTAAGTAAGATCAACTGCCACGCGGCGCCGTCGCGCGCCAGGGCGAGGATGGTGGCGTCGCGGCCGGATCTGGCCTGCGATTATTGCGAACGAACATTCGTGCGTGTACGATGCGATGTGCCGCACCGTGACCGGCAGGGCTGTGAACAGGGGTTACCCGTTGAGTGCGGACTCATGAGCAGGAGGGTGCGAGTGATGGCAGACAGCGGAGTATCCCGAGCGGCAGTGCTGACGGGTGCCATGCGCATCGAGCTGGCCGAATTTCCGCTCCCGCAGGTCTCTCACGACGACGCCCTGCTGGCGGTCGCGGCCAGCGGAATCTGCGGCAGCGACATCCACTACCGCGCCGAGCCCGACATCTACCCGCGGGTGCTAGGCCACGAGGTGGTCGGGCGCATCGCCGCGATCGGGGACACCGCGGCGCGAAACTGGGGCGTCGATGCCGGCGACCTCGTCGCGGTGGAGTCGGAGATCACGTGCGGTCTCTGCCGAGGGTGCCTGCGCGGCGGCTACTGCACGGGCGCCCGCTACTACGGCTGCTCCATCCCGGTTGACGTCGCCCCGTCCTTGTGGGGCGGGCTCGCCCAGCACATGTACCTTGCTCCCCGGAGCGTCGTGACCCGGCTGGATCCCGGCATCTCGGCCGCGACCGCCGGCGGCTGGTTCAGCCCGCTGACGAACGCCGTCGACTGGATCGGCCCTCTCGGCGCCGACGTCCAGCCTGGCGACACGGTGGTGATCCTGGGACCCGGCCCTCAGGGGATCGCCGCCTGCATCGTCGCCAAGGCCCGTGGTGCGGCACAGGTCATCATCGTCGGCCTGCGACGGGACGAGTCCCGCCTGCGCGCGGCGTGCGAGCTCGGCGCGGACCACATCGTCGTCGCCGACGAGGAGAGCACGGTCGAGGCCGTGCGGCGGCTGACCGACGGGGAACTCGCCGACAGCGTCTTGGACGTTTCCGGTGCCGACAGCTCCGCGGAGGTGGCCGCGCACCTGGTCAAGCGCGGCGGCGCGATCGCTGCCGCCAGCCCGCTGAACCGGCCGGGCATCGTCCTTCCCGTCTCCGACATGGTGATGAAGCAGGTGCGCTGGCACGGCATGCGCTCCAACCGGGCCTCGGCCGCTCCGGTCGCCGCACTGCTGCTCAAGGCGCACGCGAGCAAGCTCGATCCGCTGGTGACGCACGCGTTCCCGCTCGAGCAGTCCTCGGCCGCCATCGATGCCATCGCATCCGCCGCTCCCACCGCGGGCAACGCGCCGATCAAGGTCGTGGTGTGCCCGTAAGCACGCACTCCGTCTCCGTACCCACCGCCCGCACCGTCGAAGGAGCGCCACCGTTGCCTATCACCGACTACCTGTCCGACAAGGGAAGCAAGTCCGCGGCGCAGCGCGGAAGCAAGCCAAGGCCCTCTTCGTTTGACGAAGCCGACGAGGACTTCCAGCAATTGCTGGTTAACTTCCTGCACAACGGCATGTACGCGCGCGAAGTGATACCGCAGTCCGTTCGCGAACTGCTCAGCGTGGCTCTTTTGACCGCGCTGCATATCAGCGATGAAAAGCTGGCCGATCACATTGGCTTCGCCTTGAACCTCAACACGGAAGCGGTGGTGAAGGAAGCCATCTTGCAGTCGGGCGTCTACGCCGGGCTGCCTGCCGCTTCCAACGGCATGAAGGTGTACGGCGAGGTCATCCGGCGCAGGCGGGAGCAGCAGGCGGCCGCTCCCGGCGCGTGATGCGAGCGTGACGGCCGGCCGTCACGACCGTGATCACCCGAGGCGCAGCGGCAGGTCCGTGAGCTTGCGGAACGTCGGGACGTAGCCCCAGCCCGCCTGCCAACCGGGGACCAGTTCAATGCGCGGGAACCGGCGCAGCAGCGCGTTGACCGCGATCGGCCCGACCACCCGGGCGACGCCCACGCCGATGCAGTAGTGGATGCCCCTGCCAAAAGTGAGCGTCCCCCTGGGTGCCTCGTTCTGGTCACGGTGGATGTCGAACTCGTCCGGGTGCGACCACACGGTGCCGTCGCGCACCGCAGCCGCCTTGAAGTTGTAGAGGAACTGCCCGGCCTCCATCCGGTGGCCGTGGAACTCGCAGTCGTTGATCACGCGCCGCGGGCTCTTCTGCCCTGGGGTGTCGAACCGGACGCCCTCCTCATACGCCGCTGCCGCCAGCGACGGATCCGCGCGCACCTCGGCCAGCTGGTCAGGGTGACGCAGCAGCTCGTACACGGTCGCGGCCACCGTGTAGATCATGTTGTCCTGCGCCGCGGTCAGGAAGATCTCGATCATCACGAACAGCTCGTCACGAGTCAGCTCGCCGCGGGCGTGCGCCTCGACGAGCGAGGCGATGATCCCGTCGTCACCGCGCTCGGCGATGCCGGGCAGCGCCGACTCGACGGCTGTGCGCAGGTCGCGCAGCGCTGCCTCGTAGCGTTCGGCCGCGGCGACCGGGTCGGAGGTCACGGCGACGAACTGGTGCCAGGCCGAGGTCGCCTCGCGGTAGACGTCGAGGTCTTCCATCGGCGCGCCGAACAAGTCGAGCACGGCGTGGTAAGCGATTGGCAGCGTGTAGTCGCGGATCAGGTCCGGCTCGGGCACGCCGGCCATCTGGCCGGCCAGCCTGTCGCACAGCTCGTTCACCCACCCGGCCCGCGATCCGACGCGGCGCGGCGCGAGCGGCCTGCCGATCATCAGGCGGTGCTGCGTGTGCCGGGGCGGGTCAGCCCGGCTGAGCATCTCCATGCCCTCGACTAGCTCCACGGTCGGGATGCCGCTTCGCACCTGGACCGGCAGGCGGGCGAGGCGGGTCAGGCCGTTGCCGATGCTCGAGAACACGTGGTGAGACTTGTACACCTCCTGCACGAGGCTGTGGCCGGTCACGATCCACGCCTCGAGGCTGTGGCCCCAGTAGATCGGGTTCTGCTGCGTCAGCTGGCGGTAGACCGGAAACGGATCGGCGATGCCGTCCGGGGTCGTGAGCCAGGCAGCCGGGTCGGCTGCCACTTCGGCCGGTAGCTGTGTCGTCATCGCCGTCATCTCCCTGACGTGAAGGAACGGGTGGTGGTGAGTCCGCCAGGGGCGCGGCCTCGGCCGGGCGCGGCGGGCGGCTAGCGCAGGATGATCGCCTGCTCGGGGCACCCGGCGGCGGCGCGGCTGACCGCCTCGGCCTCCGCCTCTGGCACCTCGCCGCAGGTCACGAAGGCGTGCCCGTCGTCGTCGCGGGTATCGAAAACGCCGGGGTCGTACGTGGCACACAGCGCATGGCCCTGGCACCGGGTCTCGTCGATCTCTACGCGCATCAGGGAAGCCTCCGGTTCTGGACGACGGGTCCGGCGGTGAACGTGGCCGGCAGGCTGATCCAGCCGTTGATGACGCCGATGCTGGGGTACTTGCGGGCCTGGCCGGTGGCAAGCGCGTAGTCCGGGATCCGGCGCAGCACCTCGGACACCATGGAGGACAGTTCGACCCGGGCGAAGTTCGAGCCGATGCAGCGGTGCAGGCCAGTCCCGAAGGCGACGTGCCGGTTCGGGAAACGGTCGATGATGACTTCGTCTGGTGACTCGAACTGCCTGGGGTCGCGGTTCGCGCCGGCCCAGCTCATCAGGACGCGGTCGGACCTGCGCAGCGGGCAGGAACCCAGGTCGACGTCGCGGGTGACCGTGCGAGCCAGGGCCTGGCTCGGCGTGAAGTACCGCAGGAACTCCTCGATCGCCCCCGGCAGCAGCCCGGGGTCGTCGATCAGCCGCTGGCGGTCCTCCGGGTGCTCACCGAGGTACCACAGGATGTTGGCCACCAGCGACGCCGTGGTGCCGAAGCCGCCCGAGATGAGGCCGCGGCACACGTTGGCGACGACCTCGTCGGAGACAGGTACGCCGTCGATGTCGGACCGCACGAGCACCGAGATGAGGTCGTCGGCCGGCTTCTCCCGGCGTTCGGCGATAATGAGCCGGACCCGGTCGACGCAGGCCTGGAACCGGGCGATGGCCCGGTCGTTGGCCGGCGCCCTGGGCACGGTGTAAGCCCGCTCGTGGATGGGCTCGGCCAGCTCACGCCACTCGGCAGGCGGAAGCCCAAGCAGCTCGCAGGTGAACAGGGCCGAGACCGCGTTGCCGTAGTCGCGGACGAAGTCGATCGACCCGGTGGCGATCACCGAATCGAGAGCGGCGGTCGACCACTGGTCGATGGTGTCCTTCAGCCGCCTGGCCGCGCTGGGGGAGAAGTAGGGATTGAGGAGCTTGCGGTACGGGACGAACTCTGGCGGGTCGGACTCAATGGGCAGGAACACCATGGGCGCAGGCGGCACGGTGATCCCCTGGTAGACCGGGTCGTCGAGGATGTGCCGCGACGAGAAGGACGCGTCATCGCGCGCGATCGTCACCACGGTGTCGTAGTCGGTGGCCACGTAGAAGCCCCCGTAGTTGCCGGAGTGAACGAGCGGGCCGGCCCGGCGGGCCGCATGGTGGATGTCCTCGGCGTGGTCGGCGTAGTCCACGGAGTGGTGGTCGTAGTCGAACCGCGGCGCTGTCGTCATCCGGACTCCTCGTCGGGGCTGGAGTTCGCGGGCAATGGCTCCATGGGGCGGCGGGCTACTCGGCCAGCATCCCGCCGTCGACCGGCAGGGCCACGGCGTTGACGTAGCGCGCCTCGTCGGAGGCCAGGAACAGCACGGCGTTGCTGATGTCGATCGACTCGACGAACGGGATGCCGAGCGGGTTGCCGTTGTTCGTCGCGCGGGTGGCAAGCAGGTCCGTGCTCGGGTTCTCGACCTCGGGGAACAGCACCCGCATGAACGGCACGTTCTCGACCATCGGGGTGCGCACCGTGGTCGGCAGCACGGCGTTGACCCGGACGCCGTACCGGGGACCGAACTCGCGGGCGAGGGTGCGCATCAGGCCGATGACCCCGTGCTTGGCCGCCGAGTAGTGGGCCAGGATCGGAGTGCCCTTGAGGCCGGCCACGGAGCTGGTGAAGATCATGGACCCGCCCGGTCCGGCGGCGGCGAGGTGCTTGATCGAGGCCCGCGCGGTGTTCCAGACGCCGGTGAGGTCGACGTCGAGGACGTCTTTCCATTCCTGGTCGGTAATGTCGTCGTAGAGGTCCCAGGTGACGATGCCGGCGTTGGCGCAGACGATGTCGAGGTGCCCGAGTTGCGCGACCGCGTCGTCGAGCTTGCGCGTCAGCTCCTCCCGGTCGCGGATGTCGGCCTCGATCGCGATCGCCCGCCGGTCGAGCTTCTCGACCTCGGCGATCGTCTCGGCCAGCTCCTCCGACGTGCCCATTTCGTAGCGCACCGTGTCGATTTGGCGGCAGATGTCGAGCGCGATGATGTCGGCGCCCTCCTCGGCCAGCCGGATGGCGTGTGAACGCCCTTGGCCGCGGGCAGCGCCGGTGATGAATGCGACCTTCCCGGCGACTCGTCCCGCGGTGGCCGTTTTCTCGCTCAAAGTGCTCACTATCCGCCCTTCCGGCGCCGCCCTTGTTGACCGTGCTTCCTTGCGAACGCACGATCGTTAGTGTATATCAATGACATGCGGATCACCTCATATTCCTGTTCCGATTTCGACTGATTTAGTGAGGTTTGAGGCTCGCCGTCACGGCCTAGCGTTACTGGTCATACGAACATGCGAAAGGGCGAGGATGAAATCGAAGGCTGCCATCCTGTGGGAGCTCAACACTCCGTGGAGCGTCGAGGAGACCGAGCTCGACCCGCCTAAGTTCGGTGAGGTCCGCGTCAAGCTAACGGCCACCGGCCTGTGCCACTCCGACGACCACTTCGTGAAGGGTGACATCCACGCCGACCTCCCGCTGATCGGCGGGCACGAGGGCGCGGGGATCGTCGAGGAAGTCGGGCCGGGCGTGCGCCGGATCAAGGAGGGCGACCACGTCGTCCTTGCCTTCATGCCGGCCTGCGGCCACTGCCGCTGGTGTGCCAGCGGCAAGTCGATGCTGTGCGACTACGGCGCGATCATCATGAACGGCCTGCCGGTCAGCGACCAGCAGCCGCGTGTCTTCGCCCGCGGCCAGGGCCTGCGCCAGGCCAGCATGACCGGCACCTTCGCCCCCGACGTGGTCGTGCACGAGGACGCCTGCGTCCTCGTCGACGACGACCTGCCGCTCGAGTACGCGGCGCTCGTCGGCTGCGGCGTCACCACCGGCTACGGGGCGGCGGTGAAGCAGGCCAAGGTCGAGCCGGGCGACGTCGTGGTCGTGGTCGGCACCGGCGGCGTCGGCTCCAGCGCCGTCCAGGGCGCGCGCATCGCCGGCGCGGAGGTCATCGTCGCCGTCGACCCGTTCGAGTTCCGCCGCGAGCAGGCCAAGCTGCTCGGCGCCACGCACGCGGTGGCCTCCATGGACGAGGCGATGCCACTGGTCACCGAGCTCACCCGCGGCGTGATGGCCGACAAGACGATCATGACCGCCAGCCTGATGACGGGCGACCTGCTGATGCCGCTCATGCTGCTGACGCGCAAGGGCGGCCGGGCCTGCCTGACCTCGACGGCCAACCCGAGCATCACCAACGCCGATGTCGTGCTCGTCGACCTGATCTTCTCGCAGAAGGAGATCGTGGGGAACGTGTTCGGCGGCTGCAACCCGCACGCCGACATTCCCAAGATTCTCAGCCTCTACAAGCGCGGCCTGCTCAAGCTGGACGAGGTTGTCACCAAGACCTACACCCTGGAGCAGATCAACGAGGGCTACGACGACCTGCTCAACGGCCGCATCATGCGCGGTCTCGTCAACTACGCCTGATCGCCGTCCCTGGCACGGGCTGCCCTCGCACCGGAGTCCCGCTTACCGATCACAGGAGCAGCCCGTGGCCGTTTCCCCCGAACGCCAGCCGTTGCCCGTCGTCGACTTGTCGCGTCCCAAGGTCTGGCAGGACCTGCGCGGCGAGCTGGGTGCAGCCAGGGCCGCCTCCCCGGTGGCCCGCAACGCCGACGGGACCCTGTGGGTTCTCAACCGGGACGGCGTGGAGAACGTCCTTCGCAACCGGGCATTCGACGCGCCTAACCTGGCCGAGAGCCATGGCGGGGCCGACCCGGTCATCGCCCAATGGGCCGGCCAGATGCTTGGCAGCCTGAACGGCGGGCCGCATCGGCGCGTCCGCGGCCTGGTCGCCAAGGCCTTCTCCGCCCGCACCGTCGAGGACATGCGGCCGTTCATCCGCGCCACCGTGGAGCGGTTGTTCGACCGCTACTTCGAGTCGAAGGACCTGAACGTCCTTGGGCACCTCCCGGGCCTGGTGATGGCCCACCTGTTCGGGTTGCCGGATTCCGACTACGACACCTTCGCCGCCTGGGTCGACGACCTCGGGCAGTTCTTCAACTACGACCTGAAGAACCCGGCGGTGAGCAGCAGGGTGCACTCGGCCATCGAGGCCCTGCGCACCTATCTGGCGCAGATCGCCGAGTCGCCGGCCCGCCCGCAGGGCCCCGACCTCATGCACGGGCTGCTCGAGCCGCGCGAGGAGGCACGCTCAGCCTGGACGAGGCGGTCGTCGCCGGCACCAACCTGCTCGCGGCCGGCACCGACACCGTCAGCAGTTCCGTCCGCATCGCCTGCTACCTGCTGGCGACCCACCCGGAGCAGTTCGAGCTGCTGCGCGCCAACCCCGGACTCGTGCCCAGCGCGGTCGAAGAACTGCTCCGTTTCGAGCCCGCCTCGCCGCTGCACGTCCGCCGGGCGGTCACCGACGTCGAGGTCGAGGGCTGCCCGGTGCACGCCGGCGAGCTGGTCATGCTGGCGCCGATCATGGCCGACCGTGACCCGGCCGTCTGGGACCGGCCCGATGAGCTGGACGTGACACGCACGGACGCGCCGCGCACGCAGATCTTCGGCGGCGGCCCGCACATGTGCCTCGGCGCCGCGCTGGCGCGAGCCGAGCTGCAGGAGTTCCTGGCCGCGCTCGTCGCCCGGGCACGGCGACTGGTGCCGCACGGGACCCCGCGCTTCCAGCCGTTCCAGACGCTGCGCCAGATGCACGACGTCGACGTCGACATCATCCCGGCGGACTGACCAGCCGTCTACGGCACCCCGCCGCGACCTCCGGAAAGGCACAACTCCTCATCCCCGCACGGGGACGAGGAGTTGCGCCGGGCTCAGTGGCCGGGGGAGCGGGTCACGACTCCGTGCGCGGTCCCGGGGTGAAGCGGACCGGCATCGTCTTCGGGCCCACGATCACCGGCGCGACGGTCAGCCCTGGCGGCAGCCAGGTGATCTCGCCGGCCGGCTCGATGTCGGGCATCCGCCGGGCCAGCTCCCTGAACATGATCCGCAGCTCCTGCCGGGCCAGGTGCACACCGAGGCAGAAGTGCAGGCCCGCGCCGAAGGCGATGTGGTTGTTCGGGTCGCGGCCGACATCGAAGACCTCGCCGTTGGCGAACTGCTCCTCGTCCCTGTCAGCCGAGCCGATGAACGCGACGACCTTCTGGCCGGCCTCGATGCGCACGCCGCCGACCGTCATGTCCTCGCCGGCGGTCCGCCGCGCGTAGACGATCGGGCTCACCCAGCGCAGCAGCTCCTCAACGCCGGTCACGAACATCGCCGGGTCGGCTTGCAGGCGTGCCCGCTCGGCCGGGTGGTCGAACAGCGACACGTACCCGCCGGAGACCACGTTGCGCGTCGTGTCGCCGCCCGCGTTGATCAGCAGGAGCAGGTCGTAGGCGAACTGGACCATGTCGATGTCCTCGCCGTCCACCTGCTGGAAGGCCAGCCGGGTGACGACGTCGTCGCGCGGGTTGGCCCTGCGGTCCTCCCACACCGCCTGCATGTAGCCGAACAACTGGTTCGCGGCCTCAAGGCCCTCACCGACGGTGGTGTCCATCGAGTTGTTGAAGCGGTCGGAGGCTTCGTACAGCTCGACGACCTCATCCCGCGGCAGTCCGAGCCAGTCGGCGGTGACGTAGGACGCCAGCAGGCCGGCCACGTCGCGAACCAGGTCGCACTCGCCACGCTCGATGACCCCGTTGATGATGTCGTTCACCGCGACGCGCACGTGCGGCTCGAAGCTCAGCACCGAGCGCGGCATGAGTTCGGCGCCCATGGACCGGCGGTGCGCCGGGTGAGTCGGGAGCATTTCGTACAGCAGGAACTTGTGCTTGTCGTCGCCGAGCGTCTTCGTGTCCTTGATCATCGTCGACGGATAGCTCGAGAACACGCGGGACGTGCCGAGCACCGTCTTTACGTCGGCGTACTTGGTGATCGCCCAGAACCCCGGACCGCCATCCGACTCCGGGTGCCAGCTGATCGGGTCGTTCTCGCGCAGCCACTTGAGCTCGGCGAAGGGCTGGGTCTCCGCGTAACCCGAGATGTCAAGCAGGTCGATGGCGTTTGATCCGGTCATTGGATGTCGCTCCTTATGGTTGCCTCGGTCGGGACGACGTCGGGGGAATTGGCCTGCGCATCGGGCGGCGCCGAGTCGAGGGGCAACGCCGCCTGGCTTCGGCTGCGTCGGCGGCGGCGCAACTCGCCCGCCCGGCGCTGGCGCCATACCGCGAACGAGACCGCGCAGATCAGCGCGACGCCGTTGAACATGTCGCTGAGCCACTGCGCGCCGGTGACGTACTCGAAGCCCTGCACCCCGGTCGCCAGGACGAAGATCGCCAGCAGGGTGCCCCACAGGTTGAGCACACCGGGGCGGAACTGCGTCGATCCAAGGAAGGCGGCGGCGAACGCGGGCAGCAGCAGCGCCGAGCCGTAGGTCAGTGACGGCCCGAAGTTCGATGCGTAGAGCACGCCCGCGACGCCTGCCAGCGTGGCCGAGATGATCAGCGAGAGCCACGTCCACAGGCCCACCCGGCCACCGGACAGCCGGGTGGCCTCGGGGTTGCCGCCGATCGCGTACCAGTAGCGGCCGGCGGGCGTGTGGTCGAGGATCCACCAGAACAACAGGGCCAGCACGATGAGGTAGACGATGATGATGTTGAACCCGAAGACCTGGGTGTTGGTGATGTTGCTCCAGGCCGGGTTCGTCGGCGGGTAGGGCTGGTTGCCGCCGGCGACGATCGTCTGGATCGCCGTCGCGATCGTCGCCATGCCCAGCGTCACGATGAACGAGCTGACGCCAAGCTTGACCACCACGAACCCGTTGACGAGGCCGATCGCCACCGCCACGGCCACGGCCACCACGATCGACAGCGGGATGCTGAAGTGCTGGTTGGTCTGCAGCACGACCACCACGACCGTCGACAGGTTCGCGACCGCGCCGATGGACAGGTCGAACGTGCCCGCCGTAAGCGGGACGAGCAGCCCGATGGCCATGATCCCGATGACCGCCTGCTGGCTGGCGATCTGGTGGACCGTCGCCATTGACAGGAAGAGGCTGGGCTTCCACAGGCTGAACGTCAGGATGATGAGAGCCCACAGGTAGACGCCGCTGAGGCGATCGAGCCTGAGTGAGAACGTGCGGTGTCGCTCGGGAGTAGGTGCTGAGTCGCTCACGCGCTGGTCACCTCGCTGCTGTCGCTGCTGTCGCTGCTGTCGCTGCTGTCAAGGACAAGATGGGAAATCGCGGCCGCGGTAACCTGGTCGCCCGTCAGTTGGGTGGCGATCATCCCGTTGCGCAGGATCAAGACACGGTCACAGAGATCGCCGAGCTCGCGGGTGTCCGAGGACGCCACGACGACGGTGGTGCCGCGGCTGGCCGCGGCACGCAGCTCATCGTGCAGGTCCTGCCGGGCGCCGACGTCCACGCCTTGTGTCGGCTCGTCAAGCAGGAACACCCGCGGGTTGGACCGCAGGCCCTTGGCCATGACGATCTTCTGCTGGTTGCCGCCGCTGAAAGTGTCGAAGCGGTTGTTCAGCCCTCCGGCTGGACGGATGCCGAGCCGCTCGAACCACTGCCTGGTGGCCTGCATTTCGGGCTTGCGCCGCAGGTGCAGCCACCGCCAGAACCGCGGCAGGTCGATGATGCTCATGTTCTCGCGCGCGGTGATCGTCACGATCGCGCCCTGGCCCTTGCGATCCGGCGGAACGTAGGCGAGGCCGAGCTTCATCGACCGGTCGGGGCGCTCGGGCGGCACTACCTCGGCGCCGACCGTGATCGTGCCCTCGTCCCGCTTCACCGCACCGTAGATGGCGCCGAGGATCTGCTCCCGGCCGGACCCGGTGATGCCGGCGATGCCGAGGATCTCGCCGCTGTCGGCGGTCAGGCTGATGCCGCGCAGGGTCTCTGCCACCAGGCTCTCGACCCGCAGCTGCTTGTTCGCGGCCTCGGTCGGCGGCGGCGCCTGGGCGGCGTGGCTGACCGAGCTGACATGAGTGTGGCCGACGAGCAGCGTGGTCAGCTCGCGCCGGCCGAGCGACGACACCGCGCGCTGGGCGACACAGCGCCCGTCGCGCAGCACGGAGACGTTGCGTGCGATGGCGAAGACCTCGTCCAGGCGGTGCGTCACGTAGACGACGCCGACCCCGGATTCCGCGGCGGCGACGACCATGTCAAGCAGCTGGCGCACCTGGTCGTCCGGCAGCGTGGCCGTCGGCTCGTCAAGCACGAGGACCCGCGCGGCCGGGTGGTGGGCGTCCTTCTCCGGCCGCAGCGCCCGGGCGAGCGCGACACCGGTGCGCATCGCCGGCGAGAGCGCATCGACCGGGGTGCGCACGTCGATGGTCAGCCCGACCCGGGCGATGTCCTCGCGCACGACGCGGTGAAAATCGCGGCGGCGGATCGTGCCGAACCGGGTCGGGTAGCCGGCGGTCAGCGCCAGGTTGTCGGCGATCGAGCGGTTGCCCACGAGGCCGAGGTCCTGGTGCACGAACCGGAACCCGAGGTGCCGCGACGACTGCGGCGAACCGAGCGTCAGCTGGTCACCCTGCACCAGGATCTCGGCCCCCGGGTCCGGCCGGTGGTAACCGGACAAGATCTTGATAAAGGTCGACTTCCCCGAGCCGTTCTCGCCCACCAGCGCGTGGATCTCGCCCGGCTGGACCCTCAGGCTGAAGTCATCGAGCGCGAGCCTGCCGCCGAATCCCTTTGACAGGTGCCGCGCGTCCAGGGCCACGCCGGTCTCTGGCCCGGCATCCGCCTCCGTGTTTGCCGTCATCGTCATCTCGCTCGTTCTCGTTCCGGCGATGGGTGAGGAGGCGGGCCGGTTACCGCGCGAACGCGGTAACCGACCCGGTTGTGCGAGTGCCCCTGGAATCAGGACACTTTCCACAAGGTCTCGAACTGGGTCTCGAAGTTGGCCGGCACGTCGTAGCTCTCACGCGGCTGGCCCTGGAAGGTGGTCTTGGTCAGCAGCTGGAACGGGATCAAGCCGTCCTCCGCCGGGATCGGGGTCCCGGTGACGGCGCGCAGCATCATGTCCATGCATGCCCAGCCGATGTAGACGGTGCCGACCGACGTGTAGGACAGCTCGGTACCGTTCAGGACGTTCTGCTCGTTCGCGGTCTCGGCCGAGTTGCCGACGATCTTGACCTTGTCGGCCAGCCCCGCCGACTTCAGCGCCGCGGGCACCCCCGTGTCGAAGCTGCCGCTGGGGTTGTACACGTAGTCGATGGAGGGGTCACGTTCCAGGGCCGATATCACCAGGCTGGGAACCTGTCCGCCCGCCAGTTGGGCGCCGCTGATGCTCACGTTCGAGAACTTGCAGGCGGGGCAGTTCTGCGTCAGGTAGCTCTGCACGGCATCGTCGGTGACGACCGAGGAGCCGAAGCTCGGGAACTGCATGAACAGCACGTTCCCCTTGCCCTGGGAGTCGACGATGATGTCCGCCGCGGACGCGTGGCCCTGAGCGGCCGAGGACAGGGGGCCGCCGACGTTACCGACGACCGTCTGGTTGACGGTGACCGGGCCGACATAGGCCGGCACGATCGGGACGCCCGCGGCCTTGTACGCCGGGATGACCGACTGCCACACGGCCTCGGGCGAGCCCGTGAGGATGACGCCGACCGGGTGGTACTGCAGCGCGCTCTGCAGGCCGGTCACCAGCGTCGCCGGGTTGGCCGTCTGGAACGGGATGCTCTTGTACGACCAGCCGACGGCCTTGGCCGCTGCCTCCACGCCGGCGCCGATGCTGGTGCACTGGGGCACCTCGCACTGCATGTAGACGACCGTCTTGCCGGTCGGCGGCGCCTTGACCAGCGCGGCCGTCCCCGGCCCGACCTCGGTGGGAACCTTCTCTACCTGGGTGAGCAGCGCCTCCGCGGCCGCCATGCCCGACGAAACGCCAGCGCTCGTGGAGCTGCTGGCCGACGCGGCGGCGCTGCTGGGTGCCGCGGCGCTGCTACCCGATCCGGCGGCGCTGCTGCTTGATCCGCCGGTAGCACTGCTGGCGCTCGAGCTGCACGCCGCGAGCACGGCCACGCTGGCGGCAGCCAGCGCGATGACGGGCACTGACACACGACCGGTGCCTCGGGGTTTGATTTTCATGCAGATCTCCCTGCCTCGTCGCCACTCAATCGGGGCGTTGACGTCGGCGATTCTGTGGCCCAACTAACACTAACTAACGGTCGTGTGTCAAGCTTTTGCTTCATGCTGCCAAAATGCCTGTTGGCTGACGTAACGGGTGCGGCAAGGCTGCCAGATTTGCTTGACAGCGTCCGACTCGTCGGCGCAGACTGCGCACTATCAGTCGTTAGTATTGGCCTGTCGGGCCGGAGTGGCCGATGCGTTCGCGAGAAAGGGTTGATGCGGATGCGCAGGGCCGCTCCCAGGCTCGGGCAAGAGGTCGCGGTCATCGGGGCGGGGACGGCCGGCGTGTGCGCGGCCAAGTTCTTGCTCGAGGGCGGCCAGCGGGTCACCGTCTACGAATCCGGCTCGTACGTCGGCGGCCTCTGGAAGTACGACAACGACAACGGCCGGTCGCAGGCCTACCAGCACCTGCGGATCATCACGCCGAGGCGTAAGACGCGCTTCTCCGATTTCGATTTCTCGGCCGAGACCTCCCGCTTCCCGTCGCATGCGGAGATGCAGCAGTACCTGAGCGACTACTGCGACCACTTCGGCGTCACGCCGCGCATTCGCTTCCGCTCCGACGTCACCTTGGTTGAGCCGGTCGAGCCGGCCGACGGCGGGCGCAGGCGCTGGCGCGTGACCGACACCGCGCCGGACGGCTCCACCTGCCGTGCCGACTACGACCACGTCGTGGTGGCCAGCGGCCACCTGCACGAGCCGCGGCACTCCGAATTCCTGCAGGGGTTCGCGGGCACCTACGCGCACTCCAACACCTACCGCGATCCCGAGCCGTTCGTGGGCAAGCGGGTCTGCGTGGTCGGCACAGGAAACAGCGGCGTCGACATCGCCAGCGATGTGTGCGCGGTGGCCCGGCGGACCGTGCTGGTCGCCCGTTCGGGAGTGATCATCCGGCCGAAGACGGTATTCGGCGTGCCCTACGTCGACATCGGCCTGACTTTGCGCCAGCGGTGGATCCCGGTGAAGTTCCGCGATCACGTCATGAACGTGCTGACCTACCTCGCGCACGGCGACCAGCGGCGCCTGGGCTTCCGCAAGCCGGAAGGCGCCCAGCACACGACCGCATCGGAGTCGCTGGTCGGGCATATCGATTTCGGCCGCATCGAGGTCAAGCCCGGCATCAAGTCGATCGGCGGTCAGTCGGTCATGTTCGAGGACGGTACCGAGGAGGAGTTCGACATCCTGGTGGGTGCCACCGGCTATAAGGTGCACCTGCCTTTCCTTGACCCGTCGGTGTTCGCCGTGCACGGCGACCGCGTTGACCTGTACCTGCAGATGTTCCCGGTCGACCAGCCCGGCTTGTACTTCGTTGGCATGCTGACCCCGCTCGTGCCGTACAGCGTGGCGTGCGAGGCGCAGAGCAAGACCATTGCCCAGGTCATTGACGGCACCGTCCGGTTGCCTGACCGCGCGGCGATGGCCGCGGACGTCGAGCGCGTGCGCGCGTGGGTGCACTCCAAGTACACCGACTCGCCGCGGCACGCGCTGCAGTACCCCGACAGTAACCTGGCGCACTCGCTGCTGTCCTTCAGGCGCGAAGGCGCGATCAGGGCCCTGCATCACGGTTCGGTCCCGGGGGTCCTCACCCGGCCGCTGGCCCAGCGGGCGTATCTCCGGGCACGCCAGGTGCCGGTTCTGGCCGAGTAATGCTCACGGTGGTCTTTGCGACAGGATTTGGCGAAAGGGCGCGGCATGGCTGACGTGCAGGACAAGCTGCCAATGAGCGGTTACGGGGAGATCGCCCGCACCTGGCTGACCAGGTTCGCCCAGGCGATTGACCGCCGCGAGCGCGGGGTGCTCGCCGACCTGCTGGTAGCCAGCCCGCACTGGCGCGACCTGCTCGCCTTTACCTGGGAGATCGGGTGGGTAGCGGGCGCGGGCGCGATCGAGGACGGCCTGTTCTGCGGGGCTGACGCGGCCGGAGTCTCCGGCATCCGCCTGGCCGCGGGGCGCACGGCGCCCCGGCTGATCACCGCGCTCGGCCGCCCGCTGATCGAGGTGTTCTTCGAGTTCGAGACCGCGGTCGGCCCGGGTGCGGGCATCGCCCGCCTCGACCCAGACGAGCGCGGCCCTTACGGCCCGCGCGCGTGGACGCTGCTGACCGCGCTTGAAGCCGTCCGCGACCACGAGGAGCCGGCCCCGGGTACCCGCGCCGCGGGCCTTGGGTTCGAGTCCCGCGACCAGCGGCTCAGCTGGGCCGACCAGCGGGCCGAGCGGGCCTGGTTCAACGACCGGGAGCCGGCTGTGCTCGTCGTCGGCGGCGGCCACTCCGGTGTCATGCTGGCCGCCCGGCTCGGCCGGCTGGGCATCGACACTCTGGTCGTCGACCGCTTCGAGCGCCCGGGGGACAACTGGCGCACCCGCTACCGGCTGCTCGCCCTGCACACGCCCACCGATGCGGGGCGGTTCCCGTACCTGCCGTTCCCCGACTCCTTCCCCATGTACCTGCCGAAGGACCGGCTGGCCAACTGGATCGAGCACTATGTCGAGGCCCTTGACATTAACTGGTGGGGCTCGACCGAGTTCCTCGGCGGCACCTGGGACACGGACAAGCACCGCTGGCGCGTTAGCGTCCGCAACGTCAGCGGTGCCGAGCGTGAACTGCACCCGCGGCACGTGGTGTTCGCCACTGGCAGCGGCTACACCGGCCGGCCGAATGTGCCGAAGCTGCCGGGGCTCGACACCTTCGCGGGCCGGGTCATGCACTCGTCCGAGTTCACGGACGGGTCCTCATTCAGCGGGCAGCGGGTCCTCGTCGTCGGCACCGGGACGAGCGCCCACGATATCGCCTACGACCTGCACGTCAACGGCGCGGCGGTGACGATGATGCAGCGCAGCCCGACGACCGTCATCGCGCTTTCCACCGCCAGGACCGTCCTGGCCGGCGTCCAGCCCTTCTACGGGTCCGGGCACGCCGCGTGGGCCGACTCCGACCTCGCCACGGCGGCGAACTTCATCCAGCCGCTCTTCTACGCGTACTGCCAGCGGGCCTCGCGGGAGGCCGAGGGCATCGACCGCGACCTGCTCGCCGGCTTGCGCAAGGCCGGGTTCGACCCCGACTGCGGTCCCGACGACCCCGGCATGATCTACAAGGCGCACAGCGCCGGCGGCCGTTACTACATCGAGATCGGCTGCTCCAAGCTGATCATCGACGGGCACATCCAGCTCATCCACAGCGCCGACCTCGACGCCCTCCACCGGGACGGGCTGACCCTGCAGGACGGCCGGCAGTTGCCGTTTGACGCGATCGTGCTCGCCACCGGGTACCACAGCCACGAGACCGACGTCGAGCGCTGGTTCGGTGCCGACGTCGCGCGCCGCATCGGCGAGGTCGGCGGCTTCGCCGAGGACGGCGAGATCCGCAACGGCTGGCGGCGCACGGCCCAGGACGGCCTCTGGTTCATGGTCAGCGGCGGCCTGGCAGGCAGCCGCATCTACTCCCGGTACCTAGCGCTGCAGATCAACGCGGCGCTGCACGGCCTGCTGCCACAGCGGACCCGGCAGGAAACCTGACCGGGCGTGCTTGCGCCGCCGCCAGCCAACCGCACTCCCGACGACAACACTCCCGACGACAACACTCGCAGGACAAGGAGAAAAGTAGTGTGCCAGGTGAACACGGTGTCCGGCCCGGTCGACTGCACCGCGCTGGGCCTGACGCTCTGTCACGAGCACATCATCGTCACCAACCCCGAGCTCGAGGAGAACTACCCGCCGGCCGCCTGGGACGAGCGGGCCGTTATCGCGCTGGCGCGTGACGACCTGAACGCCGCTCACGCTTCCGGCGTCCGCACGCTCGTCGACCTTACGGTCATGGGCCTCGGCCGCTCGATAGAGAAGGTCCGCCGCATCGCGAGCGGCCTGCCGATCAACATCGTCGCCGCCACCGGCTACTACGCCAAGGTCGGGCTGCCGTCCTATTTCCAGATGCGCCGGGCCGGCGGCATGCTCACCGACACCGACCCGCTGCCCGAGATGTTCATCGGTGAAATCGAGGAAGGCATCGCCGGCACCGGCATCAGGGCCGGCGTGATCAAGGTGCTCACCGACGCCGAGGGCGAGACCCCGGACGTGCGCCGGGTGCTCGAGGCGGCGGCCGCGGCCCAGCTGAAGACCGGGGTGCCGATCTTCACGCACACGCACGCGCCGTCGCGCACCGGCGAGGTGCAGCAGCGCCGGCTCAGCGAACTAGGGGTCGACCTCGGCCGGGTGCTGATCGGGCACTGCGACGGCGCCAAGGACCTCGGCTACCTCAAGTCGCTGATGGACGCGGGCTCGATGATCGGCATCGACCAGTTCGGCCTGCTGACCGGCGTCACCGACGAGCAGCGGATCGACAAGGTGCTGGCCCTGTGCGAGGCCGGCTACGGCGACAGGATCGTGCTGTCGCACGACGCGAACTCGTTCACCGTGAATATCGACAACAAGACGAAAGCCGAGCGGTACCCGCGGTGGCGGCAGACGGCGATGACCGAGTGGGTCGTGCCGACGCTGCTGAGCCGCGGGCTCGCCCAGGCCGCCATCGACCAGATGCTGGTCGCCGGGCCGGCGCGTCTGCTGGCCCGGCACGGCGCGGCCGGACAGGAGGCATAGCGGTGGACGTTGGCATCATCCTCGACGCGCGCAACCCGCCGGGCTGGCGGCGGCCGTGGCCGGAGGTCTACGGGTTCGCCCTGGACGTGGTGGCCGAGGCCGAGCGGCTGGGCATCAGCTCGGTGTGGCTCTCCGAGCACCATCGCTTCACTGACGGCTACCTCAGCCAGCCGCTCACCCTCGCCGCCGCCGTCGCCGCGCGCACCCGCTCGATCAGGATCGGAACGGGGGTGCTGGTTGCCCCGTTCCACCACCCGGTGCACCTCGCCGAGCAGGCGACGCTGGTCGACATCCTCAGCGGCGGCCGGCTGGACCTCGGGCTGGGGGCCGGCCGGCGGCAGCGCGAGTTCGAACTGTTCGGCGCGGACTACGCCCGCCGCTACGACCTTACCGACGAGCTCATCCGGAGGCTGCGGGAGCAGTGGGCCGACCCGGCCGTGCTGCCCGCCCCCGTCCAGGGCGATATCCCCCTGTGGCTCGGCTACTACGGCCCCAAGGGGGCGCGCCGGGCGGGTCGGCTGGGGGCCGGCCTGCTCGCCCTGGAGCCGGATATCCTGCCGCCCTACCTCGACGGCCTGCGCGAGGGAGGCCACGACCCGTCCAGCGCGCGGATGAAGGGCACACTCGCGCTGTACGCGAGCGACGACCCCGAGCGGGACTGGCCGGTGGTAGCGAAGCACTGGGCCTACAAGACCGACTCCTACGCGCAGCACTACGCCGAGGGCGTCGGGGAACCGCCGCCGCCGGTTGACCCGGAAGCGGCTCGCGCCGGCGGCCTCGGCGCCCACGCCCAGGGCATCGTCTGCGACACACCGGAACGAATCGCCGAGCAGGTGCTCGCGGCCACCCGCGGGCTCCCCGCGCAGGAAGTGATCTTCTGGGCGTCCTTCGGGGCCATGCCCGACGAGCTGGTCATGCGGCACGTGCAGACGATCGCCGCCAAGGTGCGCCCGCTGCTGGCGATGGCCTGAGCCCGGGCGGCAGCCCTGAGCCCGGGCGGCAGCTCAGCGGCCCGCGCTCATGGCTGTGACTTCTGGAACAGCGGCTGGTTGAGCAGCGCCGGCCGGAACGTCGACTCGATCGTGTCGTACAGCGCGTCGATCTGCCACGGTCCGGTGGACGTCACCGTCCGCGTCTCGGTGGCCGGGGTGTAGAGCCCGACGAGGCTGCCACGGGCCGAGACGATCTGGCCGGTGCACCAGTCCGAGCGGGTGCTGGCGAGGTAGGCGACGGCAGGCGCGACGTTCTCCGGTGCCCGGGTGCCGTCGCCGTCGCGCCGGGCCCGGCGCTCCTGCGGCGTCGCGTCGGTCATCCGGGTATCGGCGGCCGGCGCGATCGCGTTGGCGGTAACGCCGTAGCAGGCCAGCGCGTTCGCGCACGAGTAGGTCAGCCCAAGCACGCCCATCTTGGCCGCGGCGTAGTTGGGCTGGCCGGGGGCCCCGTGCAGGCCAGAGCGGGACACGCTGTTGATCAGCCGGAAGTGCCCCGCCGGGTCATTCACGGCGCGCCAGTGGGCGGCCGCGTGCTTGGTGGTGTTGAACGTGCCGTGCAGGTGCACGCGGATGACGGCTTCCCAGTCCTCGAATGACATGTCGTAGACCGGCCCGTCCCGCAGGATGCCAGCGTTGTTGACGAGGATGTCCAGCCGGCCGAACGTGTCGACGGCCAGGCGGACCAGCTCACCGGCGGAGGCATGGTCACCGACATCGTGCCGGCTCGCGACCGCCTCGCCCCCGTCGGCGACGATCTGCTTGACGAGGTCGTCGGCCGCGCCGCCGGCCTCGGTGACACCGCTGAGCGATACCCCCAGGTCGTTGACAACGACCCGCGCGCCCTGGGCGGCTAGCAGCCGCGCTACCGCGGCGCCGATCCCTCGACCTGCTCCCGTCACCACGGCCACCCGGCCTGCGAGCTCGTCCACTGGCCTACTCCTTGACCGAATTGCCCGTTAAGCGAATTAACAGACGTTAGCCTATCTCGTCGCTTGCGCCCGACCCAACCGGCGTGACCCGACCTTGACAGGCACGAGAAGCGCGTCCTACGCTAACGATCGTTAGTTAACGATGGTCGTTGTGGATCTGCGCACCCGGTGCGCGGTCGGCTGTTCCTGCAGAGGAATTCGTGTGATCGATGGTGACGCCGCCCCGCGGGTGCAGCGCTTTACTCGAGACCTGCTCACTGGCGCACGGGCCGAGTTCTACGACGCCATGGTCGCCGAGGTACCGATCGAATCCGCGTCGGTGATCGTCGCGCCGGACGGCGCCCTCGAAGGCCCGCTCAACGCCCGGCTGCTCAGCCCGCCGCTCGGCTCCGCTCATCACCGGTTCAACGACGCGATCGTGCGCGAGACCTGCCTGCCGGTGCGGGTCCGTGAGTTCGTCGTGCTCACCGTCGCGCACGAGACCCGCTCGGACTATGTGTGGAGCGCGCACCGGCGGATCGCGCTCACCCGCGGGGTAACCGAGGACGAGATCTCCGCCATCGAGCAGGCCCGCACCTGCGACAGCATGAACGAGCTTGAACGGGCCGCCGTCAGCTGTGCGCTGGCCCTGGTCCGCACCGACGACCTCGACGACGCGCAGTTCGCCGCCGCTATCGGAGCACTCGGCGAGCGGGCCGTGTTCGAGATCGTCCTCATGGTCGGCTCGTACCGGCTGCTAGCGCTGCAGGCCCGGGTCTACCGGGTCGGACCGGTGCACGGTTGACGCCGCCGGCCGTACCTGCCACTGGCCCTGTCACCGACGGTTCGAGCCCGACGGTGACCCCTGATTGAGAGGCACTGACATGGACGATGAGGTTCTGAGCCGGCTGGTGGACGAGCGCGCGATCGAGCGCGTCCTGCACCGGTACGCCCGGTCGATCGACCGGGCCGACCGCGACGGCATCGTATCGGTGTTCCACCCGGACGCGATCGACCACCATGGGGGCATGGACGGCACGCCGGAAGAACTCGCCGCCTACACAATCGACTCCGTGCACTCGCGCTACGCGGCCTCGGCGCACTACCTGACCAACATCACCGTCGATGTCGCAGGTGACCTCGCCTTCAGCGAGGCGTACTTCATCGGCATGCACCTGCGCACCGACGGCGCCGGCCACCAGGTGATCGACTGGATGGGCGGGCGCTACCTCGACCGGTTCGAGCGCCGCGACGGCGAGTGGCGCATCGCCGAGCGGACGGTCGTGCAGGACTGGGACAGCGAAGAGCAGGTGCAGCGGGTGGAGCGCTGGCGCGGTGGCGTGTTCAGGCAGGGCCAGCGTTTTCCTGATGACCTGGTCTACGCGCGGTGACCGAGGCTGACCTCGACCGGAGCGAGGTGCCTGACTACCGCGCCCTGATGTCACTGGCCGGCACGGGGGCCGTCGTCGTCGGCGCCGGGCAGGGCATCGGCCGCCAGGCCGCGCACGCACTCGCCGCCGTCGGCGCCCGGGTGCTGTGCGTGGACATCGACGGCGACCGCGCCGCGGCGGTGGCGGCGGAGGTGTCGGGCGTCCCCTGCGTCGCCGACGTTCTCAAGCGGTCGGACATCGAGGCGATGCTGTCGGCCGCGCTCGGCGCCAGTCCGCCGCTCGGGCTGCTGCGCACGGTGGTCGACATCGTCGGCATCTCCCGCTACAGCCCGCTGCTGGACGGCGACGACGACTGGTGGCGCTCGCAGCACGCGATCATCCTCGACCAGGCCTTCCGCGTGACCCAGGTGTTCGGCCGGGCGCTGTCAGGCGGCGGAGGCTCCATCGTGCACATTGCCTCGGTGGCCGGCTTCACCGGCTCGCCTGGCAGCGCCGCCTACGCCTCGGCCAAGGCCGGCATCCTGTCCCTGGTGCGCACTGCCGCGGTGGAGCTAGGCCCGGCGGGCGTGCGGGTGAACGCGGTCTCGCCCGGGCACACGATGACACCGCGGGTCCGCGCCCGGATACGGGACGGTGAGCCCTTCTCGACGATCGAGTCGCTGCAACGCCACGCCGAGCCGGGCGACATCGCGGCCGCCGTCCTGTTTCTCGCGACCGATCTCTCCCGGCACGTCACCGGCCAGAACCTCGTGGTCGACGGCGGGACGACGATCATCAACCCGTTCCTGGCGTTCCGGCTGGGCCGGTAGGGAGTAGGAAACCGGCCCGGCCACCACCGGTGCTAGCGTTCGCGCCAGCAGTGATGCCCTTGGACAGCGCGAGATCCCTCAGTCCTCCGCGACGAGGTAGTCGAGCGTAGGCCGCGTCTGGTTCAGCGGTGAACTGCGGAGGGTGAGGCCACCGTCGACCGTCACGATCTGGCCGGTGACGAAGTCCGCATGCAACAGGCCCATGATCGCGTCGGCGATGTCGGAGGGTCGCACCGACCGGTTCTCGAGCGGCGTAAGCTTCTTGCCGATCTCCGCCACGTCCGGCGGATCGACTCGATAGGTCTTGGCCTGAGCTACGCCCGAAGGCTTCATCCGGTCCGCCATGATCCCCGGTGCGACCGCGTTGACCCGGATACCGAGTTGGGCGAAGCTCGCCGCGCAGATTCGGGTGATCTGGTTAGCCGCCGCCTTGCTGGCGCAATAGGCGGTCAGCTCGGGATCCGCGAGGGAATCCCCGCCCATGCTGGTGATGTTCACGATCGAGCCAGTACCGCGGGCCTGACTCACACGACGCGCGAACGACCGGCTTGTGTTGACGACGCCCAAGACATTGACGCCGTAGGTGATCTGCCAGGACTCCGGCAACGAAAGGACGCCGCGCCACGCGTCGACCGAGAAGGGCTCCGTAGCGGCGAGGACCACGTCAGGGGCCCACGGTGAACGCCCTCCGGAGACGCCCGCCGCGTTGATCAGGATCGAGGGCGTGCCCCAGCGCTGCGAGGTCGTGTCGAAGGCGGCCTCCACGGCGTCGGCATCTGCCACGTTACAGCTGATCACGTCCGGGTCATCGGAGTCGACATCCCATCGCGCCACGGTCGCCCCCCGACCCGCGAGCGCCCGTGCGACCACCGCTCCGATGCTGCCGGCGCCGCCCGTCACGACGGCGACCTTGCCTGGGATCTCCAACGATTTGCCCCTTCGGTTGGCGGTGTTGTGCTATCGAAACTAGCGGGCACCAAGTTAGCAGCATCAGTGCAGCAAGGCATAGCGGTGCGATCGCACTCCGCAGAGGAATCTCGGGAACGGGCGAAAGCATCGGACACCGGTTCCGCCAAGCGCACGCGCAGGCGGCGGGCGCAGGCGAGAGGGCCGAACCCTTGCCGCATTCAGCAGTAGAACTGAGACAGTGCCTGCCAATTTCGGATGGCATGGATCGGATCCACCGCGCGGTTCATATACTTTGCACATCGCTGTATATGGAGGAGCCTTGAGTCGATCCCCTGAGATCCAGGCCGCGGCCGTGCGGCTTTTCTATGAGCATGGCTATAATGCGTGCTCGATGAAAGACATAGCCAGGGTGGTGGGGATGACTCCACCGAGCCTTTACAACTACATAGACTCGAAGCAGAAACTGTTGCGAGATATAATGTTCGAGGGTATCGGCTTGCTGACCGCCGATTTCGACAGCGCGGTTGCAAAGTCCGACGATGTTATCGAACAGCTCAGGCTGGCTGCCGAGGCCCTGACGTGGCATAACATTCACAGGCAAACCCAGGCGTACGTGAACACCGTAGAGATCCCCAGCCTTGAGGAACCTGCTCGGAGTCAATTGATCCAGCGTCGCCGGGCATACGTTCGACGCTGGGCATCTCTTATAGAGCGGGGAGTGGCCGAGGGCGTGGTGACCGCGCCTGAGCCCATGCTGATCGCGTTCAATATCGTCGACCTGATCGCCGGACTCGCCCGGTGGTACCAGCCAACGGGCCGGTGGTCTGAGGACGCCCTGATCGAGCACTACGGACAGTTGGCCCTGCACATGCTTCAATGCAGGCAGTTAGTGCGCCAACACGGCAATATCTAGCACATCGGTGGCAGGTTCTGGTGACAGCCATCGGTCATGTTCTGGTGTTGATTATACTTGACTAACGAACGAGCGTTAATATAAGATCAGGCCCATCAACAGTCAACACTTGATGGGTGCCAGAGATGATTACCATAGTCACCGGTGCTGCTAGCGGGATGGGTCGGCGCAGCGCGCTGCGCCTGTCGGTTCCAGGCGAGTCCCTGGCCTTGCTTGATCGCAATGCCGAGGGGCTCGCCACGCTGCAAGCCGAGATCCTCGCACTTGATACTGGCGTTAAGGTGACTGTTATCCCGGTTGACTTGGCCGATGAAGCGCAGGTCAACGAGGCCTGCGCCACCATCGTCGGCATGGGGCCCCTCGGTAAGCTCGTTCACGCGGCCGGCGTATCGCCGTCGATGACAAGCTGGGAGGACGTGTTCATCGTCAACCTCGTCGCTACAGCGCGGCTCATCGAGAACCTCGCTCCCGCAGTGGTTACCGGGTCGGCCGCAGTGTGCGTTTCGTCAATCGCTGCTCATCGTGTTGCGACGAGCGAGTCCGTATCTGTGCTTGACCCGATTATTAAGCAGCCACTCGACCCGAGCCTGATAAAGCGACTCTCGACCGTTCCAGTTGACTGGAGTGGCAATACTTACCTTGCCTATGCTTGGTCCAAGCGCGGTGTTAATCTCTATGTCCAAAGCAAAGCCATGGAATGGGGTAACCGCGGGGCGCGCATCAATTCCCTCTCTCCTGGCATGATCGACACACCGATGGGGCGTCGCGACGATCAGAGGTTCCCGCACATGGCCGAGCTTCTGGCGCGGACTCCACTGGGCCGGAAAGGCACTGACCAAGAGATCGCGAATGTCGTGGACTTCCTTCTGTCCCCTGCGGCGTCGTTCGTCACGGGAACCGATTTCCTGGTCGATGGCGGTATCGTCGCGGCGGGCCTTGGCGCCCAGACGCCGAGCGAGCGCAACTGACAACGGGCGCGAGATGAGAGTTCACCGGTCGAGCCCGTACGCGTCCGCTGCGGCTCGCCCGAACAACCAGGCCAATTCGGAATCACTGGCTCCGGAGCAGATCCGCTTGTAGGCATTCCACACGACGGAGTACGGCAACGAGTGCCTGTCTACGGGGAAGTTCCCCTCGAACATGCAGCGTTCAGCGCCGAACTCCTCGATCGCCCACTGGATACGCGGCGCCCAGTGACGGCTGAGTTCCTCCGACGTCGGCGGCCGCTCTCCGGCGCGCCAATCGCGACCCATGATTGGCATGCCGATGCCGCCGATCTTCAGCCACACATTGCCGCACGCTGCGAGTGACCGCAGCGCGATACGCCATTGCCCGTCAACGGCGTGGGAGTCGGCGTAGTGTCCAACCCCCAGCGGGCCTCCGAGGTGATCGACGATTATCCGCGCTTCACTGTGTGCCTGTGCAGCGCGTGCCACCTCATTAAGTTGGGGGTGATAAGCGTAGACGTCCAGGGCGAGCCCGCTGGCGGCGAGAGCGCCCAGGCCCCGCAGCCAGCGAGGATCCGTCAGCATGCCCGGCGGTGCCGCCAGACTCGGCGGCGGGACAGCGGGGTCGGGATCCCATGCGACCCGGTTGCGAATACCCACCAGCCGGCCGTCGGCGGCTGAAGCGAATGCGTCAAGGTCAGCTGTCACGGATTCCGACCGCAGGTCGAGGTATCCGACGACGCCGAGCAGCCTGGGCCCGGGCGAGTGCGTCACCGTGCGGGCGGCCACCTCGGCGGCGCGCTCGACCTCCGGCAACGCGGCACGCGCGCCCAGGCTGCTGTCCCAGGCCCAGCCGCACTCGACAAACACCGCGCCGGAAACGCATTGGCCTTGCGCCTCCGCCGCGAAGTCAGCCCATGAATACGGGGGTGACCAGTGCTCTCCGAGGTGTAGGTGCGAGTCGATGATCTCAATCTCCGGCCGCAGCGGAGCTTCTTCGCCCTTGGCAAGCCACCCTGGATCGGGCTGGAACGCGTCGCTAGCGCTCATGTTATTCACCTAGACCTGGAGACTTAGGCCTTCCAGCTTCCCGTCGCTGCGCCATTCGGCGAGGCGGCGGAAGAACTCGAGCGGGCGCTCAACGAACGCGGTATCCTGCCGACGCAGAGCGACGATCTCACCCTCACCGTTGAAACGGCCGGGTGTGCACGACTCCCAGAATGCCCGGGCATCCGTGGACTGATCGACTACATATCGCACCCAATCGGCTTCTCGCTCCGGGTCGGGCTCACAGGTAACCGCGCCACTGGCCAGGACTTCGCGCACGATGTATGCGATGTGTTGTGAGTTCTCGGTAAGAGTATGCATATGGTTCGGCGTTCGAACCGATGTCGCAATGCCCGATGGCATGAAGAACAGATTGGGGAACCCCGCCGTCATGATGCCATGGAATGTCCGCGTCCCGGCCTGCCACTTCTCCGTCAGTGGACGTCGACCGGTCCCATAGATCTCGAACCCGCCTCGCTTGCAGTAGGTTGGTCCGTTCTCCCAGCTGGTCTCGAACCCGGTCGAGTACACCAGCAGATCGAGCTCGTACTCGCGTTTGCCCGCGACCACCCCGCCCGCCCGTATCTCTTCGACGCCACGAGGACTGGGCACGAGCGTCACATTGGGCTTGTTGAACGCGTCGAGGTATTCGTCGTGGAAGCAGGGCCTCTTGCATAGGTAATAGAAGTACGGCATGAGTGCTTCCGCGGTGTCTGGGTCACGGACAGTGGCTGCCACTCGCTGCCGTACCTTGTCCATCGTGCGTACGTCAGCGAGCTCGATCGCCGCCTTGACCTCCTCCGGAGACAATTTGGCAGCTACCGCCTCCGCTCGCGGGCGGTAGAGGGCTGATTGAAACACCTCGCTGAAACCGTCTTGGACCATGTCCGTACTTGCACCCTCGCCCATGGTCATGGCGGTAAAGTTCTCCATCCGCAGCCGCTGCCATCCGGGAGTGAGGCTCCGTGCCCACGCCAGGTCCGTCTGGCGGTTGTCGCGCTGTCCGACCGCGGCCGGAGTACGTTGGAATACGAACAGGTGCTTGGCTGAGGCTGCTATGTGCGGAATGACCTGGATAGCACTGGAACCGGTGCCCACTACCCCGACCACCTTGTCCGCCAGTTTCTCAAGGTTCTCGCCCGTGTATGAGTAATCCCAGCGGCTCGTGTGAAACGAACGCCCCCGGAAGGTCTCCAGCCCAGAGATGGCAGAAAGCTTCGGGTTACTGAGGAAACCGATGGCACCGATGACGAATCGGCTGCGGAACTCGTCCCCACGGTCGGTGGTGATCGTCCACAGATGAGCCTCCTCCCCCCAGGTCACCGATGCGACGGAGGTGTGAAATAGAGCCTTATCGGTGAGGTTGTAGCGCGCTGCAATGTTCTCGGCGTGCCGCAAGATCTCCGCCCCCGAAGCATATCGCTCGCTTGGGATATAGCTGAGCTCTTCAAGTAGCGGCATGTAGATGTAGGATTCGATGTCGCATCGGATGCCAGGGTATCGGTTCCAGTACCAAGTTCCGCCGACACCGCCCGCCTTGTCGATGAGACGAATGCTATCGACGCCATTCTCTCTTAGCGCGGCACCCGCAAGCAGCCCTCCGAAGCCTGCCCCGATGATTGTCACGGAGACATCATCTATGACCCGAGGTCGTGATTGAGGCTCGTTATGCGGGTCGTCGAGATAGTTCGCCAGCGACCCGACCAGTTCTGGAGCTTGGGCTCTGCCTTCCAGTCGACGGTCTCGCTCCGCGCGATATCGAGAGCGCAAGGACTGGAGATCCGGCTCGCCGTCCGGACGGCTATCGGCGTTCTGAGGCGAAAGTTCTGAGATCGTGTAACCGGTCATGAACACATCCAGATAAGGTGTTTGACTAGCGTTATTTACTGGGGGTCCAAGTTGGACGGCGATGGCCGCGCCCGGAGTTGAGGTCTCCGGGCGAGGTCATTCGCAACGCCCCTTGGGGTTCAGTTAGCCGGCATAGCTGGCCTTCACAATGGCGGTTACGTCCGTCGGAGTCGTGCTCGACAGTTTAGGCTGGCCGTTGTCCCAGCTCACGAAGAAGAACTGCCCATTTGAGATTCGCGGCAGTTTGCTGAACAGCGACTTGCTCGGAGTCCACGGTGGGATGAGGCCACCCAGGTCTACGTTTGACGCAGTGGCTAGCGCCGTCTGCAGCGACTTCGCGTCGACAGCTTTCGCTCCATCTGCGACCTTTGCGATTGCCATGACCGCTACGTAGGCGTTAAGCGCCTCCGCGCGGACGTATTCGGTAGACACGGGTGCGTCGCTGCCACCGGCCTTGCTTTCCGCCGCCATTGCCTCTACGAACTGATTGATACCCGATATCTGGCTAGCGGCAGACGGGGGCGGGAATGGAGATACAAATAGCACCTGGTTCGCTCGGGTGCCCAGCGACTTGAGGTCAGCCTCCGTTGGAGTACCGCTGGTGGTTACGAACTTGCCCGTGTACCCGAGCTGATCCATGTTATTGACCAGTGACACCAGCGCGCTGTCGGAGAGGTTGATGTTAACGACGTCGGGCTTTGAGTCGAGAACGGCGGCGGCTTGCGACGCGAGGTCCGTAGCAGTCGCGGGGACAGCGATCGACGTGGTCAACGTCCCGCCCAGGTACTTGACCGCATTGCCGACGAAGGTGCCCCACGTGGAGGTCGAAGGTATGTCCACTCGAACCTCGGCCACTCGCTTGCCGCCTGCCTGCATCCCCCAGTCGACCTGCGCCGCGTTGTTGAAGAAGTTGTTATCGAGGAACGGGTAGCTATACGGGCTGCTGGTGCCGGCGCTCGAGAATGTCCACGTCCCGATGGACGGGATACCGGCAGCGCTGAGGATCTGGATGACCTGCGGCTCAGACGCCGGGGTGAAGTCTCCAGCGGTCGCGATCACCTGGTCCGCGACCATCTGGCGCGCGCACGACTGCTCCTGGTTGGGGTTGAACGCTGTGTCGCAGAAGTCGAGTTTGACCGGATGCCCGTCGATCCCGCCGCTGCTGTTAAGCTCGCGTACCGCGCCACTGGCCGCCCCTTCGATGTCGGGGTAGGCGACGGGACCGGTGGCGGGGGCAATCACTCCGATCGCGATCGTGCTGCCAGAGGTCGCAGGAGCACCGGTGGCGCTGCTCCCGGTGCTGTTGCTGCCCGCACTGCTGCCGGTGCTGCCGGTGCTGCTGCTGCCGCCGGCGCTGCAGGCGCTCAGCAGGAGTCCTGCTGCCACCAGCGCCGGAATAACTGGTCTAGCGAATCTCGATTGCGCCATGAACATCGTCGGTCTCCTTTTGAATTCGGCGCTTTTTAGGTAGTGGTGCCCAGCTTCGCCGACGGCGGAATTGAGCACTAGAGGACCGCATGTCCAGGAAGAGCTGCGGGAATGTGTTTATAAAACTTAACTAACGAACGTACATTAACCTGTGAGCCTAACGTGGTCAACCTCCAGCGTAAGATTGGTACGAAAGAGTTCTAGGGAAGGTACCGCGGACGCAGCAGGGCTGCCGGGCGCGCTAGTGCCGGTGTTTCAGCGCGTGGAGGTCGGCGGCCGTTTCGCGGTCGGGGCAGACATCACGAATTTCGGTCAACGCGAACAGCGGCTTCGCGAAGGACAACGTGTCCAAGTGCAGTGGATGACGCAGATATTCGTCGTAGCCGTCGACGTCGGTGAGCGTAACAATCGCCGAGTACGCGTTAGCAGGACCGGCATCCATTCCGACGTGGACTGCGAGCACTGACGGGATCTCCGACATCGCCGAGAACAAGCTGGTCACCTTCTCGACTTCGGCCGCTCCTACATCGGGCGAGAACGAGTACGACACGATGTGGTAAATCACGGTGGTCCTTTCTCTCTCGGGTGCACTCAGTTTCGGCGCCCTTGTGCTTCACTCGGGGAGGTCCAAAGTCGCGCCCCGCGGCCAGAAGTTACCCGCTGCCAGCCCTTCGAGTGCGAGTCCGTACGGAAGGTCCTCGCGGAGTGCGCGCTTGATCGGCAGCGTCAGCGCCTCCCGCGCGTACCTCCGCGTCAGCCGAGGCCGTCTGCGGATGTCCGTAGCGAGGTCGTAAGCGCGGTCGAGCACCGCATCGGGGCTCAGTACCTCGGCCACAATGCCAAGTGCCCTCGCTTCCTCCGCGCTGAGCTTCTGACCGGTAAGCAGGAAATGGCGTCCGCGGTTAGGACCAAGCAGCAGCGGCCATACAACGTGGACTCCGTCTGACGGCACGACGCCATTGAGGAAGTGCGGCGCGTCCTGGAAGACCGCCGTGTCAGAGGCGAGCACGATGTCGCAGAGCAGAGCAAGCTCTGCGTGGACAAGTGCTGGACCGTTCACTGCGGCTATCATCGGGACCGGAATATCCAGCAAGTTGAAAAGGAGTCGCTTCCCCTCGGTCCAGACGCGGTCCCAGATAGCGCTCTCGTGTCGGTCGACCGAGCTCGCCGTGAGCTCCGCGCAAAATGCCTTGCCGGTGCCTGTCAGGATAACGACTTCGTTCTCCGGGTCAGCGGCTATGTCAGCGAAACAGAATCCCAGCTCAAGATGAGGTGCGAGTTCCCAGCGCAGGGACTGATCATTGGTATGCAACTGCACGAGGAGGATGCCGTCGGTGCGCCGCAGGCGGATATGGTCGTACCGATTCGCGTAGTCGGCGAGTTCGAGTTCTCGCATGAGGGTACCTACCTGGAGTCGGGTCCCACGGAAATGCCGTGGAGGCGGTCAGAGCGTGCGAATTTTGCGGTCAATGGGTCCAGCAGCGCTTGGTCGAGCCACTCCGGAACGAGCGGACCGTCAAATGTGACCGTTGAGGCCGGCTGCGGGTGAGCGTTGACGCCGACCCAGGCGTCCCCGACGACAAGCTCGGCCCCGGCCAGCGGAATGGCAGCAGGGTCGGTGACGAGGTGGCTAGCGAACTCGAGCGCGGTCTGCCAGGCGCGCCTGTCGCCACGAACCGCGAGCGAGAACGGGTGAATAAGGCCGGTTTCACGCCGGGCCATCCCCCGGCCCAGTTGAGCGATGGCCTGCGACGCCGCGACGTCCGCGGCTCCGGCCTCGCCTTGCAGGGAGACGACTCGGACGCCCCCTGCCAGCCGTGAGCGATGCGCGAGGGCTCGCATCCATGCCGCCTGGTGCAGCACCCGGGTCGTGAGGGCGCTGAACGGCCGTACCACGTGACGCCACGGGGCGCCTAGGGGGGACACCTCTGTTCCCACGGGCTCCGTGAGGATGAGTGCGCACCTTGCGGGTGCCTTCCCGTCGGCGGTCCGCAGCCGGTCCTCCGCGGTCGCGAAGACGCTTTCAGTCGGCACGTCATCCAGAGCGCCGTCGATGATGACAGCCCGCAGCCCTCGTGCCGCCAGCAACGAGACAAGATCGTTGCCTGCTAGCCAGCTGGAACCGGGGGTGACGACCACCGCGCAGCTTTCATCCGACAGCGGCACCGAACCGCGGCTGCCGTTCGTTCGGAGCCTGCGAGCAGCGGCACCCCCCGCACTTCGCTGATCAGCCTCTGCCGGGGCAAGAATTCCTGGCACGAGGACGCCAAAGGAATCGGCCGAGCCGTCGAATCCCGCCGCTTCCAGCAGGCGTGGCGCGCCGACTCGCGTCACGTCCGATCCGTCGGTGAACAGTACTTCTCCGTTGTAGCCGGTCCGCTCGCGGTTAGTCAGGTGGACGGCTAGCGGTGCGATGTGCTCGGCGGGCGGGAAGTTAGCCGGATTCAGGCCGGCCGCGGGGTCCCGTGCGTGCGCATGAGTCATTCGCGTGTCGGCGATCGGCGAGATGACGTTGAACGTAAGGCCTCTTGGCAGACAGGAAGCTAGCGACCACGCAAGAACGCAGATCACGCGCTTAGCGCAGCCGTAGGCGTTCCCATGGCCGGCTCGCCAGCCCGCACCGGAGGTAAATCCGAGAAACCGCCCTCCACCCGAGTTGGCCAGCGCTGGCACGGCATGGGCGAGCAGATTGAGGTGACCGTTGACATGCACATCCAGGACATCGGCCCAGTCTTGTGCTGTCCCCTCAAGGTAGTCCGCCCGCCGGTCAAACCCGGCCGCGTTGACCACGACGTCCAGCCGTCCGAATTCATCGAGCAATTCACCGATCGCGGACGCCACCCCTGCGTTGTCGGTCACAGAGACTCGTTTGAGACAGGCCCGCCCACCGTTCCCGTTGATTTGGTCAACGGTCGCGCTTGGTTGCGTCTTGCCGCTCGGCCGCCCTTCCACGGACACGCCAGGATCCAGGACCACCACATCGCACCCGTCCCGGGCGAGCCCGATCGCGGTGGCCGCACCGATGCCGGCTCCTCCACCTGCCACTAGCGCAACGCGCCGGCCGCCAGCGATCATCGGACTCCCTTCACTGAGACTCAACTGCGCGCCTGCGGCGAATCTGCTTTACACTCACCGCCGCTCGTCTCACAGATATGCCTGCTGCAGTTCTTTGCTGCGGGCGGTCATCGCCGCGCATGTGCCTTGCATGACGACCACGCCTCTGCGCAGCACATAGGCGTAGTCACAGTTTCGTAGAGCCTTGGGGACATGCTGTTCGACTAGGAGGATGCCGAGGTTGAGGTCTGTGGCCGCGTGCCGCAAGGCCGCGAGGAGCCTGTCGACAACGAGCGGCGCCAGTCCCAAAGAGAGTTCGTCGGCGAGCAGGAATTCGGGTCGGCGCGCCAAGGCACACGCCAGCGCGAGCATTTGCTGCTCCCCGCCCGACAACAGCCCAGCCTTAGTCGTGGCGAGTCGTTCCAACTCCGGAAAGTGGTCGTAGGCCACAGAGATCTCGGCCCGAGCGACCCGAAGGTTCTCGAGGACGGTGAGCGTCATGAATATTGATCGCTCTTCGCCCACATACGCGAGCCCCTGCCGCGCGCGGCGGTACAGGGGGGCGCGCTCGTTCTTGCCCCGCCAGTAGACGTGCCCGGACAGCGGCTTTAGCTCGCCGGCGAGGCTGAGCACCGTTGTCGTCTTACCCGCCCCGTTGGGTCCGAGCAATGCGACGATTTGTCCGCGAGGAACCTCCAGGCTGACGTCCTTCAGGACGGGCTGGGTGCCATAGCCCGAATAGAGGTGTTCTGCCGCAAGCACGTCGCAGCCAACGCTGACGGGCCTAGATTCACTCTGGCCGCGCTCGGCAGTGGCGTCGTCCTCCCAGCTGGCGGCCATCATGACTCCCGGGAGAGGGCCTGGTCAGCAGCTGTCACCGCATTGCCCTCGGTGCCCAGATAAGCGGCGATCACCTTCTGGTCCTCCCTGATCTCGGCTGGCGTTCCCTCGGCGATCCGCACGCCCGAGTCGAGGACGGCCACGCGATCGCTGATCCCCAGAACCATGCTCATGTCGTGCTCGATCAGCAGGATGCCCACGTTCCACGAGCGCGCGACGCGGGTGACAAGGCGGCTGAGTTCCTCAGTCTCAGTGCTTCCAAGTCCCGCGGCTGGCTCGTCGAGCAAGAGGAAAGAGGCGTTGGTGGCGACTGCTCGGGCGATTGCCACCAGTCGCCTTTTTCCGTAGGACAATTCGCTGGGCCGCGCCGTGAGCACGCTCGAGAGCTGGAAATCCTCTATTACTGCCTGTGTCAGCGGCGGGAACGGCTGTGCGCGTCGTGGCAGTGGTCCCGTCAAATACGCTCGAAAGTCCTGGTCGTCAACTGCCGCCCGCAGGTTTTCTGCAACGGTTACGTCGTCGAAGAGCTCCAATGACTGGAAGGACCTCGTGATGCCGCGGCGGGCACGCTTGTGCGGTGGCATCTGCTCGAGTGGTTCTCCATCAAGAGTTATCGTGCCTGATGCTCGGACGTAGCCGGTTACCGCGTCGATCAGCGTGGTCTTGCCCGAACCGTTGGGCCCGATTAGCCCGACGATCTCGCCCGAACGCACGGTTAGGTCCACGTTGCGGAGCGCGCGTACACCACCGAAGCTGACGCTGAGTCCGGTGAGGACAAGCTCCCGGTCCGGGCGCGAGGTCGGTACCGCTTGAGCACTACTGGCGGGCACGGAGGACTGAACCACCTCGGCCGACGGCCCGGCATCCGACGGCCCGGCATCCGACAGCGCCGCCTCAAGGTCCGGGGCGGGCTCGCGGCGACGGCGCATCGCCGGGAGCGCAGCCGCGATTCCATCCGGATTGAGACGCAGAGTGAGAAGCACCAGCAGCCCGCCGATGAAGACGAGCCACTGGGAACCGTTTCCCGCCGCCAGGTGGTTCGCGATGACCCCTCCTGGCAATCCGCCTGATGCCAGTTGGGCGCCGAATACAGCACCGGAGGCATGTGCCGCACCGCCCACGACGCCGAGCAAGACAGCCGTGATTGAAGACAACGGATCGAAGCCCTGGGACAGCACGATGGACTGCGTGGCGAATGCCAGCAGAATCCCGCCAAGGGCGGCTACCCCAGCCGACGTCGAGAACGCGTAGAGTTTTACCGCTGCGACGTTAATGCCAAGCGATGCCGCGGCCCGCTCGTTGGCTCGAATCGCGATCATCCGCATGCCGATTCTGCTTCGGCGCAGGTTGCTGACCGCATACCAGCAGACGGCGAAAAACCCCAGCACGATCACGGTGTAGATGCGTGGGTTCGAGATCTGATCGAATGGAAGCCCGAACAGTGTCTGCGGTGCGGTCGTGAAGCCGAAGGCGCCGCCGATGAGGCTGGCATTGGAGAAGATCGCTGATTGCACGACCGCGCCCATGCCAAGCGTGACAATCGCCAACTGGGGCCCTCGCGACCGCAGAGATGGCAGGCCGAAAATGAGCCCGCATATCATCGCGGCCAGGATTCCGAGTACGAGAGCGGCCAGGAAGGGCCAGTGAAGTACCGTTACGACCTGCGCTGCGACCAGAACACCGAGGCCAGCCAGGGCATACTGGCCTAGAGAAAGCTGGCCTGCGTAGCCGGTCACCATGACAATGGATAGCAGCAGGATGCCGACGGCAATCGACAGTCCGAGGGCAATAACCCAGTCGAGCGGAAGATAGCGGATTCCGAGCACACCAGCGCCAAGGCACGGGACAACGACAAGGACGGGCGTACGTCCCGCCCCTAGCTGTGGCATCCGGGCGCTGATCTCGCCTCGCTGCGGGATGGCTTGGCTCCGCCAGATCAGCACGATCAGTATCAGCCCGAAGGGCAGAATATCGGAAATACCGGTCACATTGCTCTGCCACGTGGTGGCTAGTCCTTGCGCCATGCCTAGCACCACGGCTCCGACGAAGGCGAGCGGGAAGGATGAGAATCCACCGAACAGCGCGACCGCGAGGGCGGGCACCACGAGAAGCGTCACCGACTGGGATGTGAGCGATGTGATAGGGACAATGAGGACGCCGGCGAGTGCCGCGAGGGCTGCACCGGCTGCCCAGTTCACACCCGCCACGAGGTCACCAGACCAGCCAAAAGCCGCGGCGGTACGCTGGTTTTCTGCTGTCGCACGGGTTGCCAGGCCGAATGTGGTCCGAGTTGAGCCCAGGTACAGCACGGCCGCAAGCACGCCGGCGATGATGATCAGCCAGGCTCTGTCCTCGGGAAAGTCGATGCCCCAATGCAGGGTGCCGTGCGGGAGTTCCTCCGTCACGGTGATCACTGAGCCATTGCTGTAGCGGAGGTTGGCCGCCGCCTCAAGCACCGTGAGAATAGCCAGCGTGGCGATGATCCGCACGATGGGCGCCGCAGCTTTAAGTGGCCGCATAAGCAGCAGGTACGTGAGCGCGCCAAGGACGGCGAGCGTAACGACGGCCAACGCCAGCGCCGCGGCGTAGGGCCAGCCATGGTTGGCCCTGGCCTCGTAGAAGACGTAGGCGCCTGCCATGGCGTAGGCACCTTGAGCGAAGTTCAGAACCCCGGATGCGCGGTAGATCAGGATCAGGCCCGAGGCCAGCAACGAGTACGCAGCTGAGGCGCCCAGGCCCAGCACTGCAAACTGGAGGTAGTTCATCTGCGGTACTCGGGATCCACAGCCTCGACCACGCCGGCGCCTTCGTGGCCGTTCACAATCGGCCGGGCAGTCGGTTCATCGCCCGGCCGAAGCATTCCTACTTTGGATCGCATTTGACCTTTTATCCCATCTATGGGAGTTGTCTAGCTTGCCGGCCTCACCGAAGGCGGATAGGCACGCTTGCCGGACCGCTGATGATCGGCGACTCGTTGTACGTGATCTCGCCGTCTAGCCGCATGCCAGGGAATCGGGTGATCAACGCAGACACCATGCTGGCGATCTCAACCCTCGCCAAGTGCATGCCAAGGCAGAGGTGAGGCCCAGTTCCGCCGAACGAAACATGGTGATTCGGGGCGCGTCGGCTGTTAAATTCTCGCGGGTTATCAAACTCCGCCGGATCGTAGTTCGCGGCCGAGTAGAACATGACCACCCGTTGGCCAGCCACGATGGCTTGGCCGCCGACCTCGGTGTCCCTCATGGCAGTGCGCCTTTGATATATAAGCGGACTCACCCACCGGATCATCTCGTCGACAGTCGTCGGGATAACCTCGACAAGGTTCTGCCGCAGGTCGCTGACCTGGTCGGGATGCTCGAGCAATCCGGCCATACCCCCGCTGATGGCATTCCGGCTGGTGTCTCCACCCGCGTTAAGGAGCAGTAGGAAGTACAAGTCGAAGTCGGTTTCATCGATCTTGTGGTCGCCGATATAGCCGTGGACGAGCCGAGAGGCCAGATCATCCGTCGGATTAGCCGCCCGGTTCGCCCAAAGGGCCCGGGCATAGCCGTAGATGTCCTGCAGCGCCCGCGCAGCCGATCCGTCGTTCCAGCCCTCACTGTGGAGCGTTAGCTCGGTCAGCCGGTACAGCTCTATGCCATCTTGGATCGGGATCCCGATGAGTTCAGCAATCACCGAGGAGACGAGCGGCCCGGCCAGGTCGGTGACCAGGTCGCACGTTTCGCGATGGGAGACCGCGTCAACGATCCCAGAGGTTAGCTCGTCCACGCGGGGGCGCATCGCCCTCGCGGCACCGGGAAGAAAGTCCCTGACCAGGGTCTTGCGATGCTCAGTGTGGGACGGAGGATCCCGGAACATCAGATGCTTGTGATCGGCGTCGCCCAGGGTGTCCGCGTCGGACAGCATCGTGGTCGGCGCGGCGGAGAAGGCTGCCGGGTCCCGTGCGACTCGTAGAACGTCGGCATGCCGGGTCAGCGTCCAGAAGCCACCGTCCTCGTCCGGGTGCCAATAGACCGGTGCGTTCTCCCTGAGCCAATCGAAATCATCGAGCGGGAGACCCTTCCTGTAGGTGGCCGGGACTCGCAAGTCGATGTCGCGGGTGGTGGTCACTTCGCCTCCAGTCAGTGCTCAGGTTTGATGCGCGAGCAGCGCGCTTATCGGCCCTCGAGGCCATTACCGCGTTTGATCGGCGGCGTGCAATTGATGCAGCTAACGAACATACATTAGCTTTGATTATGATGCTCGTCAACAGGGGTGCAACCGCAGTTCGATCGACCAACACCGTGTGACTTACGAACGTACGTTAAGGGTAAGTGTGACGCAAGACTTAGGCGCCGGCGAACTAGGCGCTGCAGCGTCGGGATCACCGTTCCGGCGTGCTACACGCCGAGAACGGGCAGGCCGCGGGCCTTGGCGTAAAGCCGCCGGGAGAGCCCGGAGCGCAGGTAGCGGGGGAGCTGGCCGTGGTTGGCGGTGCGGATGGCGTGCTCGCGCCGCCATGCGGCCAGCGTGTAGTGCTGCGTCGGGTCGGCGTGCTCAAGCGCGTGCCGCTGCGAGTTCGTGTACAGCCGGGCCACTTCCTCACGGACCCGGGCGATGTCCTCTTTCATCTCCGCGGCCGGCGGCAGCTCGATCGTGCCGTCAACCACCTGCAGGATCGTCTTGCTCTGCGCCTCGAATACCGCGCTCAGCGCCGTCTGCGGGTTCAGCATGCCGACGAAGCACAGGCCCGGCCAGTCCGCCGAGAAGATCCGCAGGTAGAGCGCCACGTGATTGTGGTCAACCGGCACGATCGACGGGTCGATGAACGGGAGGTCCACCCGGTAGCCGGTGGCCGCTACGATGGCGTCGAATTCCTCTGCCGTCCCGTCCTCGAAGCTGACCTTGCGGTCATTGATGGCGACGATACCGGGCTTGACCTGCACCCGGCCGAAGTCGATGTGCGAGACGATCGACTCCGACATGGTCGAGTGGGTGAGGCCCTCGGGCTTGCGGAATCCGAGGCGGGACTGGTCGCCGTGCGCGATGTAGGTCAGCAGCTTGACCACCCGCATACGGAACCACGTGGGAATCCACGGCTGGCGCAAGCCGAGCGCGATGTCCGGGTAGGCGAGCCCGAAAATGACCTTTGGCTGTATCACCACGCCGGAGCGGGCAACAAGCACCGTCCGCTCCGCCACGGTGCAGATACCGCTCGCGGCGTCCACCCCGCTGTTGCCGGTGCCGACGACGCACACCCGCTTGTCAACGAACGGGGCAGGGGTGCGGTACTGACTCGAGTGCACGTAATCGCCACCGAACGAACGCAGCAGCTCGGAGTGGCTGGGCTGGTTCAGGTGCCCGGTGGCCACCAGCACGAAGTGGAAGTCGGCACTGCCACCGCCCGACTCGTCGGCATACGTCACCCGCCACCGCGGGTCCGACGGCCCTGCCCCGTCGATCGGCTCGACCGCGGTGACCCGCGTGCGGAAGCGGACGCGCTCGGTGACCCCGAAGTGGTCGGCGAAGTCGCTGAGGTAGCGGTACATCTCGGTATGCGAGGGGAATCGCGAGGTACCTGGGGCGAAGTCGAAGTCTGAGAAGCGCGTCTTGCTGCGCGGCGTGATGATGCGCAGGTGCCGGTAGGCCTGGGCGGCGCCGTTGTCGTTGTCGTACTTCCAGAGCCCGCCGAGGTAGGAGCCGGCCTCGTAGACGGTAACGTCGTGGCCACCCTGAACGAGGTACTTCGCGCTGCAAAGCCCGCCTGGCCCGGCGCCGATCACGGCTATGCGCTTGACCACCGTGGGCATCTTCGAACCTCCAGTGCTCGCAGGCGGTTCAGCCGGTCGCGATAACCGCATCTAACGAACGAACGTTAGTATCCTGCCCTGTACTGCCTGTGTCAAGAATCGCCGCCCGCGAGCGGACCGGGACGCCGGTCGGCCGGGGCATGCCGCCGGTAGGACGGGTCCTCGCGTGAGCGCGACCCGCTCGCGAACACGCCCGACCACGCCGGGTGCGGCGTCACCAGTTCGCTCTGGTCCCAGTCATGCAGGAAGGTGCGCTCGACGATGCCCCACCGCCCGTCGCGGCGCTCGAGGTAGTCGACCAGCCGGCCGTGCGACGTGTCGACCCGCAGTTGCCCGCCGTCCGCGTCTTTGACGTGCGTGGCCACGAGGTAGGTCTCGGCGTACGCGACGTCCCCGCTGACCTCGACCGTGCAGTTGGACAGGTAGTGCTCCGTCGCCCGGTAGCGTGGCAGGGCAACGGTCAGGGCGTAGTCGACGAACTCGTGCGCTGGGCCGTTGAAGGTACCGTGGTGGTCGATCGCATCCGGGTGGAACAGGCTGGTCAGCAGCTCGCGGTCCATGCGGTCGCAGCCGCGGCCGTAGCGCAGCAGCAGCTCCTGGATCGCGGCCACGTCGAGCACTCGGCGCAGCTCGGGGTCTTGGACATTCGCCATCGTGGGCTCCTCCTGGAGATCGCCCGGACGGTTGACACCGCCGGGGCCGCTGATAATGTCTGTACTATCATTCGTTAGTACGCGCCGCGACCCATAGGACCGGGGGAGCTACATGTCTTTGAAGCTCGAGGGCAAAGTCGCGCTCGTGACCGGCGCCGCCCGCGGCCAGGGCCGCAGCCACGCACTGCGGCTCGCCGCCGAGGGAGCGGACATCATCGCGCTGGACATCTGCCGCCAGGTTGACAGCGTTCCCTATGCGATGTCGACGCCCGAGGACCTCAGTGAGACCGAGGCCCAGGTGACCGCCCTCGATCGCCGCGTCGTGACCGGCCAGGTCGATGTCCGCGACCAGCCGGCGATGAAGGCGTTCGTGGACAAGGGCGTGGCCGAACTTGGCCGGCTCGACGTCGTCGCGGCCAACGCGGGCATCTCCTCGTTCGGCGAGCTGCACGAGATGTCCGAGCAGACCTGGCGCGACATGATCGACACCAACTTGACCGGCGTCTGGAACACCGTCCGGGTGGCCGTGCCGCACATGCTGGCCGGCGGCCGCGGCGGCGCGATCGTCATCACCAGCTCGGCCGCGGGCCTGCGGCCGCTGCACAATATCGGCCACTACGTGGCGGCCAAGCACGGGCTGGTCGGCCTGATGCGCGCCCTCGCCCTCGAGCTCGGGCCGCACGAGATCCGGGTTAACAGCCTCCACCCGGGCACGGTCGAGACGGCCATGGTCATCAACGACGCGACCATCGCCCAGTTCCGGGTCGACTCCGAGAGCTCGACGATGGACGATTTCGCCCGGCGCTCGCAGGCCATGCACGTGCTGCCGGTGCCGTGGGTGCAGCCAGAGGACATCAGCGCCGCCCTGGTGTTCCTGGCCTCCGACGACGCGCGCTACATCACCGGCGTCACGCTGCCGGTGGACTCGGGCAACCTGCTCAAGTAGCAGCGCCTGCGTCCGTTGACACCGCTCGTATCGCTCACCTAAGTTGTACTAACGAACGATAGCTAGTTCAGGTGCCTGCGCGAACATGAGGAGCCAGTAGTGCGGATTTCTCTCTTCCTGGAGCTTGCGACCCCGCGACCCTGGGATGACGACCTCGAGTACACAGTGCACCAGAACAGCCTCGAGATCATCGAGGCCGCCGACCGCGCCGGGTTCGCGACCGCGTGGATCACCGAGCACCACTTTCTCGAAGAGTACAGCCACGCCGCCGCGCCGGAACTGCTGCTGGCGGCGGCCAGCCAGCGCACGAAGCGCATCCGGCTCGGGCACGGCATCATGCACATGCCGCCGGAGATCAACAACCCGGTCCGCGTGGCCGAGCGCATCAGCACGCTTGACCTGCTCTCCGGTGGCCGGGTCGAGTTCGGCACCGGCGAGGCATCCACCGTGGGCGAGCTGGGCGGCTTCGGGGTCGACGCCGGGCAGAAGCGGGCGCAGTGGTTCGAGGCGGTCAAGGTCGCCATGCGCGCGATGACCGAGACGCCGTTCACGGGCTTCCACGGCGATTTCGTCGATGTACCGCCCCGAAACGTGGTGCCCAAGCCGTTCCAGAAGCCCCATCCGCCCCTGTGGGTGGCGTGCTCGTCGCCGGCGACCGCGATCATGGCCGCCGAGAACGCGATCGGCGCCCTCAATTTCTCCCGGCTCGGCCCTGACGTCCTGCACGGCAGGGTCGAGGAGTACTACCAGGTCTTCGCCGAGCGGGCGGTTCCGCTCGCCCCTGGTATCAACGCTAACTTCCTCGCTGGCGTCGGCGACCTCGCCCTGATGGTCGGCGACACGATGGAGGAGGCGATCGAGCTGTCTGGCCCGGGAGCCGGGTTCTTCGGCTTCGGGCTCAAGCACTACTTCACGAAGAACCACCACCCCGGCGCGGAGAACATCTGGGCGGAACTCGAGGAGGCCGTGCGCAAGGACCCGTCGATCGCTTACAGCCCAGGCCGCGGCGCCATCGGCACCGTCGACCACATCCGGCAGTTCCTCAGGCTGTACGAGGACACCGGCATCGACGAGGCGATGCTGATGATCAACCCGCACAACCATGAGGCCTCGCTGCGCAGCATCGAGCGGCTCCGCAAGGAGGTCCTGCCGGAGTTCCAGGAACGGGACGAGAAGTTCCAGGCCGACAAGGCCGCCCGCCTGGAGCCGGTGTACGAGGCCGTTGAGGCTCGCCGGCGCCAGTCGGACGCGCCGCCGTACGACCCGGACTACACCTTCGGCGGGCTGGCGACGTCGGCCGACGGCAAGTACGTCGCGGCCGAGGGGCGCGTGGCGGTCGCCGAGCACGAGCAGGCGCGGCTCAAGTCAGCGGCCGCCGGGGATGCGGAGGCCTGAATGACCACCATCGGCGTGACTGCCCCTGGCGGGCCCGAGGCCCTGCACCTGGTGGACGTTCCACCGGAACCGATGCAGCCCGGGCACGTCCGCGTCCGGGTCACCGCGGCGGCGATCAACCCCGGCGACACGCTCGCCCGCAGCCGTCCCCGCCCGGACGACCGGCCGCCCGGCGAGGTGGACGTGCTGGGCATGGACCTGGCCGGGACGATCACCGAGATCGGGCCGGACGTCCGCACCGACCTGACCGTCGGCGACGCCGTGATCGGCATCGCGCAGCCACAAGGTACCCACGGCAGCTACCGCGACGACATCGTGCTGCCGATCGCCTCGGTGACCCGCGCGCCGAAGGGCGCCACCGACATCGCGGCCTCGACCCTGCTGCAGAACGGCCTGACCGCCCTGCAGGCCCTCGACGTCCTCGGGCTCGAATCAGGTCAGGTGCTGGCGGTGACGGGGGCCGCGGGCGCGGTGGGCGGGTACGCGGTCCAGCTGGGCAAGCATGCCGGCCTGACCGTGATCGCCGACGCCAGCGAGGCCGACGAGCAGCTGGTGCGCGAGCTCGGCGCGGACATCGTGGTGCGCCGCGGACCGGAGGTGGCCGAGCGTTTCCGCGGGCACTTCCCGGACGGCGTCGACGGCCTGGTCGACGCGGCGCTGCTCAACCAGGCCGCGCTGCCTGCGGTGAGAGATGGCGGCACGATGGCCTCGGTGCGCGGCTACCACGGTGACGGCGAGCGCGGAGTGGTCGTCACCCCGGTGCGCATCCCGCTCTACGCGCAGCGGGCGGACAAGATCGCACAGCTGCGCGACCTCCAGGAGGCGGGTGTCGTCGCGCTGCGGGTCGGCGCGGTGTTCCCGGCGACCGAGGCCGCCGAGGCGCACCGGCGCCTGGAAGGCGGCGGCGTGCGCGGCCGTATTGTGCTCCGCTTCGACTGACTACAGACAGACAGAATGGCTTCTCCTCGGATACGCTTATGTACGAGCGAGCGTTAGCCGCGTGCCCTGACCTGGTGCTAAACAGGCGGGGCGTGCCTGTGCTGATGGTCCACCGCGTGATTACTAAGGCACCACAGAAGGCACTCAGGAGACGTTTTGAGCCGGTCCGACGAGATTCAGTCCGCAGCCATTGAGCTGTTCTATGAGCAGGGGTATAACGCGACCTCGCTAAAAGAGATCGCTGACAGGATAAACCTGCGGGCACCGAGCCTCTACAATCACATCGAGTCAAAGCAGAAGCTGCTGCAGGACATCATGTTCGACGGCATCGACGTGCTGAACTCGGAGTTCGACGAAGCGGTAGCGCAATCCGAGGACATATTCGAGAAAATCAGGCTCGCGGCCCAGGCGCTTGTGCGGCACAACATACGCAGGAAGAAGCAGGCGTATGTTAACAGCACCGAGATACCGAGTCTTGAGGCCGGGGCCAGAGACGAGCTCGTGCGCCGTCGCCGGTCCTACGCCGACCGGTGGGTGAAACTGATCGAGAGCGGCGTGTCGGCCGGCGTGATCGTCTCATCCGAGCCGCTGCTCACGACGTTCAACATCATCGACCTCTGCGCGGGGCTGTCACGGTGGTACCGGCCCGACGGCCGGTGGAGCGAAGAGCGCTTGGTGGCGCACTACGGCCGGCTGACCGTCTCGATGCTGGTGTGAACCTGCTCAAAGGCTCATTACTGGCTTTCCGAACGATCGATAGTTAGGAAGGCGCTGCGGTGAAAGATCATCGGCGCGGCGTCTGACCCAGTGACGAGGGCCTCCACGTTGAGCAGGACAATCACGTGGTCGCCCGCGTCCACCTCGTGGCGAACAGAGCTATCGATCCACAAGGCCGCGTCCTCGATGAAGATCGCGCCTTCCGGAGTGGCGGTCCACAGCACGCCGCCGAACCGGTCGATTCCCTTGGCCGACAGTTTCCTGGCCACCTCGACCTGTGACGAGGTGAGGACACTGATGCCGAGGCGGGACGCCATCCGGAGCCCGGGCCAGGTCGCGGACGTCTTGGCGATGCACACCGACACCAGGGGCGGGTCCAGCGAAACCGAGTTGAAGGAACTGCAGGCGAGCCCCGACGGCTCGCCATCCACGCGCCCGCAAAGCGCGATCACTCCGCTGGGGAAGGCACCGAAGGCCTGGCGCAGGACCGTTGGCGTGAGCTTAGGCATAGGGTGTCAGTCCGTCACCCGCTCGAAGACCGCGGCCAGTCCTTGGCCGCCGCCGATGCACATGGTCTCCAGCCCGTACCGTGCCTCCCGCCTCACCATCTCCCTGGCGAGCGTCCCGAGAATCCGCGCTCCCGTGGCCCCGACCGGATGGCCAAGCGCGATTCCGGAGCCGTGCACGTTGAGGCGCGCGAAGTCAGCCTCGCCGAAACCCCATTCGCGAGTACAGGCCAGCACCTGCGCGGCGAACGCCTCGTTGAGCTCGACCAGGTCCATGTCGGTCAGCTTCAGCCCGGCCCGGTTCAGCGCCGCCTCCGTGGCGGGCACCGGGCCGATGCCCATCACTTTCGGCGGCACGCCCGCGGCTGCCCACGCCACGGGGCGGACCAGCGGCCGCAAGCCGAGTGCCTCCGCGCGCTCCCGGTGGGTCACCACGCAGACGGCCGCGGCGTCGTTCTGGCCACTGGCATTGCCTGCGGTGACCGTGGCAAGCGGGTCATCCTTGCCGAGGACGGGCCGAAGCCGCGCGAGCGCCTCGAGCGAGGCGTCAGCACGAGGGTGCTCGTCAGTATCCACCACCACCTCGCCCTTCCTGGTCGCGACGGCCACCGGCACGATCTCCTCCGCGAACAAGCCGCCTCGCTGCGCTGCGACGGCACGCTCATGTGACGTCAGCGCTAGCTGGTCCTGCTCGGCCCGCGAGATGCGGTATTCACGGCGCAGGTTTTCTGCCGTCTCCAGCATCCCGCCGGGTACCGGATGGTTACGCCCTCCCGCGGTGACGCGGCCCCGGGCGAGTCCGTCATGCAAGGCCACGGCCTGCGACTTGACGCCCCAGCGCATGTCGGTGGCGTAGAAAGCCACGTTGCTCATGCTCTCGACCCCGCCCGCCACGACCAGCTCATGGAGACCAGCCTGGACCTCAAGCGCCGCCTGGAGCACAGCTTGCAGGCCCGACCCGCACCGCCGGTCGACTTGCAGGCCAGTGACGGTCACGGGCAGGCCGGCGTCCAGGGCCACGACGCGCCCGATCGCCGGCGCCTCACTGTTCGGGTAGCAATGGCCGAGGACAACCTCCTCGATGAGGGCGGGGTCAAGTCCGGTGCGGGCGAGCAGGCCGCGCACGGCCCTTTCCCCCAGTTCCACTGCTGTGAGGTTTTTCAGCGACCCGCCGAACCCTCCGATCGGCGTGCGGACCGGCTCGCAGATCACAACATCACGCATGCGGGGGCCTTTCTGATGAGGTGCTCACATGAACCGCCCGCCGGTCACTTCAAGCACCGAGCCGGTCATGTACGAGGACAGGTCGCAAGCAAGGAACAGCGCGACGGTGCCGACTTCCGCCATCTCGCCCGCTCGTCCCATCGGGATCTCGCTCATCTTCTGGTCCCAGGCCTTCTGCGGCATCGCCTCGGTCATCGCCGAGCGGATCAGCCCCGGCTGGATCGCGTTGACCCGCACCCCGTGATGCGCCATCTCCTTCGCGGCGGCCTTGGTGAGGCCGACGATGCCGGCTTTCGCCGCCGAGTAGTTCGTCTGCCCGGCCATCCCTACCTTGCCCGACAGCGATGAGATGTTGACGATCGCGCCGGACTTGTGCTGGCGCATGATGGCGGCGGCCATCCGCGTGCCGTTCCAGGTTCCCTTCAGGTGCACGCTGATCACGTCGTCGAAGTCGCCTTCGGTCATCGTGCGCATGGTGGCGTCACGGGTGATCCCCGCGTTGTTGACCATCACGTCCAGTGACCCGAAGGCATCGACTGCCCGCTGGAGGAGGCCCTGCATATCCGGTGCGCGGGTTACGTCGCAGCGCACCGCCATCGCCACCGCGGCGCCGCCGAGCTTCTCGGCGGCAGCCTCCGTCGCGGCGAGGTCGAGGTCGCCGAGGACCACGCGGGCCCCCTCACGGACGAAAACCTCCGCGATGGCATAGCCGATGCCCTGCGCCCCGCCGGTGACGACCGCGGTCCGCCCTCCTAGAAGTGCCAACAGTTATCCTCTTTCCCTAGTCGAAGATCACGACCGAGCGGGCCACGTTTCCGTCGCTGATCGCCGCGTAGCCCTCGTTGATCCGCTCGAGCGGAATCCGGTTGGAGATCAGTTCGTCGAGCTTCAGCCGCCCGTTCAGGTACAGGTCGAGGTAACGCGGAAGCTCGCGGCGGAAATGAACGGAGCCCATCGGCGAGCCCAGGATGCGCTTGCCCTGCACGGCGAAGCCGTCCATCGGGATCTGGAACGTTCCCGTGGCCACGCCGAGCATGGTGGCGGTGCCGCCCTTGCGCAAGATGTTGCAGGCGAGCTCGTACGTCTGCTGGATTCCGATGGCCTCGAACGAGTAGTCGACCCCGCCCGCGCCGGGAAGCAGGTCGTTCAACTGCTCCACCGCATCGCCCGCCGAGTTGTTGACGGTGTCCGTGGCGCCGAACATGCGGGCGGTCGCCAGCTTGCCGTCGTTGATGTCGATCGCCACGATCCGGCTGGCGTCCGCGAGCACCGCGCCCTGGATACAGTTCAGGCCGATGCCGCCGCAGCCGATGACCGCGACGGTGGCACCGGGGCGTACCTGGGCGGTGTTGAGTACCGAGCCGACACCAGTGGGAACACCGCAGCTGACGATGGCGGCACGGTCGAACGGTATGTCCGGCCTGATTTTGACCAGCAGGTTCTCGTGGACAATGGTCCGCTCGGCGAACGCGCCGAGGTCAGACAACTGCCAGCACTGCGAACCGTCAGGGAGCCGAAGCCGTGGGGGCTGGCCTGGCTGGCGGCCCTTGAACTGCCGGTCGCACATCGCGAAGTTGCCCGAGGTACACCATTCGCACGAGTCGCAGTAGCCGATAACGAAGCAGACGACGTGATCGCCGGGCTTGACGTAGCTGACCGCGGTGCCGACCTCTTCGACCACGCCCGCGGCCTCGTGCCCGAGCACCAGCGGGCCAGGGAGCTGCCGTCCCCGGTTGAGGTAATGCAGGTCGCTGTGGCAAAGGCCGGCGGCGGCGATCTTGACCGTGACCTCCCGCGGTCCTGGCTCGTCGATGAGCACGTCGACGACCTGCAGCTTGCCGGGGGATGCGAAGAGAACTGCTGCCTTCATTCACCCTTGTCCCGTCCCGCGCCGCGGGCCAGGAGTGAAGCTCAGCGGGAGGTAGTTGATGCTGAACGTCAGGGCCTGCGGTTCCTGCCGGCGCGGAGCGTCGCCCGGGGTAATCCAGAAGTCCGTCACGCGGGAGAGGATCTCCTCCATGGCGATGCGGAAGTTGAGCCGGGCCACGTGGGAGCCGAGGCACCGGTGCGGCCCGGCGCCGAACCCGAGATGCCGGTTCGGCACGCGCCCGAGCTTTAGCGCGTCCGGATCCGGGAACTCCTTCGGGTCCCGGTGCGCCGCCGCCGTGAACAGCGCGACCCGGTCGCCTGGCGCCAGTTCTACCCCGTCGAGGGTCGTCGGCCGGGTGCACAGCCGGGTGGATACCGGAACCGGCGTGTCCAGCCGCAGGAATTCGTCTATGTCGAGCCGGCCGGGATTCTCCCGCAGGTACTGCTGCAGCTCTCGGTCGGCCGACAGCCTGATCATCGTGTTGTCGAGCACGTCAGCCGTGGTTCCGAGCCCGCCGAGGATGATCACTTGAAGGCAGCCCACGATCTCCCGTTCGGTCAGCAGCCGCCCTTCGACCTGGCCGTAGAGCAGCGCGTCGATGATGTCGTCGCGGCGCTCGGCCGTCCGCCGCTCCCGGATAAGGTCATGCAGCCAGTTGTTCCAGTTGACCTGGGCGGCCTTGCCGACCGGGCCGAACGGGTCGTCGAGCGACTGTTCCGTCCAGGTCTTTACCCGCATGACGTCCGAGTCGTCGATCCCGAACAGGAACGAGTAGAGCATCCGGCCGGGAAACTGCAGGGCGAACTGGCCCGCGAAGTCGCACTGGCCGTCCTCGATGAACCCGTCGAGCAACTCGGTCACCAGCGCCCTGATGCCCGGCTCGTACCCGGCGATGCGCTTCGGCGTCAGCACCGGATCGAGCAGCCGCCGGTACTCGCTCTGCACGGGGCGGTCAAGGTCGATCGGCGGCATCGGCGGCCGCTCCGCGGGACGGCCGAAGAATGCCCGGACGGGATTGTTGGAGAACGTCTCCCAGTCGTGCAGGACCTCCGAGGCCGCGTGGTAACCGCTGACGAGCCAGAATCCGCCGTGGCTATCGCTCTTGGTGACCGGGTACCTGACCGGCATCTCCCGGATGGCGCTTTCTCGTAGCGCTGCCTCGCCGGGCGCTCGCGGGTCCCAGTGGTGGGCGTAGAAGTCGAAGGCCTGGTCGTCGAGTCCAGTCATGGTGGATCTGCTCCTTACTCAGCTAGTGCCCGTGAGCGTTCCGCGCCGGTCCGCCGTCGAGGGTCACGGTGGCCCTCCCGGCCGGTCCTGGCCGGCGGGAGGGCCACCACGGGTGCGTAGCGGGCCGAGTTAGCCCGCGCCGAACGGGTTCACCAGCTTGGAAGGCCCTGGCTTCCCGTTGGTGATCAACGCGACCGCCACCATCGGGTCGAACGCGAGCCCGGGGAACCCGGCCAGCGGAGTGCTGCTGCTGACCGGCAGCTTGGGCCCCACCCCGACGTCGATCGAGCCCACCGGCAGGCTTCGCGCCGCGGCGAGGATGTCGGCACTGCTGGACCCCTTGGCCCTGGCAGCGATCGCGGCGAACACCTGGAAACCCCACCATGTCTGCAGCGACGTAGCGGTCAGCGGCGCCGACGGGGCGTACTGCTTCATGTCCGCCATGAACTTGACGATGCCGGGCCATGACGTGTCGGTCGGATTGCTCAGCTCGTAGACGACGAAGATGTTGTGCGCGGAGCTGCCGAGTGCGGTCAGGTAATTCGGCGGGAATTCCACGTCTGCGGCGGCGAAGTTCCCCTTGAACCCCTGAGCCTGGAGCGCCTTGACGAGCGGCACCGATTGCGGCGGGGAACCGACGAAGACAACGCCGTCGACGCCTCCCGCGATGGCGGTGGCGGCCGCGGCGCTGTAGTCGGTTGTCGCGATCGGCGCGGTAACCTGCCGGACCAGCTGGACGTTGTCGAGCTTGGCCGCGGCGACGACGTAGTTCGCGACGTTGTCGCAGTTGCTGACCTCGCACTTGACGACGGCGATCTTCGTGTCGCCGGCCCCGCGCAGCGCCGCGACCAGCCCGTAGAACTGGCCAGCCGAGCCTGCCTCACTGAACGCGATGGTGGACTGCAGCTCGGGCGGGGTGATGCCGTCACCCCCGATGTAGGGAATGTTGGCCTGGGTGAGCAGCTGGTAGACCTCCGCGGACTGCAGGATGCTCGACGATCCGATGACCGCGGCAACCTTGTCCTGTATCGCTTCCCTGGCGCAGGCCAGCGTCTTGTTCGGGTCGAACTCGTCGTCGCAGGTGATCAGGTTGAGCTTGCGCCCCGCGACGCCGCCGGACGCGTTGATCGCGGCGACCGCGGCTTGGGCGGCCGACTGCGATTCAGGGAAGTAGTCGGCTGACGCGGTGTAGGAATTCCATGACATGACTGTGTACGGTGAGGTCCCGCTGCTCGCGGATCCTGCGGCTGAGCTCGCGGACCCTCCGGCTGAGCTCGCGGTGCCGGCCGTGCTGGTGCTTCCGCCCGAGCTGCTGCATGCCGCGAGCGGTACCGCTAGCAGCATCGCGCCCAGGGCGAGGCCGAAGGTGTAAGAGCGACGACGTCCATTCATTCGGATCTCCTGTCAGGAGGCGTAAATCCTCTAATCGCCCGAACCTTTCCGCGTCTTCGCGGAAGCGGTATCCGGCTAAAACGCGGGCAGCTACCTCCGTTCAGATCTGGGGATGGTCTGCGGGAATGTCTCTGGGCCTGCATCCACCGCGCCGATGTATGCCTCGCGCATCCGCGCGGACGTCCTGACCTGCTCGACGGGGCCGGATTCGAGGACGGCGCCGCCGACGAGGACGGTGACCTCGTCGCAGACGGACCAGACCAGGTCGACGTCGTGCTCGATCAGCAGCACGGCCATGCCCCAGTCGGCCGCGATGGTGCGGATCAGCTGGCCAAGTTCCTCGCGGTCGTCGGCGTCGAGCCCGCTGGCCGGTTCGTCCAGCATGATCACGGAGGGCGCGGCGGCGACGGTCCTGGCGATGGAGACCAGCCGCCGGCGGCCGAAGGGAAGCTCCGCGATCTCCCGGTCGAGGTAGTCCTGCAGCCCGAACGTGCGGATGGCAGCCGCGCCGGCCGCGGAGACGCGCAGGCGCCGGGGCCAGACGGCTTCCCGGAGGGAGAACAGCACCCCGCGATGGTCGCCCGCGGCGCAGATATTCTCTGCCACCGACAGGTCGGTGAACAGCTCCACCGACTGGAACGACCGTCCCACTCCCTCCCGCGCTCGTCGCAGCGCGCTGTGCCCGGAGATCCGCCGGGTGCCCAAGGTGACCGTGCCGCTGGCGCGGACGAACCCGGTTACCGCATCGACCAGCGTCGTCTTGCCCGCGCCGTTGGGCCCGATCAGACCGTGCACCCGGCCCGGCTGGATCGTGATGGACACGTCGGTCAGCGCGCGTACCCCGCCGAAGCGGACCGACAGCCCGGTGACCTCAAGTGGCAGCGGCGGCACGCGGACCGAGTGCCCGCCGCCGGCATCGACGCCGGGGTCGGTCAGCGCCCGCAGCCGGGTGGCCGGGCCGCGCCGTGCGGTCCGGGCGGTGCGGCCGGTCCGGCTCGCGACCACCGCCCGCACCTTGGCGGTCAGCTGCCGCGCCAGCTGGACGTTCTGCGCGACGATGCCGTCTTGCCCGAAGCGCAGCACCAGGAGTGTCGACACGCCGCCGATGAGCGGCAGCCAGGTGCTCAGCCCCCACGTCTGAAGCACCGAGTTGCCGAGGCCCTGCCCGAACATCAGCCCGGCCACCATCGCGCCGGGTATGACGCCAACCCCGCCGATGACGCCCGATGTCATCACCGAGATCGAGGTAAACGCGTCAAACTGGTTGACCACCACCGAGGAGTTCATGAAGGCAAGCAGCGTGGCCCCGAGCGCGGCGAAACCGGCCGCCACCCCGAACGCGAAGAGCTTGGTGGCGAACACGTTGATGCCGGTGGCCACCGCCGCTCGTTCGCTCGAGCGCATCGCGAGCATGCGGCGTCCGAACGCGCTTCGCCGGATGTTGGCAGTCACCAGGGCGAGGACGACGAAGACGGTCAGGCACAGCATGTCGTACCGGGTGGAGTGGAACAGCGGGTCGACGCTCCACCCCAGGAACGTCGGCGACGGCACGGCGATCCCGTCCGCGCCGCCCGCGAACGACGCGGTGAGGATGAGCTCGTAGATCACCACGCTGGCGCCCAGGGTGACCACCGCCAGGTTGACTCCCCGGGTCCGCAGCGCGGGGATGCCGACGATCATTCCGACCACCATGCTGGCGACGAAGCTGGTCACCAGGAGCAGAGCGAGGTCCCAGTGGTACTGACGGCCGATGATCGCCGCCAGGAGAGCCGTGGCGCCGCCGAGGACGTACTGGGCGAGCGAGATCTGGCCGCTGTAGCCAGTCAGGATCACGGTCGAGAGGCAGATGATCGCCATCGTCACCGACACGGCGAACGACGTCGCCCAGTAGCCGCTGAGGCCGTAGCCGAGCACCAGGTAGGCCGCGACGATGCTGGTAATGACCGGGACCGGCCGCAGCCGGCCCTTGCCGACGGCAGGCAGCCGGTCGAACACGTAACTGCGCAGCGGCAGCCCTCGTCCGCGGATCACCAGGTAGCCGATGACAAGGATGAAGGGGACGCTCTCGGACCAGCCGGGATCAGAAACGTACCGGAGCACCTCCGACTCGGCGATGCCAACCGCGAGGGCCGCCACCAGCGTTGCCGGGAAGGACGTGAACGCGCCCACGGCCGCCGCGGCCAGGGCGGGGAGGATGGCCAGGGGCAGGTCGGCGGAGTTGAGCCCGGTGATCGGCGCGATCAGCACGCCGGCCACCCCGGACAGGAGGCCGCCGATCATCCAGTTGGCGGCCGCGATCCGGTCCGGTGAGTGCCCGGTGCTGGCTAGCACGGCCGGGTTCTCCGCGACCGCCGAGGTCATCCGGCCGAACGGAGTCCGCCGGTAGAGGGCCCACATGCCGAGGCTGAGGACAACGCCGATGCCGATCAGGCAGAGACGGTCTTCCCCGACGAAGGCGCCGCCGCCGATGCTGATCGCGCTGGTCGGCAGGAAGGACGGCACGGTCAGGGCGTCGTTCTTGTAGACCAGGAACACGATCGCCTGGATGGTCACCAGCACGCCGAGGGTTACGATCACCCGCGACAGGGCCGAGGCCGTCCGCATTCCCTGCAGCACCACGACCTGGATGAGTCCCGACGCCGCCGTCACCGCGGCGATCGCGATCAGCGCACTCAGCCAGACCGGGGCCCCCCAGCTCACCCGGGCGCTGTAGTAGACGTATCCGGCCGACAGGACCAGGGCACCCTGCGCGAAGTTGACGATTCCTGAGCCGCGGTAGATGGCCACGAGCGCGCAGGCGATGAGCGCGTAGCTGGCCCCGGATCCGAGGCCTATCAGACCAAAGCTCAGCACACCCACTGCGGTGCTCCTTCCATCGCGCTGTCCCGCGGCGCCGCGGGAGCGGGCATCAGTTGTGCCCGAAGTAGGCGTGCTCGACGGTCTCGAGCGAGTCGCTCCGTGTTCCCGAGGCGACGATCGTGCCCCGCTTGAGCACGTGCCACCGGTCGCAGATCTCGAATGCCCGGGCGATCTGCTGCTCCACGAGCAAGACGGCGGCCCCGGTCGTCGATGACGCGTGTCGCACCGCTTGCATCAGTCGTGCGGTCGCCGCCGGGGAAAGGCCGAGCGAGAGCTCGTCGATGAGCAGTGCCTTCGGCCGTGCTGCCATTGCCCGGCCGATAGCGAGCATCTGCTGCTCCCCGCCGGAGAGCAGGCCGGCGGGCCGGGGGAGCAGCTGCTTCAGCTCAGGAAAGATGCCAACCGCTGGCTCGATGCCGCCGCGTCCCAAACGGAGGTTGTCTGCGACTGACAGGCCGCTGATGATCGACCGGCCCTCGGGGACGTAGGACAGGCCATGCCTGGCTCGCTCGTGCAGTCTCGCGCGGGTTGTCTTGCCTAGCCACCTGACGTCGCCGGCCGAGTGCGTCAATTCCCCGGCGAGGGTCTTCATCAGGGTGCTCTTGCCCGCCCCGTTGGGCCCGAGAAGGCTCACCACCTCGCCCGCATGCACGTCGATATTCACGCTACGAACTACCGTGAGTTCGCCGTATCCGGTCGTGACGTTCGTGGCAGCTAGGACAGCCCCGGAAGCAGTAGAACCAGCCATGCTCTTGCTACCTTGTCTTTTCGCGTCTTTTTCGTGTGCGTAGCGCAGGGGGCCTGCACCGGGAAAGTCCCTCGCGGAGACCGTAACCTAACGAATGTTAGTAAGATGCTAGCAAGCGGCTCCCGCATGTCAACAGGTCCGGCAGGTTCTGTTAGCGCACCGAGACGGACGGCAGGTTCAGCAGGCGGCGCAAGTCGGCGCAGAATGCGGCGGCGGCCGTGTCGGCGGCCCTGGACACGCCGCCGAGACCGAAGTACGAGTGGGGGAGGTGCGGGTGACTGCGGGCTATGACCTCGACCCCGGCCCCCCGCAGCCGCTGCGCGTAGCTGAGCCCCTCCGAGTGGAGGATGTCCAGGCCGGCCGTGTGCACCACGGCGGGCGGCAGTCCCTTCACCGTGGCGGCGCGCAGCGGTGAGACGCGCCAGTCCGCCCCGCGGTGTTCCCCCAGGTAGGCGTCGGCGTAGCCGGCCATCCGCGCCAGAGTCAGCCCGGTCACGCCCGCGCGCCCGCGCGACGGGTAGCGGCGGTTCACCTCGGGGTCGGCGTACCGGCCGGTCGCGTCGAGCACCGGATAGATCAGGCCCTGGGCGGCCAGCCGCCCGTCGCCCCGCCAAGCCAGGGCGACCGACGCCGCGAGCTGGCCGCCGGCGCTGTCACCGACGACAGCGAGGCTGGCCGATCCGCCGAGCTCTCCAAGGCGTTCCGCCGCCCATGAGGCCGATGCCAGCGCGTCGTCGAATGCCTCGGGAAACGGGTGCTCGGGGGCCAGCCGGTACTCAACGCTCACCACTACCGACCCGGTCTCGGCGCAGAGCCTGCGCGCCGGGCCGATATGCGTGTCGATGCCGCCGAGTACCCACCCGCCCGCGTGGAAGTAGACAACCGTCGGAACCGGGCCCGCGGTGCCGGCGGGCCGCAGGATCCTCACCGGCACCCGGCCAGCCCCGGCGGCAATCTGCTGCGTCTGTTCCGTGGCCGTCCGGTACGGCGGAACGACCAGCGACAGCGCGCTGGCGGAGCGGTCACGCAGCTGCTGGCGGGCGGCGGCGAAACCTCCCTCACCGGGCGGGGGCGCGGAGCGGTTCCATGCGGCGATCTCGGCGTCAAGCTCCGCCACTTCCTGGAGGCCTGCCTGGGGAGGGTGAGGTTCCACCGGCCGTGCCTTCACTGACCGCAGAGCGCGAGACGGAGCCTGCGGGTCTCCCTGGGCATGTTCCAGGTGACCGCCGCGACCGGAACGTCGGCATCGTAATACAGGCCCGCGAAGCGGTCGTCGCCGAGCGAGCCGCTGACGACATCGAGCTCCGCGGTTGCCGTCGGCAGCCCAAGTACCTGAATCCGGACGTCGTACTGATCGGTCCAGAAAAAAGGGATCGGGCAAAAGGGCGACCGCTCGCCGAGCAGGGTGCGCGCGGCGGCCTGGCCCTGCTCGCTGGCATTGGTCCGGTGTTCGACCCGGACCCGCCGGCCGAGGCCGAGGTGCTGCCAGCTCGCCACGTCGCCGGCCGCCACGATGCCATCCGGCCCGGCGCGCAGGTACTCGTCGCACGACACGCCGTCGCTCAGGTCGAGGCCGGAGCTGGCCAGCCAGCCAGTGTTCGGGACCGAGCCGACCGCGATGAGCACGACGTCCGCCTTCACCGCGCTCCCGTTCGACAGCGTCAGCAGGCAGGCCCCGTTTTCCTCCATCCGGGTGACGCCGTTGCCGGTCCGCACTTCGACGCCCTTGGCCGCGTGCAGCTCGGCGAGTTTCGCTCCCAGCGCCGGACCTACTTGCCGAAGCATGGGCACGGGCATCGGGTCGATCAGCGTGACCTGCAGACCCAGTCCTCGGGCAGTGGCCGCGATCTCACTGCCGAGCACGCCTGCCCCGACCACCGCGACGGTCGCCGCGCTGGACATCGCATCCCTGAGCCGGGCGGCATCCTCCAGCCGGCGGAGGTAGTGGATCCGGTCCGAGGGCTCGTATCCGGATAGCCGCCGGGCCGACACCCCGGTGGCGATGACAAGCCCGTCGTAGCCGATTTCCCGGCCGTCTGCCAGAACCAGGGTCTTACCTTGCCGGTCCAGGGCAGTTGCGGCGACACCCGGGTGCCACTCCAGGCCCAGCTTCTCAAGCTGGGATTCCTGGCGCAGCGCGCACCGGCCGGCGTCCCACGCTCCGGCTGCGAACTGCTTCGACAGGGGCGGCCGGTCATAGGGCGGATGCCCTTCGTCTCCGATGATCGTGATTCGCTCGCTGAATCCGCCCCGGCGCAATTCCTCGGCGCAGCTCACGCCGGCCGCCGACGCGCCCACGATCACGACGTGCCGCATGCGCTACCCGGTCACCAAGATGGCCTGCGCCGGGCAGAGGAAGGCGGCCTCGTGCGTGCCATCCGCGTCGGCCGGTGAGGGCTCGTCGGTGAGCAGCGTGACGATCCCGTCCTCTTCGTCCTGGTCGAAGACGGCCGGCGCGGCGAGCACGCACTGACCGGACGCCACGCACTTGGCCCTGTCGATCTCGACCTTCATTGCTCCTCTTTTCTTCCTGTACGTTGGCGCGGGCGAGGCTGCTACCAGGCGATGGGGAGCTCTTCGAGCCCGTAGACCGAGTTGGCTTCCTTGAACCGCAGGTCTTCCACCCGGGCAGCCAGGGTCATCGAGGGGACGCGGCGGTACAAAGTACTGTTGACCACCTGCAGCTCCACCCTGGCCAGGGACTGCCCGAGGCACTGGTGGCCGCCGTAACCGAAGGCCAGGTGCTGACGGACCGCGTTTCTGTGGATGTCGATCACATCGGGGTTGGGGAACATCTCCGGGTCGCGATTGGCGGTCTCATGGGCGATGATCAGTCCCTCGCCGGCCGCGATCCGCTGGCCGCCTATCTCGGTGTCCTCACGTGCTACCCGCCGCCGGCCGAGGTGAAGAATGGTGAGGTAACGCAGGAGCTCTTCCACCGACCTCGCGATTACCTCCCGGTCGTCAGTGGTTTGCAGCTCGCGGAGAATGTCCGGGTTCAGCAGCAGCACCGCCGTCCCGAGCGAGATCATGTTCGTCGTGGTCTCGTGCCCGCCCGCGAGCAGCATCCAGAGAGTGCCGACCAGCTCGTCCCGGGTAAGGTCGCCCGTGCGCACGTGCTGTTCGACGAGACGACTGGTCATGTCGGCGCTCGGGTCTGCCGCCCGGCGATCAACGAGCTGGCCGAGGTAGTCAAGCATCGCCTCGAGCGCCTCGAGCGCCTCGGCCGGCGGGGTGTTGCCGTTCGACATCTTCTTGCTCAGGCTGAGGAATACCCCGCGGTCTTCATACGGGACGCCGAGGATCTCGCAGATCACACGGGACGGCAGCGGGAGCGCGAACGCCTCCACGAGGTCGGCGCTGCTGCCCGCGGCCAGCATGTCATCGATAAGGCCGTCAACGATCTCCTGGATCTTCGGGCGAAGCGCCTCCGCTCGCCTGACCGTGAAGTCCTGGGTGACGTAGCGGCGCATCTCGATGTGCCGTGGGTCGTCCATGTTGAGGAAGGTCTTCACCCGCTTGCGGCGGGCGGCGTAGCCGGCGTACACCGGGGGGTACGCGGGGTTATCGGTGTCGGCGCTGATCTTCGGGTCAGACAGCGCTTGCCTCACCAGGTCAAACCCGGTAACGAGCCAGGGCGAGGTGCCGTTCCAGATGCGCACTCGCTGCACCCGCGGGCCGCCCTGGACGTCGATGAGCTCGCGGGCAGGGTCGAACGGGCACTGGCGCTTGACCGGGAAGTCCATAAGCTCGGTTCCGTCGGCGCTGGCCGCATCCTGAGTCTGCATCCTGCCACCCTTCCGCCGTGGCTAACGATCGTTCGTTTTCACCTTAGGTTCGGCCAGGTGCCATGTCAATCGGCGTCGATCGGCCAGGGCGCGGGCCGGAGGGGGCCCTCCCCACGGTCGGCCGCGCCGTTCCGGCGGAGGCGGAGGCTTGGACCGTCCCCGCTGGGCCCTAGGCGTTCCTTGACCTTACTAACGTTCGATAGTATTTTGGCACAGTTCCCGCGTGTCGCTGACGATCCGCCTAGGAGAGCTTCATGTCAGACGCTGATTTCGATGAGTCGTACAACAGGAAATTCGCCCAGCGCTGGGAATTCGAGCGTTCCGAGGACGGCATCCTTGTTGTCAGGTACAAGCAGGTCGACACGTCGGTCCGGGACGCGGAAGGCTACTCCGTTCCGCGGACGCAGGTGAACCCGGGCGCGTCGGTGGGGCCTGTCATCCAGCGCTCTGAGCCGATCTGGACACAGATCGCGGCCGACCCGGCGAACAAGGTTGTAATTCTCACCGGCCACAGCGGCAACTTCTACAACTCCCATGAGCTTTATTTCCGTCAGGGCTACTGGGATGCGACCCTGTGGCAGAAGACCCTTCAGCACCTGCCGCGAGCCATCGGCGCGTTCCTCGACCTGCCGACGCTTACTATCGGCGCTGCCATCGGAGAGGCGACCGTGCACGCAGAGTACCTGCTCCTGTGCGACCTCGTGGTAGCGGGGGAGAGCGCCGTTTTCGGTGACAAGGCGCACTTCGCGCAGAACACCGTACCGGGAGATGGCGTCAATATTTTCTGGCCGCTGCTCCTCGGCTGGAACCGCGGGCGCGACCTGCTGCTCACCGACCGTCGGCTCTCCGCCCACGAGGCGCTGGACCTGGGCCTGGTCCGCGAGGTGGTTCCGGACGAGGACGTGCTCCCGCGGTGCCAGGAGCTCGCTCGCGAGCTGCTGAAGCAGGACGAGCTCACGATCAGGCTGACCGCCCGGGTTCTCCGCCAGCAGCTGAAGGTACTCGTCGCCGAGCACCTGCAGCAGTCCCTCGCCATCGAGGGCATGGTTTTCATGGACCAGTCTCAGCGCGGTCCCCGCTGACCCTTATTCGGGAAACCCGGGTGCTCCCGGCTCGAGTTGTATGCGAAGCGAATTCATCAGCATGCATACTCCCCAATACCGCCCTATCACGGATATCAGCTCAATTATTTGCCGTGCGTCATAGTGGCCCGCCAGTACGTGCCAGACCTCATCCGACAGGTCATTGGTATCGTACAGTTCGTCCACGACCGATATGAGAAGGCCATATGCGTCAGGCGCACGTTCATCTTTGTTCCACTCGCGATCGCGCGTCGTCATCGCAATCTGCTCTGACGTCAAGCCCGCCGCTCGCGCTCTGATGGTGTGCTGGCCGAACTCATACTGGCAGTTACATCGCCAGCCAATGCGCAAAATGACAATCTCACGTTCTTTCGGTGGCAGAACGCGACTGTGCCGGAAGTAAGCCTGCAAATCGTGCTGCGCTGCGAAAAGCTCCCGGTGCAGAGCCCAGGTGCGCGTGAGATTTAGGGCCGGCGATACCTCTATCCGGTCGGAGCCGCCCGCGACAACGTCGGCAAGACGCTGGTAGTCGTCCAGTGATACCGGCTCGATGCGCGGCGGCGTTCCTGGTTCCATCCAGTCTCCTGCCCTCTCCGAGTTGACCGGGGAGCGGCGCCGCTCCCCGGTCACGCCTCGGTCGTTACACGTCGCGCGAGACGCTGCGCAGCGTCAGGCCGCCGTCCACGAGAACCACCTGGCCGGTCACGAAGTCCATGTCAAGCAGGCCCATGACGGCGGCGGATATATCGGCCGGCCGGACCAGGCGGCTGCCGAGTGGCGTTGCCTTCATCACCCGCTGCATCCGGGCCTCGGCCTCAGGCGAGCTCCCGGGATTCGGCGCGCCCGCCGGCACCCGCATGCGCGTCTCCATGACACCCGGAGCGACGGCGTTGACCCGGATGCCGAGCGGACCCAGCGTGCGGGCCGCAACGCGGGTGATCATGTTCGCCGCCGCTTTGCTCGACGAGTATGCCGCGAGCATCGGGTCAGCCATCTCCGCCCCGGACAAGCTGGTGATGTTGACGATCGCCCCGGGCGACCCTGCCTGCTGAAGTTGCCTGGCGAAGGCGCGCATCGTGTTCGACAGCCCGATCACGTTGACCGACATGACCGCGTCCCAGGCCTCGGGCGGGGACAGCACCAGCGGCCAGTTCTCGGAGTCGGCGCTGTCGGCCCAGACGGAGCGGCCCCCGGACACGCCCGCCGCGTTGACGAGCACGGTCGGCACGCCGTAGGTCTTCACCGTGTAAGCGAGCGCCTCATCGACGGACTCAGTGTTACTGACGTCGCAGCTCAGGGCCTTGGGGGCGTCCGTGATCGCGTCCCAGGGGACGGCGACGGCACCCCTGGCCTCAAGCGCGCGGCGGATATCGCTTCCCATCGTCCCGGTTCCCCCGGTGACGACTGCGACCGCACCCGACAGTTCCATAGTCGGTTTCCTCCCTGTCTCGGACTACAGCCCGATGGCGGTGGCGATGGTCTCCATGTGCGCGACCCAGGGCGCTGCGATCTGCTCCAGCAGCTTCGCCCGGGCGGAGTACTTCAGCAGGAAGAATTCCTCGGTGATGCCGATGCCTCCCAGGACCTGATGACAAGCCAGCGTTGCGTTCTTGAAGTTCCGGCAGGCCGCCGCGGCGGCGATCGCGCTCGCACGGCTGTCTGGGTGGTTCAGCGCTGCCTTCCACGCCGCGAGCCGCGCGCCGGTCAGGCCGATCGCGATGTTGGCGAGGTGATGTTGCACCGCCTGGAATCCGCCGATAGGAAGGCCGAACTGGGACCGGTTCTTGACGTACTCCACCGTCTTGTCGAGTATCGCCTCTGTCCCGCCGACGGCCTCGAGCGCGATCAGCGCCGACACGGCTTCAAGCGCGACGGCGTACTGGTCGAACTGCGCCAGGTCGCCAGGCTGTCCAAGGCGGGAGTCGGCCGTGACGGCTACGTCGGCGAAGGTGACCTCGTAATAGGGGTCCCCGCTGAAGACACGCTGCGGGTGCAGCGTCACCCCGGCGCTCCGGGTGCCGACAGAGAAGAACGACACCGTCCCCGGGGCGGCGCCGTCTTCGCGGGCGGCGACCACGAGAAGGTCGGAAACGCCAGCGTCCGGGACGAAGCTCTTACGCCCGTTGAGTACCCAGCCATCGGCGCCGCGCCGGGCGACGGTGGCGATGAACCTCGGGTCGCGGGCGACGCCGGGCTCGGCGAATGCCACGGTTGCGGTCTGGGCCTGATCACCCAGGTCGGCGAGGAGCGCCTTGCCCTGGCTTTCGCTCGCCAGGGCCTGGTACACGAGCCGTCCAGCGACCGCGGAACGGAAACGGGAAGGGGCCGCTACCCGGCCAAGCTCACGGAAGACGATGCCGAGATCGAGAAGCGAGCCGCCTGGCCCGCCCAGTTCCTCCGGGATGCCGATGCCAAGCCAGCCCGTGGCCCGCACCTGGTCCCACCAGGGCTGCGACCCGGTGCCTGCAAAGTCGTTGGCGACGCGTTCGCCGCCGTCCAGCGAGCCGAACAGCTGCTGGGCTGACTCTCGCAGGCTCTCCTGCTCGGCGCTCAGGTTGATGTCCATGACTTACTTCAACGCTCCTCGTGAAAGCCGGGGAAGACCAAGTCCGCGCTGCGCGATGATGTCCCGCATCACTTCGTTGGTTCCACCGCCGAAGCGCTGGACCGGCGCCCAGCGGTAGCTCCACTCGAGGAAGCCCTTCAGCGGCGCGCCTTCCTGATGCATGGACAGTTGCCCGGTCATGCCGAGCAGTTCCATCCCGACGTCAGCGACCCGGGTCCGCAACTCACTCGTGAAGACCTTCTGCGCCGTGGCGGGCGTGGTGAACGCTCCTCCCGCGTCGATGGCGGTCGCGACTTCGAGGCCCATGAGCCACGCCAGTTCGATGTCCAGTGCAAGTTCAGCCAGCGCGGTGCGCACGTGGGGGATGTCGGCGAGGCGCCGTCCGTCGACCACGTTGTCGCGCGCGTAGGCGACGAGCCCGTCGAGCAGGCGCTGCAGCGACCCGACGTAGCCGCCGATCGTCGCCCGCTCGAAGTCGAGTGCGCCGCCAAGGTACGTCCAGCCCTCGTTCGGACTTCCGACGAGATTCTCCTTCGGCACGCGGACGTTGGTGAATACCGTCCGGTTGGTGCGCTGCGGCCAGACCGCGATCGGGAAGATCTCGATTCCCGGCGCGTCGGTCGGAACGATGATCAGCGAGATCCCCCTGTGCTTGGCGGCGGACTTGTCCGTCCTGACGGCGAGCCACTCGTGGGTCGCGATGTGCGCTTCCGAGTTCCAGATCTTCTCGCCGTTGATGACCCACTCATCGCCGTCGAGGACGGCGGTGGTCTTCAGCGACGCGAGATCGGTGCCCGCTTCCGGCTCGGAGTAGCCAAGCGCCATGGAAACAGAGCCGTCCTTGATGCGCGGCAGCCAGGTGTCGCGGTTGGCCTGGGTCCCGTAACGGATGAGGATGGCAGCGATACCGGTCCACATGTACATGATGCGAGGGGCGCCCGCATAGTCGAACTCGCGCGACATGATGAGCTGATCGGTCGCGGTGCCACCGAGCCCGCCAAACTCCTTGGGCCACGTCAGGGCCGTCCATTCCTTGTCGGCGACGGCTTGATAGAACTTCTCGGCGAGCGGGCCGACTCCGTTGCGCCCGTAGCTCTGGACCTCGGCCTGGAGGGCTGGTGACATGTTCCTGTCGAGGAACTCGCGAAGTTCCGCAAGCCAGCCCGCCTGGGCCGGTGTGAGCTCGAAATCCACGTCTTCTCCTTACGATTTCATTGCTGGCGGAACTCGGAAACTGCGCCCGTCAGAGCGTGAACAGCGCATCAACCGCCACCGCCCGGCCGTCCGGTGAGGAGATAAGGGGGTTGACGTCCACCGATTCGACCCACGCGGGCAGCTCGAGGATGAGCCGCGAGAAAGCGGCCACCGCGGCCCGAACCGACTCGGTGTCGGCGGGCGGGAGGCCCCGGTAGCCTGCGGTCAGCCGGGGATGCCCGAGCGACGCGAGCAGCCGTGACACGTCGGTCTCTGCGAGCGGCGGAATGGCCACGGCGACATCGCCGAGTGCCTCCGCGAGAACGCCCCCGTGACCGAGGACGAGCACGGGCCCGAACGACGGGTCCCGCTGCATCCCCAGCAGCAACTCGGTGCCTCGCGGGATCTGCTCCTGCACGATGACGTCGTAAGTGCCGAGCTTCAACTCGGCGGCGAGGTCCCGGAGGCCGGAGACCGCCTCCTCGACGTCGGCCGGCGCCGAGAGACCAACCCGGACGGCGCCTACGTCTGACTTGTGCGCCAGGTCAGCGGAGATGAGCTTCGCGACCACCGGCAGGCGTAGCCCGCTCTTCGCGAGCTGCTCGTCGAGCGGGCCGGCCGTGACCCTCAGCTCAGCCGGAACCGTGAGGCCGGCGGCGGCCAGGACCTCCTTGGCCCCGATTTCGCTGACCGTGGGGTGGCCGGCCGCTCTGGCCTCGGTCAGCAGGCCGAGGGACCGCGGGGAAAGCGAGCTCGCGCCCACCGCCGGAAGGGCCGGCTCGGCTGCTCTTGCCTGGCTGGCACGGATCGCGCTGAGCACGGCCACGGCCGTGGGGATGTCATCGAAGCATGGCACCCCAGCCTCGTCAAGCAACTGGTGCGCCCGCTGCGTGCCACCAAGCCAGGTCACCAGCATCGGCTTCGCCGATCCCGCTGAAACCGCGATGACCTTCTCCGCGAGCTGGGCCTCCTGGCTGCGGCGGGGGCGCAGGCACACGATGGTGGCATCCGTGGACCGGCTAGCGTGAGCAACGGCGACGATCTCTTCGAAGCCGTCCGCGGTCGCGATCAGCTCCCCGCTGCCGTCAAGCGGGTTGCTGCCGCCGGCATAGCTTGGCAGCCGGCGGCCGAAGCTCTCCACGTCCTGCGGCGACCACGCGGGCAGCTCGAAGCCGCCCGCGGCGAGAGCATCGGCGTAGAGGCCGGCTTGCCCGCCGGACACGGTAACCACGCCCACCCCGCGGACCGTGGCGGTGCCGAATCGCGCGGTCATCCGGGCCAGCTCGACCATCTGCACGGGCGAGCGGGCAACGACGATGCCGAGCTGGGCGCAGATCCCGAGGAAAGTAGCGCCGCCGCCGGCCACCGCGGCGGTGTGTGAAAGCGCGACCTTCGCGCCGGCCTCGGAGAGCCCGGTCTTGAGCACGATGATGGTCTTCCCGAGGGCGCGCGCGCGGCGAGCTGCCCTGACGAAGCGCTCGGCGTCCCGCACGGACTCGATGTAGAGCAAGATGACGGAGATGTTCTCGTCCTCGACGCCTTGCTCAAGCACTTCAGAGAGCGTGATGTCGCACTCGTTGCCGGTTGCGAAGAACACGCCGATCGGCAGCGACCTGCCCACGGCGATCGCGTGAATGGCGCCGCCCACCGCGCCGCTCTGGCTGATCATCGCGATGCTGCGGTCGCGGTGCAGGAACTCGGCCAGGTCAGGGTCGAGCGTCAGGCCAGACGGGAAGAAGTTCGACGACGCCCTGAACAGGCCATTGCCATTAGGGCCGAGGACGCGGGCGCCGGCCCGGTGCGCCGCGGAAACGAGTTCTTGTTGCAGCTTGCGCCCCTGCTCGCCGACTTCAGCGAAGCCCGCGGCCCCGACATAGACGAACCTGGCACCACAGGACTCCAGGTCGCCCGCGGCCGCGGGCGTCGCGGCCGCGGGCACGAGCAGCCACACCGCCTCGGCGGCATCCGGCAGCGAGCGCAGGTCCGGATACGCCTGGAGGCCGAAAACGGTCTCGCGGTTGGGGTTGACCGGGTAGATCGTCCCGGGAAAGTTGTTCCGGATGAGATTGAGCATGTAGTTGCTCTTGCCGGGAGCCTCCGAGGCGCCGACCACGGCGATGCTTTTGGGCTCGGTGGCACATCGGTACCACTCCTGCACGTCCCGCACCTGCACGGCGTCCGAGACGTGACCGCCCTCAACGGCCATCGGCGCTCTTCTCGGTGAACGAGACGATGGCGTTCTCGCGCTCGGGCAGCTTGTTCGACAGCTGTTCAAAGGCGAGCGAGGTCTGCAGCAGCAGGTTCGCCGTCGCCATCAGCGACTGGTTCACCACGACCTTGGTGGCCCTGGCGGCGTAGGTGGGCAGCGCCGCCAGTTCGGCCGCCCTTGCCTTGACCTCTGACTCAAGTTGGGCCCGGGGAACGGACTTGGACACCAGCCCGAGTCGCTCCGCCTCCTGCCCGCCGAGCAGCCGGCTCGTCATGAGGAACTCCTTGGCCCGGTTCGGGCCGACGAGGAGCGGCCAGATGACCGCCCCGCCGTCGCCGGCCACCAGGCCTGCCTTGACGTGGGTATCGCCGATCACCGCTTCATCGGCCATGACCGCGATATCGAGCAGTAGCGCGAGGTTGGCGCCTAGGCCGGCCGCCGGGCCGTTGACCATCGCAATCGACGGTTTCTCCAGGCTGAGCAGCATGTGCACCATCTCGAGCCCGGGCGACTTCACCCGTCCGCGGTCGTAGTCGAGCACCGTCGTAACCCAGTCACGGTGGCGCTTCTCGCGCGCGATCTTGATGTCCCCGCCCGAGCAGAAGCCGCGGCCGGCTCCGGTTACCACCATGACCTTTGACTCAGGCGCCCGGTCGACAGCGGGGAGGATCCTGAGCAAGCCGACGTACATGTCCTCGCTGATGGCGTTGAGGCTTTCCGGGCGATTCAGCGTGACGTAGTGCACCTCGCCATCGAGTCGCACGAGGATCGGGCCGCTATCGATGTCTTCCACCAACACATCCCTGGTCTGCTGATTTGGGCGTACGCCCTGACGCCGTTGGGCCGAAGCGCGGGGTCGGCGGCAGGTCATACGAACGAATAGACGTTCGTAACCAAGTAGAACGTGTCTGAGCGCAGTATGTCAAGAAGCCGCCCGGGCGCGCACCTCACCACAAGGGATACGGTTCCGGATGCAGGGCTCTTCCAGGGCTATCGACGGCCATCAAGGCCCCAGGCGGGGCTTTGACTCTAACTAACGCACGATAGTAAGCTAAGCCGGTCGCATGAGCGGCAGCACCGCTACCACTTCCGCTGAAGATCCTCTGGCGACGGCGGCGCGATCCCGCCGTGCGCTCGTAGCCGATCGGAGTCTCGATGACCCACTCAAACCTGATCACGTCAGAGGCCATCGCCCTTGTCGGAACCGTCCTGCGTCGAGAGCGCGGGGTCGTCTCGAAGCGGGAATTTCAGCGGTTCGCGCTCGCCGCCCGCGATTACAACCCGCTGTACTTCGACGACGAGTACGCGAGGGAGTGCGGTTACCAGGGGGTATTCGCGCCCCTGATGTACCTGCCGTCCGCCACGGCGCCGCTCGTGCCGCTGGACTCGCTGGGGCGGGACGGGACGTCGAGCGTCGCGGCGCAGATCCACCTGCCGGCCTGCCCTAGGCGGATGGCCGGGGGCAGGGGGTTCGAGTCTCACCGTCCCGCCTACGACAACACCGAGTTGCACGCGACCCACACCCTGCTCAGCTTGACGCAGAAGCAAGGCCGCTCCGGGCCGTTCGTGCTCATCTCCACCCAGATCGACTACGCGACCGCGGAGGCTGACGAACTGCTGGTCCGCTGCGTCTCCACCCTGATCGCCCGCCCGGCGGCCTGACGTCCCGTTCGATGAAAGGTCCTTGAATGTCGCCTAGCCAAGCAGCAGTTAAGCCCAAGCCGGCTCAGCGCTATTACGAAGACGTCCGGCCCGGTGATGAACTGGGACCGGAGTACGAACCGGTCGACCCTGTGCAGATGTTCCAGTTCAGCGCGGCGACGTTCAATCCGCACCGGATCCACTACGACAAGGACTGGGCGACCGAGGTCGAGGGATACCCGGACACCGTGGTCCAGGGGCCGCTTCAACTGGCCGTCCTGGCCAGGCTGGTGACCAACTGGGCGGGCGGCCGCGGATGGCTGCTCGAGTACCGCGTGCAGAACCGCACGAGCGCGTACCAGGGCTCCACCCTCGAACTGCGCGGGGAAGTGGTCAGCAAGCGCATCGAGCAGGACAGCGGACTTGTCGAGTTGAGCCTGGAGTGTCGTTGCGACGGTCAGCTCCTGGTGCCGGGCTCCGCGCTGGTGCGGCTCCCCATCAGGGGCTGAGCGCCGCGTGATGCGACTGTCCGGAGACGCGGCGATCGTCGGGTTCGTCGAGCGCCCGGCGCGGCGCAAGCCCGATGCTTACCGGTTCGCGCTGGAAGACTGGGCCCTGCTGTCCAAGGCCGCCCTTGATGACGCGGCTCTCGATCCTGGGCTGGTGAATGGGCTGGTCACTAACGGCATTGCCGAGTCCGCCCGGTTTGCCCCCGCAACCATCGCCGAGTACCTGGGCATCGAGGTCGCGTTCGGGGAGGCAGTCGACCTAGGCGGTGCCAGCGCCGCGGCCGGAGTCTGGCGCGCGGCGGTCGCCATCGAACTCGGCCTGTGCGATGTCGTGCTCGTGGTGACCCCGACGGGTAACCGGCAGCACCTGCCACGGTCGGCCAGGAAGCCGGGGCCCTCGGCGAATTACCTCGGCGCGTCGAGCGACGTGTTCGGGTCACCACAGTCGGAGTTCGAGATCCCCTATGGCAACCTCGGCCAGAATGTCGGCTACGCGCAGATCGCTCAGCGTTACGCGACCGAGTACGGCTACGACGACCGGGCCATGGCCAAGATCGCGGTCGACCAGCGGACGAACGCGTGCACGACACCCGGAGCGGTTTTCCGCGGACAGCCGCTGACCGTCGACGACGTGCTGCAGAGCCCGGTGATCGCCGATCCGCTGCGGCTCTACGAGATCGTCATGCGCTGCCATGGGGGCGCCGCCGTCGTGGTTGCGGGCCGCGACCTGGCCACACGCTGCAGGCGCCGGCCAGTGTGGATCAAGGGGTTCGGCGAGATGGTCTCCTACAAGACGCCGACCTACGCCCCGGACCTGCTGTCGACGCCGATGCCGGCCGCGGCCGCCCGGGCGTTCGCGATGGCCGGGCTGACCGCCGCCGACGTGGACATGGCGTCGCTCTACGACTGCTACACCATCACGGTGCTGATGACGCTGGAAGACGCCGGTTTCTGCCCGAAGGGGAGCGGCATGAGCTTCGTCGCGGCCCATGACCTGACCTACCGCGGTGATTTCCCCCTCAACACGGCTGGCGGGCAGTTGTCCTACGGCCAGGCTGGCGCCGCGGGTGGCATGCATCATGTCTGCGACGCCGCCCGTCAAATCATGGGCCGGGCCGGCCATAACCAGATAGCGGACTGCGACGTGGCGTTCGTCTCGGGGAACGGCGGCATCATGAGCGAGCAAGTGGCCCTCGTCCTGGCAGGGGACTAGACGTGCATCCGTACATGCCTGAGCCAACGCCGGCCGCCAGCCCTTTCTGGGAGGGGCTGCGTGAGAACCGGATCCTCATTCAGTACTCCCCGTCCGCGGACAGGTACGTCTTCTACCCGCGCGTGCTCGCGCCCGGGACCCTGGCCGACGACCTGGAGTGGCGTGAGGTATCCGGCAGCGCCTCGCTCTACTCATATACCGTTGCGCGGCGCCCCACCGCGCCGGCCTGGGATAAACGTCTACCCCAGCTGATCGCGATCGTTCAACTGGCCGAAGGACCGAGGCTGACCAGCGAGCTAGTCAACGTGGAGCCGGCCGAGATCGCGATTGGCATGCCGCTGCGGCCCGTGTTCAGCACCGACGAGGAGGGGCGGACCTTGCTCAAGTTTGAGCCCCAGGTCGCCTCGCAAGCTCGCGAATAAGCGTTGGCAGACCTGAGACCGGGAGGCTCCCAGTGACCGCAGCAGATTCAGCCGTCCGGCCCGGTCGGCGCTTTCGGGTGGCCGTCATCGGTGCCGGCGTGTCCGGGCTGTACATGGCCGAACGGTTGAAGGACACGGACTTCGACTTCGTGATCTACGAGAAGGCGTCCGAACTCGGCGGCACCTGGCGGGACAACACCTATCCGGGACTGCACGTGGACGTGGTCAGCCGCAGTTACGAGTTCCCGTTCCAGCGCAACCCGGACTGGTCCCGGCGGTACGCTCCAGGCCCGGAGATCCAGCGCTACCTGCTCGACGTGGCCGCGACTCGCGGACTGCGCGATCGCATCACCTTCAACACCGAGGTGACCGGCTGCCGCTTCACTGACGCACGATGGGAGCTGACGCTCTCCGACGGCACCAGCGAGGCGTTCGACGCCGTTGTCTGCGCGACGGGAGTCCTGCGCGTGCCGCTGATCCCCGCCCTGCCCGGCCTCGACACCTTCGCGGGCGCCGCCTTCCACTCATCACGCTGGGATCATTTGGCTCCGCTCGCGGGTCGCCGCGTCGGTGTTGTCGGCATGGGCTCGAGCGGCATCCAGATCGTGTCCCAGCTCGGCAAAGAGGGCGTCGACGTCACCCACTTCATCCGGACGCCGCAGTGGATCCAGGTGAAGGCGAACCCGGCGATCAGCTGGCTGGAGAGGTTCCTCCTGCGGCGGTCGGAGAGGTTCGGCCGAGTCTGGGACCGGTACCTGTGGCGATTGCGCGTCAAGGCCGACGGATCGGAACGCTGGCGGCTAGAGCCAGGACCAGAGCGGGACGCCATTGCCGCCCGGTTTCAGCAGCGGCTCGAGCAAGAGATCCCCGACCCGGCACTGCGCCAGGCGCTGACGCCGGAGGATCCGGTGGGGTGCAAGCGCGTGCCCAAATCGCCGGATTACTACCAGGTCGTCCAGCGGCCTAACGTGCACCTGGCGTTCGGGGGCATCAGCCATGTGGTGCCAGAAGGCGTCGTCGGTGCCGATGGCACGCTGCATCAACTTGACACGCTTGTCCTCGCCACCGGATTCGACGCGCAAGCCTACATGCGGCCGATGACCGTGGCCGGCCCCGGCGGCCGGTCGATCGAGGACGAGTGGCGAGACGGCCCGTTCTCCTTCCGCGGCGTCGGGGTACCTGGTTTCCCGAACTTCTTTCTGCTGAGCGGCCCGTTCTCGCCGATCAACTCGGTCGCCGTTACCCTGTCGCTGGAGTCGGAGACGAAGTTCGTCCTCGACCTGCTCGAGCGGAGCCGCCGCAAGGGTGATGCCATCGCACCCTCTGCGGCCGCGACTGGCAGGTTCCTCAACGATGTCGCGGCCGCGCTGCCGCGGACGACCTACTGGCTCTGCGGTAACTGGTACACCGGCTCCGGGCGGCTTCCCCTCGTCTGGCCATGGACGCGGGCGGAGTACCGCGCACAGTTCGCCCACGCCGAGGATGATTTTGTGCCGTCGGCCGCCGACGAGTTCCAGTTGACCGACTGACCAGGGGGCAGCGCACATGGCGAGGAACTGGCAGCCACGGCGTGGCGGCCAGTCCCTCGATCATTCCGCGATCAGTCGGTGGTGGCGACGACCGTGGTCTTCACCTGCGTGTAGTGGAGCAGGGACTCGAATCCCTTCTCCCGCCCGATGCCGCTCTGCTTGAACCCCCCGAACGGCGTCTCGATGCCGGTCCTGCCGCCGTTGACGATGACCTGACCCGCCTGGAGCTGGCGCGCCACGCGCAGGGCCCGCGCCGAATCCCGGGTCCACACGGCCGCCACCAGTCCGTAAGCCGAATCGTTAGCCAGCGATACGGCCTCGGCCTCGGTATCGAACGGCGTGGCGGCGAGCACCGGGCCAAAGATCTCCTCCTGGAAGATCCGCATGCCGGGCTCGACATCGGCATACAGCGTGGGGTGCACGTAGCGCCCGCCGGAAAGCGGGCCGTCGGCCCCGTATCCGCCGGTGACGAGCCGGGCGCCGTCCTGCTTCGCCGTGTCAAAGTAACCGAGCACCTTGCGGAACTGCGCCTCGGTTGTCAGCGGCGCCAGCCGGTCGCCGGGTGTGCGCTTCGCCAGCTCGCCCGCGACTCGTTTCACGAAGCTGTCGTAGATCGACCGCTCAACGAGCAGACGGGACAGCGCCGCGCACTGCTGGCCTGACTGATTGCAGATGGTCAGCGCGCTGGCCAGCGCGCGCGACAGGTCGGCGTCGGCGAAGACCACGTTCGGCGATTTGCCGCCCAGTTCGAGGATGGCGGGAATGAGCCGCTCGGCGGCCATCGCCGCGACTTTGCGGCCGGTGACAACCGAACCGGTGAAGGCGATGAGCCGGACGTCCGGGTGGCGGATCAAGGGGACACCCACCTCGTCGCCGGTGCCGAGCACCACGTTCACGACTCCGGTCGGTATCCCGGCCCGCTCGGCCAGCTCGGCCAGCAGGACGGTGGACGAGGAGGTGAATTCCGAGGGCTTGATCACCACGGTGTTGCCCGCGGCGAGCGCCGCGGCGATACCGCGCGAGGCCTGCGTCAGCGGGCCGTTCCAGGGAGTGATCATCCCGACCACGCCGTAAGGCTCGGGCGTCGTGAAGGCATGATCCGCCGCGCCGAGCTGGATCGTTTGCCCGAACAAGGCTCGCACAACGCCGCCGTAGAACTCGAAGTAGTCTGCCGACGTGCCGATGGCGGCATTCATCTCGGACACCAGTTTCCCGGTCTCTGGACGCTCCGCCGCGGTGAGTTCGGCGGCTGAGGCCCTGATCTGACGGGCGACCTCGGCGAGGAGCCGTCCGCGCTCGGCCGGCGGCCGGTCTCGCCACGCGGGCAGTGCCCGCGCAGCGCCGGCGACGGCATCCGCGACCGTGCTCTGGTCACCGAGCACCACTGAGCTGACCGCGCCGCCATGCTCGGGGCTGGTCACGAGCTGCGTCCGTGGCCTCTCGGGGATCACGGCCTGCCCGTCGATCCAGTGGTGCAGCTGCCGCACTCCGGGTGACTCACTGGTGTGGTCAGCGGTCATCGCCACGACTGCTCCTTTTCCCGGGGGGCGGTGCGCCCGGTCACGGTCGAAACACCTTCACCAGGCTGGAGAAGTTCTCCGCGCCGTACCCTTGCTCGACGCCTTCTTCGAGGGCCCGGCTCACCCCGCTGGCGATCGGCATGTCGAAATCCGCGCCGGCCGCGACCGCTAGCGCCAGGCGGATGTCCTTGGCGCTCAGGCTCAACATGAACCCAGGGGCGAAGTCGTTCCTGAGAACGTTGGGCAGGTGCTTCTGGAACATGAATGAGCGCCCGCCGGTGGTGGAGATGATCTCGAACATCCGCTGTTCGTCCAGGCCCATGCGGCTGCCCAGGCCGAGCGCCTCGGCGCTCACAGCCAGGTTCCCGATCGACATGGCGTTGTTGACCAGTTTCATCGCCTTACCGGTCCCCACGCCCCCGACGTGCTCGACACGGCCCAGGACGTCCAAGACCGGGCGGGCGGCAGCGAGGTCGGCCAGGTCGGCACCGACGAAGAGGACTAGGGTACCGGCCGCGGCGTCACTCGGACCGCCGCTGACCGGGGCATCGATCACCCGGATGCTCGCGCTGGCCGTCCCGGCGGCGATTGTCTTCACCGTGTCGGGGTGGACGGTACTGAGCTCGATGAGGATCCCGCCGGCCAGGTTCTTCACGACCGCCGGGTCCGACATGACCCGGAGGAGCGGGGCATCCGAAGGCAGGCTGGTGATAACGACGCCAGCCTTGGCCGCCTCGGCGGCCGAATGAGCAGCCGAGCAGCCGGCCGCGACAGCGCGGTCGACAGCGGCTTGGTCGAGGTCGAAGACGACGGCGGGCAGGTTCTTGTCACGCAAGCGCCTGGCGACCGAGCCGCCCATCGCGCCCAGGCCGATCACGCCGACCCGCGGGGGCATTGAGTTGGCGTCTGTCATGGTAGTGCTCCTCCGCTAGGCCGACTTGGTAAGGCTGCGCAGTGACAGGCCGCCATCAACCACGACGACCTGCCCGGTCACGAAGTCCGACAGGAGCAGGGCGAGGACTGCATCGGCGACGTCCGACGACTTGGCCAGGCGATTCCCGACCGGAGTCCACCTCTTCACCCGCTCCATGCGCTCCGCCGGATCGGTGCGGCCGCTCGCCGCCTCCTCCGAGACGCCCGGCACCTTGACGCGGGTCTCCATGACACCCGGGGCGACCGCGTTCACCCGGATCCCAAGCGGCCCGAAGTTCATCGCTGCGGTGCGGGTGACCGAGTTGGCCGCTGCCTTGGTGGCGGAGAGCGCGGCCAGCGCCGGGTCGTTGAACGAGGAGCCACCGCACACGCTGGTCATGTTCACGATCGCGCCCGCCGCGCCGGTGTTCTTGATGTTGCGCGCGAACTCCCGGCTTGTGTTGACTACGCCGAGAACATGCACTTCGAAAGCAGTGCGCCACGCCTCCTCGGCGGAAAGCACGAACCGCCAGTCCTCGTCGGACGCGTCGGCGGCCCACGGAGCGCGCCCGCCCGACACACCCGCCGCGTTAACGAGGACCGTTGGGGTTCCGTAGCTGTGCACCGTCTCGGGGAAGGCGGCGGCGACCGACGCAGCGTCGCTGACATCGCAGTGCACCAGCTGAGGGCCGGAGGATCCCAGATCCCAGCTCACGACCCTGGCGCCCTGCTTGCCGAGGGAAGCGCCGATTTCCGAGCCCATCGTTCCGGTCCCGCCGGTGACAACGCAGACGGCATCCTTCAGTCTCATCTGAACCTCCCGGGATAGGCATCGAGCCGTTCGGTGAGCCAGACGGCGGCCCGGCGGAACGCTGGCACTATCCCCTCCGCCTCGACCCTGGTGCCGAGCAACTCGATGTCAAACGCGCCCGAGTCCGAGTGGGCCGCCAGCGCGGCGAAGATGGCATCCCATTCGATGATTCCGTCACCGGGCACCGCGCGGACGCGTGAGTGGCGTTCGCCCAGCACGTAGTCGCTGACCTGCACGAGACCGCAGACGGCGGCGGCCTGGTCAAGGTGGGTCCGGAACGTGGAGTCATACCAGCAGCCGTAGGCGTCGAGGCAATCTCCCAGTCCGGCGGCGGCAGTGACCGACAAGAGGTCGCCGAGCGTGTGAACCATTGAGATCGCCGAGGCGTAATGCGTGGTCGGCTCTACCAGGAGCTGCACCGAGCGCTCGCGTGCGTAGTCGGCCCACTCAGAAACCGCCTCGGTGAACGCGGCCGCGGCCTTGTTCCAGCTGAGCTCGCCCCGCGGCCCTGTCGTCGTGTAGACCGTCGGAGATCCGAGTGCTACCGCGTAGTCGACCGAGCGTTTCGCCGCGCTCAGCTCTTGAGCCCACTGCTGAGGTCGCGCCAGGGTGAAGGCGCACGGGTGGACGACGGTGCTTACCCCGAGCGAAGCGCGACCGATAATCGTGGCGGCTTCCCTGATCCCTGCCCGCTCCACCTTGCTATTCAGCACGCCCAGCTGCGCGATCCCGATTTGGCCACACAGTCCGACGTCATCCTGGAGCGAGGCGGCCCAGTCGTAGACCCCGTTCAGCGAAACCCGCGGGTTGATCGCCTGGTCCACGGCCGTCATCTGGAGGTTCCTGGCATCGCCGGCCGGAGCCGTGACTGTTCCGCCGACTCGTGCGCGACAGCCGCCACGTAGCCAGCCTCGGTGAGTTCCTTCCGGCAGGTCGCCCGGATCGCGGCCAGGGCAGCGGGCGGCACGCTGGCAAGGCGGTCGGCGAAGCCCAGGCCGGCGGCGAGCAGGTCGTCACCGTCGCCAATGACGGTGTCCGCCAGCCCCATGCGCTGCGCCTCGGCCGCCGGTATCCGTTCACCGAGGTAAAGGGCGCGCCTTGCCTGGTGAGGGCCGACGATGGCGGGCAGGGTGAGGGTCAGGCCGAAACCGTGATGCAGGCCGACCTTGACGAAGTTCGGATAGAAGTAGGCGGCCGACGCGGCGATGCGGAAATCGGCTGCCGCTGCGAGGCCGAAACCTGACCCGATCGCACCACCCTGGACCAATGCGATCCATGGCTTCCCGATCCTGAATAGCCGCGCCGCCTCGGCGTAGAGCAACTCCGAGGCGTCCTCGGGATGCCGGGGGGCCGAGAAGTCGCGGCCGGCGCAGAAGTGCTTTCCCTCGGATCGTAGGACCAGCGCTCGGCAGTCCGGGTTGGCGTCCAGTTCGAGAAGCGCGTCGTTGATCGCCGTCAGCAGCCAGATGTTCAGGTAGTTGTTCGGCGGCTCGCCGAAGGTAACAGTGCCGACACCGCCGCGGACATCGGTGTGTACGGTCGGCCGGTCATTCACGCCAGGCGCCCTTGCCTGGGTTGCCCTGTCATGCGTCCTGCCCAGGGTTATCGGCCGCCTGCGCGTAGATCTCGCCGAGGATCTCGTTCCGGTGCTCGTCAAGAAGGGGCGGGGGAAGCCGGATGGACCCGGGGGTCTCGGAGAACTTGATCGGGATACCGGGGACCTTGAGTTCCCCGATCACCGGGTGGGGGACCGTCGCGATCATGTCCCTGGCGAGGGTCTGCGGATCGTTGAGCACGTCTTCCACCGTGTTGACCGGGCTATGCGGTATCCCGCCAGAGCGCAGCACCTCGACCCACTCCGCGGTCGGAAGGCTGGCGAACCGCGACCTCAGCAGTTCTGTCAGCTCTGCCCGGTGCGCGACTCGCTCGGGATTAGTGGCGAACCGCTTGTCCTCACTGAGTTCCGGGAGGCCGATAGTGCGCATCATCTTGACGAACAGTCCGTCGTTGAGCGCGCCAACGATGATGTACCCGTCAGCCGTCGGGTAGGCATCATAGGGCACCACGTGCGGTGCGCCCGCACCGTACTTGCCGGCGGGCGATACGCCGGTCGCGAAGTAGCCGACGGCGCGGTACAGCAGCCAGGCCACCTGCGACTCGAACAACGACGCCTCGACGTACTGCCCGCGGCCCGTGGCCTGCCGGGCCATCAGTGCCAGGAGGATGGCCTGATTGGCGTACATGGCGGCACCGATGTCGCAGACAGAAAGCCCGGCGCGCACTGGCTCGCTGCCCGGGGTCCCGGTCGACGCCATCATCCCCACGAACGCCTGCATGATCGCGTCGTAGGCCGCCTCATCGCGGCGCGGGCCGGTGCGGCCGAAGCCGGAGATCGAGCAGTAGACCAGGCGTTCGTTGACCGCGCTGACGTCACGGTAGCTGATGCCCAGCCGGTCGGGCACGCCCGTGCGGTAGTTCTCCACGAGCACGTCGGCGCTCTCGCACAGGCGCAGGAAGGTGGTCCGGTCGTCGGGGTCCTTGAGGTTGAGCGCGATCGAGCGCTTGTTCCGGTTGAGGGCAAGGAACTCGGTGCCCTCGCCGCCCCAGAACGGCGGGCCCATCCGACGGGACGGGTCACCGCCTGGCGGCTCTACCTTGATAACCTCGGCGCCCGCGTCGCCCAGCATCATCGTGCATAGCGGGCCGGCCAGGACCGAGGTGAGGTCGAGCACCTTGATACCGTCCAAGGGCATCATGACCGGCTGCTTTCTGCCAGCGATGAGTTCCCGCCAGCAGGCACCTCGACGTGGAAGTCGCTGCGGAGCCGCGAGATGACCCGTACCTCCTTCGCGAAGACGATGCCCTGCTCGTAGGTCATGTCCGTTGTGGCGTGGATGATCTCTTTGGTCAGGCGGATCGCGTCCGGATGGTGCCCGGCGATGACCGAGGCCATGGACTGGGCTACCTGGAGGCTTGTCCCCGGTGCCGTCACCCGTGAGACGAGGCCGATCGCGGCGGCGTCGGCGGTTGCTATCGGCTGTCCGGTCAGGACAAGCTCGTACATCTTCTTGCGGCCCACCAGTCGCAGCAGGGACGGGATGACAGTGGCCGACGGAACGCCGGCTTTCACCTCGGGAAACCCGATCAGCGTGTCCTCATCCGCGACCGCGATGTCGCACCAGCTCATCAGGTTGGCCCCCGCACTCAGGGCGAAGCCGTGGACGGCGGAGACCGTCGGCTTCCCGAAGTTCCACAGCAGCCGGTTCAGGTTGAGGATCGCGTCGTATTCGTCGCGGTCCTCAAGCGGCGACGCCAGCCGCATGCGCCGAAGGTCGGCGCCAGCGCAAAACCCCCGCCCTGCTCCGGTGATGACCACGCAGCGCACGCTCGTGTCGCGGGCGGCATCAGTGAGTGCCATCGTTAGCTCGCTGACGAGAGCGGGACTCAGCGGGTTACGTCTCGCGGGGTCGTTGAGCGTGAGCGTGGCGATGGGCCCCTCGTCCTGTCGCTTGATGAGCGCGGAGTCGGTCAACGGTGCCTCATTTCCCGGCCGGAGCGCTTTTCGCGGCGCCATCTCGTCGGTTGCACATTATCTAACTAACGTACGTTAGCATCCCCTTTGGCCCGACTTCTTGTCAAGCCCCGGGCGGACGGTCGGCTGCATGTCACCCCCGCCCGCAAGGCTTGTGGCGTGGATGGCTGGAGCGCTGCGACGCGCGAAACGGGTACTGGCGTAGTCTAGTTAGACTAACGTACATTCACTAGCAAACCTAAGACAGGAGCGCGAGTGAGCCGAAACCTTGAAGTACGCGAGGTCGCAGTACAGCTGTTCTATGAGCGCGGGTACCGGGCGACGTCGCTCAAGGACATCGCTCAGCGGATGAACTTGCGTGCTCCAAGCCTCTACAACCACATCGGGTCAAAACAGGAGCTCCTCCAGGAGATCATGTTCAGCGGTATCGATTCCCTGGCGAATGAGTTCGACGAGGCGGTCTCCTCGGCGGAGGGCGTGACCGATAAGATCCGCCTTGGGGCCGAGGCGCATATTCGCCATCACATCCGCTGCCGGGTACAGGCCTACGTCAACACGTACGAGATTCCCAGCCTTGACGAGGAGCCCCGCCGGGAACTGCTCAGCCGGCGACGTAATTACGCGCGGCGGTGGGAAGCCCTGATCGCACAGGCGGTCGCCGAGGGGCGGGCATTTACGCGGCATCCCAAGCTCGCCGCCTTCAGCATTATCGACCTCGGGACCGGCGTGGCCCGGTGGTACCGACCCGGCGGATCACTCTCCGAGGACAGCCTGGTTGATTACTACGGCGACCTCGCGCTGCGCATCGTGGTCTCTGATTCCATCGGTCATCCCGCATCCGCTGCGCAGGGCCACGCGCCGGAGTTCCCGGCGCTAGTGGCAGGGCTTGACGTAAGCCCTCCAAGGGACCGGCGAAGCGCAGCCCGCGCCGACCTCCGCTAGCTACCCGAATAAAAGGAGTCGGTCATGCAACCGGCAGATCTCATCGTTCTCGACCCAGCCCCCGAACGCCGCGGGCGCCAGGTCCCAGTGCGTCAGCTCTCCGCGACACGGCCGCGTGCGGCAGGCGGTGCCCGGGTGGTCCTGCTGAGCAACAGCAAGCCGAACGTCAACGAGCTGTTCCAGGGGCTTCGGCAAGGCCTGAGCGAGCTTTCAATCACTGACATCCGGATCCTAGACAAGGGCAGCCCCACCATCCCCGTGTCCGCCGGTGCCCTGGACAAGAGGTGATCGGCTGCTGTAGCTCTTCGTGACAGCGATGGCCGATTGAGGCTCCTGCACGTCATGGAGTGTCCATGACTCGGTATCGGTTACGGCCGCGGGAACGCCGTCCGTGGTCATCACCACGGACAAATTCATCGGACTAGCACGGCTGTCGGCCAGCGCTGGGCGCACCAGACATGAAGTTCGAATTGATACCGCACCCGCTTGGCGGGATACCGCCCGACCGCGCGGTTGACCGGGGCCGCGAGCTCGCCGCGCGGATCGCCGCCTACCTGCCAGCCTCGCCTGGACAGGATCGCCGATGAGCGGCCGCATCGATGGCTGAGGAGCGGCCTCGAACCTACTCGTCGAGGCACCTCCGGTTCGCGAGCTACGAGGACATGCTGACGGACCGCGACCGTCGCGGCCTTGGTGACGGGCTGCCGGTGGCGCCGCCGACCGAGTACGTCGTCGATCAACTGGTGGCGGCCTGCGGCCGCGAGCCTTCCGAAGTTGTGGGCGCTATCCCGCCGGCGTGGGGTGAGGCAAGCATCGAGAAGATCGCCGTCAACGCGGCGATGGCCGGATGCCTGCCAGGCCATCTCCCGGTGGTCATCGCCGCCGTCGAGGCAATGCTCGAGGAGCAGTTCAATCTTCCGGCGCTGCAGGCGACGACGCATCCGGGGGCGCCGCTCGTGCTGGTCTCCGGCCCGGGCATGAGCGCGCTCGGCGTCAACGCGGGCACGGGCGCGTTTGGCCCCGGCTTCCGTGCTAACCCTGATCTTTCGTGCGCCCAGCGGAATGGGAGGTGAGACCGTGACGTAAGCCACGGTGGATCTTCGTGTTCGTAAGCTCGTCGTTGCTTGCCGGTGTGAGTCCGGTCCGGGTAGCTGCCAGGAGGCCCGGTAGCAGGCTGGCGGCTTCGTCTGGAAACGGGCGGGGTCGGAGCCCAGCGTCAAAGGCCCTGTAACAGGGGGAGCAACGGTGCGGTCCGTAGCGTTAAGCGAAGCCTGCGGCGTCGTTAGAGGTCTCGCCTTCGGGCGGGAGCAGGGAGAGCCGAGCCCCCGAATCCAGGGCGAAGGCCACGGAAGCGGTGAAGAGCCTGGAAGCGCAGCCGCGAAGGACTCCCCGGCGTATGGGGCGCGGAACGTGCCGATAGTGACGGCGGGAACTGGGGAGGCCCTCCCCGGCCCGGCAGCCTGCGGATCTCGCTGCCGGAGCGTGGCGTCCTATAACCGGTGACCCCGGGAAGTGGATGGCTGGCCGGGTGGGCGTCGGAGGCGGCCGTAGTACTGCTTGAGCCGGGCGGACAGCATAACCGCCGGTGAGGGAAGGGCCGCTGCTTCGTCGGTGCGCAGCGTCTTCAAGGAGGGGCCCGGTGAGTGCCGTCATGGCTAGTCCCGCCGCTTCGGGGTCGGCCGGGAGCATCCCGGCCGATCCGGTCCGTGCTTTGCAGCATGCGCTTTACCGGGCGGCCAAGGCTGATCCCGGGCGGAGGTTCCACGCGCTGATGGACAAGGTCATCCGCAGTGACGTCCTGTGGCGTGCGTGGGCGGTGGTGCGCCGGAATGACGGCGCGCCGGGCATCGACAAGATCACCCTGGCCCAGGTCGAGGAGCACGGGGTAGCCCGGCTGCTCGGCGAGCTGGCCAGCGAGCTGCGGGAGAGGGGATACCGGCCGATGGCCGCCCGGCGGGTGCTGATACCCAAGCCCGGGACGGACGAGATGAGGCCGCTGTCGATTCCCGCGGTCCGCGACCGGATCGTGCAGGCCGCGCTGAAGATCGTGCTCGAGCCGGTCTTCGAGGCGGACTTCCTGCCGTGCAGCTTCGGGTTCCGTCCCAGGCTGTCGGCGCACGACGCCCTGCAGGTGCTCATCGATGAGTGCTGGCGGGGCCGCCGGTGGGTGGTCGAGACGGACATCGCTTCCTGTTTCTCGGCGATCCCGCATGAGAAGCTGATGGAGGCGGTGGAGGAGCGAATCTGCGACCAGCCGGTCCTGAAGCTCCTGCGCGCGACGCTGCGCGCCGGGGTCATGGAAGACGGCCAGGTCCGCCGGGAAACGGCCGGGACCGCCCAAGGCGGGGTGATCAGCCCCGTGATGTGCAACGTCTACCTGCACCGGCTCGACCGGGCTTGGGACGAGCGCGACGGGGTCCTGGCCCGCTATGCCGACGATCTGGTCGTGATGTGCTGGTCCCGCAGCCAGGCCGAGGCCGCGCTGGAGCGGCTGACCGGCCTGCTGGCCGCCCTGGGCCTGGAGCCCAAGGCGGCCAAGACCCGCATCGTGCGGCTGGAGGCGGGAGGCGAGGGCTTTGACTTCCTCGGCTTCCACCACCGGCTGGTGCGCTCGCGGGGGCTGAACGGGAAGAAGCAGGTGACGTTCCTTGCCAGATGGCCTGCGGACAAGGCCGTGCAGCGCGCCCGCGACCGGATCAGGGAACTGACCTGCCGGTCGCGGCTGCTGCTGCCGGTGAAGCAGATCGTGGAGGACCTGAACCGGTTCCTGGGCGGCTGGGCCGCCTACTTCCGGTTCGGCAACTCCGCAGCCCGCTTCGAGAAGATCAGGAACTACGCGCGGATGCGGCTGGCGCTGTTCATCAGTAAACGCCACCGCCGTTCCCGCGAGTTCGGCTGGTCGGTGGTCACCTACCAGTCCCCGAACCAGCTCGGGCTGGTCACCTTGTCGGGAATCGTCGTCGACCCCAGGCCCTTCCGGGACTGGCGGGGAAGGCCGAATGCCGGCGGTGAACGGCGTCGGTGAGCCGTGTGCGGGAAAACCGCATGCACGGTTCGAGGCGGCGGGGACTGGAGACGGAGCAGACCTGGCCAAGGACACTGGTGTGGCGCAACCGACCGGGAAACCGGCGGCCACGAAGGCCCCAGGCCCTAAAGCCAGCGAGCCACCGCGCCAGTCCCCGACCCTACACGGGGATTGATGGCTGCCGCTGGTGTGCGTGCTGGCCGGTTCCTGGATCCGGATTTTAGGGTCTGGGTGTGACGGCGGCCCGGCTGGTGGGCCGGGTGGCCGGGGCTCCACGGTCCCCTGGGTTTCCTTTCCTGCTCGGCAGGATGTGTTCTTGCTGGTCAGGTTGAGTGCGGGATGGCCTGGATCCGCTGCCAGGCGGTGATGATCTCCTGTGCCCAGGGCCAGGTCGCGGCGATTTTGAGGGTTCTGCGGCGCCCGCCGCGGACGAGCCGGGCGGCGGCGTGCAGGACGCGGCGCAGCGTCTTCGGCTCCGCCCTGGCGGGGTCGCCGTGCAGGGCCAGCAGCTTTAGCCAGGACAGCAGGATGGCGGCGATCATGGCGGCGTCGAGCCAGGCCTTGTTCAGCCCGTAGTCATGAGCGGGAAATGTCCCAGGCCGGTGTCCTTCCCGGTGCGATGCTTCCTCGACGCGGGCGTGGACGCGGTGCGCAGCATCCATGTAGGCGCACTGCCCCAGCCAGCCCTTCGTGTCCGCGGCCCGGTTGGTGACCCACAGGGAGTAGCGCCAGCCGTCGGCGGCCTCGAACAGGGACAGCTGCGCGCCGGGGTGCGGCCGCTCGCGGCGGGCGAAGATCCGCATCGTCTCGGGCCAGCCCTTGAGCTGGTCGCCGGCCGGTCCCTCGCGCAGCAGCCCGGTCAGCTCGGTGACGTGCGCTTCATCGATCCAGCACTCGCGGTGGGCGCACCGCTGGTTCGCGCGGGCATCATCGGCGCGGCGCTCGCGGACCTGGCCGTTGCCGTCGACCGCGGCCTCCCAGGCCGGCCCGAGGACCTTTGCGATCGTGGTTTTCCCCCCGGGCGGCGAGCTGCCAGCCGACGGAGTAGGTGACCTGGTAGCCGTGCCGGAAGGCGAGCCGGTCCAGCTCCTTGACCAGGTCGTGGCTGGCGCCGGCCCCGTCGCAGGTGACCATCAGCCGCCGCCGCAGCGCCGGCGGCAGCGCCGTGATCGCGTCGCCGAGGAGGCGCAGGTGATCGGCGGCGGTGTTGCTGTCGGCCGAGCCGGGGCGCAGCATCCAGGCCAGCGGCTCGCGCGTGTTATCGCAGGCCGCGATCAGGGGGTTAACAGTCCGAAGGTCTTCTTCCAGGTCGGGGCGGCCTGCTCCTTGTCTGTGCGCGGTCACGACGGTCGCGTCCAGCCGGATGCAGGTCACGCCCTCGAGCTTCCGGTCGGCGACCTTGACCGGGGCAGCCCGCCGTGCCGGGCGGTGCCGTGCGCCCAGGCGTGCCGCCGTGCCTTGTTCACCGCGGCGGTGACCTTCCGCCTCGCCCGGTCCCCGCCGGCCGCGGTCTCCTTCAGCGCCCGCCACGAGCTCGGCCGGCACCGAGGCGACCGGGCCGAACAGCTCCCGCTGGTCGCCCATGACCCGGAAATCGCTGATCACCCGGGCGCCGTCGGCGATCGCGCACGCCAGGTCCGACAGCACCCGGCCCGGTCGTGGCCGCCAAGGGGCGACGGCAGCGCGGCTGACAGGCCGGACGTCAGGCCCGTGCGGTCCGACATCTGCCGCAGCAGCACCAGGCCCGCGTGCGACACGACGCCCGTGCCCCCGCCGGTGACTTCAAGACCACGCGACCATCCGGTAGCGTTCACGTGAAAGGTGCTCCTCGAACTGGACAGATAAAGGCCTCGACAACCCTTATCGTCCCAGGTCAGGAGCACTTTTCCATTCAGGCGCGCCGCTCAGCCCCGAATCCCCGTTCAAGCCAGGGCTAATGCCACGATCGGCCGCGCGGTCCGGCTCGTCCTGCTGAACATCGGCGGCGCGAGGCCCGGCGCGGGGGACCAGTCCACGCAAGCCCAGCCGTCCAAGTACACGTACTGCGTTGGTGAGAATGAAGCCGAGACGCCGTGGGAAACCCACCGGGCGCACCTAGGCGTCGCCGCGGAAGAGACGATCGTCGTGGTCGCAGCGCTTGAGAGCCCGCACAACATCAACGATCACGGTAGCTACTCCGTCGAGCAGATCCTGACGACAGTCGCTCACACCATGGCAACCAGCGGATCCAACGCTAATTATCTCGGGGTCTCCGATTCGTTCCTCTTCCTGTGCCCTGAGCACGCTGCCGTGATCGCGGCCGACGGAATGGGCCGCGCGGATATCCAGAACTTCCTCTTCGAGAGGGCGCGTGTTCCGGTCGCTGCGATCGGTCTCGGGCAGCGCGTCCACCTCGCACACCGGCACCTGGCCAAGGGAGTGCTACGCCGAATTGAGCTTGGGGAATCCCGCGCTCAGTCAGTGGCCCGTCCTTAGCTGCCCTGGGGACCTCAATGTGGGCGTCGCCGGCGGGCCAGGTAAGCACTCATCCTTCGCCCCGCCGACGGGGACCATCTCGAGGTCAGTCATGAAGAAGGTCCACTCCGCTAGAACCACCCAATCCAGTCGCTCATGGCCCGGCCCATGACCCACTCCAGGTCGTCCTCGCTCAGGAAGTCGAGTTCATGGGTGAACATCGTGACCGCTTCGCGGTAAGTGCATCTTAGCCGGGTGACGTCGCTGCCCCAGAAAACCCTGTGCGCGCCGAAGGCCTCAACCACCCGGCGGATATGCGCGTGCAGCGACACGAACGGATACCCGTCTGAAGCGTTGCCGGGCAATCCGGTGGCTTTCACCGTCACGTTGTCACAGGCCGCCAGTGGAATGAGATCGGAGATGACCTGGGCAACGGCCCCATTGCTGTATCGCTCGGGTCTGAGCGTGAGGTGGCAAAGCGACAGCTTCAGGTGCGGGTACGCTCAGGCGATCGCCGCAACCGCGGGCAGTTGGCCGGGTGCGTACACCATGACCGGCAGCTGAGCGTCCGCTGCCGCTGGCTAGAACCAGTCCGCCGTCCCGTCTCGCAGCCAGCTGGCGGAAGCGCCGCGGCCGAACGTTACCCGCACTCCCAGCAAGCCCGGCAGGTCACGCCACTGGGAAACCCAGGCCCGGCTGTCCGGGGACGTCAGGTCCACCCGGCCCACAACGCGAAACCGCTCCGGATGCCGCGCCGCGGCGGCGAGGCACTCGTCATTGCGGTCGCCCGCGAACGAGGGCGGCACGAGAACGGCTCGGTCAACTCCAGCCGTGTTCATACTCGCCAGCAGTTGCTCTGGGCTAAAGGAAGGACCGTGCGCGAAACTCCGGGCAGCCGGCTCCCAGGGGGTGCTCAGGCGATTCAGCACCCCAGATGTGCACTTGGGCGTCCGTTACTCGCACCGCCCAAACCTATCGGCTGAAGCTTTGCGGCGCGTACGGTGAGTGCCGAGCGAGGAGGATGAGGCAACGGAGCACTGGAGCGCGGCCTTGCCGCGCTCCAGTGCTCCGCTGTTGCAGCGTCGGGGTGACAGGATTTGAACCTGCGACCTCTTCGTCCCGAACGAAGCGCGCTACCAAGCTGCGCCACACCCCGCTGGCCTCCGTCAGTCTAGCGGCTACCTGAGGGGCTCGCGCGCGCTCAGGCCGATCGGTGGTGAGCGTGCGCGGTGGTGGTCCCGATTGTGGGATCCCGCACGTTGGGGGCTTGGACTCGCATGACCGCTTGACAGAAGCCGCAGAGACACCTTAGCGTCGAGCCAACTAACGTTCATTAGTTTGCAGGCTTTGGTGAACGGAGTTGGAAGAGCAGAGTGCCTGAACGTGGTCCCGTGAGAAGTGAGTCTTTGCCTGTGCGCGCGCTCAAGCGGCTCTGTCAGCCGGTCCGTTGCTGGCTTGAACTTGTGGCCAGGGCTGGTCCACTTGATTCCTGGACGGACATTCTGCCCGCGGTTGATGAGCAGCCCTCATGGAACGACGTGAAGTCGGCTGAGCGCGACGCTTACGTTGCCAATGGCATCGCACAGATCGAAAGATTTCTGGAGGGACATTCACCTGGTTGACGCCGCCGCAGGACTCCCGGCCAAGCTGAGGCTGGCTGGTTCAAGCGTGCTATTTGACGGGAGAGAGGTATGCAGAATCACCCGGTTGGCGATGCCTTCACCGGACGCGTCGGGGCGGAACGGCCGAGGCTACGTCCGCGGCGCTCGAATCTTGCTGTCCCCGGGAGTAACCCGCGATTCCTGGAGAAGGCCAGGGGCCTGCCCGCCGACCAGGTGTTCTTGGACCTTGAGGATGCATGTGCGCCGCTGGCAAAGCCTCAAGCGCGTAAGAACATCGTGGCCGCCCTGAACGAGGGTGGCTGGGGCGACAAGATCCGCGTTGTCCGGGTCAACGACTGGACCACCCAGTGGACCTACCGGGACGTTGTCGAGGTGGTCGAGGGAGCCGGGGCGAACCTGGACGCGATCATGCTGCCCAAGGTGCAGAGCGCCGAGCAGGTGGTGGCGCTTGATCTCCTGATAACTCAGATCGAGAAGACCCTTGGCTATGAGGTCGGGCGGATTGGGATCGAGGCACAGATCGAGAACGCGCGGGGCCTGATTGCGGTGGACGCGATCGCCAAGGCATCGTCGCGGGTGGAGACGGTCATCTTCGGGCCGGCCGACTTCATGGCCAGCATCAACATGAGGTCGCTGGTCGTCGGCGAGCAGCCGCCCGGATACGACACCGGGGACGCCTATCACCACATCCTGATGTCGCTCCTGGTGGCCGCGCGGGCGAACGGGAAGCAGGCGATCGACGGGCCGTACCTGCAGGTGCGGGACACCGACGGGTTCCGGCGGGTGGCTGCGCGCAGTGCCGCGCTCGGGTTCGACGGCAAGTGGGCGCTGCACCCGGACCAGATCGCCGCCGCCAACGAGGTCTACTCCCCGGCCCAGGCCGACTACGACCATGCCGAGCTGATCCTGGACGCCTATGAGTACTGCACGTCAGCGGCCGGGGGAGCGCGCGGCGCGGCGATGCTGGGTGATGAGATGATCGACGAGGCGTCGCGGAAGATGGCGCTGGTGATCGCGGCCAAGGGCCGGGCCGCCGGGCTGGCCCGTACGTCCGTGTTCACCCCGCCGGAGGCGTGATGACCGTTCACGAGGCCCGGCTGGGCCGGTTCTACGAGGACTTCGAGGTCGGCGACGTCTACCAGCACCCGATCGGCCGGACGATCTGCGAGGCGGACTGCACCTGGTTCACCCAGCTGACCTGCAACACGAACCAGAACCACTTCAACCACCACCTGGCCGCGTCTAACCCGATCACCGGGGGCCGGGTGATCGTCAACAGCGGGCTGACCGTCGCCCTCGTGCTCGGCCTGTCCGTGCTGGACATGAGCCAGAACGCGGTCGCCAACCTGGGCTGGACCGACATCGAGCTCACCCACCCGGTCTACATCGGCGACACCCTATACGCCGAGAGCGTGTGCACCGCCAAGCGCCCCGGCATGGGAATCATCTCGATGTTCACCCGCGGGCTGAACCAGGACGGCGACGTGGTGCTGTCGTGGAAGCGCAGCGTGATGGTCCCGCACAGCGGCCAGGGCATCGGCGAGCACTACTTCCCGGCGGCGAAGGCCGGCCCCCTTCAGTCACCGGGCCTCTGAAGCGACAAGGAGCACTATCGTGGCCCGACTGGCCCAGACCGCAGGACTCACCGACATCCAGGCTGAGATCCTGCAGGCGGTCAAGGAGTTCGTGGACAAGGAGATCATCCCGAACGCGCAGGGACTCGAGCACGCTGACACGTACCCGCAGGCGATCATCGACCAGATGCGCGAGATCGGCCTGTTCGGCCTGATGATCCCCGAAGAGTACGGCGGCCTGGGGGAGTCGCTGCTGACGTACGCGCTGGTCGTGGAGCAGATCGCCCGCGGCTGGATGAGCGTCTCGGGGGTGATCAACACCCACTTCATCGTGGCCTACATGCTGCTGCAGCACGGCACCGGCGAGCAGAAAAAGCGGCTGCTCCCGCAGATGGCGGCCGGCAACGTCCGCGGCGCTTTCTCGATGTCCGAGCCGGACCTCGGCTCGGACGTCGCGGCGATCAAGACCAGGGCCATCCCGGACGGCGACGACTTCGTGATCAGCGGCCAGAAGATGTGGCTGACCAACGGGGCCCAGTCGCGCGTCGTGGCGACGCTTGTCAAGGACGACCTCGGCGGCCAGTCCGTCTACAAGAACTTCACCACGTTCCTCATCGAGAAGGAGCCGGGCTTCGGGCAGACCCGGCCGGGCCTGACCATCCCGGGCAAGATCGAGAAGATGGGCTACAAGGGCGTCGAGACGACCGAGATGATCCTCAACGGCGTCCGCGTCTCCAAGGACGACATCCTCGGCGGCCCGGCCGCCCGGGGCAAGGGGTTCTACCAGATGATGGACGGGATCGAGGTCGGGCGCGTGAACGTGGCCGCCCGGGCCTGCGGCATCTCCATCCGCGCGTTCGAGCTGGCGGTCGCCTACGCGCAGCAGCGCAAGACGTTCGGGCACCAGCTCGCCGACCACCAGGCAATCGCATTCAAGCTCGCCGAGATGGCCACCAAGACCGAGGCCGCCCACGCGCTCATGGTGAACGCCGCCCGGCTCAAGGACGCAGGCCAGCGCAACGACGTCGAGGCCGGCATGGCCAAGCTGCTCGCCTCGGAGTACTGCGCCGAGATCACCCAGGACGCGTTCCGCATCCACGGCGGCTACGGCTACTCCAAGGAGTACGAGATCGAGCGGCTCATGCGCGAGGCACCGTTCCTTCTCATCGGGGAGGGGACATCTGAGATCCAGAAGACGATCATCAGCCGCGGCCTACTCAAGGAGTACAAGCTGCAGTAGTGAGCATCCGGCCCACACCGCCTGCGGTCGATGGGTCTATCTCGCCAGGATCAAGGTGTACGTAGACCTGCGGAATGAGAGCTGGGATGCCTGAACCGCGGGTGCCGTAGCGACTGCAGTACTGGCGGAAGATGAAGCGCTCTGCCTCATTCCCCGTTATCGACTGAAGCAGACGTTGGTATAGCAAGCGAGCCACTTCCTGGTCGTGCTTGCCGGCCATGTCAGGCTGTTCCCGAACCACGCTGTAAGGTCACGCCACGACACCCCGGAGGCGCCCAGCGGCTTGTCGTACATGAGGCAGTACTCGCCGTTCCTCACAATCTCGATGTCGTTGCTGATGGCATCGCTCACAACAATCTCTGGCTTGGGGCCATTGGCCGCGAAGATGAGGTTTTTCGCAACGCTCTGCGGCCCGCGGCTTGTAGCGAGCTCTAGACCGCGGCCATCCGCTCGGACCCGCAGTTCGGAATGAGCTTCAGTCAGCAGTGCCTGCAGAGCTACTCGCTGACTCTTCCAACCTGCGTCGACGTCTGGCTGCGTCGATGTGAGAGGGAGTTGCTCGAGAAGCGCATCGATCACGTCAGCGATGTTCCTTGGCTCCGTCTCATGGATAGGGTCAGTGCCGATTCCAAGCAAGTCCGACAACATCGAGCGAGTCAGCGTGACGCCAACTCGCATGGCTACTCGGTCTACGCGCTCTCGCTGACGACCATCGTTCAACGCCAAGGTCGTCCGGAGCCAATCCCGCAGAGGTTGCATTGCTGAAGCTGGAATCGCCTGTGAGGGCAACGCCACGCGTACGGACAGTAGCTGCCACGGCGAGTCTGACATAAAGCTGAGATTAGGCCAAGGAGCCATCACAGCATCGATTGCCACAAAACTGCCCTAAAACCTGACACACGCGAGGTAAGTCGGGATGTCCTGTGCCATTCCGACCTGAGGTACTACAGGGCTGTGACCTGCGGTGCCTCAACTCCGATGGCGGTGCCTAGACCGTGGCCTGCCAGTAAGTCCGAGGCATATGGTTCCGCCCGCCACGGCCATCGACGACCGTCAGCGCAGGTCAGGCGACGGGGTGCCTCAACTTTCGTGGCAGAGATCCACCGAATACCTCGATCTCCCTGGCGGTGCCTTGACTTCCTTGGCACAGGACACTGGACTCCTCAATGGCACACGCAACCTAACTTGGGATTTCGCAATCTCCGGCTGGACATGACGCTTCTGCTATCACTTGTCCGGTTCTGTTTCTGATCTTCATCGCTAGGTTTGTCACCCTTGTCTTATGACTCTTTATCGCGTCACACCCATGCACCACACGATGACCATGGTCAGTTCCATCGCCTCCGGCATGCGGAGGTAGATCGCCCTTGGCGGTAGTCGGGACCCTGAGCAAGGGTTATGACCTTGACTACATCTGGAAGCAGGTCGACCCCAGCCTCGCGGGGAACGCGGCGGGGTATTACATCGAGGCGAGCGAGAAGGGCGGCGAGCCGCCCGGCCGCTGGTGGGGCCCGGCCGCGAAGGCGCTCGGCCTCGAGCCCGGCCAGGTGGTCGAGCGGGAACCGTACGACCTGCTGTTCGGGGAGCACAAGGCGCCCGACGGCACGTCGCTGGGCAGACCGCCGGGTGATGGCCGGAAGGCCGCAGACGTATATACCCGGCTGCTGGCCGCGGAACCGCACGCCACCGCCGAGCGGAAGCGCGAGCTGCGGCTGGCGGCCGCCCGGCAGGCGCGGCAGAGCCCTCTGTTCTTCGACCTGACCTTGTCGATGTCGAAGTCGATCTCGATCTTCCACGCGTCGCTGGGCGAGAACGCCCGCCTGGCGCACGAGGCCGGGGACGCGGCGGGGGAGGAGTACTGGTCGGGGCTCGTGGCGGAGGTCGACGCGATGATCATGAAGTCGGTCCGGGCCGGGTTCGAGTACTTCCAGCGGGAGGCCGGCTACACCCGCACCGGCTCCCACAACAAGCGGGTCAACGGCCAGGAGACTGGCCAGTGGCGCGAGGCGGACCTAGCGGTGGCGCACTGGCTGCAGCACACCTCAAGGGACGGCGACATGCAGCTGCACGTCCACTCCCAGATCGCCCACGTAGCCCGGACCGCCGCCGACGGTAAGTGGCGGGCGCCGGACTCCCTCGGTTACAACGAGCACATCGGCGCCGTCGCGGCGATCACCGCCCAGCACCTCGAAGAAGCCCTGTCGGCCCGGTTCGGCCTGGAGTGGGTCGCGCGCGACGACGGGAACGGGTTCGAGATCAGCGGGATCTCGGGGGAGATGATGCGCCTGTTCTCCTCGCGCCGGGAGTCCATCACCGCCGACTTGCGCGCCCGCGCGGCGGAGTTCGAGCGGCGGTACGGGCGCGCGCCGTCGCAGCGCGAGGTCGCGCAGCTCGCGCAGGCGTCGAACTTCGCCACGCGCAAGAACAAGGAGGGCGCGCTCGACTTCGCGCAGCTGCACGCGGGGTGGGCGGACAAGCTCGCGCAGGTCCTCGGCGTCCCGCTGGCGTCGGTCGCGCCGTCGGTGTGGCACGCCGACGCGGGCCGCGTCGACGGCAGCCCGCGCGGCGCGGAAGAACCGGACGCAGTACCGCTCGAGCTCGAGCTGAGCCGCGCGGCGCAGCGGGCGGTGGCGCTGGCCCAGCAGGAGAAGAGCACCTGGACCCGCGCCGACCTGATCAAGTATCTCGGCCGGGTGCTGCCCCGATCCGGCCGGGACCCGGCCGCCGCGGCCGCGCTGCTGGAGGACCTGGCGGACCGGGCGCTGGCCTCGGAGTTCGAGTCGGTCCTGTGTCTGGAGGCGCCCGAACTGGCGGCGGTTCCGCGCGGCCTGCTGCGGGCGGACGGGCGCAGCGTCTACCAGCGGCACGGGGGCGTCCGGTACGCCACGCGCGCCCAGCTGAGCATGGAAGACCTCATGGTCGCGCGCGCGTCGGCCGGGGACGCGCCGCGCATGACGCGCGCCGCCGCCGCGCAGGCGCTCGGCGCCGACCTCGATCGTCTCGAGTCCGCGCTGGAGGGCCGCGCGCGCGACGCGCACAGCCCGCCCACTCAAACGGGGCTACGCGAGGATCAGGCTGCGGCGGCGCTGTCGGTTCTGACCGACGGCCGCCGGGTGTCCGTGATCAACGCGCCAGCCGGATCCGGCAAAACCCATATCGTGTCCGAGATCGCGAGCCAGTGGGCGGCTGCGGCCCTCGGCCCGGTTGTCGGCATCACGGCGTCCCAGTCGGCGCGCAACACCCTGGCCGCCGGGGTAGCCGAGTCCTACAACAGCGCGCAGTTCCTCGGTCACCTCCCGGGCTGGCGCGGCGCCCGCGGCCCTCACGCGGTTGTCCAGCAGACGCTGCTGGTGTTGGACGAGGCGTCGACCATGCCGGGACCGGACCTGGCGGACCTGATCGGCCTGGCCGAGGCGAGTAACGGGAAGGTGATTGTCGCGGGCGACACCGGGCAGCTGCAGGCGGTGGAGAACGGCGGCGGGATGTCGCTGCTCGCCGACAGGCTCGGCTACGTGCGGCTCGTCGAGCCGGTCCGGTTCCGCGAGCCCTGGGAACAGGCAGCAAGCCTGCGGCTGCGGGACGGCGACGCGACGGTTCTGGCCGAGTACGACGAACACGCCCGGATCATCGGCGGGGAGCCCGAGGAGATGATGGACGCCGCCGCGACGGCGTACGTCGCGCTGGCCGCCGATGGCACGGACGTCCTGCTGATGGCCGCCGACCACAGCCTGCGCCGGGAACTGGCCCGCCGTATCCGCGACGACCTCATTCGCCTGGGGGTGGTCGACCCCGGGCCCGGGGTGCGGATCGCGGACGGCGCCGTGGCCGATCGCGGGGACCTGATCGTGTGCACCCGCAACGAGCACAGCGTCGAGGCGGGGGAACCCGGCCGGACGCTGGCCAACGGTGACCTGCTCCGCATCGACGACATCACCGATGGGCGCCTGATCGTCCGCCGCGCTCTGAACGCCGACCCCGGAACAGGCCGCCGCCGATGGACCGACCGACAGTTCCTGTACGCGCACTTCGAGGAGGCCGAGCTGGGCTATGCGGTCACCGACCACACCGCCCAGGGCCGCACCGTCCACACCGGCCTGGCCGTGATCGCCGGCACCGAGGACCGCCAGCACGCCTACGTCGCCCTCACCCGCGGCACCGACGACAACCGGGCCTACGTCTTCGCCCTGTCCCCGAAAATCGCCGATCCCGTCCCCGGTCCCCGCCCGGCCCCCGAGCTAGCCCGCTACGACCGGCTCACGGACCAGCCCGGCGACTCTGGCCCGACCGCCGCGGCTGATGATGCCAAGGATCCGCTTGGGGTGCTCGCCGAGGTCCTGGACCGAGACGGCGAGCAACAGTCGGCGTCCCAGACCTGGCAGCGTGCACTGTCCGATGCCGACCACCTGGCCGTCCTGCACGCTATCTGGACCGCCGAGACCACCCCCGCCCGCGAGCAGCGGTACGCAGAGCTCCTCGCGGCCGCGCTCCCGCCCGGACACCGGCAAGAACTCAGCCACAAGGCACAATGGCTATGGCGAACGCTGCGCGCAGCGGAACTGGCCGGCCTGGACGCCCGCCAGGTCCTGGCAGACGCAGTCGGCGAGCGGACCCTGACCGGCGCCCGCGACATCGCCGCCGTCATCGACGCCCGCATCCGCAGCCGCGTCGGCGCGCTCGTCCCGCTCCCGCCGCCCCCCTGGGCGGCGCAGCCCACCGGCATCGCCGACCCCGAACGACGCGCCTACGCCGGGCAGATCGCCGCGCTGATGGACGCGCGCAAAGAGCGGATCGGCGAGCACGCCGCCGACAGCGCCATCGGCTGGGCGGCCGGCGCCCTGGGCCCGGTCCCCGACGATCCCGTGGCTCGGTTGGAGTGGCAGCGGCGGGCCGCGTCGATCGGCGCCTACCGGGAACTGTCCGGCCACGACCACCCCGACGACCCGATCGGCCCGGAGCCGGCCACCGGAGCCCCCGACCTTCGAGCCGCCTGGCACGAGGCCCTCGCCGCGCTCGGCACCGCCGACGGGCCCGACGTACGCGGGATGCGGGACGGCCTCCTGCTGCACCTGCGCGACACCTACCCCACCGAGACCGCCTGGGCGCCGCCGTGGGTCGGCGACGAACTCCGCCAGGCCCGCGCCGGCGCCCGCGACGCTCACCTGGCCGCCCTCCACGCGGCCGCCGAAGCAGACGCCGCACACCGCCAAGGGCAGAACGACCAGGTCGCCCGGTATCAGACGCTGGCCGCCAGCTACCAGGTCCTGCGCGACGCTTACCGCGAGCGTGAGACCGTATTCGCCGCGACCGCGGCGGATCGCGCCGACTGGGAGCGGGCCACCCGCCGGCAGCGGCAGCTGGCCGTGGCCGCCGACGCGGAGCTACGCCGCCGTCACCCCGGCCAGCCCTGGCCCCCGCTTCGCTCCGCAGAACCTCAACCCGCCACCGAACCCCAGGATGGCAACCCCATTGCCCCCGAAGACAACATCGAGACATGGCGGCGGCGGGTCGAGGAGCTGGCTGCCCGGCACCGCGAATTCACGGACAAGCTAGCCAGCCGGCAGAGCATGATGATCCCCGCCGAAGACCCCGACTTCGAAGACCTCGGCCCGGCGTTCCCCGCCTGGACATCCCCCGACAGAGGCGCGATCCTGCAGCCGCCAAGGCCCCAGATCCCGGCAGCAGGGCGGATACTGGAACACATCGACGGCCGCGATCTGGATTTGGAAGCCACTGACTAACGGCCCGGGCACCCCTGGAGGTGAAGCCGATGGCACACGCCGAGGCAGAAGCAGCTGCGCTCAGCGGCGTGCTACGCATCACCTGGGTCGCCGATGACCTGGCGCACGTCCTGCAGCACAGCCAGACCGACGAGACCACCGGCACTTGGACCGGCCTGGCCTGCCCCGGCCACGGACTCGAGATCGGCGCCGACGTCGACAACGCGACACTTCAACGCCTGGCCCACGGGGAGATCGCCGACCTGATCTGGGAAGCGCCCGGGGACTTCACCGCCGAGCACGCTCAGCTATGCCTGGCAGCCGTCACGGCGTACCAGGCAGGCGACCACGAGACCGCCGAGCAGCTGTGGGAGCAGCTCCGGTGCCTGTGGTCCCGCGCCTGGTCGGCGAACCACTACGCGATCTGGCTCATGCAGAACTCGGGACTGACCCGATTCTTCCCAGAGAAACCACAACGCTGGGTCGTCGCGTCGTTCGAGCACCACACCGGCCCGCACGGAATTGACCACCCGCACATCCACAACATCGTCGTCACCGCCCTGACAACCGGACCCTCCTGAATGCTGGCGGCAATGGCAACGCGCGAGGCGACGCACGATCCGGGCAGTGGGCTACGGTGGCAACATGCCGGCAGACGCCACGCGGCCCGAACGCGGATGAACGGCTCCCAGCAAGCACTCGAGCACGCCTGCGCGGCCGTCGGCCTCAACGCCGGCGGCGCCCGCCTGCTGCGCCTTGGTTCCAACGCGGTCTACCGCCTAAGAGCCCCCATCGTCGCCCGAGTCTCCCGCCCTGGCACCGACATCGACCTGGCCCGGCGAGCCGTCGCAGTCGCCCGCTGGCTGGAAACCGCGCGCTACCCAGCGGTCCGCGTTGTCGACGTCGATCAGCCGCTCATCGCCGACGGCTATGTGGTCACGTTCTGGCGGGCCATCTCCGATGACGGCGACCGGTACGCGAGCACTGCCGAGATCGCCGCGATCCTTGCGAGGCTGCACCGGCTCACCGCCCCCGAAGCCCTGCGCCTGCCGGCGCTGGATCCGTTCGCCAACGCCGAGCGGCGGATCGACGTGAACACCTGGCTGACCTCGGATGACCGCGCGTTCTTCACGGCGACCCTGGCCAGGCTGCAGGGCGCCTACGCCGACCTTGAGTTCGTCCTCCCGCAGGGAGTCATCCACGGCGACGCCAGCGTCGGGAACGTGCTGCTCGACCGCCAGGGGAGGCCCGTCCTGATCGACTTGGACGGGTTCACGATCGGCCCCCGCGAGTGGGACCTGGTGCTGACGGCGATGTACTACGACAGCTTCGGCTGGCACACCCGCCGGGAGTACGAGGACTTCGCCCGCGTCTACGGCTACGACATCACGGGATGGCCCGGGTACCCCCTCTTGCGGGAGATCCGCGAGTTCGTCATGGTGACCTGGCTCATCCAGAAGGCCGCCGAGGACGCCCGGTCGGCAGCCGAAGCCGCCAAGCGGATCACCGCCCTGCGCACGGGCGCGAGCCGGATGGACTGGCAGCCGTTCTAGCCGACCGCGGAGGCGTTTCCGGGCCGTGCGGCGATCCGCCAGAGCCGGAATCCGGCCGCCTGCTCGCTGAAGTCCCGGACGGCGGCCGAGCCTTCGGCGCGGACAAGATGGCCGCGGAATTCCCGCAGGTAGTTCACGCACCGTCCGGACCGGATCTGCTCGCCCGCAGACAGCGCCGCCAAGGCCACGTCGCAGGCCTGCTCTGCTTCGCCGGCGGCGAGGTAGGAGTCGGCGAGGACCATCGTCGCGAAGAAGTCGCTGCGGACGAACTTCCCGTTCTCGAGCCCGACGCTGCGGCCGGCGTACTGCGCGGCGTCTCCGGCGCGGCCGAGGTCGCGCAGGCAGTGACCGAGTTCGGCGGACAGTTCGGCCTCGTCGAAGTACTGGAACCAGCCCGGGTCGTCTTCGGGTCTGCGTCGTTCGTGCTCGGTCACCGCAGCGGCCAGCGCCCGGTCGCACCCGGTTGCGTCGCCCAGGCGGGCCAGGGCGCGGGCTTCCATCGCGTGGAAGTGGGCCGTCATCGACGCGGTCGCTATCCCGGTGGTCCCGGCTCGGCCGGCCCGGGCCAGGTTGGCCGCTTCGGCGAACCGCCCGGTGTAGGTGGCCTGGTGGCTCATCGCGTCCAGGATGGAAGCGCCCAGCAGGCGGTTGCCGCCGGCCTGGGCCAGGCCGAGCGCCTGGATGAAGTACCGCTGAGCCTGAGGGCTGAGCGGCGTGCTGTCATATGTCATCCACGCCGCGAGCAGCGTGGCCTCGGCGACTGCGGAAAGCAACGCGCTCCCCACGGTTTCGGGGTACCGGCCGCGCAGCAGCCGGGCCGCGTCGCCTCGCAGGTACTGGATCAGCGCGTCGCGGGCGTGGCCGCCGCCGAACCGGTCGTCGAGTTCCCGGAACATCTCCACCGTGGCCCGGAATCGATCCACGTCTCCCATCCCAATCTGCACCCCGCCCTGCAGCCCGCCGCCGACAGCGCCGCCGACCGGAGCGGTCAGCCAGCGGAGCGATGCCTCATTCCACGCTGCCGGAGTGATGACCCCGCGATCGAGCACTTCGGGATCGGACACGTCAGCGGCCCACAGCGTCGAGACGTTTCCCGTCGCCGTCGCCGGCGTGCCTGGATACTTCAGGCCGACATCAAGATCCGGTACCGCGTGGGAAGGCGACGGGCTCATCACCGGGGCCCGGCTTTCCGCAGGACCGAGCCCGAGGGCCTGACGCGCCGCCGTCGGCATGCCGAGGCCGTCAGCGAATGACTGGAAAGTCGTCACTGCCTGCGGCTTCCGCTTGCGCCCGGCCCATTCGCTCAGCCGACCCTGGGTGAGGCCGGTCAGTCCCGCGATCTGCCCTTGGGTCAGTCCGTGCGCATTGAGGACCGTGATCACTGCGCCAAGATCGCGCCTGGCGCACGCGTCAAGAACATCAGGCTGCGCGCAGACTCGTTCGACGATTCTGCGCACCTCAGAGATAGCCAAAGGCACGGTGCGACCCCATTCCTCTGGGTCCGCCACCCGGTGCAGTGATACGTGTCAGATTGCCAATACGTTAGGTGAAACGGATCGCAACCGCATGCGGTTCAACTTAGGAGCGAATAATCTCCTGCCGCGCAGCAGGCAGTGCCAGCTAACAACAAGCGATGGCCACATGCGAAGCGCCTCCGCTGCTCACAGACTCATCAGGAGGCCTCGGGACGCATGGGGCGGGCTGCCCGCTGGTACTAGCGACGACGTAGAAGGCTCACACTTGCAATGCGGATAGCTGGTTGGCAAATTCAGCGGGCCGAAACGAGGCCACAGGCCGAGCAAGCACACCGCATCGTCTGGGGTGCGCGAGCCGAGGTCGTCTTCAACCTCAGAGGTCTGCCTCAGGTCCGTCAGGCCATCAACCACGGCCACCTCTGGATAGCCGCGATCCACGCCTCCCGAACCGTGAGGTTGCACTCCTCGCCTGGGTCACTGGGCGACGCTGACGCCAGATCCCGTGCGACGCCCGCCAGTTGCTCGCCAGGCTCCAGCGTGAACACGATCCGAGCGCTCCATGCGTCCTCGGCAAAGGTCATGTCAGGCCGCTTGACGGTCACGGCGATCATGACACGGGCTCCGTCGTGCGACGCCTCGATCTCCATCTCGCCCTCAAGGGCTCGCCAATTGCGTTTCCCGGCCCACCCTCGCCAGTCCGCGGCCAGTTCGGCGAAGAATTGAGCAGGGTTCCACGGCCCGTCGGACAGGGTCGCGGTAGTGCGCGCTTGCAGCCCGTTGGCCTCAATGCTGACCGGGGCCATTCGCTCGTAACCGTCACCGTCGATATCGGCGGGCCGCTCGATGACCCACCTGAGCCCACCCGGAAGTTCAAGCGTGAAAGATTCGGCCATGCTCGCCCCTGCCACCGCAGACTCGTTTCAACATCGGGGCAAGATAAGGCCTCCTGGCTGCCCCTGGTCTCTCCCCGCCTTTCGTAACGACCAGCTTCACAGGTACTGGCCCGGCCAGTCTTCGTCCGGAGGAGTCCCGTCGGGAAGCAGGCGCTCCGGGATGTCCGCCGAGGTAATCGTGCTGAGCTCGGCGAGGTCCGGGTCCGGTGATGACGCTCCGGCTACCCGGCGCGCCTGGCGCGCGACCGCCTGGTTCAGCAGCCGGACCGCGAGCCGGGCGTTGCCGGACCGGTGATCATCTTCGGCCTCGGCCAGGACCGCGCCCGCCTTGGTCCGGGCCGCGACGGTCAGCCTCAGGCCCGCCTCGTCAGCCAGGGCGCCGAAGATCGCGGACAACTGCCGAGGCGCGTACCCGGGGAAGTCGATGACGGCGCGGAATCGGGCGGCCAGCGGCGGATTTCCGCCCAGCAGCTTCCTCAGTGGCTCCGCCCGCCCGGACAGGATCACGGCGAGCTCGTCTCCCCGCTCGCTGCGGGACACCGTCAGCTGCCGGTACAAGTGCCCGAGTACCCGCTGCCCGTGGTCGGGGAGGCTGTGCCAGTCGTGCGCCGCGTTGATCAGCAGGATCCCGCTGTTGGCGGCCTTGACCGCCTCAGCCAGCAGCGCGGCGGTTTCCCCCGGGCCGGCGCCCGCGAGGTCGGTCGCGGCCGCCTCGACGACGTGCCCGTTCGCCAGGACCCCGAGCTTTCGGTAGGCCTGACCGATGGCGATGGCCGCCCGGGACTTGCCACTTCCCGCGCCGCCGGTGAACACGAGGTTCTTCCACGCCGGCCGCCTCACCACCGCGCCCCTGCTCTTGCGGCCCTGTTCCGCCTCCAAGACCGCGATCACCTCCTCGAGCTGGTCCCGCACCGCGTCCAGGCCGCGGAGGTCGGCTAGGCCCAGCGCCGGGATCCTCACCGGGCGAGGCGACACGGGGCGGCCGGCACCGGGCGATGTCCCTTCCGGCCGTGTGGCTGGGCCCCGGGTAGGGTGCCGCGGGCTCGGCCCGGCGGCGGGAGGCGGGGGAGCGAGACCGAGGGCCTGGCGTGCGGTCGCGGGCACGCCAAGGCCGTCCGCGAACGCCTCGAAGCTCGACGTCGCCCGCGGCGTTCGCTTGTGCGTCGCCCACTCGCTCAGCCGCCCCTGGGAGATGCCGGTCAGATCGGCGATCTGCCCCTGGGTGACGCCATGCGCGCCCGGGATCGTGATGATCGTCCCGAGATCGCGCCTGGCGCTCGCGTCGAGCATGTCGGGCAGCGCGAAGACGCGCTCCACGATCTCGCGCACCTCAGAGATAGCCAAAGCCACGGCGCGCTCCCCGTCCCTTGGTTGCTCGCCAGCCGATCCGATGACGTGCCTCATCCCGACGGCACACCCATGGAAACGAGCAGCAGCAGCCGGCCGGTTCATCTCAGTGATGACTATTTTCCGTCCGCGCAATGACTAGTTACCGCGATCGCGCCACGATTCTTAGCGGCCGGCGACGCGGGCAAGTGATGGTCGAGGTCGCCCTCGACCTGGGGCCGACCTGGGGTCGACCTGGGGCCGGCCTGAGGTCGGCCCACCCGCGGTGACCCTGGGCGGCGGCCGGCGGGCCCGCCCCGAAGGGCGGCACTGCTGGCAGCGCCTCGGCAAAGGTCCCGTCGGCCGCCTGGCCGCGCAACGCCTCGGAACGCCAACAAGAGGAGGCGTCAAACGTCGCGCGACTTGCCGGAATTGTAGGAGACGAGGGGCTGCAGTCGCCTAGTGATGCCGCTTCCAGCGGGCTAAGATTCCCAGGTCGGCCTGAGGGCGGCGCGAGGCCGGCGGCCGCTCGCCGTGCCGTCGGCGCATATGACTCCGCGAGGGGGTAGTTCCCGATTCCGGCGATCAACGGACGCCCGGTGATCAGCCGCTCCGACATGGCGGCCCGCGGCGTTCCGACCACCACGGTCAACAGCTGGTACCGGGACCGGGCCAGGACGGGTCATCCCGAGAAGGCCGGTCGAATCGGCCGGACGGACTACTGGTACGAAGACGAGTGGACGGCCTGGCACGAGGCCCACCTACGCGGCAAGATCGACTCGCTGACCCAGGTCGACCGGGACGGCGACCCGGACGACCTGGTGAACGCGGTCGAGGCCGCCCGCATGCTGCGATACGCCAACCACCACGTCATCCACGCCAACCGCCGCCTTGGCTACTTCCCTGAGCCGGACGCCTACGGTCCGCCCCGGAGGGGGCGTGCCGTGCCGCTGTGGAAGCGATCTACGGTATGGGCCGCCGCCGACGCCCGCACCGGTAAGGGCGGCGGCCACACCCCCGGCACGCCCGGTGCCCCCAGCAAGCCGCACCCGTACGCGGGCGACGACCGGCTCGCCCGCGTGCTGGCCGATCTTCGTTCCGGCGCCCGGCCTACCGCGGCGGAGCTCGCCGCAGAGTGGAACGTGAGCCGTCGGACTGCCGAGCGGATCATCCGCGCGGCCAGGGAAATCTCCCAGGCCTAGAGGCAAGTCAAAACCTTTTTGGTCGAACGGAAGGTGGTGACACACCTTGATGCGGCCTATTAAGGGTAGTATGTTTGTCGATGTCGGAAGGGCGGCAACCCTGACGGCAACCTCGGAAAACAAACAAGAGTGAAGGGGGAACCGATCATGGTTCCTGCACCTCCTGTACGGCGGCGCCTTGTAGGCAGGATGCTGCGCCAGTATCGAGAGAGCATGGGGTACACACTGCGCGACGTGGCCCGGGTCCTGGAGTGTGATCCATCGAAGGTCAGCAGAATCGAGACCGGGCAGCGGGGGATCCGGGGCAAGGAGTTGCGCGAGCTCCTCGCCGAGTACAGCGTCGCCGACGAGCGGCAGACTATCTTGGAGCTGCTGGTCGACCCGCGGGGCGCGTTCGGCTGGTACCGGGACTACGACGGGGTTCTGCCCGGCGCCTGGGGGGACTACCTGACCCTCGAGACGGCCGCGTCGACGATCTGGGCTTACGACGCGCAGCGGGTTCCCGGGCTGCTGCAGACTCCCGCGTATGCCCGGGCGCTGGCGGAGAGGGACCCGGCGCTGAAGGACGCTGCCGCGCGGGACCGCGCGGTGGGAGCGGTAGCGGCCCGGCAGTCGGCGATCCTCGAAGAGGGCGGGGCGGAGGTGCGCCTGATCATCGGGCAGGCGGCACTGCACCAGCAGGTCGGGAGCGCGGCGGTGATGGACGAGCAGCTGCGGGCACTTGCTCGTACAGCTGCGGACAGCGGGTCGGTCACGGTGCAGGTGCTCCCGTTCGACTCCGGCGCGCACGCGGCGGCGGGGGAGGGCTCGGTGTCGATCCTCCAGTTCGAGCGGGCGCCGGGGCTGGGACTCGTGCACCTGGGCGGTATCGGCGGCGGGGTGTGCCTGGAGGGCCAGTCCGACCTCGGGGTCTACGCGGGGGCGTTCGAGCAGCTGCGAGCGTTCGCGCAGGGCCCGGCGCAGTCCGCGCTGCTGCTGCGCGGCATGGCAGGCGACGAACGCCGCTGATCGCGGGCGCTTCCGCAGCGTCGATTCCGGCGGCGGAAGCGCTGTCTTAGCTGTGCCGGACTGCTGCGCCGGCTGCCGGAACTCGGCGCGCGATCGCGCCGGGCGTCAGGCAGCCGGCGTGGCGTGGCCTGAAGTACCCGTGCAAATCAAGGGGACGAACTGTGAGCACCCTCAGCCCTGCGACGTCAGACCAGGACCGTCCGGCGCTTCCCGGCGAGGATCTGACCCGCCGAGCGGTCACCGTAATCGCTTCACTGATCGTGGCGATGGCGCTCGCGTTTAGCGTGGTGAACGTGACCCGGCTGTGCCTGGACCTGGGGGTCACGGCGTGGATCGCATGGCTCATCGGGCCCTCGGTCGATCTGAGTGTCATCGGGCTGCTCACCGGTATCCGGTTCCTGTCCCTGCACGGCTACTCCGAAGGGGAGCTCGCCAAGCTGAACCGTTTCCTGCGGTTCTGCGGCCTGCTGACGCTGGCGCTGAACACGGCCGGCGCGCTCTGGCGCCTTCAGTACGGAACGGCCGCAGTCGACGCGATCGGCCCGGTGCTGCTGATCGGCTGGAGCGAGATCGGCCCGTGGCTGCTGCGCGAGATCAACGCGGTCTGCGCCCCGGCCGCACGCGAGGCGATGGCAGGGGAGGGACCGCGGGCCAGGCCCGCTGTGGCCGCGAGGCCTGTGGTGATCCCGGCCGGGCTGCTGGCCCGGACCCGGGAACTGGACGCCGAGCACCGGGCGGCGACCGGCAAGCCCATCTCCCGCGACAACCTACGCGCCAGCCTGCGCATCGGCCGGGACCGGGCCAGCGCCCTGGTCGTCGCCGTCCGCGCCGAGGCGGCCGCGGGGGCCCGGCCGACTCAGCTGCAGCAGGCGGCCTAGCCGAACGCGGCGGCGGCCAACGACTCATGACCGGGCATGAGCACGGCCGCCGGCGCGACTGGACCGCCCAGCGCTCCGGCAGAGCCGTCGGCGTCGCGAGGCGCTCATTGCCCGGCTCTGGCCGGGTCTCCCACGCCCTGAGGTCCGCCGCCATTCCGGCGATTATCTCACTGTGATATATCACGCTGATATTGGTTCGGTCTGCTTTCCGGCATAACGTCACTGCCATGAGGTTCCCCAGCACGGGAAGGGAAGTGATCCCATTGACTGGAAACGCCCGTCATGGCGGCGGCGAGGTGTCGTTCTGATGGCCTCCGTCGTGCTCGTGATCGCGATTACCGCATTCCTGGCCGGCGGCGCGACCGGGATATTCGTCATGCTCGTCATCGGCATCCGGAAGGCCGACCGCACCCGTCGCGACCCCGCTGCCAGGAGCAATCCGCTGGACGCCGCGACCCGCTCCATGCTGCGCGCCAACACCTGGCCCAATAATCCCGTCGTCCACGGCGACCGCGAGCAGCGCTGACCACTTGCCCGGCAAGAGCCAATTCCGGCCGTTAGCTTTCGCCGGGCTGCGCTTGGCCCTGGCGAAATCGGCAGTGATTCGCGTGTTCTGTGAATTTAATTCACCAGCTGCGTATCAGGAGCAACCCCTCATGCCTGGAATCGCGAGGAATCCGCCCTGTCCCGACTACCGAAAGGCGGGAAAATGACGCCTGTAATTGCCGCTGCGCGGCCTGGCCAGGCCGCGCCCGCCACCGCCGCCTCGGGTACCCCGGGCGCGGTTACCCGGCCCCCGTCCGGTCACGCGAAACCCGGTCGCGTCAGCGTCAGCGTCGGCATCTGGCTGTATGCCGCCGCCGCCGGGTTGCTCGCCCTGGCGGGCGCCGCGGCCGCGGTGAGCTTCAGCGCCCAGTACCGGCTGGTGTACGCGGCCCGCCGCCTGGCGGCCCCGGCGGCCCTCGAGGCGGCGATCCCCGACGCCGCCGCGCTGGTGTTCGCCTGCCTGGGCGTCGCGCTGGCGCTGCACGGCCGCCGTGCGATCCGGGCGCGGCTGCTGAACATGGCCGCGGCCGGCACGAGCGTGAGCATGAACGTGATCGCGGCCGCGCCGGGCTGGCGGGACCTGGCGGTATGGGCGATGCCCCCGGCCGCCTACGCGCTGTCGAGCGACACCCTCATCGGCGTCGTCCGCGCCTCGGCGATCGCCCGCCGCCACGATCTCGCCGGCCTGGCCGAGGAGGTGACCGTCCTGGCGGTGCTCGGCGGGCTGGCGCTCTGGCTGCTGCGGCTGGCGATGGCGCCGAGGTCGACCCTGGGCGGGTTCCGCGAGTGGGTCCTCGACGAGTGCCCGGTAGCCCCCGGCCGCCGCGCCGCCCGGCCGGCCCCGGCCGCCCCGGTCGCCCCGGTCGGGTCGCGGGTCCGGGACGACCCGACCGGAGTCCGGCCTCGGGTCGGCGGGTCGGCGGCCCGGGGTAGGGGCCCGCGCGGCGGTACGAAGACGGCCCGGTTCCTGGCCCTGGTCGCGGAACGGCACGGGCCGCCGGCGGACATCCCGCTGGGGTCGGTCGCGAGGATCTCCGCTCAGGTCGCCCCGCAGGCCGACCTGAACGGCGGGGCCGCCCGCGCGGCGCTGCGCCGCGCGGTGCTCGCCGCCGCGGACGGAGGCCGGCGATGAACGCGCTGATCCTCTACTTGGTCGTCCTGGCCGGCGTGATCGTCGCATCGTCTCTCGGCTCCTGGGCGTGGCTCCCGGCCCGTTACCTGCCCGGGAACAGGGTCCGCGCGCTGCGGGTCCGCTTGCACCTGCGGCTGCATCCCGGCAAGGGGTTCGCGACCGTCTTCGGGCTGCACGTGCGCTGGGGCCGGCTGGCCGCCCTGCGGCGCTCGGGCCGGATCCGCCGATCGCTGCCGCTCTGGGTGCGGGCGCTGTGGCCGGCGGAGCACGCGGTGTTCCTGGGCCGGGCCCACTGGCGGCACTGCCTCCGGGTCCCCCTCGAAGAGCACGTGCTCGTGATGGCCCCGCCTCGGACGCACAAGACGGCGTTCCTCGCCGACGTGATCCTCCGCTACCCGGGCCCGGCGATCGTGAGCAGCACCAAGGCCGACGTGGTGGGCCTGACGGCTGCCGTCCGCGGCTGGCGGGGCCGGGTGCAGGTCTTCAACCCGCAGCGCATCGGAGGCGTCGAGTCGACGTTCCGCTGGTCGCCGGTCGACGGGTGCGAGGACCCGGCGACCGCGATCCGCCGGGCGGACGCGTTCGCGTTCGCGGTGTCGAAGGAGGGGGTGGAGGACGGCTCCTTCTGGTCCAGCAAGGCCAGCGACTACCTGCGCGGCTACTTCCACGCCGCCGCCCTGGCCGGCTACGACATGACGGCGGTCGCCGCCTGGGTGTCCGGCTCCGACCCCCACGTCCCGGAGCGGATCCTGGCCGCCGCCGGGGCGCGGCAGTGGGCGCTGACCCTCGCCGAGCTGCGGTCCGAGGCGCACAAGACAGCCGCAACGGTCCGGATGGTGATGTCGCGGGCGATCTCGTTCATGGCCGACCCCGCGCTGGCCGCCAGCGTCCTGCCAGAGCCCGGCGACGAGTTCGACATCGCGGAGTTCCTGCGGTCCAGCGGGACCGTCTACATGATCGCCGAGGCGATCGGAGAGGACGCCCCCGTCGCGCCGCTGTTCAGCGCGATGGCCGGGGAAATCCACTGCGCCGCCGCCCTCATCGGGCAAGCATCCCCGTCGGGGCGGCTGGACCCGCCGCTGCTGATGGCCCTGGACGAGATCACCCAGACCTGCCCCGTGCCGCTCCCGCAGTGGCTGTCGGACTCCGGCGGCAAGGGCATCCAGATCATCGCGGTCGTCCACGGCGAGGCCCAGCTGGCCGGCCGCTGGGACGACCACGGCCGCCGGGTCGTGCTGGACACCTCCTCCGTCAAGGTCTTCCTGCCCGGCATCACCGACACGACCACCCTCGAGACCGCCCGCCTCCTGTGCGGCGAGGCGTCGTGGAAACTGCGCGGCCAGGACGCCGCCAGCCGCCACGACGTCGCCACCCCCGACATGATCCGCCAGCTTCCCGCCGGTTTCGCCCTCGTCATCCGGGGCGGCCTCGCCCCGGTCATCGCCCGGCTGCCCCGCGCCTGGCGCAACCCCGCCTACCGCCGCGCTCGCCGCCGCGCCACGGCCCGCCCGCTCCCCGGAGCCCTGTTCCCGCTGCCGGTCAACCCGGGCCCCGACCTCGAGACCGGCCCGGAGCCGGACGACTTCCCCGACTATCCGCCGCCGGGTCACGCCAGCGGCGAGCAGCCCGCCTTCCCCTGGAGCCGCCCATGACCCCCGATCCCCTCGCAGCCGTCCTGGACCAGCTCGCCGCCCACGCCGAGCGCATCACCGAACTGACCGCCCGCGAGGCCGCCCACCACGCGGCCGTCAGCGGGCAGCTCACCCAGCTGGCCGGCATGATCACGACGGTCAGTCGCGCACTGGCCGACGACGCCGCCGCCCTGGCCCGTCTCGACGCCGTCGACCGGCAGGTCGCCGAGCTCGCGGGCCGGCTGCCCGGACCCGGCGGCGACCAGGGCTACCAGCCCAAGCCGGCGCCGGCCTGGCACCAGCTCACCCCCGGCCAGCGGCAGGCGCCCGTCGCCGAGCTGCGGGACTGGGCCGAGCGCGTGTACCGGCCCGGCTACGGGCACCTCGCCGCCCTCGCCCCCTGCTGGCCCCGCCACGACCTGTGCCTGCATGCGCTGGACATCCTCAGCCAGCTGTGGTGCGCCCTCTACCTCCAGCCCGACCGCACCGCCGGCGTGCTGTCCGCCCAGGCCGAGTACCAGGCCCGCATCCTGCCCGCTCTCTCCGCGCAGATGGCCAGCGAGACCAACAGCTGCGACCACAACCCCGTCGGCGCCTACCGCAGGAGCGCCCCATGACGACGAACCCGGCGCTGGAGCAGGCGCTGGCCTGCGCCGAACGCGGCTGGCCCGTCTTCCCTTGCCAGCCCGGGCGGAAGGTCCCCGCGACCCGGCGCGGCTACCTCGACGCCACCACCGACCCCGCCCGGATCCGCGAGTGGTTCGGCCGCCGCCCCGGGCTGAACCTGGCCGTCGCCACCGGCGCCCCCGGACCGGACATCCTCGACATCGACCACCGCGGCGAGGCCGGGAACGGGTTCCGGGCGCTGGGCGAGCTTCGCGCCGCCGGGCTGCTCGAGGGGATCGTCGCGAGCGTCCGCACCCCCAGCGCCGGCCTGCACCTGTACCTGGCCGGCTCCGCCCAGCGCAGCGGCCACCTGCCCGCCTGCCACGTCGACTTCCTCGCCCAGGGCGGCTACGCCCTCATCCCGCCGTCGGAGGTCGACGGCAGGTCTTACACGCAGCTCAAGGACCTCGGCGGAGACCACGGCCTGGACTGGGCAGCCGCGAGGCGGGTCCTTGAACCAGCCCGTGACAGCGGGCTCGCGACGCACCGGCCGCCAGCGCCCCGGCATCCCCCGCAAGAGCAGGTCGACGCCCTGGCCCGCTGGGTCGCAGCCCAGCCGGAAGGCAACAGGAACAACGGCCTGTTCTGGGCGGCCAACCGCGCCCTGGAAGCCGACCAGGCCGCGGACCTGAGCCCGCTGGCCGCCGCCCGCCACGCAGGCCTCACCGACCCGGAGATCACCCGAACCCTGGACTCCGCCCGCCGCACCAGCCAGGCCCGCCCCGAACCGCCCGGCCGCCAGGCCGAAGGAGAGCACTGACATGACCGACAACCTCAACCCCTACCCAAACCCCGACCCCGCCGCCCGCCCCGGCCGGGACGACCCC
>Ga0335075_10000219_pt1 | contig 109590 bp, 111 predicted proteins | sample Lox_Sample_24_FD_206723 | JGI IMG/M metagenome (GOLD analysis project Ga0335075, IMG submission 206723) | Soil microbial communities from Loxahatchee National Wildlife Refuge, Florida, United States - Lox_Sample_2.4 | ecosystem: Environmental > Terrestrial > Soil > Wetlands | place: USA... | reverse complement strand
CGCGAGAATTTGCAGAAACAGCGGGATCGACAGGGCCGCCGCCAGCAGCAGCGCGCCGCAGGTGACGAGCTGCGCGCCGCGGTCGCCGATCTGGCGGCCGAAAAAACCGGCGATGATCGAGGCGAGCAGCGGCAGAAAGACGATCGCGACAGCCAAAGCCGCTACCCTTTCATCAGGTTGATGTCTTCGACCCGGATCGTGCCGCGATTGCGGAAATAGACGACGAGGATGGCGAGGCCGATCGCCGCTTCGGCGGCGGCAACGGTCAGGATGAACATGGCAAAGGCCTGACCGACGATATCGTTCAGAAACACCGAGAAAGCCACGAAATTGATGTTGACGGCGAGCAGCATCAGTTCGATCGACATCAGAATGATGATGACGTTCTTGCGATTGAGAAAGATGCCAAAGATCCCGAGCGTGAACAGGATCGCCGCGACGGTCAGATATTGCGCCAGCCCGATCGTCATCCGACACCTCCGCCGACCGGCACCTTGACCACCTCGACCGATTGCGCCCGGGTGCGGGCCAGCTGTGCCGCGATCGACTGCCGGCGGGCATCGGCGCGGTGGCGCAGCGTTAAGACGATCGCCCCGATCATCGCCACCAGGAGGATCAATCCGGCCGCCTCGAAGGCGAACAGGTAGCGGGTGTAGAGCACGTCACCGAGCGCCCTCGTGTTGCTGATCGCGACCCCGCCCGAGGGTGTGTTCGCGGGCCCGGTCGCAGCCGGGATCACCGCCCAGCTGACGATGATGAAGACGAGTTCGGCGAGCAGCACCAGCCCGACCGCGGCGCCGATCGGCAGGTAGCGCACAAAGCCGCTGCGCAGTTGCATGAAATCGATGTCGAGCATCATCACGACAAACAGGAACAGGACGGCCACCGCGCCGACATAGACGATGACCAGGATCATCGCCAGGAACTCGGCGCCGATCAGTACGAAGAGCGCCGCGGTATCGAAGAAGGCGAGGATCAGGAACAGCACCGAATGGACCGGATTGCGGGCGGCGACGACCATCGCCCCGGCGGCCACCGCCGATACGGCAAAGACATAGAACAGGATCGTATGGAGGATCATCGCCGCCCCTCACCCGCCTCACCGCACCCGACACCCGGTCCGGCATGGCGGCAGCGGGTGTGAACAGCGCGTCGGCACTCGACCATGATCACCGATAAGGTGCATCGATCGCCAGGTTCTTCGCGATCTCGGCTTCCCAGCGGTCGCCATTATCGAGCAATCTCTGCTTGTCGTAGAACAGCTCCTCGCGGGTCTCGGTGGCGAATTCGAAATTCGGCCCCTCGACGATCGCATCGACCGGGCACGCCTCCTGGCAATAGCCGCAATAGATGCACTTCGTCATGTCGATGTCGTAGCGCGTCGTGCGCCGGCTGCCATCGGAGCGCGGCTCGGCCTCGATCGTGATCGCCAGCGCCGGACAGATCGCCTCGCACAATTTGCAGGCGATGCAGCGCTCTTCGCCATTCGGGTAGCGGCGCAGCGCATGCTCGCCGCGAAAGCGGGCGCTGAGCGGGCCCTTCTCGTAGGGGTAGTTGACCGTGACCGCGCGCCGGAACATGTAGCGCAGGGTCAGCGCCATCCCCGACAACAGCTCGCTCAGCAGCAGGCTGCGCGCGCCGCGTGCCCCAAATGCCATCGTATTGATCCTCGGTCGATGCCGGCTCAGCGCCAGCCGCCGGCGATCAGCACGCCCGCGGTCAGCACCAGCCATAAGAGCGAAAACGGCAGGAACACCTTCCAACCGAGCCGCATCAGCTGGTCATAGCGAAATCGCGGGAAGGTGGCCCGCACCCACAAAAAACAGAACAGCACAAAGGCGATCTTGAGCAGAAACCAGATCGGTCCCGGCACCCAGGTGAACGGAACCACCCCGAACGGGGCCAGCCAGCCGCCGAGAAACAACACGCTGGTCATGGCACTCATCAGGATCATGTTGGCGTATTCGCCGAGATAGAAGAGCGCGAAGGCCATCGCCGAGTATTCGACAAAATAGCCGGCCACCAGCTCGGTCTCGCCTTCGACCAGGTCGAACGGAGCCCGGTTGGTCTCGGCAAGCCCCGAGATGAAGAAGATCACAAACATCGGCAGCAGCGGCACGCAGAACCACAGGTGGCGCTGCGCCAAGACGATATCGCTCAGATTGAGCGACCCGACGCATAGCAGCACGGTGACCAGCACAAACCCGACCGCCACCTCATAGGACACCATCTGTGCCGCCGAGCGCAGCGCACCGAGAAAAGCGTAGCGCGAATTCGACGCCCAGCCGGCAAGGATGATGCCGTAGACACCGAGCGAGCTGATCGCAAACAGATAGAGAATGCCGACATTGATGTTGGCGATCACCATCCCCGGATTGAACGGGATCACCGCCCAGGCGACGAGCGCCAACGTGAAAGTGACGATCGGTGCGACGATGAAGACGAGTCGGTTGGCGCCGCTCGGGACCACCGTCTCCTTGATCAACAATTTGAGGCCGTCGGCGAAAGGTTGCAGCAGGCCGAACGGGCCGACGACATTCGGCCCCTTGCGCAGCTGCGAGAACGCCAGCACCTTGCGCTCGGCATAGGTCAGATAGGCGACCGCGATCAAAAGCGGCACCACCACCGCCAGCACCTCGCCAATCGTGATCAGCGTGAACCCGGCGTAACCGCTCCAGAAATCAGCCATCGGTGCCAGTCCGCGCCGGCTCGCGGCGATGCGCGACAAAGATTTCGCTGCACTCGGCCATCGTCTGGCTGGCCCGGCTGATCGGGTCAGTACGGTAGAAGTCGGTGATCGGATAGGTAAACGGCGCCGGATCGAGCGGACCAGTCGTGCCGAACTCGCCCCACACCGCGGCCGCCGGACCGCCCGCTGCCAGTGCCGGATGGGCCGCGCGCATCAGCCGGCGCAACTCGTCGAGCGTATCGAAAGCGAGCGGCCGGCCGACCGCCGCCGACAATGCGCGCACGATCCGCCAATCCTCACGCGCATCGCCGGGCGGGAAGACGGCGCGCTGGCCCTCTTGCACCCGGCCTTCGGTGTTGACCCAGGTGGCATCCTTCTCGGTATAGGCGGCGCCCGGCAGGATCACATCGGCGCCGGCGGCACCCCGGTCGCCGTGATGACCCTGATAGACAACAAAGGCATTGCCGAGGTCGGTGGTGTCGATCTCGTCGGCGCCAAGCAGGTAGAGCAGTTCGATGGCACCCGACCGGCAGCCTTTGAGGATCCCGGCCACATCATGTCCGCCCGGTCCGGGCGTAAAGCCGAGATCGAGCCCGCCGACCCGCGCCGCCGCGCTGTGCAGCACGTTGAACCCGTTCCACCCGTCGCGCACCAGCCGGCACTCCTCGGCGATCCGGCGCGCCACCCCCAGCACACTCGCTCCATCCGGCCGCGCCAGCGCCCCCTGCCCCAATATCAGCATCGGATGCTCAGCCTGGCGCAGCTGCTCGGCCCAGGGGTGGCGGCCGTTCGCGAGCGCGGCGAGCGTGTCGCCGCCTTCGCCCAGTATCTCGGCGGGATAGGTCAGATCGAGCGCCGGACCGATCGCCGCCACCGCGAAGCCGCCGCGCAGATGGCGCTTGCGCAGCCGGGCATTGACGAGCGGGGCTTCAGCGCGCGGGTTGGTGCCGATCAAAAGACAGGCATCGGCCTGTTCGATACCGGCGATCGTCGTGTTGAACAGATAACCGGCGCGGCAGCGCGGGTCGAGCTTCGCCCCGTCCTGGCGGCAATCGAGGCTGACCGCGCCAAGGCCTTGCAGCAGCTGTTGCAAGGCGAACATCGCTTCGAGATCGGCGAGATCGCCGGCGATCGCCGCGATGCGCTCGCAAGGCACCGTCCTCAACCGCTCGGCGACCAGATCCAGCGCTTCGCGCCATTCGGTCTCGACCCGCCCGCTCGATGATTGGCCGCGCCTTCCGGCATAGGGGCGATCGAGCCGACGCCGGCGCAACCCGTCGATCGCATAGCGGGTCTTGTCCGAGATCCACTCCTCGTTGACCGCCTCGTTGACCCGCGGCAGCACCCGCAGCACTTGCCCGTTGCGCGCATCGATACGGATGTTGCTGCCGACCGCGTCGAGCACATCGATCGATTCGGTCTTGGTCAACTCCCACGGCCGGGCGGTGAACGCGTATGGCTTCGAGGTCAGGGCGCCGACCGGGCACAGATCGATGATGTTGGCCGACAGCTCGGAGCCGAGGGCGCGCTCAATATAGGTGCCGATCTCCATGTCCTCGCCGCGTCCGGTGGCGCCAAGCTCCTGCACCCCGGCGATCTCGGTCAGAAAGCGGATGCAGCGCGTGCAATGGATGCAGCGGGTCATATGGGTCTCGACCAGCGGACCGAAATTCTTGTCGCGCACGGCCCGCTTGTTTTCCTCGAATCTTCCGCGATCGAAGCCGTAGGCCATCGCCTGATCCTGCAGATCGCACTCGCCGCCCTGGTCGCAGATCGGACAATCGAGCGGATGGTTGATCAGCAGGAACTCCATGACCCCATGGCGCGCCTTGACCGCCTTTTCCGAATTGGTGTGCACGACCATGCCATCGCCGACCGGCATTGCGCATGACGCGATCGGCTTTGGTGATTTTTCGACTTCAACCAGGCACATGCGGCAATTGCCGGCAATCGCCAGCCGCTCGTGAAAGCAGAAATGGGCGACTTCGATCCCGGCCAGTTCGCAAGCCTGCAAGATCGTCGTGCCGGACGGCACTTCGATCTCGTCACCATCGATCGTCAGCTTTGGCATCGGGCTACACTCGACTGGCGTTGTGCGGTTCGCGATGCGGATTCATCGCCCCCGCGAGAAGACGATGAGGCAAAATCGGATTTGCAACCCAAACGGGGTTTATAACCGAGCATCTCCCACCACGCTTCGTCATGCCCGGACCGGATCCGGACACCCACGAGATCACGACGAACGCCTATAGCGTGGATGGCCGGGACAAGCCCGGCCAAGACGAAAAAGGGCTGACGGGTTGTGATCAATGTCAACCGCCCGGTGTTCCTGGGATAGCCCCTATTTGCGCCAGGAATAGCGAGCGGTTCAGCTCTTTTGATTTGCATTTTTACTCTGCCGCCTGCGGCAGCGCGGCTGCTCGATGTAGCGCGATGCGGCGCTCGATTTCCGGTCGGAAATGGCGGATCAGCCCCTGGATCGGCCAGGCCGCGGCGTCGCCCAAGGCGCAGATCGTGTGGCCTTCGACTTGGTAGGAGACGTCGAGCAGCGCATCGATCTCGGCCGGTGCCGCATTGCCCTCGGCCATCCGCTCCACGACACGCCACATCCAGCCGGTGCCCTCGCGGCACGGCGTGCATTGCCCGCAACTCTCGTGCTTGTAGAATTTGGACAAGCGGGCGATCGCCTTGACGATATCGGTCGTCTTGTCCATGACGATGACCGCGGCCGTGCCGAGCCCGCTCTTGACCGCGACCAGGCTGTCGAAATCCATCAAGACCGTGTCGCAGATCGATTTCGGCAAGACCGGCACCGACGAGCCGCCCGGGATCACCGCCAGGAGATTGTCCCAGCCGCCGCGCACCCCGCCGGCATGGCGCTCGATCAGTTCCTTGAGCGGAATGCCCATCTCTTCTTCGACATTGCACGGCTGGTTGACGTGCCCGGAGATGCAGAACACCTTGGTGCCGCTGTTGCGCGGCCGGCCGATCCCGGCGAACCAGGCAGCACCGCGCCGCAGGATGGTCGGCACCACCGCGATCGTCTCGACATTGTTGACCGTGGTCGGACAGCCATAAAGCCCGACCGCCGCCGGAAACGGCGGCTTGAGGCGCGGCTGGCCCTTGCGCCCTTCGAGGCTTTCGAGCAGCCCGGTCTCCTCGCCGCAGATATAGGCACCGGCGCCGCGGTGCAGATGGAGTTCGAACGGGTAGCCGGATCCGCACGCATCCTTGCCGATCAGCCCCGCCGCATAGGCTTCGTCGATCGCCGCCTGCAGGCGCACCGCCTCGTTGTAGAACTCGCCGCGGATGTAGATGTAAGAGTGGTGCACCCCCATCCCGGCCGAGGCGAGCAATGCCCCCTCGATCAGCTTGTGCGGATCGTTGCGGATGATGTCGCGGTCCTTGCAGGTGCCGGGCTCGCTCTCATCGGCATTAACGACGAGATAAGTCGGCCGCTCGCTCTCCTTCGGCATGAACGACCATTTGAGCCCGGTCGGAAACCCGGCACCGCCGCGTCCGCGCAGCCCGGATTCCTTGGCCGCGTTGACGATCCAGTCACGCCCCTTGAGGATCAGTTCGCGGGTGCCGTCCCAATCGCCGCGGCGCCGCGCGCCATCGAGCCGCCAGTCGTCCTGGCCATAGAGATTGGTGAAGATGCGGTCAGTGTCGGCAAGCATTTATGTCCTCTCGGAACCGGCGCCGGGGTCACCGGCCGGGTTGCGCGCCGCCGGCTCGTTCAGCGTGGTGCGGCCGCCCTCTGGCTCGGAGCCGTGCCGCCCGATCACCGAGCCCGGTGGCGGCGGGTGGCCGGCGCGCAGCGCCTCGAGTAGCGCCTCGGTCGCCGGTCCATCCAGATCCTCGTAGAAATCGTCGTTGACCTGCAAGATCGGCGCGTTGACGCAGGCGCCGAGGCATTCGACCTCGACCAGGGTGAACAAGCCATCCTCGGTCGTGCCACCGACGCCGATGCCGAGCTGCTTCTCGCAGGCGCCGACCACCGCGTCCGAGCCGCGCAGCCAGCACGGTGTCGTCGTGCAGGCCTGCAGCAGATAGCGCCCGACCGGTCGCAGATTGAGCATCGTATAGAAGCTGCCGACCTCGTAGACCCGGATCGGCGCCATTTCGAGCAGTTGCGCAACATGATCCATCGCCGCCCGCGGCAACCAGCCGCCGGCCTGGCGTTGTGCCAGATCGAGCAGCGCCAAGACCGCGCTCGCCTGGCGGCCCGGCGGATATTTGGCGATGTGCGCCCGTGCCGCTGCAAGGTTTTCCGGCGTGAATGCGAAGCTCTCCGGCTGCGCGACCGGCGCCCCGGCGGTGGTGGTGTTCATCGGTCGATCTCACCGAAGACGATGTCCATCGAACCAATGATCGCAACGACATCGGCCAGCATGTGGCCACGGCACATGAAGTCGGCCGCCTGCAAAAAAGCGAAGCCCGGCGCCCGAATCTTGCAGCGATAGGGCCGGTTCGTGCCGTCGGCGACAAGATAGACCCCGAACTCGCCCTTTGGCGCCTCGACCGCCGTATAGGTCTCGCCGGCCGGTACGTGGTAGCCCTCGGTATAGAGCTTGAAGAAATGGATCAGCGCTTCCATCGAAGTCTTCATCTCGGCCCGCGGCGGCGGGGCGATCTTGCGGTCGTTGACCTTGACCGGCCCCGGCGGCAGCTGCGCCACTGCCTGCTCGATGATCCTGACCGATTGCCGCATCTCCTCGATCCGCACCAGATAACGATCGTAGGAATCGCCATTCCTGCCGATCGGCACATCGAATTCGATCTGGTCGTAGACGTCATAGGGCTGCGCCCGGCGCAAATCCCAGGCGATTCCGGAGCCGCGCAGCATCGGGCCGGAAAAGCCCCAATCGGCCGCCTGCTCGGCGCTCGCCACGCCGATATCGACGGTGCGTTCCTTGAAGATCCGATTTTCGGTCAGGATCCGCTCGATGTCGTCGATCGTCTTCGGGAAGGTGGCGCAGAAGGCAAGGATGTCGTCAGTGAGGCCGGCCGGCAGGTCGAGATGGACGCCGCCGGGGCGGAAATAGTTGGCGTGCATGCGCGCACCCGAGGCGCGTTCGTAGAACTCCATCAGCCGCTCGCGCTCCTCGAACCCCCACAGGAACGGGGTGATCGCGCCGACATCGAGGCCGAACGCGCAGATGCATAAGAGGTGGTTGAGGATGCGCGTGATCTCCGCGAACAGCACGCGGATATACTGGGCGCGCGGCGGCGGGGTGATCCCCATCAGCTTTTCGACGGCGAGCGCGAAAGCGTGCTCCTGGCACATCGGCGACACGTAGTCGAGCCGGTCGAAATACGGAATCGCCTGCAGATAGGTCTTGTATTCGATCAGCTTTTCGGTGCCGCGGTGCAACAGGCCGATATGCGGGTCGGCGCGCTCGATGATCTCTCCGTCCATTTCGAGGACGAGCCGCATGACGCCATGCGCCGCCGGATGCTGCGGCCCGAAATTCATCATGAAATTCTTGATCCGCGGCGGGCCTTCGAGCTCGCTTCCGGAGCTGGGCGCGGAGCGGGGGCGCGGTTCGCTCACCCGTTTCCCCCATCCGGCGCCGCCGTACCACCGGCTTTCTCGTCTCCCGGGAGGATCTTGTCCATCCCCTCCCAGGGCGACAGAAAATCGAAGCTGCGAAACTCCTGCTGCAACCGCACCGGCTCGTAGACGACCCGCTTCTGCTCTTCGTCGTAGCGCAGTTCGACATAGCCGGTCAGCGGGAAATCCTTGCGCAGCGGGTGCCCATCAAACCCGTAATCCGTCAGGATTCGGCGCAGATCGGGATTGTCGGCAAACAGGATCCCGTAGAGGTCCCAGGCCTCGCGCTCCCACCATCCAGCGCTGCTGAAAAGCGTCGTGGCCGACGGCACCGGCGCGTTTTCATCGGTCACGACCTTGACGCGAATCCGTTGGTTGAGGCTCATGCTCAGCAGATTATAGACGACCTCGAAACGCATCGGGCGGTCGGGGAAATCGACTCCGCAAATGTCGCATAATACGGTGAAGCGGCACTTGGCGTCGTCGCGCAGAAACCGGAGCACCTGCGCCAGCGCAGTGCGCTCGACATTCACACACAACTCGCCGTGGCGGATCCGGCGTTCGCCGATCGCGTCAGGCAGGGTCGCCGCGAGGTGCTCGGCGAGCGCGTTCAGTCGGTCCTCCATCGCCGGCATCAGCGGGTGAAATTGTTGGTGCGCCTGATTTTCTTCTGCAGCAGCAGCACGCCGTAAAGCAATGCCTCCGCCGTCGGCGGACAGCCCGGCACATAGACATCGACCGGGACGATCCGGTCGCAGCCGCGCACCACCGAGTAGGAATAGTGGTAATAGCCGCCGCCATTGGCGCAGGAGCCCATCGAGATCACCCAGCGCGGCTCGGCCATCTGGTCGTAGACCTTGCGCAAGGCCGGCGCCATCTTGTTGCACAATGTGCCGGCGACGATCATCACGTCCGACTGTCGCGGGCTCGCCCGAAACACCACACCAAAGCGGTCGAGGTCGTAGCGACTGGCACCGGTGTGCATCATCTCGACGGCACAACAGGCGAGGCCGAACGTCATCGGCCACAACGATCCGCTGCGCGCCCAATTGAGCAGCGCATCGAGGCGGGCGGTCACAAACCCCTTGTCCTGAAGATCGTCGGTCGCCGCCCGCAACAGCAGGCTCGGCTGGCCGGCGACGGACACCGGACCCGTGGGCGCGGCCGATCGTGGTGCGTCGCTCATTCCCATTCGAGCGCTCCCTTGCGCCACTCGTAGATGAACCCGACGGTCAGCACCCCGAGGAAAACCAGCATCGACCAGAAGCCGAACAGCCCGACATCGCCGAGCGCCACCGCCCACGGAAACAGGAAGGCGACCTCGAGATCAAAGATGATGAACAGGATGGCGACGAGGTAATAGCGCACGTCAAAGCGGATCCGGGCATCCTCGAACGGCTCGAAGCCGCATTCGTAGGGCGACAGCTTTTCGCTGTCCGGCCGCTGTCGGGCGACCACGAACGAACCCGCCACCATCGCCACCGCGATCGCGCCGGCGATGATCAGGAAGATCAGGATCGGGAAATATTCGTGCAGCAGGCGGTCCATCGTTCAACTCCGATCGGCGCCAGCCAACGGCTCCTCATGTGCAAAGGCGGCCAGCCGGCGACCTGATCCACTCGGTATCGGTCCGATCCTCCTTCGGGAACATCAGTGCGGGATCGCCGCGACCGCCGCCGGCACGGCCTACGGTCGATGGCGGGAGCGACGGGGCTCGAACCCGCGACCTCCGGCGTGACAGGCCGGCGCTCTAACCAACTGAGCTACGCCCCCTCGGCCCTCGACCAGGCGGATATATCCCGTACCGTTGGGGCGCTCAGCCTTAGCCCTCCCCCGCAAGGGTGTCAAGCCGCGTGGGTTTCGGGCGGCGAGCAAGCGAGCCGTTGCACCTGCCCCAGGCGAGCCTCGCGCGAGATCCTTTGCCGTGGTGAGTGCAGTGCGGTGGGTGGCAGCCGCAAGAATACCGACAGCAGGCACCGGCTGCCGATCCCCGGCGTCTCATCGAAGCAACATCGTGCGTCGAGGCAACATCGTGCGGCCATGGCGAGGTAGGCACCAAGGCGAGGCGGGCACCATGGCGAGGCGGACCGGCCATCGCGGTGACGACGGGACCGATCGGTACGGCGTCGCCAGCGTGTGTCTGGTGGGCGATGAGGGATTCGAACCCCCGACCCCCTCGGTGTAAACGAGATGCTCTGCCAGCTGAGCTAATCGCCCATCGCGTCATCCGCCGATGTGTTGCGGCGAGCCTCTCAGGCGCCGGCTTCTGCGGGACGCCTTATCGGCTCGGGACGGTGCCGCATCTTTCGCGCCGGTTGTCCATGCCCTGGATCTTCCGGGCCGCGCTCTGGCGGCTGTCCGCGCTCAGTTCAGCGAATCGCGCAACCCCTTGCCGGCCTTGAATTTTGGCTGCTTCGATGCGGCAATCTTGATCTTCTCCCCGGTGCGCGGATTGCGCCCCTCGGAAGCCGCTCGGGCGGCTACCGAAAATGTGCCGAAGCCGACAAGCCGTACCTCTTCCCCACCTTTGAGCGCCGCGGTGATAGCATCAAACACCGCGTCGACGGCCCGGCTTGCCTCCGACTTCCTCAATTCCGATTTGCTGGCTACGGCATCGACGAGTTCGTTCCTGTTCACGGGCTGCCCCCCTGACGAGAGTGCGAGATCGTTGGCTGGACTCTTTCGCCGAGAAGTTTAGAGCGCAAGGGACCCGCGGTCAATCGCCCGTGCGGACCAGCATCGAGACGTTTGTTAAGCATTACAATACGTTCTCGATGCTGTGGTTGCTCCGTCTTGGGCCCGGCTACAATGACCTAATGGGTCATCAGCCCCGGGCGCTCTTCGCCAACCGAGGGAATGACCGGCGCCGGCTCGCCGTCATCGGTCCAATCCACCGGCGTCAGCGGCCCGGCCAGCGCGTGTGACAACAATTCGTCCACGGTGCGGATCGGGATGATCTTGAGGCCGCGCTTGACGTTGTCCGGGATCTCGGCAAGGTCTTTTTCGTTGTCCTGCGGGATCAGCACGGTCTTCAACCCGCCGCGCAGTGCCGCCAACAGCTTCTCCTTGACGCCGCCGATCGGGAGCACACGGCCGCGCAACGTGATCTCGCCGGTCATCGCGATGCTGCTCTTGACCGGGATCCCGGTCAGCACCGAGACGATCGAGGTCACCATCGCCACCCCGGCCGACGGACCGTCCTTCGGCGTCGCCCCTTCCGGCACATGCACATGGATGTCGCGCTTGTCGAACACGGTCGGGCGGATGCCGAAGGCATGGCTACGCGACTTGACGAAACTCTCCGCTGCCTGCACCGATTCCTTCATCACGTCGCCGAGCTTGCCGGTCGCGGTCACGCGGCCCTTGCCGGGCAGTGTCACCGCCTCGATCGTCAGCAACTCGCCGCCGACCTCGGTCCAGGCGAGCCCGGTCGTGACCCCGACCAGATCCTCGCTCTCAGCTTCGCCAAAGCGGAACCGCCTGACCCCGGCATATTTTTCGAGATTGCGGCGGGTGACCGCCACTTTCTCGGTCTTCTTCATCAGGATGTCTTTGATCGCCTTGCGGGTCAGATTGGCGATCTCGCGCTCGAGGTTGCGGACCCCGGCTTCGCGCGTGTAGTGGCGGATCAGGTCGCGAATCGCGTCTTCGCTGATGTTCCACTCGCTCTTGCGGATGCCGTGCGCGGTCATCTGCTTGGGGATCAGGTGACGGCGCGCGATCTCGACCTTCTCGTCCTCGGTGTAGCCGGGGATGCGGATGATCTCCATGCGGTCCAGGAGCGGCTGCGGAATGCGCAGCGTGTTCGCTGTGGTGACGAACATGACATCCGACAGATCGTAATCAACTTCGAGATAATGATCATTGAACGCGCCATTCTGCTCGGGATCGAGTACTTCGAGCAGCGCCGAGGACGGGTCGCCGCGCCAATCGGCCCCGAGCTTGTCGACTTCGTCAAGCAGGAACAACGGGTTCGACGATTTGGCTTTTTTCATGCCCTGCAGCACCTTGCCCGGCATCGAGCCGATATAGGTGCGCCGGTGGCCGCGAATCTCGGCTTCGTCACGCACGCCACCCAGAGACATGCGCACGAAATTGCGCCCGGTGGCCCGGGCCACCGACTTGCCGAGCGAGGTCTTGCCGACCCCGGGTGCGCCGACCAGGCACAGGATCGGGCCTTTCATCTTCTTGATGCGCTGCTGCACCGCGAGGTATTCGAGGATCCGCTCCTTGACCTTTTCGAGCCCGAAATGGTCGGCGTTCAACACCTTTTCCGCCGCCTTGACGTCGCGCTTGATCTTGGTGCGGTTGTGCCACGGCACCGATAGGAGCCAGTCGAGATAGTTGCGCACGACCGTCGCCTCGGCCGACATCGGGCTCATGCTCTTGAGCTTTTTGAGTTCCGCTGTCGCCTTGTCGCGGGCTTCCTTGGAGAAGGCGGTCTTGTTGATGCGCTCTTCGAGCTCGGCCATCTCATCGCGGCCGTCCTCGCCCTCGCCGAGCTCCTTCTGAATCGCCTTCATCTGCTCGTTGAGGTAGTATTCGCGCTGGGTCTTCTCCATCTGGCGCTTGACCCGGCTGCGGATCCGTTTTTCGACCTGCAGCACGCCGATCTCGCCTTCCATGTAGCCAAACACTTTTTCGAGGCGCTCGGACACCGCCTCGGTCTCCAGCAGCTCCTGCTTTTCGGGAATCTTCAGATTGAGGTGCGAGGCCACTGTGTCGGCGAGCTTGGCCTGATCGTCGATCTGGTTGATCGACACCAGGACCTCGGGCGGGATCTTCTTGTTGAGCTTGATGTACTGCTCGAACTGGGCGACCACGGTCCGCCCGAGCGCCGCCATCTCCTGCGGCTCCCCGGTCTTCTCGGCGACCGGATCGGCGGCGGCCTGAAAAAAGGCTTCGTTGTCGGCGAAGCGGGTGATGCGGGCGCGCTGGCCGCCCTCGACCAGCACCTTGACCGTGCCGTCCGGCAGCTTCAACAGCTGCAGCACGGTGCCGATCGTGCCGACCGAATAAATGTCGGCCGTGCCGGGATCGTCCTGCGCCGCATTTTTCTGGGTGACGAGCAGGATCTGCTTGTCATCCTTCATGACGTCCTCGAGAGCCCGAACCGACTTCTCGCGCCCGACGAACAGCGGCACGATCATGTGCGGAAACACGACGATGTCGCGCAGGGGCAGGACCGGATAGAGCGTACCGCGCACGTGTTCTAGCATGAGCCCTCTTTTTTTCTCGGGGCCGTCCCGGGAAGGGCCGGGCGGCCGGGAACAGGCATGTCGTCTCTAGGTTGGCCCGGTTTTGCCGGCAGTCAAGTAACCCGCTGCCGGCGACGCCTGGCCCGCCTCAATCGCCGGTGCCGACATCGCCGCGCCGATCGGAGTAGATGTGCAATGGCTGGGTGCGTCCCTCGACCACTTCGCGATTGATCACAATCTCGCTGACACCGACCAGGCTCGGCAATTCGAACATCGATTCGAGCAGGATCGCCTCCATGATCGAGCGCAGCCCGCGCGCCCCGGTCTTGCGCAGGATCGCCTTGCGGGCGATCGCCTTGAGCGCCTCCTCGTTGAGCTCGAGCCGCACATCCTCCATCTCGAACAACCGCTGGTACTGCTTGACCAACGCATTTTTCGGCTTGGTCAGGATATCCACCAGCGCCGCCTCGTCGAGGTCGTCGAGTGTCGCCACGACCGGCAGCCGACCGACGAATTCGGGGATCAAACCGAATTTCAGCAAATCCTCGGGTTCGAGGTCGCGCAGGATTTCACCGGTCTTGCGCTCGTCCGGGCCGCGCACCTCGGCGCCGAACCCGATCGAGGTGCCTTGGCGGCGCTGCGCGATGATCTTTTCGAGACCGGAAAAAGCGCCGCCGCAGACGAACAGGATGTTGGTGGTATCGACCTGCAGAAACTCCTGCTGCGGGTGCTTGCGCCCGCCCTGCGGCGGCACCGAGGCGATCGTGCCCTCCATGATCTTCAGGAGCGCCTGCTGCACGCCCTCGCCCGACACGTCGCGGGTGATCGACGGATTGTCGGATTTGCGCGAGATCTTGTCGACCTCGTCGATATAGACGATGCCGCGCTGCGCCCGCTCGACATTGTAGTCGGCCACCTGCAGCAGCTTCAGGATGATGTTCTCGACATCCTCGCCGACATAGCCGGCCTCGGTCAGCGTCGTGGCGTCGGCCATCGTGAACGGCACGTCGATGATCCGCGCCAGCGTCTGGGCCAGCAGCGTCTTGCCCGACCCGGTCGGCCCGACGAGCAGGATGTTCGATTTCGCCAGTTCGACATCATTGGCCTTGGCGCCGTGCGCCAGCCGCTTGTAATGGTTGTGCACCGCGACCGACAGCACGCGCTTGGCGTGGTCCTGGCCGATCACGTAATCATCGAGCACCTTGCAGATGTCGCGCGGCCCCGGCACCCCGTCGCGCGACTTGACCAGCGTCGTCTTGTGCTCCTCGCGGATGATGTCCATGCATAGCTCGACGCATTCATCGCAGATGAACACGGTCGGTCCGGCGATCAGCTTTCTGACCTCGTGCTGGCTCTTGCCGCAGAACGAGCAATAAAGCGTGTTCTTCGAGTCGCCGCCGCTGGATTTGGTCATCGCCACTCCGTCTTCGGCCGAACGCTTGTCGACAGCCCCGAGTTCGATCGCCCGGCGCACCGCGCAAGCCGGCAGCGTCGGGCAACCGGCCCTGCCGCAACCATCGAGTATATGTGCTGGCCACGGATCAACAACTGCTTAATCATGTTGCCGTGCCCGCGAGGTTGCCGCCTCAGTGGGAGAGATCCTCGAAGCCGCCCGGCCGGGCCTCGACCACTTCGTCCACCAGGCCGAAATCCCGTGCTTCGAACGGCGACAGAAACTTGTCGCGCTCGACCGCGGCCGAGATGACCTCGAGCGGCTGGCCGGTATGGCGCACGTAGATTTCATTGAGCCGCGCACGCATCGCCAGGATCTCGCGCGCCTGGATTTCGATGTCGGTGGCCTGGCCCTGAGCGCCGCCCGATGGCTGGTGAATCATGATCCGCGAATTCGGCAGGGAGAACCGCTTGCCATGCGCACCCGCGCACAGCAGCAGCGAACCCATCGAGGCGGCCTGTCCGATGCACACGGTCGATACCGGCGAACGGATGTACTGCATCGTGTCGTAGATCGCGAGCCCGGAGGTCACCACCCCGCCCGGCGAATTGATGTAAAAGGCGATGTCCTTGGTCGGGTTTTCCGATTCGAGGAACAACAGCTGCGCGCAGATCAGGCTGGCGACCGCATCATGGACCGGACCGACCAGAAAAATGATCCGCTCCTTCAACAGCCGCGAATAGATGTCATAGGCGCGCTCGCCGCGATTCGTCTGCTCGACGACCATCGGCACCAGATTGTTCATATACTGCTCGAAATAGTCGGACATTTGCCTTCTCCTCGGCCGTACCACCCGGCGCACGGGTTGGGTCGGCTGCTATCTCCGTCCCCTCGCCCCGTCCTCTCGCCCCGTCCCCTCGCTGCGACCGCCCGCCTCAGGCTGCCGCCGGCCCGTCGCCGCCAGCTGCCGCATTGTCGTCGTCGGCGTCGGGCACCGCCAGCAATTCCTGCGGGGTCACCCGGCGCTCTTCGACCTTTGCCAGTTCGACGATGAAATCGACGACCTTGTCCTCGAAGATCGGCGCCCGCAGGCTGGCCACTGCTTCCGGGTTCTGGCGGTAGAAATCCAGCGCTTGGCGCTCATATCCGGGATGCCGGCGGACCTCGCGGGTAATCGCCTGGTTGAGCTCTTCCTGGCTGACCGTGATGTTGTTGGTGCGCCCGACTTCGGCCAGCAGCAGGCCGAGGCGCACGCGGCGCTCGGCGATCATGCGGTATTCCGCCTTGCTGCGCTCTTCGGCCTCATCAGGCTGATTGTCCGCACCGGCCTCGCCGGCCTGCGCCGCCGCACCGGGCTCGGCCGCGACCGCCTCGGCGGCACCGGCATCGCCAGCGCCCACCGCGGCAGCGGCCGTGGCATCGGGTGACGCAGCGAATTCAGGCGCCGCTGCCGCCGGCTCGACAGACGCCGTATCGGGTGATGACGGCTCGTCGCCACCCTCGCCCGCTTCGGCCTGGCGCGCCTGCTCGGCCTGGTTTCGCTCGGCCTGGTGCTGGGCCCAGATGTTCTCGAATTCGAGCTCCACCATGCCGGCCGGGACCGGAAAATCGTAGCGTTCGGCGAGCTTGTCGAGCAGGGCCCGCTTGAGCCGCAGACGGGAGGTCGCGGCGAAATCGCGCTCCATCTGCTGCTGTACCTCGGCGCGCAGCTCGGCCAGGGTTTCGAGCCCGACGGCCTTGCCGAGCTCGTCATCGATCGCCACCGGCAGCCGCTCGCGCACCTCCTTGACATCGACCTCGAACACCGCCGCCTTGCCGGCGAGTGTCGGGATCGCGTAATCCTCCGGAAACGTGACCTCGACGGTGCGGTGCTCGCCGGCGGCAGCGCCCACCAGCTGGTCCTCGAAGCCGGGGATGAACCCGCTCGCGCCGAGCATGATCTGGCGATCCTTGCCGCCGGCGCCGGGGATCTCCTCGTCGCCGATCCGGCCGTCGAGATCGACGACAACGATATCGCCACTCGCCGCCGGCCGCTCGACCGGCTCCGATTTGCGCTGCTGCTCGGCGATCCGCGCGATCGCCGCATCGACGCTGTCTTCCGGCACCTCGACCACCAGCCGCTCGATGCCGAGATCGGCGAAGCTCGGCTCGGGGATGTCGGGCAGGATTTCGACCTGCATGTTGTATTCGAGGTCGGTGCCTTCGGCGAACGCAACGATATCGACCTTGGGTGGCAAAGCCGGGCGCAGATTGTGCTCGCGGAGGGTCTCGGCCGAGCTGCCCTGCACCGTGCTTTCCAGCACCTCGCCGAGCACCGAAGGGCCGTAGCGGCGGCGCAGGATTTGCATCGGGACCTTGCCGGGGCGGAAGCCCGGCAGGCGCAGGGTGCGGCCGAGCTCGTCGAGCCGGGTGACAACCTTGCCCTCAAGCTCGTCGGCCGGGACGACAATCCGGAACTCGCGCTTGAGCCCGTCGGCGCTCGTTTCGGTCACCTGCATCGCGTGCAGCCCCCGCAGCCGGGCGATCGCCCGGTCCGAGCGATCGACATCAAACCCCTCATCGCCAACAGCCTCTCTTCAATGATCCCGGCGCGCCCATGGTGCGGGCGGGGGGATTTGAACCCCCACGATTTGCATCGCTGGAACCTAAATCCAGTGCGTCTGCCAGTTCCGCCACGCCCGCCCCAGCTTCCTGTCGCGGCACCCTGCCGGAGCGGCCCGCCGGGCCAGCCGGAGCCGGTTCTTAGCACAGACATCGGCCCTCACCTAGCGACAGAGCCATCAACCGGACGGCAGAGGCATCAGCTGGTTTGCCACTCGATCCTGATCAAGGCCGGTCTGCGCATCGATGCCCGGCGTTCGCAGGGGGCGGGCGGCCGTCGCCTAACCGGCCCGCGCCAGGGCCTGCACCGCCCCCGAGGCGGCAACCCGCCCTTCGCCGCGATAGGCCTCGTGATTGGCCTCGATCTCCGCCAGCCGGTAGAGGTAGTTGACCATGATCCCGGCGGATTGCTGCAAGCCCTTGACCGAGACGTCGCCCTGCCAGTTCAGCCGTTCGACGCGGGCGCCATTGGTCAGATGAAAATGTGCTACCGGGTCGAGCGCCCGGCCCGAGGGCGCGCGCTCGCGCAGCAGGTAGCGCGCGCACAAACGCAGTAGCGGCTCGCGCAGCGCCGTGGCGAGCAGCGGCTCTTCGTGCCAGCCCCGGCGGTCGAGCAGCGCCGGCAACGGGCCCCCCTCGTTCCGCTCGGCAAAGGGTTCGAGCGCGGCGCGCTCGGCAGGCAGCAGCAGCGCCTCCCCGTTCGCCTCGCCCTGCCGGTCGAGCCAGTTGCGGAACCCGGGGATCGGCGACAGCGTCGCGAACACCTTCAGCTGCGGCAGGTCGCGCGTCAGCGCATCGACGACCCGCTTGATCAGAAAGTCGCCGAGGCTGATCCCGGCAAGCCCGTGCTGGCAGTTCGAGATCGAATAGAAGATCGCGGTATCGGCCGCGTGCGGATCGCCGATCGGCGCGGCCTCGTCGAGCAGCGCGTTGACATCGCTCGCCATGCCCGAGACCAGAGCAATCTCGACAAAGATCAGCGGCTCGTCGGGCATGCGCGGATGGAAGAAGGCAAAGCAGCGGCGATCGGCTTCGAGCCGGTTCTTCAAATCGGTCCAGCTGCGGATCTCGTGCACCGCCTCGTAGACCATCAGCTTTTCGAGGAGAGCTGCCGGCGATTCCCAGCCGATCCGCTTCAGCTCGAGAAAACCGATATCGAACCAGTTGGCCAGGAGCCGCCGCAAATCCTCTTCGAGACCGTGCAGCAGCGGGTCGTGCCGGCCGAGATCGATCAGCTCCGCCCGCCGGTCGACCAGGAACTTGACGCCTTCGGGCAATGCATTGAACTGGCGCAGCAGGGTGATGCGCGGCGGTTCGAGGGCGTTGCGCAGCTCGCGCTCGGCAGCGGCGCGCGCGGCGGTTCCCTCGGCCCGCGACAATGCGGCACAGCAGCGGTCGATCGCCTCGCGGTCGACGTCGAACTCGCCGGCCAAGAGGCGCAGAAAGCGCTCGCGCCCGTCGCCGTCGAGCAACAGGTAAGTGCGGCCGAGATCGGCGGCCCGGGCCCGGGCGGTGACCTCGCCACCGCGTCCGTCAAGGCAGCGCAGCATCTGCTCGCGCAGTCTTCCGGCGTCGTCCCCGGACAGCTCTGGGCGCGGCGTGCGGGTCAGCACCCCGCGTGCGGACAGTGCGATATCGCGCCACGCGGTGCGCAGATTTGTCAACGTCCGGTCGAAAACGCCCTCGAAAAAACCGACGGGTGGACGATCGCTCATGATGGCGTTGGCAGGGGGCTGTGGCGGAGGCCGACAGAGACGCGACGGCGCAGCCGCCGTCAACCCCCAAGCGCGCGCGCCTGCCGACCGGCGATGAGGTCGCGCAGCGTCGGACCCAACGCCCCGACCAGATCCTCGGCGACCAGTCCGGCGCCGACCCGGCGCGCGGCGTCGCCATGCAGCCAGACCGCCGCTGCGGCCGCAGCAAACGGATCCATGCCCTGCGCCAGGAGGCCGAGCACCATGCCGGCCAGCGCATCGCCGCTCCCCGCGGTGGCGAGATCGGGCGGTGCATTGCTGTTGATCGCGACCCGTCCGTCCGGGGCGGCGACCACCGTGTCGGCGCCCTTGAGCACGATGATGGCGCCGCTCTGGCGCGCCGCCAGACGGGCCCGCTCGGGCTTGCTGCCGGTGACCTCGAACAGGCGGGCGAACTCGCCCTCATGCGGGGTCAGCACGACCGGTGAACGGATCGCCGCAAACAGGGCTTGGGGGTCGCCGGCGAAGGAGGTCAAAGCATCGGCGTCGAGCACCGCGCGCTTGCCGGCGGCGAGAATCGCCAGCGCCGCCTCGCGGGTCTCCCGGCCGACCCCGGCCCCGGGCCCGATCACCGCAGCGTTGCGCCGCGGGTCGGCGAGCAATGCGCGGACATCGTCGAGCCCGCTCACCGGATGGACGATGACACCGGTCAACGCTGCGGCATAAACCGCAAACACCGCCTCGGGCGCGGCGAGCGTGACCAGCCCGGCGCCGATCCGGGCGGCGCTGGCGGCGACCAGGCGTCCGGCCCCGGTCATCACGCTGCCCCCGACGACCAGCGCATGCCCGCGGGTGTATTTGTGGCCTTCGAGGCCGGGGCGCGGCAAACCGCCGCCCCACCACCCCGGGTCGTTCGCGGCGGTGTCCGGGGCGATGTGGTCGAGCACCGCATCCTGGATGCCGATCGGCGCCAATATGGTCTCGCCGCAATAGATCCGGCCGGGCAGCAGCAGATGGCCGGGCTTTTTGCGAAAGAATGTGACGGTCAACGCCGCCCGCGGTGCGGCCCCGCGGATCTCGCCGCTGGCGCCGTCGATCCCGCTCGGCACATCGACCGCGACGACCGGGATGGCCCGTCCAGCGAACGTCCTGGTGCCCAGCGCCGCGATGACGGCATGCGCCGCCCCCTCGATCGGGCGTGCCAGCCCGGCGCCAAATATCGCATCGATCGCGAGGCCGGCATCGTCGAGCGCCGCCGGCGCCAGCGGCTCGACCGGTCCCGGCCAACGCGCCGCAGCTTCCGCCGCGTCACCGTGCAATGCGGCACGCTCGCCGAGCAAGGCCAGCCGCACCGGCCAACCGCGCGCGGCGAGGATGCGCGCCGCGACAAAGCCGTCGCCGCCATTGTTGCCGGGTCCGCACAGCACGGCGACCGGCCGCGGCGGCCAGCGCCGCGAGACTGCGTCGGCGACGGCACCGCCGGCATTCTCCATCAGCACGCTACCGGCGGCACCCCCGGCGATTGCCAGCCGGTCGGCCTCGGCCATCTGCCGCGGCGCCAACAGCGCGTGCCGGTGCCAGCCTTCGGGGGAAATTATCATCGCCCGAATGTGGGACGCCGACGCCGCGCCGGAAAGCCGGCCGCGCCGTCCTTTCGACCCCGATGCCCGCGCTTGCCCGATGCCCGCGCTTGCCCGATCGCCCGTGCTCGCCCGATGCCCGCGCTCGCCCGATGCCCGCGCTTGCCGGATCGCCCGCGCTTGCCGGATCGCCCGCGCTTGTCCGATCGCCCGTGCTTGACGGATCGCGCGCGAACCGTTACCTCCGCCGGCGGTGGCGGGTGTAGCTCAGTTGGTTAGAGCGCCAGATTGTGGATCTGGATGTCGTCGGTTCGAATCCGATCACTCGCCCCAGCCGCCGCAATGCATGGCCGGGGCGGGCTTCGGTTAAGAGCACCGGCGATGCCGGCAGGAGGCGCCGATGGTGGCGGTGATCGAGGACAGACGCGAGGCCGGCGACGCCATCCTGATCGAATTCAAGGTGTCGCGCAGCGCGACCGACCCCGACCGCATCATCGGTAGCTGGCGCTTCGTCCATGGCCGGTCGTCGCTGGTCGACGAAAGCCGGCCCGATGCCGGTGTGCTCGCCGAGTTCCGACATGTCGTGGATTGCGCCGATCAGAACGGCATCCCGTTTGTATGGGTCAACGATCCCGACGAGCTGTTTCCGCCCTGGATGCGGCTATGACCGGTGCGGCGATGAACGGTCCCGCCATGCACCGAGGCGCGTTACATCGCAGGAGAAGATCATGAAGCGAGCCCAGCCGCGGCATCCCCGCACCGGCGAGCGCATCGCCCGGCGCAAGGCCAAGCTCAAGGCCAAGCGGCGGCGGCAGCGCGCGCGGGCACAAGCCTAGCCGCGGTGCTGGCCGTCGCGGCATTGCGGGCACAGCCCTCGCACCTCGATCACCTGCCGGACGACGGCAAAGCCGCGGCCTTCGCCCAGGCGGCGCAGCCGCTGCACGATGTCTTCGTCGCGAATCTCCTCGGCGGCGCCGCAATCGTCGCAGATCACGAACTGGCTTTCATGCGGGTGCTCGACATCGGCGCAGGCGACATAGGCGCTCGCACTCTCGATCTTGTGAATGAGCTTGCCGGCAAGCAGAAAATCGAGCGCGCGGTAGACCGTCGGCGGACCGAGCCGGCCGCGCTCGCGCTGCAATTCGGCCAGCAGCGCATAGGCGCCAACCGGCTGGTCGGCGGCGAGGATCAGTTCGAGCACCCGACGCCGGATCGCGGTCAGCCGCCTCCCTTGCAGAGCGCAAAGCCGCTGTGCCCGCGCCAGCCCGCCCTCGATGTCCGGACCCTCGATATCCCGGGGCCTCATCGCCGGTCTCCTCGCGCCCAGTCTGGGCGTCGATTGCAGCGATTCTATGGTACCGGGCCGAGCCGGCGCAAGACCGAGGGCACTGCGCCGCCGGCCCTGCCGCGACGGCCTGCTGCTGTATAAGCGGCGCGATCGCGGCAGGGCGCCTGCTGTGCTATCGCCGGGAGGCAATGGAATGAATCTGTACGATCGGATCGGGGTCGATGTCGGACGGCGCCTCAGCCTCGAGGACGCCATCGCCTGGGCCGGCGAACATCGGGTCCGCCGGATCGATATCGAGCTCGGCACCGCGCTCAACTCGCTCGACGGGTTCGATGATGCGCGCGCGCAGCGGGTGCGTGAGGCGTGCCGGCGGCACCGGGTCGCGTTCGGCTTGCACACCTCCTCGGCGGTCAACGTCGCCGAGTTGGCGCCCTATGTCGGTGACGCGGTCGATCGCTATCTCGGCGCCCATGTCGAGATCGCGCCGAGGCTCGGGGCCGGATGGATCATCGTGCATGCGGGCTATCATTTCGGCTCTGACAAGGCGGCGCGCATGGCGGCCGGGCGCGAGCGGCTGCAGCGCGTCGTGGCGCTGGCCGAGACGCATGGCGTGCCGCTGCTGCTGGAAAACCTGAACAAGGAGCCGACCGACGCCGAGATCCACTATCTGGCGCACACGATCGAGGAGTGGCGCTATTACTTCGATGCGATCCGCTCGCCGCTGTTCAGGCTGTCATTCACGGTCAACCATGCGCATCTGGTCGCTGACGGTGTCGCCGGGTTTGTCGCAGCACTCGACATCAGCCGGGTCGCGGAGGTTCGTCTCGCCGATTGCTGGCGTAACGGTCATGAAGTGCATCTGAAGCCTGGCGCCGGCGATCTTGATTTTGTCGATATGTTCCGGCGGATCGAGACCGCCGGGTTCACCGGCCACTACATGAATGCGTTCGGCTCGCTCGACGACATGCTCGACGGGCGCGACGAGCTGGTGCGCCAGGCCCGGATGGCCGGTCTCGAGGCGGCCGGCCTTGGCACCGCCGACCAACTCGGCTGATCTGCGGTTCCGTGCCAGCCCATTCTCTCAGCCGGCCCTATTTATTGCAGTTGCTGGCGCGCACGACACAGTCGCCGGCATTGCCTTTCTGACAATTGCTGAGCGCTGCGAGCCGCGCTTCCTCGACGGTCTTGCGCGACGCCGCACCGACGAATTTGCCGCTGGCGATCGTTGCCAGTGCCGCGCATTGCCCGGTGCCGGTGCGCATGATCACCTTGCAGCCGGTGGCGCCGCAATCGCTGAGCGCGCGCTCGGCCGCCGCCTGCGCCGTCGCCTGGTTCCAGGTGCCGCCATATTTGCCGCTCGTCCGGTCCCAGGCGATCGCGCCATAGCCGGCGAAGGCGGGGGTCGCCGCGACGAGGATCGCCGCGGCCATCAGCGACCCGCGAACGGTCGGAAACAAACGGCCCATGCTTCGGTTCTCCCGGTCGGTCGCAACAAGCTCTAGCGCAACCCGGCCGCTTGCGTCGAGGCCGCTATTCGAGCCCGGGTGCAGAGCCGGCGCGCTCATTCGGTGCTAGCCAGGTCGAACAGGCGGTGCAGCCGGTCGGAGAACCAGCCGGCGACGCGGTTGGCCGGCAATGATGTGTCGATCTCCGGCGAGGCGATCAGCTGGCCGGCGGCCTGGCGGCGCGCCAACGCGCGGCACAACTCGTGCGAGACTTCGGGCCGAGCTTCCAGCACCGGCGCCAAATCCTCCTTGGCCAGCTCATAGATCGTGACCGGCGTCAGCGCCGACAGCCGGCCGGCCGTCGCGTGGCCGGTCAGCAGCCCGACCTCGCCGTAATGGTCGCCGGGACCGAGCCGCATCAGCTCGATCTCCCCTTCTGACGCCATCACGCTCAGCGAAACCACGCCGGAGCCGATCATGTAGAGCGAATGCAATACCTCGCCCGGTTCGACCAGCACCTCGCCCTTCTCGTAATGGCGCTGCGTGGTCTTGCCGGCGAGCGTCTTGCGCTCCGCCGCATTGAGACCGACGAACAGGTCGAGCAGGTCGAACACCCGCTCGACGCGGGTCTTCCGGGGCGATGGCAGGTCGGCGATCGGCAGCGCCGGATAAGCCACGCTCTGGCTCGAAGCCAACGCGATCCCGGCCGCCGCCAGATGCCGCGAGATGTAGTCGAACAATTCATTCTGGGCGCGCGTCGACTGTCCCAGCTCTTCGACGAAAACCGAGATGTCGTATTCGATGGCGCTGGCGGTGATCGACTTGATTGTGATCGACGGGGCCGGTGTCGCCAGGATCAGCCGCGAATTCAGGATCGCCTGTTCGAGGATTTCGGCACCGGCCGCCGGCAAGGCTGCGGTATCGAGTTCGATCGTCACGGTGAGACCGTGAATGCCGGAAGGCGAGCTCGAATTGACGAGCTTCGCTTTGGCGATGGCGCTGTTCGGCACGATCGCCAGGTCGCGTTTGGCGGTCAGCACGTGCGTTGCCCGCCAGTTCATCTCGATCACCCGGCCATCGGTCGTGCCGTCGATGCTGATCCAGTCGCCCGGCCGGTAGGGGCGGCTGAAATTCAGTACGATGCCCGAGAAGACATCGCTCAATGTGCTCTGCAAGGCCAGCCCGAGGATGATCGCGATCGCCCCCGACGTCGCCAGCAGGCCCTTGACCGGCAGGTCGAACACATAGGCGATGATCGCGAACAGGGCGGCGAGATAGACGAGCCCGGCGAGCAGGTCCTGAATGAGTTTGCTGTCGTGGCTCCGGTGCTCGGTGACGACAAAGGCGCGCAGGATCCCGACTACGAACCAGGCCGACCACAGCCACCAGGCGATCTTCAAAATCGCATGCGCGACATCGCGGAACGGCCCGTTGGTCATCCGCAGCGGCTGATAAGGAACCACCCCGGCGTGGATCAGCAGAATCGTCAGGACGACCAGAAAGACCACCCGCACGATTGCCCGCCGCACCGGGTGCCGGCGAAACAGCAGGTGCGTCACGAGGCCGCTCAGGGCGAACACCACCAGTGCCACGACCAACGGGTCGCGCAGGGTTGCTGCCGCCGTCTGGAGATCGATCATCGCGCCCGCCCCCGCTCCTGGCCCGGCCGCCCCGGAGATGTCGCCACAAAGATGTCGCCCCGGGGATGTCGCTCCGAAGATTAGGCGCGCGCCGCGGCCCCGACCATCCTCGACCATCCGCCCGGCAAGCCGCAGACCACCACCCGTCGCGGTCGTCGCGCAGCAGATCGGCGGCTCCGGGTCCCAGGGCAAGGCCCCGCGACGGTATCCTCCGCCAGCACTATCGGCCCCGCCAGCACTATCGGCTGCTGCGGGCGGCGCTCAGCACATTGCGGCAGCCTGGTGACAGAGCGGACGCGTTGGCCCGCAGACAGGCGGTCGCCCGGCCGCCGCCGAGCGGCACGCCGCTGCACAAGGCGCGATAGTCGCTGCCGCAATATTGGCGCACCACCATCAGTTGCTGTCGCGGCGACATCGGCGGCGGTGCTGCAGTACCGGCGGACGGTGCGGGTGCCGCTCCCGCCGAGCCCGTCGCAGGTGCTGCGGTTGCGTGCGGCGCCGTACCACCGGCGCTGACCGCCTTGACCGCCTGCTGACATGCCGGCGACAGGCTCGCCAGATTGCGTTCGAGGCAGTCGAGCGACGCCTTGCCGCCGGCCGGGACCGCGGCGCAATGCCGCTGGTAGTCGGTGGGACAGGCCTGGCGGATTGCGTTGCGCTGCGCCGTGCTCGCCTGCTGCGCCGCGGCCGGCAGCGAAAGAGCCGGCAATATCACCAGCAGCGGCAGGGCCAACCTCATGCCGCGTCCGACAGATTGCGCCATTACGGTTTCTTCTCCCCCGATTCGCCGAATCTTGCCCGGTCTTGATAGCGTCACGCCGCGCCCTCGGCTATAGGGCGCTGTCGGCGGCACCGGGCGGAGCGATGGGCGGCGGCGATAGCAGCACCGCAATTGCATGCGACCTCATGGCTGCAGGTGCCGCAGGTTGAGCAGCACCGCTTTCGCCGCGGGCAGCGGCTATGACCGGGTCGCGCGGGCGACCCATTGGCTGCTTGCGGCGCTGGCGGTGATCGTCGTCAGCTTTGGCTGGGCCAGCGAGGCGGCGCCGCGCAACACCGCGGCGCGCGACAACCTGCTGTTGCTGCACCGCTCGCTCGGCCTCGTCATCCTGGCATTGGTGGTCTTCCATATCTTGTGGCGGCTGCGGCACCGGGCCCCGCCCCTGCCGGCCACGGTCGGACGCCTGCAGCGCGCCGTCGCCCACCTGACCCAATCCGGGCTTGAGGCGATTTTTCTGATCATGCCGCTCGCCGGCTATGTCAATGCCGCGGCCGCCGGACATCCGGTCAGCCTGTTCGGCGTCGTCGCGATCCCGCCATTGTTGCCGGTCGACGAGCGCCTGTCGCAATTCGCGATCGCGGTGCATCTTCTCGGCCAATACCTGGTTTACCTGCTCGTCGCGCTGCACGTGACCGGCGCGCTGCATCACGCCCTGATCCGGCGCGACGGGGTGCTCGACCGGATGCTGCCGCCCCGCCGCCTGCGGGCGAAAACGCGACCGATGTGAGGCGCCGACGCCAGTGCCAACGAGAATGTTGCGGCCGCGCCACCCCTAGGGCGAGACCTTGCAGGCAAGCTACCCGGCCGGCCCCTCGCCGGTCCCGGCGAACCGCGTCGCTGCAACCGCAGCGCAAGCGACGCCTGCGCCGCGGCCGAAATGTGCGGACATTTCAATATGCGTGACCTTCCAAGGTGCGTGACCTTCCAAGGTGCGTGACATTCCAATGTGCGTGATAACCCGTTGTGTCGCCTCCCCGAATGTACAGCGCGGTTTCCAATTCCCCTTAATTTTGCCACAATCTCGCCGGGCTGCGCCTTCACGAATTCGTGAGCCACGATCACCGGCGGCACCGGGCCCGCGCGGGTCAGGCGAGCGGGAAGCGGGTCGTGATGATGCAGTTTTCGAGGATGCCGCGGCCGCGGTCGGGCGGGTGGTGCGCGCGCACAAAGCGTTCATGCACCTCGGCCATCGCCTCCGCGGTGACGCCGGGTTCGGTCGGCACATATTGCACGAGGTTGTCGCGAAACCCGCGCCGGGTCACATAGACCGGTTCGAAGCCCCGGGCACGGGCGACGGCCGCGAGCGCGTCGGACATCGGCCGTACCGCCGGATTGACTGAGAAATCCGCCCAGTTGTTGGCGAGCACGCCGCCCGGGTTCAGCGCGTCGAGGCAATGCCCCCAGAACAGCTCGCTCATCTCGGCCGGCCCCGACGAATTGTAGAGGTCGACCAAAATCGCGTCGAAACGGTGCATCGTGGCGGCGACGTATTGCTGCGCCGGGTCGATCGTGACGCTCTGGGTCAGGTAGAACCAGCGGCGGGCGATTGCCGCCACACTCTCGTCAGCATCGATCAGGGTCGCCGCACAATCCGGCGCATAAGCGCGCAGAAAACGCCACATCGCCGCCCCGCCGACACCGAGCAGCAGCACGTTGATCGCCTGCCGGCTCATCGCCAGCGCCAGCGACATCAGCCGCTCATAGTGAAACACGAGGCGCGCCGGGTACATCAGGTCCATGCAGGACTGCTCGGTCACCTGGATGCTGCTGCCAAACGAGCCGAGGGTGCGCAGATGGCGCGGGCCGCGGTCGAAATCGACGACGAAGACCGGCGATCCGAAGGTCGGAGTGCGGCGCAGCAACCGGATCCGCGCGTCGCTGCCAAAATAATCGAGGATCAGGCGGCGCTGCCGCTCCTCGCCAAACTCGGTGATCATCGGCCGAGGGTTGGCGCCGGGGGCGCCGCCCGGCCTGCAGACGCGGTGTTGCGCAGCATCTCGCCGCGGGCGGGGATTCGCCACCGCCCCCGCCGTCGCGCGAATGGGCGAGGCATGATCAAACCGGTCACGCGCAGCAGTAACCGCGATCGAAGCGGCGATTTCAAGCGCCTCGATCAGCCGCCCCCGGCGGCATCGTCGGGACCGTAAACGGGGTTCGTCATCGCGCTGTGCTTTGACGCTGATGGTTGCGCCGCCTAAATTGGTGGTCGCCAACAAGAAACGGGCCCGTGCCCGATTTCGGCCCGAGCCGATGAGGAGCGTCGATCAGCATGGACACCGGCACCATTCGCGCGACCGAGGACGAAGCCCTCTCGTTCCATTCGACCGGCCGCCCCGGCAAGCTCGCGATCGCCCCGACCAAACCATTGACGACGCAGCGCGACCTGTCGCTGGCTTATTCGCCGGGGGTGGCGTTTCCATGCCTCAGCATCGCGCGCGATCCGAGTGCGGCCTTCGAATACACCTCGAAGGGCAATTTCGTCGCGGTCGTCTCGAACGGCACCGCGGTGCTGGGTCTGGGCGATCTCGGCGCGCTCGCCGCCAAGCCGGTGATGGAGGGCAAGGCCGCGCTGTTCAAGCGCTTTGCCGACATCGATTCGATCGACCTCGAAATCGACACCCGCGACGTCGACGCCTTCGTCAACTGCGTGCGCTATCTGCACCCGGCCTTTGGCGGCATCAATCTTGAAGATATCAAGGCGCCGGAATGCTTCATCATCGAGGAGCGGCTGCGCGAGCTCCTCGACATCCCGGTGTTTCACGACGACCAGCACGGCACTGCGATCATCGCCTCCGCCGGGTTGATCAACGCGCTGCACCTGACCGGGCGCAGCCTCGACCAAGTGCGGATGGTCATCAACGGCGCCGGTGCCGCCTCGATCGCCTGTGTCGAATTGCTGAAGACGATGGGCCTGCCCGGCGCCAATGTCGTGTTGTGCGACACCCGCGGGGTCATCTATCGCGGCCGCACCGACGGCATGAACCAGTGGAAATCGGCGCATGCGGCCGAGACCAGGGCGCGCACCCTGGCCGAGGCGATCGAAGGGACCGATGTGTTTTTCGGGCTGTCGGCCAAAGGGGCGGTCGACCAGGCGATGGTCCGCTCGATGGCCGACAAGCCGATCATCTTCGCGATGGCCAACCCCGATCCCGAGATCACCCCGGAGGCGGTGCGCGCGGTGCGCTCGGACGCGATCATCGCCACCGGCCGCTCGGATTATCCCAACCAGGTCAACAACGTCCTCGGCTTCCCCTATATTTTCCGCGGCGCGCTCGATGTGCGCGCGTCGACGATCAACGACGCGATGAAGATCGCCGCGGCCGAGGCGCTCGCAGCACTCGCCCGCGAGGATGTGCCGGACGAGGTCGCCGCGGCCTATTCCGGCGAGCGGCTGAGCTACGGTCCCGATTACATCATCCCGGCACCGTTCGACCCGCGGCTCATCTGGGCGGTGCCGTCGGCGGTCGCCCAGGCGGCGATCGATTCGGGGGTGGCGCGCCGGCCGATCCCCGACATGAATGCCTACAAGCGCTCGCTGCGCGGCCGGCTCGACCCGACTGCGGCCGGGCTCGAACTGATCTTCGAGCGGGTGCGCGCCGAGCCGAAGCGCGTCGTCTTCGCCGAGGGCGAAGAGGAGAAGACGATCCGCGCGGCGCTCTTGTTCCGCGACAGCGGCTATGGCACTCCGGTGTTGGTCGGACGCGAGGACCGGATCCGCGCGACAATGGCGGGGATCGGGCTCAACTCCTCGGTCGGGCTCGAAATCCACAATGCCCGACTGTCGCACGACAACCGGCGCTATACCGATTTTCTTTACCAGCGGCAGCAGCGCCACGGCATGCTCTATCGCGACTGCCAGCGCATGGTGAACCAGGACCGCAACGTCTTTGCCGCCTGCATGGTGGCCTGCGGCGATGCCGATGCGATGGTCACCGGCGTCACCCGCAACTCGTTCGACGCGCTCGACGAGGTCTCGCGGGTGATCGCGGTCAAGCCGGGCAGCGTGCTGTTCGGCCTCACTGTGCTGCTCGCCCGCGAGCGCACCGTGCTGCTGGCCGACACACTGGTCCACGAAAAGCCGAGCCCGGCGCAGCTCGCCGATATCGCGATCCAGGCCGCCGCCAAGGCGCATCAGCTCGGTCTGGTGCCGCGGGTGGCGCTCTTGTCTTACGCGAATTTCGGCAATCCGATGGGCGAGGATGGCCAGCGCGTGCGCGATGCGGTGGCATTGCTCGACGGGCGCGGCGCCGGCTTCGAATATGATGGCGAGATGAGCGCCGACGTCGCCCTCGACGAGCGGCTGATGCGCCAGCTCTACCCGTTCTGCCGCCTTGCCGGGCCGGCCAACATCCTGGTCATGCCGGAGCTGAACAGCGCCAATATCGCTGCCAAGCTGCTGCCGCGGCTCGGTGGCGGCACCGTGGTCGGGCCGCTGCTGCTCGGCCTGTCGCAACCGGTGCAGATCGTCAGCATGGGAGCGACAGTGTCGGACCTCGTCAATCTCGCCGCCCTTTCGGCGCACGACGCGATCCGCTGAGCGCGAGGCGACTCCTTCGGTCGCGGCAGCATGATGCGCCGGGCCGGGAGCGTCTGCCAGGTGCTGGCGCTGACTCTGCCGGCCGCCGCACCCGGGCTGATCGTGCTCGCGATCCTGGCCATGGGTCGCGCGCTGGCGGCGCAAACCGCACTCGCCGGCGGCCTCGCGATCCTGGTCCTGACCGCGGTGGTGATCGGCCGCTTCGTCCTCGCGGCCGCGGCGGTGCACGAAACCGTCGACCAGATCGCGACCGAGGCTGCCGAAGGCGTGCTGCCGCGCCGCTGGCTCGGGCTCGACCCGCGCCGATCGGCGGACGAGACCCGGCTTAGCGTTCTGCGGCTGGCACGCAGCTGGCGGGAGCGGCTGCAGGGCAGCGAGGCGCGCCTGGTCGCGGCCGAGGCGATCATCGCCGCCGTGCCCGACCCGCTGATCCTGATCGACCGGCACCGGCGGATCGTCGGCGCCAACGCCGCGGCCGCCGGCTTTGTCGGCGCGCTCACGCCGCCGCGCGACCTTGCGACGGCGCTGCGCAATCCGTCGGTCCTGGCGGCGGCCGATGCGGTGCTGCGCGGCGAGGCGGCGCGCGTTGTCGAATTCGCCCTGGCGATCCCGCTCGAACGCCAGCTGCGTGCCCGCTTCGCCCGCATCGCGACGCCCTCGCCCGAGGGTGCGGTCGCATTGCTGACGTTGCACGACGTTACCGAGCTGAAGCGCGCTGAGCAGATGCGCGCCGACTTCGTCGCCAATGCCAGCCACGAACTGCGCACGCCGCTGGCCACGTTGAGCGGGTTTATCGAGACGCTGCGGGGCCCGGCGCGCGACGATCCGGCGGCCGGCGAGCGCTTTCTGGCGATCATGGGCGAACAGGCGGCGCGCATGACCCGCCTCGTCGAGGATCTGCTGTCGCTGTCGCGCATCGAGCTCAACGAGCATGTCGCGCCTGCGGGTCGGGTTGCCCTGGCACCGCTGCTGTCGCAGCTCGCCGAAGCGCTCGAATTGCACGCCGGAGAACGCGGCATGCGCATCCGGCTCGACCTGCCCGCCGATCTTGCCGCGGTGATGGGCGATCGTGACGAACTCACCCAGCTGTTCCAGAACCTGCTCGACAACGCGATCAAATACGGCGATGCCGGCACCGAGATCATGGTCACCGCGGCGGTGATGTCGCGTCGTCCCGCCGCAGCGGACCCGGCGGCAAGCCGGTTTGTCGCGGTCGCGATCCGCGATCACGGCGCCGGCATCGCCCGCGAGCATCTGTCACGCCTGACCGAGCGCTTCTATCGCGTCGACACCGCGCGCTCGCGCGAGATGGGCGGCACCGGGCTCGGGCTGGCGATCGTCAAGCACATCGTCAACCGCCACCGCGGGTTTCTCGAAATCGACAGCCGCGTCGGCGAGGGCTCGGTGTTCACCGTGCTGCTGCGTCCCGACGGGGCGGCACCGCCAGAAGCCAGGCCGGGCTGAGTTTCGGCCGGTTGCCCGCGGCCGACCGGTGTCATCAAGGTGCCACAAGATTGTAACGCGCCCGTCATCCCGCCTGCTTATATGCCTGCGCCGTCGCGACCCTGCCGGGGTCCAATCCCATCGCGCCGAAAAAGGGGGGTCCTTTGAGCAATTTTCGGGGGCGGCATTGCAGCACGCCACCAAGCTTGCGGCCGGCCGGCCGCCGCTTTGCCCCGCGTATCCTCGCGGCAGTGGCGTGTGCGATGATCCTGTCGGGCGGGGCTGCGCTCGCCCAGTCGGTCCATCTGCTGGAGACCGGCTCGACGCTGCTCTATCCGCTGTTCAATCTTTGGGTCCCGGATTACGTCAAGGCACACCCGGGAATGCAGATCACGACCCAGGGCACCGGCAGCGGCACCGGCATTTCGGAAGCGGCGTCCGGCATCGCTCAAATCGGCGCCTCGGACGCCTATATGAGCCCAGCGCAGCTGAAAAAGACCCCAGGCGTTCTGAATGTTCCATTGGCGATCTCCTCGCAGATCATCAACTACAATCTGCCGGGTCTCAACCAGACGCATCTGAAGCTCAGCGGTCCGGCGCTGGCCGGCATCTACAGCGGTAAGATCAAGTTCTGGGATGATCCGATGCTGAAAGAGATGAATCCGGGGGTGGCCTTGCCGCATCAGGCGATCATCCCGGTGCACCGCACCGACGGCAGCGGCGACACGTTCATCTTCTCGCAATATTTGTCGTTCAGCGACCCCCACTGGATGCAAAATCCCGGTTACGGCACGACGATCAGCTGGCCACCGGTACAGGGCGGGATCGGCGCCGAGGGCAATCCCGGGATGGTCAATGCGGCGAAGGGTAACCCCTATTCGATCGCCTATATCGGCATCAGCTTCAAAAAGGCGATCGAGGCGGCGGGGCTGGGCGAGGCGATGCTGAAAAATCGCGCGGGCAAATTCGTGTTGGCGAGCGACCAGACGGTCGAGGCGGCGGTGCACGCGACTGCCGCCAAGACGCCGAAGGACGAGCGCCTCAGCCTGATCTTCGCGCCTGGCGACGAATCCTACCCGATCATCAACTATGAATACGCAATCGTCAAAGCGCAGCAGCCGAGCCCCGAAATCGCGGCGGCCGTCAAAGGGTTTCTCGAATGGGCGATCAGCCGCGATGGCGGCAACGCGCCGCACTACATGACGGCGGTCAATTTTGTCGCCCTGCCGCCGGAGATCGCGGCGCTGAGCAAGGCGCAGCTGCAGATGATCCATTGATGGCGGGCCGGCTGCTGGCGGGCCGGCGCCGGCGAGCGGCGGGGTAGGCCGGTGCGGTTCAAGACCTGGCTCGCAATCGTCGCCGGCGCGCTGCCGGCGAGCCTGGTGCTGGTGGTCGCCTTCCTTGCGATCTATGCTTGGCCGGCGATCCGCTTCAACGGCTTTGACTTTGTCGTCAGCGACACCTGGAACCTCGGCAATCTCTATGCCAACCCGGTCACCGTCGCGGGCATGGCGATCCAGCCGGGCGCGCATTACGGCATCCTGTTTCTGGTCGTCGGAACCCTGCTGTCGACGCTGATCGCGCTCGTGATCGCGGTGCCGGTCGGCGTCGGCGCGGCGATTTTCCTGGCCGAGGCGGTGCCCGGCCGGCTGCGCCTCTGGCTCTCGTTTTTTGTCGAGCTGCTGGCGGCGATCCCGAGCGTCGTGTTCGGGTTGTGGGGCTATGTCGTGGTGATCCCGTTTCTCGGTCATCACCTGTTTCCGCTGCTGGCGCGCACCCTCGGGTTCATTCCGATTTTTGCCGGACCATCGGGCAGCGGTTATGGCCTGTTGACCTCGGGCGTGGTGCTGTCGCTGATGATCGTGCCGCTGATTGTCGCCACCCTGCGCGACGCACTGGTCAACCAGCCCGCGGCGGTCCGCGAGGCCGCCACCGCGCTCGGCACGACCCGCTTCGAGGTCGTCGCCAAAGTCATGCTGCCGAGCCTTTCGAAGGTGCTGGTCGGCGCCTCGATCCTGGCGCTCGGGCGCGCCTTGGGCGAAACGATGGCGGTCTTGATGGTCAGCGGCAACGCCCTCAACTACCTGCCGCAGAACATCTACGCGCCGATCTCGACGATGGCCGCCTTCATCGTCTCGCAGCTCGACAGCGCATTGCAGGACCCGACCGGCATGGCGGTGCGTTCATTGGCCGAAATCGCGCTGGTATTGTCGTTCATCTCGCTGTTGATCAACGCACTCGCCCGCCTGCTGCTGGCATTTGAAGACCGCAGCTCGCGCGTTGCCGGTGTCGTCTAGCAAATGGCATGAGGTGATGCCTTCCAACCGGATCGCTCTGCCGCGCCTCGCCTTTGCCGGTGCGGCGCGGGTGCGCCCGCGGCGCTGGCTATACAGCATCGCCGGCTGGGTCTCGACCGGCCTTGCGCTGTTGCTGCTGTCGGCGGCGATGCTGTGGATCTTGACAATGGTGCTGATCGGCGGTCTCAACGCGCTGACGCCGTCCCTGTTCGTGACCGTGACCCAGGGGAATGGCGGCGGTCTGCTCAACGCCATCGAGGGAACCGCGCTGCTTTCGGTCGGCGCGCTGCTGATCGCGGTGCCGCTGGGCCTGGCTTCCGGCATCTACATCTCGGAGTACCGTCACGGCTATTGGGCGCCGATCATCGGTTTTCTCGCCGACATCCTGGTCGGTGTGCCGTCGATCGTGCTCGGCTATTTCGGCTATGTAACGATGGTCGAGGGGCTCGGCTGGAATTTCTGCATCGCTGCCGGTTCGATCACGGTCGCGGTCATCTGCCTGCCCTATATCTGCCGCACGACCGAGTTCGCGCTGCAGCAGATCTCGGCTGATCTGCGCGAGGCGACCTTTGCCCTCGGCGCCGATGACCGGCGGGTGATTCTGCGGGTCTGCCTGCCGGCGGCGCTGCCGTCGATTCTGACCGGCATTCTGCTGGCGCTGGCGATCTCGGTCGGCGAGACCGCACCATTGCTCTACACCGCCGGCTGGTCGGACTATCTGTGGAACGGCCGGCTGACCCATTCCCCGATCGGCTATCTGACCTATGCAATCTGGACCTTTATCAACGAGCCCTTCGCCTCGGCGCACGCGCTCGCCTATGCCGCCGCGTTTCTGGTGACGAGCTTTGTGCTGCTGGTTCACGTCGTCTCGCGCTTCGTGTTCGATCGCCAGCGTGGTTGAACCGAGGATGGCGGCACCGCGAGCTGCCGCGGGCGTCATAAAACTGTGATCACAGCGTCGTAATGTCTCCCGCGGATCGGGCGATCGACCCCTCTGGGCTGGAGCATGGAATTGAGCGCGCCAATACCAAATCCGGACCTCGCTTCTTGCTGGAGCAGAGACAAGCCATGAGCTCGGCCTCCGCTGTCGCGATGCGGACATCGCCCGTTGCCCCGGACCCGGCCGTCGCGGCCGCTGCCCACCCGAAGGTGCAGCTCCGCGATGTCAGCTTCTATTATGGTGCTATGCGGGCGCTGAGGAATATTAACCTGTCGCTGAATGACCGCCGCGTGACCGCGTTTATCGGCCCCTCCGGCTGCGGCAAGTCGACCTTGCTGCGAATCCTCAATCGGATCTACGAGCTTTACCCCGGCCAGCGTGCGACCGGCGAGGTGCTGGTCGATGGCGAGAACATCCTGGCCGCGGGAATCGACCTCAATCTGCTGCGCGCCAAGATCGGCATGGTGTTTCAGAAGCCGACGCCGTTTCCGATGTCGATCCGCGACAACATCGCTTTTGGCATCCGCCTTTATGAAAAGCTGCCGCGGACCGAGCTCGACGACCGGGTCGAGCAGGCGCTGCGCCGCGCCGCCCTGTGGGACGAGGTCAAGGACAAGCTGAAGCAGTCCGGGCTCAGTCTGTCCGGCGGTCAGCAACAGCGGCTGTGCATTGCCCGCGCGATCGCGGTCCGGCCCGAGATCTTGCTGCTCGACGAGCCGGCTTCGGCGCTCGATCCGATCTCGACCCAGCGCATCGAAGAGCTGATCGCCGAGCTGAAACCCGATTACTGCATCGCCATCGTCACCCACAACATGCAGCAGGCGGCGCGCAGCTCCGACTATACCGCGTTCATGTATCTGGGCGAGCTTGTCGAGTTCGACGAGACCGAGCGCATCTTCACCCATCCGAAGGAGCGGCGGACCGAAGACTACATCACCGGCCGCTTCGGCTGAGCCACGGGAGCATGTCGCCGATGTCGTCCGAGCATGTTGTCAAGAGCTATGACGAGGAGTTGCACCGGCTGAACAACATCATCACCGAAATGGGCGGCCTTGCCGAGAGCCAGCTCAGCGCGGCGATCGATGCCGTGGTCGAGCGCGACAGCGACCTTGCCGCCAGCGTCGTCGAGGGCGATGTCAAAGTCGATCAATTGCAGCGCGATCTCGACAATCTGGCATTGCGCCTCTTGGCGTTGCGCCAGCCGGTGGCGCGCGACCTGCGCGAGATCTTCGCCGCGCTGAAGATCGGCAGCGATCTCGAACGCATGTGCGACTATGCCGCCAACGTCGCCAAGCGCGCGATCGCGCTGAACCAGTCGCCGCCGGTGCAGCCGGTCTTTGCGCTACCGCGCATGGCGCGGCTGGCGCAGCTTTTGGTCAAGGAAGTCATCGACGCCTATGTCGCACGCGACGCCGACAAGGCCTATGAGGTTTGGATGCGCGACGAGGAGCTCGACGAGATGTATGCGAGCCTGTTCCGCGAGCTGTTGACCTATATGATGGAGGATCCGCGCAACATCAGCGCCTCGACCCATCTCTTGTTCATGGCAAAGAACATCGAGCGGATCGGCGACCACGCCACCAATATCGCCGAAGACCTCTATTACCTGGTGCACGGCACACCGTTGAACCAGAACCGGCCGAAAGGCGACAATTCGAGCCTCGCCGTGATCAGACCGGGACGGCTGCAGCCATGAAGCCGCTGGTCCTGATCGTCGAGGACGAGGCGCCGCTCGTCACCCTCTTGCGCTACAATCTCGAAAAGGAGGGGTTCGAGGTCGGCGACGCCGGCGACGGGGAAGCGGCGCTGGTCCGCATCGCCGAGCGGCGGCCGGATGTCGTGCTGCTCGATTGGATGCTGCCGCTGGTCTCCGGTCTCGAAGTCTGCCGACAGCTGCGCCGCTCGGCCCAAACCCGCACGCTGCCGGTCATCCTGCTGACCGCGCGCGGCGAGGAAGCCGACCGGGTGCGCGGGCTCGACAGCGGCGCCGACGACTATATCGCAAAGCCGTTCAGCCTGCGCGAGCTGACCGCCAGGCTGCGCGCAGTGATGCGGCGTGCCCAGCCCGATGCCGTGGCCGAAACCTTGCAGTTCGGCGAGGTGGTGATGGATCTCGCCGCATACCGCGTGTCGCGTGGTGGCCGGCCGATCCATCTCGGCCCGACCGAGTTCCGGCTGCTGCGCCATCTGCTTCGGCATCCGCGCCGCGTCTTCTCGCGCGAGCAGCTGCTCGATGCAGTCTGGGGCCACGACATCTATGTCGAGGCGCGCACGGTCGATGTGCATATCCGCCGCCTGCGCAAGGCGCTCAACGGCGACGGCGAAGCGGATTTCGTGCGGACCGTGCGCTCGGCCGGCTACGCGCTCGACTGCGCCGAGGGCTAGCGCCGAGTTTCCCGGCCGTCGCGCCGGCGCGCTGCCGTTGCCGGGCGAAACCCGGCCGGCACCTCACGGACGAGAGGATGCAAGAATTGCCACCGGGTAGGCGTAGCCGAGCTGCCCGCCATCCTGGGTGACGGGGATGCCGAGGCTGTCGTCTGCCACCGCGGCGGCAAACATCGCCGTGATCCTGGTTTCGTCGCCAGGGTTCGGGAATGAGCGAGCGAGCAAATTCGCGACCGTGTCGCGCAGCGCCGAATGGCGGATCTCGGGCTCGGGAAGACCGGCACCGCGAAACAGCCCCTGCAATTCGGCAAGCGAGAGCGCCCGCATATGCGACGGGTCGCGCAATCGTTCGAGCCGGTTGAATGCGGCCGCCTTTTCCGGGTCGGCCGAGGCGCAGGTATCGACGATGACAATCCTGCCGCCCGGCGCGCTGACCCGCACCATCTCGCGCATGACCGCTGCCGGGTCGGGAAAGTGGTGCACCGCAAACCGGGTCACGACGATGTCGAAACAGCTATCGGCAAAGGGCAGGGCAGCGACATTGCCCTCCCGCCAGGTGACGTTGCCGATCCCTTTCTCGGCGGCGAGCGCGCGGGCCCGGTCGAGCATCGCCGGGGTCATGTCGATGCCGGTCGCGTGATGCAAATACGGCGCGAATGCGCAGACGACGATGCCGCCGCCGCACGCAACGTCGAGCAGCGTGTCAGTCGCGCGAGGCTGCGCGACGTCGATGATCAGCTTCAGAGCGTCGGCATCGGCGATCGGCCTTGCCGTGTTGAATGGCGTCGCTTGCCGGGTGAACTGGTCGCGGATCAGGTGGTCGTGAACGGCGTCGGTCATTGTCGCATCGCTCCCGCGAGGCCCGCGGGATCGCTGTCGCCGCGCACGCCTCGACCTTGTGCATTGTAACCTCGTTCGTAATGGTGCTGCAGCTCCGCATCGATCCGCCGGCAAACCACCCGTCAGCGACGACCCGGTCAGCGACGACTTCGACTCACGGCAATGTGATGCGCAGAACAGCCATGCCAAAGACGGGCTACATCGGTCAGCCTTGGTTGCCTATGTTGCGGTGCAATAGAGTCGCAACATTACGGATCGAGCCGATGCCGGAAGAATTTTCCAACGCGGGCGAGCCGCAAATCGTCGATCGCTCTTTTGGCGGCTGGCGGGTGGTCGCCGCCGCCTGGGCCGTCGTGATCGTCGCATTGGTGGCATTCGCCGGGGTCCAGGCGGTCGCCTCGCGGCTGACCGTGTCTCCCTCCGGGTACGATTATTCGGGTGTCATGATCCCGCGTCACGACGCAAGCTGCAGCGATCTCGACCCGGTGACCGCATCGGTCACCCAGTCGTGCCCGGCCGATACGGAAAGCGGGATCGAGCGCGCCGAGGCGTCCTATTACGGCTGGTAGGCCCGGTTACGGCTGGTAAGGCCAGTTATGGCTGGTCGGGCTGGACTGCACCCGCGGCCGCTCGGGGGGTCGCTTTTGCCACCGAGCGCATCTCGGTAGCGAGTGCGGCGAGTTGTGCTGCGACCTGGGCGGCGGTGACGGCGATCGTTTCCCGATCGCCGGCATGATCGGTGAACGTGACCGTGAAGCCTTGCGGATTTTCTTGTAATTGCTGCTGGGGCAGGTTGGCAGCGAACTCCTCGGCATAGGCGCAGCCGCCGTCGCAGGTGATCCGGTTGCGGCTGATCGCGATAAACTCCAGCGCATGCCCGGATGCATCATATGCCGCCAACCAGCGGCGTTCGGCCCCATCATAACTATCGGCAACATAAAGCTGATCGGCGCTGGCACCGGTCTGCCGGTCGATAAAGCTGCGCAGGCAGAAAAAATTGGTGTCCGGGGTGCCGAGAAAGGGTGCGGCGTGCTGCGCCTTGACCCCGATCAACTCGACAAATCGACCCGACAGGTACTCGCGCATCCCGACCCCGGCAGGAAGCCCCGTGGCCCCGCTCTCGCCCGACGGCGACAGCGGGACGCAGCCGGCCAGTGCCGCACCGATTACAACCGCGAGCAAGGACGGGCCGCGGCGCACCGCCCTCATCGGCTGCGATCGATGATCGCGGCGTTGTCCTCGGCGAGCGCCGGGGCCGATTTGACAAAAGGCGGCCGCACCCCGTCGAACGACAGCGGCAGACCGACCAACCCCAACGGGGGCTCCGCGGCGCCCATCGCCAGATGCTGGATCATGCCGAGCGCTACGGTCTGGGCGTCGCCGACAACCTGGTCGACGGTCTGCATCGGGCCGTTCGGGATCCCGGCGGCATCGAGCCGCGCAGTCCACACGGCGATCGGCTCGGTGGCGAAAATCTGCTCGAGGATCGGGACCAGAATTTGACGGTTGACCACCCGGTCCTTGTTGGTGCGAAAGCGCGGATCGAGGGCCAATTCAGGCCGTGCTATCACCGTGCACAAGCGCCGGTAGAGGTTGTCATTGCCGGCGGCCACCATGATTGCTCCATCGGCAGCGGAAAAAGCCTGGTACGGAACGATCATGTCGACGCCCGATCCTTGCCGCGCCGGGATCTCGCCGTTGACGAGATGGGCGGCGATCGGGATCGTCATCCAGGCGAGTGCGGTCTCGTAGAGCGAGGTATCGACGACCCCGCCGCGACCGGTCCGCCGCCGCTCGGCGAGCGCTGCCAGGATGCCGATCACCGACCACATCCCGGTGGCAAGATCGACGATCGACACCGCGACCCGCACCGGCGGGCGTCCATCTTCCCCCATCAGGCTCATCAGCCCGCCATGGGCCTGCATCAGCGGATCGTAGCCGGGCCGCTCGCGCAGTGGCCCGACCGCGCCGAACGCCCCGAGATTGCAGTAGACGAGGCCCGGCTTTTCGCCGAGCAACGCCGGCGCGCCGAGCCCGCAGCGGTCGAGCGCGCCAAATTTGAGGTTGTGGATCACGACGTCGGCGCGATCGATGATCAGCGCTTTCAGCCGTTGGACCTCGGCAGCATCCGAGAGATCGACCGTGATCCCGCGCTTGGCGCGGTTGACCGCGTGAAAGCAGGTCGCGGCCCCGGCGGCGAACGGCGGTCCCCAGCCGCGGGCGGCATCGCCGGTGCGCGGGTTCTCGACCTTGATCACCTCGGCGCCGAGCTCGCCGAGGATCATCCCGGCATAGGGCGCGGCGATGCTCTGGCCGATCTCGACCACGACGAGACCGGAAAGCGGGCTGCTGCTCGACATCGAAACTCCGTCAGTAACGAGGTGTCCGACCATGCCGGCGCCAGCATCGAGGGTTGGCGCGACGCCCGCACGTGTTAGCATAAACCACACCGCGGAGGGCGAGCGGGTTCGGCGCGACTTGCCGCGTGATGCTCGGGCGTGCTCCGCCGCGAGCCGCTCATCCACCCATAAACCATTACGGGACAAGGTAAATGCGCTTTGGCTTCTTCGACCAGCTGCCTTGCGCGAGTGGCTTTTCCGAAGCCCAGCGCTATCGTGACATCCTCGCCCAGATCGAGCTCGGCGACGCGATCGGCTTTGATACGGTGTGGCTCGGCGAGCTTCATTTCAGCCGCAGCTTTTCCATTCTCGCCGATCCGCTGATGGTGCTGGCAGCCGCAGCCCAGCGCACCCGCCGCATTCGCCTCGGCACTGCGGTGACACTATTGCCGCTGCACAACCCGGTCAGAATCGCCGAGGCGGCGGCGACCGCCGACATTCTGAGCGGCGGGCGGCTCGAACTGGGTTGCGGGCGCGGCACCGCGCCGCTGCACTACGCCGGCTACGACATCCCACAGGAGGAAAGCCGCGAGCGCTTCGACGAGGCGCTCGACTTCATCATCGGCGCCTGGACCAGCGAAGCTTTCTCTTATTCGGGCAAGCATTTTCGTGCCGACCGGCTGAGCCTCACCCCGCGGCCCTTGCAGCAGCCGCACCCGCCGGTGCGGATCGCCGCCAACAGCCCCGACACCTTTCCATTTGCGGCGCGGCGCCGCCTGCCGATCTTTGCGACGCCGCTGATCAACCCGCCGGACAAGCTCAAGGAGGGGCTCGGCGTCTATCGCGCCGCCTTTCCCGAGGGCGACGCTGCGCTCGCCTTTCCGGTGCATGTGACGACGAGCCGCGCCCAGGCGCGACAGGACAGCGAGGCCGGGCTGATGCGGTTTCTGCACGAAGCTGCGGCGCGGCTGGCACCGTTGGGCCAAGCCGACGTAAAGAGCTTCGAAGCATTCCGCCAGGTGCTGGCGCGGATCGAGCGCGTGACCTTTGACGATATGGATCGCGAGATGGGGATCTTCGGCGATCCGGACTATTGCGTCGATCGGGTGCGGCAGCTACAGCGCGAATACAGGATGGACGAATTCATCTGCTATTTCAACCAGGGCGGGATCATGGACCATGCGATGGTCCGCCGGTCGATGACCCTATTCGCCGAGGAGGTCATGCCGCATTGCCGGTAACGCCGCCGGGACGCGTCCCGATCCGCGCATGCCCCCAATCCGCGCATGCCCCCGATCCGCGCATGCCCCCGATCCGCGCATGCCCCCAATCCGCGCATGCCAGTGGCGCGGCGGCGGAAGCCCGAAAGACGGCGCGCGGAGTCGGGCCGGGCGGCTCCGACCCCGCTGCCGGACAAGATGGCCCCAGTTGCTATTCCGCGGCGACCGGGGCGTTGCCGAAGCTCGGTGTATCGGTGCGGTCGCGTAACGCCTCTGGACCCTCGGTCGGCAGGGTTTCGAGCCAATTGATGCCCGCGTCGATATCGTTCTCCCACATCGCGCGCGGCATTTCATAAAGGAATTCGACGCCGTAGCCGTTGGGATCATTGATGTAGACGCTGTGGGTCACGCCGTGATTGACCCGCCAGTTGAACTTGACGCCGCGGCTCTGCAGAAACGCGAGCTGCTTTTGCCAAGCCTCGCGGCTCGGCATGGTCAGCGCCACGTGATTGATCGCCACGCTGCCATCCGACAGCATCCATTCGGAGGGCGGCGGCAGGTTCGGGCTTTCGACCAGGGCGACGGTATGGTGGGTCAGCTTGCCGTCATTCACCGCGCTGTAAAATCGCATCTTTGGCGGGTTCGGCCGGCCGGGTTTCGGGTGCAGTTCGCCGACCTGCTTGAAGCCGACGATCTCGGTCCAGAATCTGTGCGACTCATCGATGTCGCGGACGTTCAGGACCAGATGGTTGATGCCGGACGGGCTGACCGCTTCGGCCGGCGCCGCCGGTACGTCAAAAGTTGCGTCTGCCATCGAAACGCTCCCATATTTCACGCAACAGCTGTAACCCGGCCGAGCGGGCGGCGCAAGCACGCAGCCCTACTGCCCGATCGCCCGCCCGGTCGCCCGCCCGGTCGCCCGCCCGGTCGCTAGGATCAGCAAGCCGCGTTCAGCGCAACAGGAGTGACGCCGGTGTCGATATCGTTCCATCCGCTGCATCCGATCTTTGCCGCCGAAATCGCCGGCATCGACTGCCGCCGCCCGCTCGGTGGCGAGGAGGTCGCCGCGATCGAGGCCGGCATGGACGAATACGCCGTCCTCGTCTTCCGCGACCAGCCGCTGACCGATGCCGAGCAGATCGCCTTTACCCGTCACTTCGGCGAACTCGAAAGCTACGCGACGCCCGGGCATGTGCGGCGGCGCCAGGACCAGCGGCTGGGGCCCGGCATCGCCGATCTCTCGAACCTCGACAAGGACGGCACGATCATGTCGGCCGAGGACCGGGTGTGGTTTTTCAAGCTCGGCGACCGGCTGTGGCATTCGGACAGCTCGTTCCGGCCGATCCCGGCGAAATATTCGCTGCTCTCGGGACGGGTCATCCCGACATCGGGCGGCAATACCGAGTTTGCCGACATGCGGGCCGCCTATGACGCGCTCGACCCAGGCACCAAGGCCGAGATCGAGGATTTGATCTGCGAGCACTCGCTGATCTACTCGCGGGCCCAGATCGGCTTTACCGAACTGACGCCGCAGGAGATCGAGGCGTTCCGCCCGGTGCGTCAGCGGCTGGTGCGCACCCACCCGTCGAGCGGGCGCCGCTCGCTGTTCCTGGCCGCGCATGCCGGCGCCATCCTCGGCTGGACAATCCCCGAGGCGCGAATGTTTTTGCGCGACCTGATGGAGCACGCGACGCAGCGCGAGTTCGTCTATTCACATGTCTGGCGGCCCGACGATCTGGTGGTGTGGGACAACCGCTCGACAATGCATCGTGCCCGCCGCTTCGACCGCAACGAAATCCGCGACGTGCGCCGCACCACGCTGGCCGGCGACGCGCCGACGGTCGAGCAGCCGGTCGCCTAGACAGCCGGTCGCCTAGACAGCCGGTCGCCCAGACAGCCCGTCGACTGGGCCCGGCGATCCGGCAATTGACGAGCGGCCGCGGGGCGCACAGCCGGTGGGTGGCGGCAGGTCAGCCGGCGGGCGGCGCCTCGGCAAGGACGCCGCGACGGATCTGGTCGCGCTCGATCGATTCGAACAGCGCACGGAAATTGCCCTCGCCAAATCCCTCATTGCCCTTGCGCTCGATGATCTCGAAAAAGATCGGGCCGATCACCGTGTCGGTGAAAATCTGCAGCAGCAGCCCCTGCCCGACGCCCCCCTGCCCGGTGCCGGGCGCACCGTCGATCAGGATGCGGTCGCGGCGCAGCCGGGCGAGGTCCTCGCCATGCCCCGGCACGCGGGTATCGACCGCCTCGTAATAGGTGTCCGGCACCGACATGAACGGAATTCCGCGCGATCGCAGCGCCTCGACCGTGGCGTAGATGTTGTCGGTTGCGAGGGCGATGTGCTGGATGCCCTCGCCATGATAGGCGGCCAGATATTCGGCGATCTGCGACTTGTCATCGGCGCTTTCGTTGATCGGGATGCGGATCTTGCCATCGGGGCTGGTCATCGCCTTTGAGCGCAGCCCGGTCAGCCGGCCTTCGATGTCGAAATAGCGGATCTCGCGGAAATTGAAGAGGCGCTCATAGAACTCGGCCCATTGGCCCATCCGCCCGCGATGCACGTTATGCGTCAGATGGTCGATCCCGGTCAGTCCGACCGCCGCGGCGGCCGGATCGGTGCGCAGCGGCACAAAATCGACGTCATAGATCGTGTGCTCGCCATAGCGGTCGACAAGATAGATCAGGCTGCCGCCGATCCCCTCGATCGCCGGGATGTTCAGCTCCATCGGCCCGACCTTGCCATGCACCGGCTTGGCACCGAGCGCCAACGCCCGCTCATAGGCCTTTGCTGCGTCAGCGACGCGGAAGGCGATCGCGCAGACCGATGGACCGTGCAACCGGGCAAAGGCTTGCGCGAAGCTTTCCGGCTCGGCGTTCAGGATGAAGTTGACATCACCCTGGCGGTAGAGTGTCACATTTTTCGAGCGGTGCCGGGCCGCGGCGACAAACCCCATATGGCCGAACAAGGCCGCAAGCGCCTGCGGGTCGGGCCCGGTATATTCGACGAACTCGAACCCGTCCGTCGCCATCGGATTATCCCACAAATCCTGTCCGCGTGTCGTGGCCATCCCGGCCTCCTTTCACCCGAGACCAGGATGTGGTTGCACCCGGCGCCGCCGCCAAGATTGCCGGCGCAGCCTCGGGGCTTGCCGCCGATGCCGCGCCGGCCGAGCCCGCGCGATGCGCTATGCGGGCGCGCGTTGTTGCGGCAGGGTCACCGGGATCTCGTAAAGGCTGACCGCGTTGTCGAACACCAGCCGGTCGAGCGCCGCCTTGCCCAGCGCCGCCTCGGCCGGGGTGTGCCCCAGCGCTTTCGAATGTGGCCACGGGCTGTCGAGACCGGGAAAGTCGCTGGCCCACAGAAAGTTGTGCAGGCCGATCTCGGGCACACGCCGAAAACCACCCTCCTCCTCGACCTCGAAGGTAAAGAACAGCTGCCGTTTGACAAACTCGGTCGGGTTCTCGGACAGCGCGATATCGGGTTTGAAGACGCGGCTTTCCGGCCCGCCGAAATCATATTCGCGGTCGAACCGCCAGAACAGAAACGGGACCCAGCCGACCCCCGCCTCTTCGAGCACAAAGCGGATGCCGGGATGGCGGTCGCAGATGCCGGAGAACACGACGGCACTCATCAGTTCCGCCATCAGCCCCATCGGGAAGTTGGCGACCCGCATCAGCGCCTGGTTGCGCGGTTCGAGCCCCTGGACACCGACCCCGATCTGGCGCGACCCGCCGCTCGGATTGGCGTGCAGGTTGACCGGTAGGCCGGCTTCCGCGGCCGCCGCCCAGACCGGCTCCCACATCTGGTGCAGAACCGGCTCAGGGGCGTTTGCCCAATCGAAAATAACACCGGTCGGCAGGCCGAAACCGGCCACCCGAATCAGCTCGGCGACAGCTTCCTCGGCGGTCTGGCACGGCAATGGCAGCAGCATGATGAAGCGGCCGTTCGACTCCTCGTACAATTCGCGCGCCCAATCATTGACCACCTGGACGCAGGCCGCGCGCAGCTGCGGATCCCTGATCTGCCAGATCTGCTCATAGGGGCCGTTGACAAGCTCGGCATCGACCCCGTCGCGATCCATGTCCTCGCACCGGTAGCGGGCATTGGCAGCACGGAAAATGCCGGGCTCGGGCTCCTCGGCCAGGCCCGCCCGCGTATAGCAGTTGACCGGTCCCCGGCCGACACCTTCCCATCCCACCCCGCTCCAGGTGCGGCCTTCGACGATCCATTGCCGGGTGCCGTCCGGCCGCTCGACGACCCTGGGTCCGTCCTCCTGGAATTTTCTCGGCAGCCGTTTCGTCCACAGGTCGAACGGAAGATGCATGACCCGGCAATGACCATCGGCGGAAACCACGCCAAACCGCTTCTCCATCGCGCACCTCCCTTTCCGCTGCAGCTTGATGACCGGGCCGCTTCAGCTTGATGGCCGGGCGAACCCGCTTCGTTCCGACACCGCGATGATAAGCCGGTCGCCACGCTCTCGCTTCAGCAAAATCGATCGGACGCGGCGGCCCGGTCGCCCTTCACCCGTTCAGGGCGAGCACGATCCCGGCGAGGTGCAGCGAGCCGCAGATCAGCACACGAGCCGGGCCGGGCCTGGCGGCGATCGCATCGAGCGCAGCGGTGACCGACGGCGACTCCTCGGCGGAAAGGCCGACCGAGCGGGCCGCGGCGGCGATGTCGCCGGCGGGAAGCGGATTGTCTTCGCCGGGGATCGTGACGGCGCAGAGGGCGCGGGCATGCGGGGCGAGCGGTGCCAGGAAGCCGGCGGCATCCTTGGTGTTGAGCATGCCGGTGACGAGATAGAGCGGCCGGTCGCGCCAGCCCGCCGCCATCGCTCCCAGCACCTCGCCGGCGCCCGGATTATGGCCGCCGTCGAGCCACAATTCCCAGCCCTCGGGCAACATCGCGATCAGCGGACCGATCTGCAACCGTTGCAGCCGCGCCGGCCAGTCGATCTGGCACAGCCCCGCGGCGATCGCGTCGCGCGACAGCGGAAAGCCGGCCAGCTGCTCGAGGCAGGCGAGCGCAGTGCCGGAGTTGATGATCTGATGCGCCCCCGGCAGGGATGGCAGAGGAAGATCGAATTGCCAATGCCGGCCCGCGTAGCGCATGCCGCCATTATTGGCCGTGCACCGCCATTCCTCTGCGAAGCGGTAGAGCGGCGCACCGATTTCGGCCGCGCGGGTATCGAACACCAAAGCCGCGTCGGATGGCTGCGGGCCGATCACCGCCGGCGCGCCGGGTTTCAGGATGCCGGCCTTCTCGCCAGCGATCGCCGCGATCGTATCACCGAGAAACGCCTGGTGGTCGAGCGAGATCGGGGTAATTGCGGTCGCTGCCGGATGGCGGATCACATTGGTCGCGTCGAGCCTTCCACCGAGCCCGGTTTCGAGCAGCACGACATCGGCCGGGGTGCGGACAAAGGCGAGAAACGCCGCCGCGGTGGTGATCTCGAAATAGGTGATCGGCCTGCCCTCGTTGGCGCGCTCGCATTCTTCGAGCAGTTCGATCAGCCGGTCCTCCTCGATCAGCCGTCCGGCGAGGCGGATGCGCTCGTGAAACCGCACCAGATGCGGCTTGCTGAAGACATGCACCCGATACCTGCCGGCTTCGAGGCAGGCCCGCATCGTCGCGATCGTCGATCCCTTGCCGTTGGTGCCGGCGACATGGATGATCGGCGGCAAATGGTCCTGCGGGTTGCCGAGTGCGGCGAGCAGCCGCTCGACCCGGCCGAGCGACAGGTCGATCAGCTTCGGGTGAAGACGCGACAGCCGCGCCAGCACGACATCGCTGGTGGTGTGGTTCACAAGACCTCCGGAAGCATCGGCGCCGGCACATCGGGCGCGTGCCGATCGCGCAGCAGCGCGAGCAGGCGGCCGATCGTTTCGCGCAACTCCGGGCGCGGCACGACGAGATCGATCATGCCGTGATCACGCAAATATTCGGCGCGCTGAAAGCCCTCGGGCAGTTCTTCGTGGATCGTCTCTTCGATGACCCGCGCCCCGGCAAAGCCGATCACCGCGCCGGGCTCGGCGAGCATGATGTCGCCGACCATCGCGAACGAGGCCGATACCCCGCCGGTGGTCGGATCGGTCAGCAGCACGAGGTATGGCAGCCCGGCCTCCTTGACCAGATCGGCGGCGATGATCGTGCGCGGCAGCTGCATCAGCGACAGCACCCCTTCCTGCATGCGCGCCCCGCCCGAGGCCGGCACGACGATCAGTGCCGCCTCCTGCAATACGGCGAGCCTGGCCGCGGTCAGCAGCGCTTCGCCGGCAGCCGTTCCCATCGACCCGCCCATAAAGCCGAACTCGAAGGCGGCGACCACCGCCGGCTGGCCGCCGATCTGGCCATGCGCGACGAGGACCGCGTCGCTGCCCGGCCCATGCGCCGCCTGCGCCTCCTTCAAGCGGTCGGCATAGCGCCGCCGGTCACGGAAACGCAGCGGGTCGGAGACCGTCCGCGGCAGCTCGACCCGGCTTGCTGTACCCTCGTCAAACAGGATCTGCAGGCGGCGCGCCGCCCCGATCCGCAGGTGATGGCCGCAGCCGTGGCAGGTTTCCAGATTGGCGGCGAGTTCGCGGTGAAACAGCATCTGCCCGCAGCCCGGGCATTTCGTCCACAGATTGTCCGGTACGTCCCGCTTGCGGACCACCGCCCGGATCTTGGGAAGAACAAAATTGCCGAGCCAGTTTGCCACGCCGCGCCCGATATCCGACCCGATTGCCCGATCGATGCCCGCGTTGCGCTTGCCGATTGCGCCCGGACGCCGCCTCTTGCGCCCGCGTCAGTCGAGGGCCAGCGGCTGGCCGTCAAGGTCCTCGGCGCGCTCGATCTCGATCAGCACCGCGTAGCCGGCCTTTTGCGGGTCACGGTCCTTTTCCGGCTGCACCAGGCGCCGCCACACCTCGTCATAGACCGGTCCCGATTTGTGGACCCTGGCGCGGCCGTAGAAGCGGGCGATGCCGCCCTTGGGCAGAATCCCCTCCTCGCGCAGTTGCGGCTTGCGGAAATAGACCGTCAGTGCCGTGCCGTCCTTGAGATTGGCGTTGGTCGAGCCCTTGCCGCGCTCCCACAGCGCGATATGCGTGTCGTCATAGACCATGGTACCGCCGCGCGGTGTGATCTGGGCAAACCCGCTCGGCAGCACGCTGCCGACAAGGCATACATTGGCCGGAAACGCGGTGTCGATATGCGATTGCAGGACCTTCGGAATCTTCGCCATTGAGAAGCCTCCCTATCGATTAGGCGACCTGGTCCAGGGAAAAACGACTGACGCCGGGCGCGTCATCGGCGCGCGAGAAGTCATCGGCGCGTCTCGGCGAACTCGCGCAGGGCGGCGATCAGCCGGGCGATGTCGGCCTGAACCCGGGTAAACCCCGAATTCTTGTGCAGTGTCTTCTGGTCCATGTAGAGGGCGCGGTCGACCTCGATCTGCAGGCTGTGACGGCGAAGTTCGGGATGGCCCTGCCGTTTGACGATCTCGACGCCCTTGTAGATTTCGTTGATCCGCACGTCATAGCCGAGCCCGCGCAAGACGCTGGCCACGAACTCGGTGAATTCCCCGGCGCAGGTCGTGCCGTCGCGATCGCCGAGCACGAAATCGGCCGGCCTGCCGATATCCCGCGCGCTGCGTTTCGATGGCATCGAATGGCAGTTGATGTGCCAGACCACGCCGAACTTGCGGTGCAGCCGGTCGCACGCCTCGTCGAGCACGCGATGATAGGGCGTGTGACAGCGCTCGATGCGGTCGAGGATCTCGCCGGCCGACAGCTTGTGCTCATAGATCGGCAGGCTCGGCCGGGCGACCCGGCGAACCAGTCCGAGACCGGCGCGGGTCGAATGTGACGGGCGCAGCGGCGATGGCCACACGCCGTCGATCAGCGCCTCGTCGATATCGTCGACCGCGCGGTTGGCGTCGAGGTAGCTGCGCGGAAACAGCGCTGCCAATAGGGTGGCACCATGCGCGGGGGCGGCAGCGTAAAGCTCGTCCACATAGGTGTCCTCAGCGCGCCGCAAATTTTCAAAGGCGCAGCTGAACCGGAAATCCTCCGGATAAAACGAGCCGCTATGCGGCGAATCGAAGACCAGCGGCACTTCCGCCGTTTCCGGGTCGCGCCGCCACAGGACGCCCGGGATCTCGAAGCTCGTTTGCTCGGGCTTGCTGCCGGTGGCGGCCACCTCGGCAAACCGCTCACGCATCGGCTGGGTCCAGCGGTTGCACGCGAAGCGGCGGCCGCGTCGGCTCGCAGAGCACCGCACTGGCAAATTCGTCGGGCATCGTGCCCCCAAGGACAGGATCCGCTCGCGGGGGCGGTCGGCCCGCCGCCTCGATCGCGACGAATGTACGGGCCGCACGCCTGCTGGGCAAGCCGGGCGAATCTAGCGAATCTGGGCCTCTGGCGTCGCGCCGCACTTCGGCCTAGGCTCGCGACATGACAGCGACCGCGATCGGCAGCGTCGAGATGCTGCGCCGGCTCGTCGCCTTCGACACCACGAGCCGGGATTCGAACCTGGCGCTGATCGGGTTCGTGCGCGACTATCTCGATAATCTCGGGGTGGCGAGCGAGCTGATCTTTGACGAGACCGGGCACAAGGCCAATCTCTACGCCAAGCTCGGACCCGCCGAGATCGGCGGGATCATGCTGTCGGGACACACCGACGTGGTTCCGGTCGATGGCCAGGATTGGCACAGCGACCCGTTTACGCTGCTGGCCCGCGATGACCGGCTGTTCGGCCGCGGCACCGCCGACATGAAGGGTTTTGTCGCAATCGTGCTGGCGCTGCTGCCGCAGCTGGTCGGGCGCAAGCTGCGCCTGCCGATCCACCTTGCGCTGTCCTATGACGAGGAGGTCGGCTGCCGCGGGGTGCGGCGGCTGATCGCGGCGATCGCCGACCGGCCGGACCGGCCGCGGCTGTGCATTGTCGGCGAGCCGACCCTGATGCAGCCGGTGACCGGCCACAAGGGCAAGCGCAGCTTTCGCTGCCGGGTGCGGGGGTTCGAGGCGCACTCGGCACTGGCGCATCAGGGCGTCAACGCGATCGAGGCGGCGGCCGAGATGATCGCATTATTGAAAGCGATGGCGCGGCGCAGACGCGAAGCCGGACCGTTCGATCCGGACTACACACCGCCCTATACGACAATCCAGACGGGCGTGATCCATGGCGGCACCGCGCTCAACATCGTACCCAGGGATTGCAGCTTCGATTTCGAGTTCCGGTTGTTGCCGGGCGAAGACCCGGAAGCCGGCATCGCCGAACTGCGCGATTTCGCCCTTCGGCATCTGCTGCCGGAAATGCGCGCAATCCGTCCCGAAGCGGCGATCGACTTCGAGGAGCTGAGCGCCTTTCCCGGCCTCGCTACCGGGGACGACGCCGAGATCACCCGGCTGGTCACCGCGCTGACCGGCGCCAACGGCACCGCCAAGGTCAGCTTTGGCACCGAAGGCGGGCTGTTTCAGAACGCCGGCATCGCCACGGTCGTCTGCGGCCCGGGCTCGATCGAGCAGGCGCACAAGCCCGACGAATTCGTCGATCTCGAACAGATCGCACGATGCGAGCGGTTCATCGCCCGCATTTTCGACAATGTCGCCGCCTGAGGGAGCGCCAGCGTGGCCGAACCGAACTATGCCGTCGAACTGATCCCACCCGACATCGAGCCCTATCGGGCCGGCAATACCGGGGTCGAATATGTCACGACATTCGACAGCGGCAGGTCGGGGCCGCACGTGCTGGTGACGGCGCTGACCCACGGCAACGAAATCTGTGGCGCGATCGCACTCGACCGGCTGTTTCGCGCCGGGCTGCGGCCGCGGCAGGGCCGGCTCACCCTGGCCTTCGACAATGTCGCCGCCTATCGTCGCTTCGACCGGCGCTACCCGGTCGCCTCACGCTTTGTCGACGAGGATTTCAACCGACTGTGGGACGAGGCCACCCTCGATGGCCCGCGGCAATCGGTCGAACTCACTCGGGCGCGCACGCTGCGTCCGTTTGTCGACGCCGCGGATTTCCTGTTGGACATCCATTCGATGCAGTATGCGACGGCACCCCTGATGCTGGCCGGAACGCTCGACCGGTCGGTGGCGCTCGCCCGCCGCGTCGGCATCCCCGAACTGATCATGTGCGATGTCGGCCACGCCGCCGGCAAGCGGATGCGCGATTACGGTGCGTTCGCCGATCCAGCCGCCGCCAAGACCGCGCTGTTGATCGAGGCCGGGCAGCATTGGCAGAACCGCGCCGCCGAGGTGGCGACCGGCGTGATGCTGCGCTTTCTCCTGGCGGTCGGCACCTTGAGCCGGGACGACGCCGCGCCGATCGGCGGCCCGGAGTTCGACGCCAATCCGCAGCAGCGGGTCATCGAGGTCACCGAGGCGGTCACGATTGCCGGCGACCATTTCGAATTTGCGGGCGAGTTCCGCGGTCTCGAAGTGCTGAACCCGAAAGGGACGCTGATCGGCCGCGACGATGGCCGCGAGGTTCGTACCCCCTATGATGAATGCGTGCTGATCATGCCGTCGCGCCGGCTGGCCAAGGGGCATACCGCGGTCCGCCTCGGCCGCTTTGTCGCGTGAGCGCCGCGCCGCAGCGGGCCGCCGCCGAAAAGCGCAGCTTCCCGCCGGTCGTGGACGACGCGGCGCGGCTCCTGGTGCTCGGCACCCTGCCGGGCGAGGAATCGCTGCGCCGGCAACAATATTATGCGCATCCCCGCAACCTGTTCTGGCCGATCCTGTTCGCGTTGTTCGAAACGCCGCTCGTCGCCGATTATGCCGCGCGGCTCGGCTTCGCGCTGAGCCGGCGGGTGGCGCTGTGGGACGTCTGCGCGTTGGGCGAGCGCGAGGCCAGCGCCGATACGACGATCCGCCGCGAGGTGCCGAACGCGATCGACCGGCTGCTCGACGCGCATCCGCGGATCGCCGCCGTCGCGTTCAACGGCAGCGGCGCGCGCCGGCTCCATGACCGCCATTTCCCGCGGCGCGCCGGCATCGCCTATCTGGCGCTGCCATCGACCAGCCCGGCCCATGCCCGGCTCGACTTCGCCGCCAAGCTCGCCGAATGGCGTGCGCTGCGCGACGCCCTGATCGGGCAAGTCTGAGCGACGGAAACGGGCGGCGTTGCGCCAGAACCGCTCGCAATCCGCTGGAGTGGAATCTTCGAGCATCCACGCGTCCGCGCGCGGCAAGGCTCCGGCGTCCGGCACCGGCTTCGCGCCGATGCAACGTTTTCTCCGCTTGCAACCCGCCTGACCCTTCGCATTCGCATGTTATGCTCGCGATCCGGATGAGCCGGCGGAAAGGCGAGCGATGAACCGGGAATTTGCGACGTTGCGCACCGAGGATCGCGGCGACGGGCTGGTGCTGCTGACGCTGAACCGGCCCGAGGTCGCCAACGCGCTCAACACCCAGATGGGCCGCGATCTCCTGGCCTTTTTCGATGCGGTCAACGCGGCACCGGCGCAAGCGCGCTGCATCGTCTTGACCGGCGCCGGCGAGCGAGCCTTTTGCGCCGGCGGCGACTTGAAGGAACGCAACGGCATGACCGACGTCGATTGGCAGGACCAGCACCTGTTGTTCGAACGGATGGTGCGCGCGCTCGTCGCCTGCCCAGTGCCGGTGATCGGTGCGGTCAATGGTGCCGCCTATGCCGGCGGCTGCGAGTTGGCGCTGTGCTGCGACTTCATCTATGCCGCCGAAACCGCCCGCTTCGCGCTGACCGAGGTGACACTGGGGATCATGCCGGGCGCCGGCGGGACGCAGCACCTGCCGCGCGCGGTCGGCGAACGCCGCGCCAAGGAGATCATCCTGACCGGGCGCCCGTTCACGGCTCAGGACGCCTGTGATTGGGGCATGGTCAACCGGCTGTGCGCGCCGGGCAAGGTGGTCGAGGACGCGCTCGAAACCGCGCGGCGGATCGCCGACAACGCGCCCATTTCGGTGCGCCAAGCCAAGCATGCGATCCATTACGGGCTGCAGATGGACCTCGCGAGCGGCATGATGTTCGAGATCGAAGCCTACAATCGCATGGTCCCGACCGAGGACCGCCGCGAAGGCATCGCCTCCTTCAACGAAAAACGCAAACCGCAATTCAAAGGCCGGTAACCCTTCCTGGCATCGGCGCTTCCGCTCCCGTCTGGTGCCCGGCCCGTATTCGGTATGGAACCTTCCCCATGCTGCTGCGTCCGGCGGATGAGCGCGACATTCCCCGGTTGCAGGAAATCGAGAAAGCCGCGCGGGCCCGCTACGCCACCATCGACGAGCTTTCTTTTGCAGTGAAGACGCCACCCATTGCCGCCGACCGCCTCGCACAAGGCGATGTCGTGCTGGCGGAAGAGGATGACCGGGTCGTCGGCTTTGTTCTGACGCAGGCGATGGACGGCATGCTCTACATTGCCAACATCGCGGTCGAGATCGGGTTTTCCGGCCGCGGAATTGGCGCCGCCCTGGTCGCCGCCGCGGACAAACAGGCGCGGTCGAAGGACTTGCCAAGCCTCATCCTGACGACGTTCAAAACGCCTCGCTGGAACGGGCCGTGGTTTCGCAAGCTCGGCTTCGAACCGATGCCGGAAGACCTGGTCGGTCCCGGGCTGCGCGCCGTGCTGGACCGGCATCGACAATTCCTGGACATGCGCATCAGAGAAACATTGTGGCGAGCGGTTGCCGGGGCTGGTGCGCCGCCGCGAAGGTATTAGAGTGAGGCGCTACCGAAAGTGGAGGCGAGAATGGACGGCGATCTGGCGAGCCGCGGCAAGGCGGGAATGCTGACCCTGGCGTTGGCGGCACAGGCGGCCTCCCTTTGCTATGAAGACCTGCCGGCGGCGGTGCGGGAGGTGGCGCGGCAGTGCGTGCTCGATTATCTCGGTTGCGCCATCGCCGGCGCCGGCGATTCGCTGGTCGGGATATTGCTCGACGAGATGACCGAGGCCGGCGGCGCACCGCAGGCGAGCCTCCTCGCGCACCGCGGGCGGCTGCCGGCATTGGCGGCGGCGCTGGTCAATGGTGCCGCCGGCCATGCGCTCGATTTCGATGATGTCAATGTCGCGATGCCAGGGCATCCCTCGGTCGCGGTGCTGCCGGGGTTGCTGGCGCTGGCCGAGCTGGAGGGCAGCTCCGGATGCGACGTCATGACCGCGTTTGTCGCCGGCTATGAGACCGAATGCCGCATCGGCGCCGCACTCGCTCCCGGACATTACGACCTCGGCTTTCATTCGACCGCGACGGTGGGCTGCCTCGGTGCCGCGGCGGCTTGCGCCCGGCTCCTTGGCCTCGACGCCGAGAAGACCGCGACGGCGCTCGGCATCGCCGGGACCCAGGCGGCCGGGCTCAAATCCGAGTTCGGTACGATGTGCAAGCCGTTTCATGCCGGCAAGGCGGCGCAAAACGGCCTGCTCGCGGCACGGCTGGCGGCGCGCGGCTTTTCCAGCCGCACCGATCTGATCGAATGCGTGCAAGGTTTTGCCGCGACCCACGGCCCCGATTTCTCGCCGGAAAAAGCGCTCACCAAGCCGGAGGGCGGCTGGCACATCCTCGCCAACCTCTTCAAATACCATGCCGCCTGCTATTTCACCCACGCCCCGATCGAATGCGCGCGCGAGCTGCGCCGACGGCACGGGTTGACCCCGGAGCGGATTGCCGGCATCACGCTGCGCATCGACACCAGCACCGACCGTGTGTGCAACATCCCGGCCCCGGTCGATGGCTTGCAGAGCAAATTCAGCCTGCGCCAGACCGTGGCGATGGCGCTCGCCGGGGTCGATACCGCAAGCCTCGCCGCCTATGGCGAAACGACGGCGCATGATCCGCAGCTGGTGCGGCTGCGCGAACTGATGACGATCGACTTTCAGCAGGATTGGCCACAGACCGTGGCCGAGATCGAGGTCGCGACGACCGATGGGCGCCACCTCGACACGCGCCATGATTCGGGCGTTCCGGCCGCCGACCTTGCCGAGCAGGGCCGGCGCCTCGCCGCGAAATTCGACGCATTGGCCGCACCCGTGCTCGGTGCTGCTCGGGCGCGCGAATTGCGCGAGACCGTTGCCGGGTTCGGCGACATCGCCGATATCGGGCAACTCTGCCGGCTCGGCGCAGGCTGAGCAAAGCCGTCGCTCACCGGTCTGCCGGCAAGCGGGTCAGGGGGCAAGCGGGTCAGGGGGGCAAACGGGTCAGGGACAAGCAGGTCAGGCCACCCTGATGCGCGGATTTTGGCCGGCCGGTGCGACGCCTCCGCCGCTGCCGGGTTGCTGGTGAGATGAAGCTGTTGTCGGGTCTTGCGGCAGATGACGACGGGCTGGCGCTGCCCGCCGATCCGCACCTCCTGGAACTCGGCTTCGCCGCCTGGGCGGAGGCTCTCGGTGCGGCAGCGGGTGATCCGGCGGTGGGGGATGCAGCGGTGGGCGACCCGGCAGCATCAACCGCGCGCGCTTGGAGCGCTGCAGGCCCCGGCCGGCAGTTCCTCGCCGGCATCTTTGGCAACAGTCCGTTTCTTAGCAGGCTCGCCGTCACCGAGTGGCGGTTTCTGACCCGCCTCGTTACCGAGGGCGCCGACCCGCTGTTCGAGGAGGTCGCAACCGAGGTCGAGGACCGTGCCGATCGCGGCGAAGATTTCGCGGCACTGATGCGCCGGTTGCGCATCGCCAAACGGCGCACTGCACTGCTCGCGGCCGCTGCCGAGCTTGCCGGGGCCTGGTCGCTCGAACGGCAGACCGCAGCCCTCAGCCGGTTCGCGGCGGCCGCGGTCGGTGCCGTGGCCCGCCATCTGCTGCGCCGGGCGGCGGCGACCAACCGGATGACGCTCGCCGATCCGGCCGACCCGGAACGCGACAGCGGCCTCGTCATTCTCGGCATGGGCAAGCTTGGCGCTGGCGAGCTGAACTATTCGAGCGATATCGACCTGATCCTGCTGTTTGATCCGGCGCGAGCCAGGGTCGCCGGGGCGGATGGTCCACAGCCGTTCTTCAGCCGGTTCGCGCGCGATCTGGTGCGCCTTCTCGAAGAGCGCACCGGCGACGGCTATGTGTTTCGCACCGATCTTCGGCTGCGTCCCGACCCCGGTTCGACCCCGCCGGCCATGTCGGTCGCGGCGGCACTCGCCTATTACGAGAGTGTCGGTCAGAACTGGGAGCGCGCAGCACTGATCAAGGCGCGCCCGATCGCCGGCGACCGCGATGCCGGCGAATGGTTCCTGCGCGAATTGCGGCCGTTCATCTGGCGCCGGCATCTCGATTTCGCGGCGATCCAGGACATTCATTCGATCAAGCGCCAGATCAACGCGCATCGCGGCGGCGCTCGCATCGCCGTCAAAGGCCACGACATCAAGATCGGCCGCGGCGGGATCCGCGAAATCGAGTTCTTTGCCCAGACGCAGCAGCTGATCTGGGGCGGACGCCGGCCGGAATTGCGGGTGCGCCCGACCTGCGAGGCGCTGTGCCGGCTCGCCGACATGGGCCGGATCGAACCGGCTGTGGCCGCCGCGCTGATCGACGATTACCGGTTTTTGCGGCGCCTCGAACATCGCTTGCAGATGGTCGACGACGCGCAGACCCATCGCCTGCCCGAGGATTGCGCCGGGATTGCCCGGATCGCCCGGTTTCTCGGCTATCGCGCGCCCGGCGCGTTCACCACCGATCTGACCGCGCATCTGCGCTCGGTCGAGCAGACCTATGCCGAGCTGTTCGAGCAGGCACCCAACCTCGCCGGCCCCGGCAATCTGGTGTTCACCGGGACCGAGGACGACCCGGAAACCCTCGAAACGATCGCCCGGCTCGGCTTTGCCGGTCCGCCTTCGGTCGCCGCCCTGGTGCGCGGCTGGCATTACGGCCGCATGCGCGCGACCCGCAGCCAGCGGGTCCGCGAGATTTTGACCGAGCTGGTTCCCGAACTGCTGCGCATCTTCGGCGCCACCTCGCATCCGGACGAGGCGCTGCGGCGGTTCGACCGGTTTCTGTCGCGGCTGCAATCGGGGGTGCAGCTGTTCTCGCTGTTTCAGGCGAATCCGGGGCTGCTCTCGCTGGTGGCCGACATCATGGCCGGTGCACCGCGCCTTGCCGAGCAGCTGGCGCAGCGGCCGGCATTGCTCGATGCGGTGCTGACCGAGGAGTTTTTTGCGCCGCCGGCGGATCGCCCCCACCTTGCCGCCGATCTCGGCGACATCCTCTCCGGTGCCGCCGATTTCGCCGACACGCTCGATGCCTTGCGACGCTGGGCGAATGAGCGGCGGTTCCAGATCGGTGTGCAGCTGTTGCGCCGCACGCTCCAGGCCGGGGCAGCCGGCGAGGCCCTCGCCGACATTGCCGAATGCGCGCTCGCCGCCCTCGTCCCGGCGGTCGAGACGGAATTCGCGCGCCGCCACGGACGGGTGGAGGGCGGCGCCCTGGCGCTGGTCGCGATGGGGCGTCTCGGCAGCCGCGAGATGACGCTCGCCTCCGATCTCGATCTGATCCTGATTTATGATGCGCCGCCAGCCATCGCCGCGTCGGACGGCGCCCGGCCGCTGCCGGTCCCGGCCTACTACGCCCGGCTGAGCCAGCGGCTGATCGGGGCATTGACCGCGCCAACCGCCGAGGGCTCGCTCTATCCGGTCGATATGCGGCTGCGGCCGTCGGGCAGCGCGGGGCCGATCGCCTCGAGCCTCCAGAGTTTCGAGCGCTACCAGCATCAATCCGCGTGGAGCTGGGAGCACATGGCCTTGACCCGCGCGCGCCCGGTCGCCGGGGATGCCGGGCTTTGCCGCCGGGTCGGCGAGGTGATCGGCGCGGTGCTGCAATCCCGGCGCGATCCGCGGCGGCTGCTCATCGATGTCGCCGATATGCGCCGGCGCATCGCCGCCGAAACTCCGCACGCCTCGCCCTGGGATCTGAAGAACCGGCCGGGCGGTCTCTTCGACCTCGAATTCATCACCCAATACCTGATGCTGCGTGAAGCCGCCGCCTCGCCATGGGTGCTCCACCGCGGCACTGCCGCAGCACTTCAGGCGCTGACTGCATCCGGAGTTCTGCCGCCGCCGGCCGGGAGCGAGCTCGGCGATGCCCTGTCGCTGCTGCGCCAGGTGCAGGCGGTGCTGATCCTGATCGGCGATGACGGCGCGCGCGAGACGAGCTTTTCCGGGCCCGATGCCGCCACCCTCGCACGCTGCGCCGGAGCGGTTGACTTCACCCGGCTCGTCGCAGATATCACTGCCGCCACCACGCATGTCGCACGCTGGTACGAGGAGCTGATCGACGAACCGGCGCGCCGCGCGCGCGATGTCGCGTCGCCAACCGCAGGGAGCACGCAATGACGATCGAGCCCGGCCAGAAGGCTCCCGATTTCACACTGCCGACCGACGGCAGTGGCAGCATCAGCCTGGCGCAGTTCGCCGGGCAGAAGGTGGTGCTGTACTTCTATCCCAAGGACGACACCTCGGGCTGCACCGCCGAGGCTTGCGGGTTTCGCGACGCGCTGCCGGATTATCGCGGGGCCGGCGCGGTCGTGATCGGCATCTCCAAGGATTCGGTCGCCTCGCACGACAAGTTCAAGAAAAAGCACGGCCTGCCGTTTACGCTCGCTGCCGATGTCGATGGTGCCGTCTGCGAGAAATACGGCACCTGGGTCGAGAAAAGCATGTATGGGCGCAAATACATGGGGATCGAGCGCGCGACCTTTCTGATCGACGGATCGGGGATTGTGCGCGGGGTGTGGCACAAGGTGAGGGTGCCGGGTCATGTCGCCGAGGTGCTGAAAGCGGCGCGCGCGCTCTGATCGATGCAGTGTCGGCCCTGCCGGCTGCGGCGGCCGGGAGCCTGACCGGGGGTGCGGTCGCGATCCTGACGACGGCGGATCCGGCAGCGAAGGCGGCGCTGAGCCGGGCACTCGCCGGCGCCTGGGCCGCGCGCGGTTTGCCGATCGGCGACGCTATTCCGCCGCTGCGCCCGGCACGGCCCGGGCGGCCCCGGCTGCTGCCGCCGCGCGAGATGCCGAGGCGGCGCAACTTCGGATCGCCGGCTGGCCGCATCGCGCTGCTGCATGCGCTCGCGCATATCGAGCTCAACGCGATCGATCTCGCCTGGGATCTCGTCGCGCGCTTTGGCGGCGAGGCGGCGTTGCCGCGCACGTTTTTCGACGATTGGGTCGGCGTCGCCGCCGAGGAGGCGCGCCATTTCCTGTTGCTCGCAGCACGGCTCGCGGAGCTCGGCACCGGTTACGGCGACCTGCCGGCGCATGACGGTCTGTGGGAAGCGGCAGCGGCGACCAGTGATGACCTGTTGCCGCGGCTCGCCATCGTGCCGCTGGTACTCGAAGCACGCGGGCTTGATGTGACCCCGGAGATGGCGCAGCGGCTCGATCACGCCGGCGATTGCCGCAGCGCCCGGCTGCTGCGTTATATCTACCGGCAGGAGATCGGCCATGTGGCCACCGGCATGCGCTGGTTCGAATGGTTGTGCCGGCACCGCGGCCACGTCGCTGCCGCGGTCTTTCGCGAGCAGGTCGCGCAGCGCTTCAAGGGCCGGCTAAAGCCGCCCTTCAACCATGCCGCGCGCCGTGCCGCTGGTTTCCCGAAAGACTATTACGATCCGGCAGCCGATCACGATCCGGCAACCGATCACGATCCGGCAGCCGATCACGATCCGGCAGCCGATCACGATCCGGCAGACGGCGCGCCGCCCGACGCGTCGGCGCGCGGCCTCTGCTGATCGGCTGCCGGGAACGGTCCTGGCGGCAGGGGGTGCGGCGATCCCATCGGATGGGCTTGCAGGCGCCGTTCGGCCTCCTCGCGGACCACGCGCGCGAGATCGGGCTGGCGGCCAAGCAGCTGGCGAAAATCGGCGATGTCGAGGGACAACAGCGTGCAGGGCTGCACCGCCGCGATCGTCGCGTTGCGCGGCTCGCCGGTCAACAGCGCAATCTCGCCGAAGAACTCGCCCGGCCCGAGCCGCACCGTGCCCGGGCGCAACCGCACCTCGACCTCGCCCGAGGCAATGAAATACATGCAATCGCCGGGCTCACCGCGGCGCACGACGATGGCCCGCGCCGGATAGTCGCGCGGCCGCAACAAGCTCACCGCATCGGCGATGACCGCGGCCCCGACTTTGCCGAAAAACGGCACCTTGGCGACCAGGTCCCAGGTGCGCAGGAATTCGCGGCGCCGCAGCTCCTCGGCATATCCAGTGGCGAGGATACCGGCCCACAACGCGAACACCAGGATGCCGCTGACCATGACCACCCCGGCCAGGATGCGGCCGAGCGGGGTGATCGGGGTCACATCGCCATAGCCGGTCGTCGTCAGGGTCACGATCGCCCACCACAGCGCCAGCGGGATCGAGCCGAATAGCGCCGGCTGGGCATGACGCTCGAGCAGATAGGCAAGGCTGGCGGCGGCCAGCAGCACGATCCCGAAGCCGAGCAGCACCGACAAGAGAGCGTGCCGTGCGCGGCTGATGACGCGCTGCAAGCTCGCCAGCCCCGGCGCGTAGCGGATCGGCTTGAACACCCAGATGAAGCCGTAGAGGCTGGCGAAGCGCGGGTTGAAGGCGAGATCGAGAATCCCCGGCAGGGTCCCGAGCAGGTCGAACACGCCGCCGGGCGAGACGGCCCAGGCGAGCCGCGCGCGCCAGCCGCGGCGATACGCGCCTGGAGCACCCGCGGCGGCGGCCAGCCGCGCCACATACTCCGCCACAAAGAAGGCGCCGGCGAGCTGGAACCCGGCGTCGAGCAGGCCGTGATATTCCTGTCGCCAGCTCACCTCGGTATCGGCCAGCATGATCGCAATGCCGAGCATGACCATGCCGTGGTGGACCAGCCGAAAACACCGCGCGGCCGTGCCGGCGGCTTCGGGCTGCAGCACCTTGTAGAGCCGCTCCCACCTCATGCGTCATTCTAATAGACCGCCGACGCCGCCGAAACAGAAGAGCCGCAGACGCCGCGACACCATTGTCGCCATGGGGTGCTGCGCGCGCGATCCGGCCATGTCCGGCCGCCGCCGGCCGCGCGATCTTTCGCATCGTCGTGATTTCCTGTTATAGGGGCGCGGTGCTGATCCTTCCCAACAATCGGCGGGCGCTCTTCGCCTTTGTCCACGACATCGCGATGGCGGCGCTGTCGCTCGCGGTGTCGCTCTATCTGCGGCTCGGCATCGATCTGATCGGCTACCAGCCGCGGCTGACCGCGTTCTATATCACGAGCTTCACGGTGATCGCCGCCGGGGTGTTCCTGCTGACCGGCCTCTATCGCGGGATCTGGCGCTATGCGTCGCTGCCCGACCTGTTCAACATCGCCCGCGCGGTGAGCCTGACCCTCCTCGTCTTTCTGCCGGCGATGTTCGTTTTGACGCGCCTCGCAGCACTGCCGCGCTCGACCCTGATCATCGACTGGTTTGTGCTCGTGGCATTGCTGGGGGCGCCGCGCCTCGCCTATCGACTGTTCAAGGATCGCGGCCTCGATCACGTCCTCGAACGTGCCCGGCACCAGAGCGTGCCGGTGCTGCTGATCAGCGCCAAGGACGGGGCCGACACCTTCATCCGCGAGATGATGCGCAACCCGCGCGCCGTCTACCGCGTGGTCGGGGTGCTGGCGGATACGCCGTCGCGGGTCGGGCGTGAGATCTATCGGGTGCCGGTGCTGGGGACGATCGATTCGCTCGAAACCGTCGTGGCGCGGCTCGACCGCCGCGGCAAGCGCCCGCAGAAGCTGATCATCACCGCGCAGAATCTGCCCGGAGACCAGGTGCGCCGGCTGCTCGATCGCGCCGAGGCGCTGGCGATCCCGCTTGCCCGACTGCCCAAGCTGACCGATTTCGAGCGCCGGCTCGACAATCCAGAGCATGCTCTCGAACCGATCGACCTCGAGGATCTGCTGGGCCGGCCGCAGGCGGTTCTCGACCGGGATGGCATGGCCCGGCTGATCGGCGGCCGCCGGGTGCTGGTCACCGGGGCCGGCGGCACGATCGGCGCCGAACTCGCTCGCCAGATCGCGGCCTTTGACCCGGCCCGGCTGGTGCTGATCGATCACAGCGAGTTCGCGCTCTACACGATCGACATGGAGCTGCGCGAGCGGTTGGCCCGATCGGCGCCGGTCCCGCTGCTGCGCGATGTGCGCGATCGCGGCCAGATCGACGCGGTGATCGCCGCCGAACGGCCCGAGATCGTGTTTCACGCCGCGGCGCTGAAGCACCTGCCGATGGTCGAGGCCAACCCGATCGAGGGGGTGCTGACCAACATCGCCGGCAGCCGAAACGTCGCCGAGGCGGCGCGCGCCTTTGGCGTCTCGATCGTCGTCATGATCTCGACCGACAAGGCGGTTAACCCGACGAGCGTGATGGGCGCCACCAAGCGGCTCGCCGAAGGGTTCTGCCAGGCTCTCGATCTCCACGAGGCGCGGCAGCCGGTCCCCGGCACGCGCTATGTCACGGTGCGGTTCGGCAATGTCCTCGGCTCGACCGGGTCGGTGGTGCCGCTGTTCACGCGCCAGCTCGCCGCCGGTGGGCCGCTGACCGTCACCCATCCGGAAGTCTCGCGCTTTTTCATGACGGTGCGCGAAGCGGTCGAGCTGGTGCTGCAATCGGCGGCATTGTCGGCAGCGCCGCAGGCGCCGGCCGAGCGCGGCAAGATCTGCGTGCTCGACATGGGCGAGCCGGTGCGCATCGTCGATCTCGCGCGGCAGATGATCCGCCTCGCCGGCTTGCGGCCCGACCGCGACATCGCGATCGAATATATCGGGCTGCGGCCCGGCGAAAAGTTGCATGAGGAGCTGTTTCACCCGGCCGAGCCGCTGCTCGCGACCCGCAACCCGGCGATCCGCCTCGCCGCACCGCGCACCGCCGACTACGCGATGCTGGCCCGCGCGATCGACGAGCTGGAAGAGGCGGCGCGTTCCCGCCGCGAGGAGCGTATGCTGCAATTGCTCGAACGGCTGGTTCCGGAATACCGCCGCCCCGCGTCACCGGATTTGGCGGCCATTACCGGGAGATGATCCGGATCACGAGCGCTGCCGATCGCGGCTCAGTCCGTTGGCGGCCAATGCTGCGGTGTAGGCGCGCCAGCGCTGCTCGTGCTCGACGCCGAGCTGGTAGAGGTAGCTCCAGGAATAGATGCCGGTGTCGTGCAGGTCGTCGAAAATGATCCGCACCGCGTAGTTGCCGACCGGTTCGACCTCGATGATCCCGACTTCAGCCCGGCCGGCGACCAGCGTCCTCTCTCCGGGACCATGGCCGCGTACCTCCGCCGACGGACTTTCGACCCGCAGATACTCGGCCGGCAGGCGAAACCGGCTGCCATCGTCGAAGCTGATTTCGAGCAGCTTTTCGGCTTGCTTCAACCTCAGCTCGAGGGGCCACCGCCCGGCCGCACCCGCACTCGTCACGGCGATATCGCTCACGATGGCCTCGCTCACGATGGCGGCAGCCGCCTGGTCGCGCCCTCGCCATCGCCGAGCGGCCGTGCTTCGTCGATCAGCATGATCGGAATGCCGTCGCGGATCGGATAGGCGAGCCCCGCCTCCTCGCTGATCAGCTCCTGCGCCTCGCGGTTGTAGCGCAGCGGCCCCTTGGTCAGCGGACAGACCAGGATTTCGAGCAGCTTGGGGTCGATTTCCGCCGAACCTTCCATGCCTTCCTCCGCCTGCGCCGAACCGCCGCCGCACCCGTCTCAGTGCCGCGTTTCGTCGCCGCCTGGTCGATTGAGCACCGCCATCTCGACGATCGCGGTCAACAGCTCGGCCCGCGCGGGGAGATCGTGCGCCTCGAGCAAAGCCTGTTTCTCGCTCGGCCCGAACGGGCAGACCATCGCGATCGATGTGATCAGCTGCTCGCCCGGCACGGCCCCGATCGCGTCCCATTCGGCCTTGATCCGGTGCCGGTCGAAATAGGCGCGCAAGCCGCGCACGAGACGCTCGCGATCAAAATCGGCGGCGCGCGCGGTCCGCAGATCGCCGGCAAACTCGTCCCATTGCGGGACAACCCGGCGATAACCGCCGCTGATCGGCGGCAGCTCCTCGCGAATGCGAAACCGGCACAACCCGGTGAGCGTAATTAAAAACCGCCCGTCATCGGTTTCGGAAAACGACGTGATCCGGCCGGCGCATCCCGTCTGGTAGACCGGCGGATCACCCGACAGCGGCTGATGGGGATCGCTCGGCTGGACCATGCCGATCAGGCGATCACCCGCCAGCGCGTCGCGGGTCATCGCGAGATACCGCGGCTCGAAAATATTGAGCGGCAGCTGGCCGCGCGGCAACAGCAGCACCCCGGTCAGCGGGAAGATCGGCAAGGTTTCGCACAGCGCGGTCACACCGCGCCGCTCACTCATTGGTTCGCTCCGTCATCGGTCGCGCCCTCCCGGGTTTGTTAAGAGAGCACCAGCTTTCACGAGAACATCAGCGAGGACAACCGTCGGCGACCGCTCAAGGTCAACGGGTCGGTGCCACCCATCGCCTCGAAGAATTTGACGAGCTGCTTGCGTGCCGCCTGATCGTTCCATTCGCGGTCGCGCTTGAACAACGCCAGCAGTTCGTCGATCGCCGCCGCCCGGTCGCCGCTGCCGAACAGTGCGGTCGCCAGTTCGAAACGTGCCTCGTGATCGCCAGGGTCTTTGGCAAGCCGCGCGCGCAGCTTGCCGGAAGAGGCCATCGCTTTCGCACCCTGCTCGGCAAGGTCGAGTGCGGCGCGTGCGGCCGCGATTTCGGCGTGGTCGGCATCCTCCTTGGCCACCCGGTCCAGTACCAGGCGCGCCTTCGCGCGGTCGCCCTTGGCCAGCATCGCGCGGGCGAGACCGGCCTGGGCCTCGACATTGCCCGGCTCGCGCTGCAGCACCTGCGAATAGACCGCACCGGCGCTGGCATGGTCGCCATTCTGCAGCGCTTCCTTCGCCATCGCCAGCGCCTCTTCGACCGGCGACGGACCACCCGTTTTGCCGCCGCCGACGCGCTGCACGAACTGCTTGACCTGGCTCTCCGGCAGCGCGCCGACAAATCCGTCGACCGGCCGGCCATCGCGGAAAGCGTAGACCGCCGGGATCGACTGGATACGCATCTGCTGCGCAATCTCGGGGTTCTCGTCGATGTTCAGCTTGACCATGCGCACCGCGCCATTGGCGGCGCGGACGGCCTTTTCCAGGAGCGGGCCGAGCTGCCGGCACGGACCGCACCACGGCGCCCAGAAATCGACGATGACCGGGGTCTCGAACGAGCCGTCGACGACTTCGGTCATGAACGTCGCGGTGGTCACGTCCTTGACGGGGTTGGCAGCCGCGCCGCCGATCAAAGGTTCGCTCGGCATCGCTATCCTCTTCCGGTTAAATCATCAACATGGCTGCACGTCGTGGGGAAGACAAGCACCGAGACGGGCAACAGGGGCAAGTTCACCGCCCCCGATGGTCGCCCGGCTAGCGCTCGAGCCCCGAGAGATCGACGATGCCCAAATCGACGATGCCCAAATCGACAATGCGGGGCACGTGCCCGCAAGCGGCGATAAAGCGCAGCAGGTCGACAGGTGCTATCGCGGTCGTGCGGTCATTGACCAGCGGATGATAATTGAGCGGGTCGCAATCGAGCATCGCGCGATCGAGCACTGCTGTCACCCGATGCTCGAGATCATTGGCGAGGGCGAACGGCGTCACACTCCCCGGGCGCACGCCGAGCAGCGTGTCGAGCTCGGTGCTGCTGCCAAACGAAAATCGCGGAGCACCCAGCAGCGCCGCCAGCTTGCCCATCGCGATGCGCCGCTCCTCGAGCATCACGGTGAGCCAGAACCCGCCCTTCTTGTCCTTGAGGAACAGGCTCTTGCAGTGTCCGCCCGGCATGTTGCCGTGGACCGCGGCCGCTTCGGCGACGGTGAAGACCGGAGCGTGAGCATAGGTGCGATGCGCGATGCCGAGCTGATCGAGGCGCGCGAACAGCTCCTCCGGGGTCAGCTTGCGTGCCGTCATGCCGGCGACGATGGCGCGTCGCTCCGGCCGAGGCAAGGCCGCAACGGGCTTCTCGCAGCGGACCGCTCTTTTTCGCCTCGACGCGGCGCGTATATGTGGATGTGATGCGCCGATCGCACCCCGAAGGTGCCGCGGCCATTGGAATCGGCGGCGATGGCGGGTGCGCAAGGACAGCTGAAGCGAGGATGGACGACCGGGGCCTGTGCTACCGCAGCAGCCTCGGCGGCGTTTGCCGCCCTCGCCACCGGCCATTTCCCCGACCCGGTGACGATCACGCTGCCGCGCGGCGAAACTCCGTCTTTTGCGCTGCACGAGGCACGGCTTGGCGAAGGCTGGGCGATGGCCGCGATCGTCAAGGACGCCGGCGATGATCCCGATGTCACTCACGGCGCGATCATCGCCGCGCGGCTGACCCGCGCTCCGCGCGGCAGCGGTATCGTCTTCAGGGCCGGCGCCGGGGTCGGCACCGTGACCAAGCCCGGGCTGCCGCTAGCGGTCGGCGAGCCGGCGATCAACCCCGCCCCGCGGCGGATGATGCAGGCGGCGATCGCGGCCCTCGCCACCCGCTATCAGGTCCCGGCCGATGTCGAGATCGAGATCGCCGTACCCGGCGGCGAGAAGCTCGCGGAACGGACCTGGAACCCGCGGCTCGGCATTATCGGCGGCATCTCGATCCTCGGCACCACCGGGATCGTCGTCCCCTATTCGTGCTCAGCCTGGATCCATTCGATCCGGCGCGGCATCGATGTCGCCCGCGCGACGGGCTTGCGCCACATCGTCGGCTGTACCGGCAACACCTCGGAGATGGCCGCGCGGACACTGCTCGGCCTCGGCGCCGAGGCGATGATCGACATGGGCGATTTTGTCGGCGGCATGCTCAAATACCTGCGGCGTCACCCGGTCGAGCGGGTCGGTATCGCCGGCGGCTTTGCCAAACTGTCGAAGCTCGCCGCGGGTGCGCTCGATCTCCATTCGCGGCGCAGCCAGGTGGCGACCGCGCGGCTGGCCGCGGATTTGGCGGCACTCGGTGCCGAGCCCGGGCTCGTCGAACAAGCGGGCCGCGCCAATACCGCGATGGAAATTCTGGCACTCGCCGAATCGCGGCAGCTCCCGCTCGCCGGCCGCATCGCCGCGCAGGCGAGGATGGTGGCACAGGATGTGCTCGGCGATGCGCCGGTCGCGGTCGAGGTCATGGTGTTCGACCGCAGCGGCCGGCTCGCTGGCCGCAGCCCCTAGCCCGGCCCACCCGATGAGACCGGCTTCGCGGCGCTGAACACGGTTACCGGCATCGCCATCCGCCAGGCGTCGTAGCGGCCGAGCGGACCGGCATGGGCAACCGAAATGCGGGTCAGCTCACCGCCGGTCCGCTGCCGCCACAGCGCCAGTACCGCTTCGCTCTGCAACGTCACGGCATTGGCGACGAGGCGGCCCAGTGCCGGCAGCGCCTGCCAGCAGCGTTCGATCAGCCCGTCATCGGTCAGCCCGCCGCCGATAAAGATCGCATCCGGCGGCTCCAGCCCGTCGAGCGCCCGCGGCGCCCGGCCGTGGACGATGCGCAGGCCCGGGGCGCCGAGACGCCGCCGGTTCTGTTCGATCAGCCCGCAGCGCATCGCGTCGGCTTCGATCGCGATCGCCCGGCACGAGGGATCACAGCGCATCCATTCGATCCCGATCGAGCCGGCGCCAGCGCCGACATCCCACAGCAATTCACCGGGCGACGGTGCGAGACAGGCCAGCGTGGCCGCCCGCACCGCGCGCTTGGTCAGCTGGCCGTCATGCACGAAGGCCGAATCGGGCAGCCCGGCGAGCGTGGACAGCCGCACCGCCCCCGGATCCGCGATGCAATGCACCGCGACGAGGCAGAGATCGGCGATTTCCTGATGGGGCCAATCGGCGGCACGGCCATCGAGCCGGCGCTCGCCAGGGCCGTTCATGTGTTCGAAGACGCTGAGCCGGCTCGCGCCAAAACCGCGTTCGCACAGCAACCCGGCGATGGCCGCGGGGCTGCGCCCGTTCTCGCCGAGGATCAGCAGCCGGGCGCCGGGCTGGATATGCGGATGCAGCGCGGCGAGCGGCCGGCCGTGCACGCTCAGACACCGCGCATCCTGCAACGGCCATGCGAGCCGGGCCGAGGCCAGCGCGAAGGCCGAGGGTGCGGGATAGATTCGCATCTCCTCGGGTGCGACCAGCCGGCCCAGGCTGGCGCCGATCCCGAACCACATCGGGTCGCCGCTCGCCAGCACGCAGACCGGTGTTCCGCGCCGCTCCAGCAGCAGCGCGACGGCGGCGGCAAATGGGCTCGGCCAGGCGATTCGCTCCTCGCCGCGCTCCGGCACCAGGGCCAGGTGGCGCCGTCCGCCAAACAATGTGCGCGCCTGCATCAGTGCCGCGCGCGCCGGCTCGCCGAGCCCGCTGAGCCCATCTTCGCCGATCCCCACCACGGTCAACCATCGCTGCATCGGCACCCTCGCCCATCGGGACCGGTCGCCGCCGGTCGGTTCAAGCGGCTGCGCTCAGAGATCCCGCAGAGATCCCTGTGTGATCTTTACCGCAGCCAGCTTGGTCGTGTTACTGTGCGGCACTCGGCGGTGCCCGCAAGGGCCCAGAGGGAACATGGTCAGGCGTCATGCCGAAGCCGTGGCTGCTCCCGCAACTGTAGGCGGCGAGCCGCCCGTCCATAGCCACTGGCAGCCCTTCCGCTGAACAGGGCCGCTGGGAAGGAGACGGGCCGGCAACAACCCGCGAGCCAGGAGACCTGCCGCCGGCGAAGGTCATCTGCGAACACGCCGGACGGGGCGCTCCGGGGTGTGCCGGGCGGTCAGCCGATCCCTGCTTTCGCTCTGACCAGGGATGTCGCGGGAGCCGCACATGGCCGGACCGACCGCCGAAATCGCCGACGCCGTCGATCATCGCCGGATGGCGAACGGCGGTTGCCCCGGGCTGTGCCGGATCGTCGCCGCGCGCGATGGCGGCCTGTGCCGGGTCAGATTGCCGCTCGGGCAGGTCTCGGCCGCGCAGCTGCGCGCCATCGCTGTTGCCGCAGCGCGTTTCGGCAACGGGATCGTCGAAGCGACCAACCGAGCCAACCTGCAGCTTCGCGGGGTCGGCGACGACAATGCGGCCGCCTTGATCGACTGCCTGGTCGCCGCCGGTCTCGGACCGGCGAGGCCGGAAACCGACGATCTGCGCAATGTCATGGTCAGCCCGACGGCCGGCATCGACCGCCAGCAGCAGATCGACGCCCGCCCGCTTGCTCGCGAGCTGCTGGCTTTGCTCGAACGCACCGATCGCCACCCGATCCGGTCCGCCAAATTCGGCGTGCTGGTCGATGGCGGCGAGGGCATCGCTGCAATCGCCCGCCCGCACGATATCTGGCTGGCGAGTGTCGCGGCCGGCACCCGGACGGCCCTCGGCATCGCCGGCTCGCCACCGACGGACGCCGCCGACACGACGCCCTTCGTGCTGATCGATCCCGGCGATGCCGCGGGCGCCGTCGGCGCCCTGCTCGCATTCTTCGACGCTGCCGCGGCAAACGATCGATCCGTCACCCGCTACCGCGATCTGCTGGTGCGGGATTCTCGCGCCGCGATCTTCGAGCGCCTTGCCGGGCGCCTACCGGGCAGGATCGAGCGCGCCGCAAACCATTGGCGCCGGCTGACGCCGGTGCCGTTCGGCCATATTGGGCTCGGCGCGCAGCTCCAGCACGGGCTGGTGTTCATCGGTGCGGTGCCGCCGCTCAGCCGGCTGTCACCCACCATGCTGGACCGTATCGCCGACATCGCCGAAGGCTTGGGCGATGGCGGCATCCGGCTGACCCCGTGGCAGAGCATCATTCTCGCCTCGGTGCCGCGCACCGTCGCGCACGACGCAGTTGCCGCCTTGGAGCAGGCCGGGCTGGTTTGCGACCCGCTACATCCGTTGGCCGCGATCGTCGCCTGTGCCGGATCGACTGGATGCGCCCGGGCGCTGTCGGACACCAAGGCGGACGCGCTGGCCTTGGCGCGGGCGATCGGACCGGCTGGCAAGCGGCCGCCGACGATCCACCTGACCGGCTGCGCCCGGTCCTGCGCTCATGCCGGCGTGGCCGATGCGACACTTCTCGCCGCCGCACCCGGACGCTACGAGCTGTTCGCGAACTCCTCTGATGCAAACGGCAGGATCGGCGACGCAAACGGCAGGATCGGCGACGCAAACGGCAGGCTCCGCGCAAACGGCAGGTTCGGCCGCCGCATTGCCGGCGATCTGACCGTGGCGCAGGCCGCGGCATGGCTAAGCCAGCCATCGGCCCTGGCGACCGGCCGTGGACCGAGCGGATGATCGACTATCTGCGCGACGGCGACGAAATCTACCGCCGCTCCTTTGCGACGATCCGCGCCGAGGCCGCGGCCGATCTGCGCCGCATCCCCGCCGCCCTCGAGGGACTGGCGGTCCGCGTCGCCCATGCCTGCGGTGCGACCGATGCGATCGCCGATCTGCTGTTTTCGCCGAATGCCGCCGAGGCCGGCCGGCATGCGCTGTCGGCGGGTGGCGCGATCCTGTGCGATTCGCGCATGGTCGCCGCCGGCATCACCCGCGCCCGGTTGCCGGCGCACAACCCGGTCATCTGCACGCTCGATGATGCGCGGGTGCCCGACATCGCCGGGCGGATCGGCAACACCCGGTCGGCTGCGGCGGTCGAGCTGTGGCGGCCGCATCTCGCCGGCGCGGTGGCGGCGATCGGCAATGCGCCGACGGCCCTGTTTCATCTCCTGGAGATGCTTGATGAAGATGGGCCGAAGCCGGCGCTGATCATTGGCTTTCCGGTGGGCTTTGTCGGCGCCGCGGGAGCCAAGGCAATGCTGGCCGGGGACAGCCGCGGCGTGCCGTTCGTCGCACTGCGCGGGCGGCGCGGCGGCAGTGCCGTGACCGCGGCGGCGATCAACGCGCTCGCTGCGGAGTGCCGATAGATGGAGCGGCCGGGAAAACTGCTCGGCATCGGGGTTGGCCCCGGCGACCCCGAATTGATTACGCTGAAAGCGTTGCGCCGGCTGCGCGCCGCACCGGTCGTCGCCTATCTTGCGGCCAAGGGAAGAAAGGGCAACGCCTTCGCCATCGTCGAGGACTACCTGAGCGCCGACCAGCTGCTGGTGCCGTTGGTGTTTCCGGTAACGACCGAGCACCTGCCGCCGCCGCTCTGCTATGAGAGGGTCATCGCCGATTTTTATGACCGGGCGGCGAATAGCCTTGCCGGCTATCTCGACCAGGGGCGCGAAGTCGCGGTCATCTGCGAGGGCGACCCGCTGTTCTACGGCTCGTTCATGTATCTCTACGACCGGCTTGCCGGCCGTTACCCGACCGAGATCATCCCGGGAGTATGCTCGCTCGTTGCCGCTGCGGCAGTGCTCGGGGCGCCGCTCGCCTACCGCAACCAGAGCCTCGTGGTGCTGTCGGGAGTGCTGCCCGAAGCCGAGCTGGCACGTCGCCTCGATGAGGCCGACGCCGCCGCGATCCTGAAGCTCGGCAGCAATTTCGCCAAGGTGCGCCGGGTGCTGGCGCAGCTCGGCCTTGCCGGTCGGGCGCGCTATGTCGAGCGGGCGACAATGCACCATCAGCGCTCGCTGCTACTCGACGACATCGATCCGCAGAGCGTGCCGTATTTCTCGATGATCCTTGTTCCGGGACGCCGATGGCGGGGATAGCCGGGCGCCTTGCCATCCTCGTCCTCGACGAAGGCAGCCTTGCGACCGCCCGGCGGGTTCGCAGCGCACTTCCGGACGCGCGCATCTACGGGCTTTCCGGCCGTGCCACCGGGGCGGACGTGGCATTCACCGATCTCGCCACCACGCTGCGGCAGCTCTTCACGGCCGGCGTCCCGGTCGTCGCGTTCTGCGCCGCCGGCATCGTCATTCGCGCGCTCGCACCACTGCTAGCCGAACCGCTGCTAGCCGAACCGTTTCCGGCCGAGGGGCGGACCGAGCCCCCGGTCCTGGCCGTCGCCGGGGATGGCAGCGCTGTCGCGCCGCTGCTCGGTGGATTGCGCGCCGATGATCTGGCGAGGACGATCGCAGCGGCGCTCTGCGTTGCGCCGGCGGTCACCGCGTCGCGGGGAGTTTGCGCCGATCCAGCCGCGGCGCCGACGGCCGGCAGTGCGTTGCCGCGCGGGCGTGGACGGCTGGCGATCGTCGGGCTCGGCCCGGGTGGCGGCGGCGCGATGACCCCGGACGCGCGCGAGGCGCTGGCTGCCGCGGACGATATTGTCGGCTATGCCTTCTACCTGCGGCTGGCCGGTCCGTTCGTCGCGCGGCAACGGCTTCACCCCTCGGACAACCGGGCGGAGATGGACCGGGCCCGCCTCGCCCTGACGCTTGCTGCGGGTGGCGGTTCGGTCGCCATCGTGTCATCCGGCGACCCCGGAATCTTTGCGATGGCCAGCGCCGTTCTCGATGCGCTCGACCAGTCGGACGATCCCGCCTGGCACGGCGTCGAACTGGTCGTGATCCCGGGCATCTCGGCCGCGCACGCCGCGGCAGCGCTTGCCGGGGCGCCGCTCGGGCACGATTTCTGCGTCCTCTCCCTGTCGGACAATCTGAAGCCGTGGGCGGTCATCGAGCGGCGGGTGGCATCCGCCGCCGCCGCCGACCTGGTGCTGGCGCTCTACAACCCGGCCTCCCGCGCCCGGCCATGGCAGTTCGGCCGCGCCATCGAGATCGTGCGCCGCTATCGCGCGCCGGTGACGCCGGTGGTGCTGGGCCATGATCTCGGCCGCTGCGGCGAAAGCCTCCGGGTTGTGCCGCTGGCGGAATTGTCGCCGGCGGACGCCGATATGCGCACCGTGGTCATCATTGGCTCGTCGACGACCCGGGCCTTTCCGCGTGCCGATGGCGGCAGCTGGGTCTACACCCCGCGCCGGTGTATCGGTCCGGCGACGCCGGTCAGCGACCTGACAGGGCGTGCACCCAAGCCACCGCCTCGCTGACAGAATAGACGCAGGGCAGGCCGGCGGGTCGTGGCGGGCGGCGCCGGAGCACCACCCGCAGACCGAGCTCGCGCGCCGCGACAAGCTTTGCCGCGGCAGCCGACCCGCCGCTGTTGCGGCAGACGATCGTATCGACGCGATGCTCGGTCAACAGACGGCGTTCGTCTTCGAGACTGAACGGGCCGCGCGCCAGCATCAGTTCGGCCTGGGCAAAGCCTGGCATCGGGTTCGGCGCCTCGACCGCGCGCACCAGGAACCAGATTTGAGCGAGCGCAGCAAACGGCACGAGTTCGCGGCGGCCGATCGCCAGCAGCACCCGCCGGGCGGTCCGGGCGACGACATCGGCGGCCTCGGCCCAATCGGCCACCTCGATCCAGCAATCGCCGGGGCCCGGGCTCCAGGCCGGGCGTTCCAGCCGCAGCAGCGGCACCCCCGCCTGCCGACAGGCCCGTTCGGCGTTGCCGCCGATCGTCGCGGCAAAGGGATGCGTCGCATCGACGACGCCGCCGATGCGGTTGTGGCGCAGATACTCCGTGAGGCCATCGCTCCCGCCGAACCCGCCGACGCGCACCTCGCCCCGCGGCAATCGCGGGTTGGCGGTGACACCCGCCAGCGAGCTGATGATTCGCAGCCCCTTTTCGTCGCCGAGCACCCGGGCGAGCGCGAACCCTTCGCTGGTTCCCCCAAGCACCAGGAGGTTCACCGGTTCGGTTGCGGCCGCGGATGGTCGCGTCGGGATCGTCGGCATCACTCGCAATCGGCTTCGCCATGACCGCCGGACGTCGAATTTGCCGCCCATATCCGGGTCCGTCCAGCACCACCCGCCAGCACCACCCAAAAACCGGCGACCGGCGCATCCGGACGTTGAATCTTGACGGCGAGCGGGAGTAATCCTGCAAGGATGTGCCGGCCCGCACCCGTCATGCGGAGGCGAGGATGGACGCGACCCTGACCCTGATCGATCTCGCCGGCTCGATCGCACTGCTGCTCTGGGGCGTGCATATGGTCCAGAGCGGGATCCAGCGCGCTTTCGGGCCGCATTTGCGCCGCATTCTCGGCGCCGCGCTGGGCCGGCGGGCCAATGCGTTTCTCGCCGGCCTTGGGATCACCGCGGTGTTGCAGAGCAGCACCGCGACCGGGCTGATGATCACCGGCTTCGCCGCCGGCGGCCTTGTTGATCTGGTGCCGGGTCTTGCCGCGATGCTCGGCGCCAATATCGGCACGACGTTGATCGTGCAGGTGCTGTCGTTCGACATCACGCGGGTGGCACCGCTGTTCGTGCTCGTCGGGGTCGTGATGTTTCGCCGCAGCGGCGTGACCCGCACCCGCGATCTGGGACGCGTCGGCATCGGGCTCGGGCTGATGCTGATCGCATTGGCGCAGCTCTTGACCGTGTTCGCTCCCTACGAGCACGTGCCGAGCCTGCGCCTGATGCTCGGTGCCATCGGCAAGGTGCCGGTGATCGACGTTCTCGTCGCCGCCGCATTCACCTGGGCAGCGCATTCGAGCGTCGCCGTCGTGCTGCTGGTCATGTCGTTTGCCGCGCAGGGAGTGGTGTCGCCGCTCGCCGCCTTCGCCCTCGTGCTCGGTGCCAATCTCGGCACCGCGCTGAACCCGCTGTTCGAGGCCGGCTCGACCGGCGACCCGGCGGCCAAGCGTCTCCCGTTCGGCAATCTGCTCAATCGCGCGGTTGGCTGCATTCTCGGTCTGGTGCTGATCGGCACGCTCGGCCCCCATCTGGTCGCGCTCGAGCCGAACGCGTCGCGCGCGGTCGCCGATTTCCACACGCTGTTCAACCTCGTCATGGCGGCGCTGTTCTTCCCGGTGCTGAACCCCCTCGCCCGGCTGCTGAAGCGGATGTTTCCGACGAGCCCGGTGCCGGTCGATCCGTCGCGGCCGGTTTATCTCGACCCCCGGGCTCTCGAGATCCCGGCCGTGGCGCTCGCCGCGGCTTCGCGCGAGGCGCTGCGCATGGCCGACGTGCTCGAAACCATGCTGCACGCGGCACTCGACGCGCTAGATCGCGGCGACCGCAAGCGGATCACCGAAACCAAGCATATCGACGATGTGCTCGACCACCTCAATACCGCGATCAAGGCCTATCTGACCTCGCTCGACCATGATTCGCTCGATGCCGAGGACGAGCGCCGGCTCTCCGAGATCCTGGCGTTCATCACCAACCTCGAACATGCCGGCGACATCGTCGAGCGCGGGGTGGTGGCCAACCTCGCCAAGCGTGCCAAGCGCAATCTGGCGTTCTCGGCGGAAGGAACCGCCGAGCTGCGCACGATGCTGCAGCGCCTGGCGATCAATGTGCGCACCGCCGCGGCGGTGTTCATGACCGACGACGTGCGCGCGGCACGCGAGCTGCTCGGTGAGAAGGAGGTGTTTCGCGATCTCGAAACGCGCGCGACCGAGACCCATTTCGCGCGTATCCGCGCCGGCCGCGTCGAGAGCGTCGAAACGAGCGCTCTGCATCTCGACATGCTGCGCGACCTGAAGCGGATCAACGCGCACATTTCCGCCGCCGCCTACCCGGTTCTCGAAAAGCGCGGCGAGTTGCTGCCAAGCCGCCTGAAGCAGGACAGCTGAGGCCGGCGGCCGGCGATTCGAGGTGCCGGCGATTCAAGGTAAATGCTGCGTAGCCGCATTGACCGCGCCCGGCCCCGACCATAAGTTCCGGGGCTAGGCCCGTGCCTTCGGGCCGCCCCAAACCTTTAAGGAAGGTGCGATGAAGCCGACCCGGCGACCGCGCAACCCCTGTTTCTCGTCGGGTCCCTGCGCCAAGCGGCCCGGCTGGTCGCCGGCGGCGCTGGCAAGCGCGCTGGTCGGCCGTTCGCACCGTTCGGGCATCGGCAAGGCGCGGATCGTCGAGGTCGTCGATCGTTCGCGCGCGATCCTCGAGGTCCCCGCCGATTGGCAGGTCGGTATCGTCGCCGGCTCGGATACAGGAGCGGTCGAGATCGCGATGTGGTCACTGCTCGGCGCGCGCGGCGTCGACATGCTGGCCTGGGAGAATTTCGGCGAGGGTTGGGTCGAGGACGCGAAGCAGCTGAAGCTCGCCGACCTGCGCGTACTCCATGCGCCCTATGGCCGGCTGCCCGATCTCAGCCAGGTCGATTGGGCGCGCGACGTGGTCTTTCCGTGGAACGGCACGACCGCCGGGGTGCGCATCCCGCATGGCGAGTGGATCGCTGCCGACCGCCAGGGGCTGGCGATCTGCGATGCCACCTCCGCGGTATTCGCGATGCGGCTGCCGTGGGACAAGCTCGATGTCGTCACCTGGTCGTGGCAGAAGGCGCTCGGCGGCGAGGCGGCGCACGGCATGCTGGCGTTGTCGCCGCGCGCGGTCGAGCGGCTCGAGCGCTACACTCCGCCCTGGCCATTGCCCAAGCTGTCCCGGCTCACTGCGAATGGCAAGCTGATCAAGGGCGTGTTCGCGGGCGAAACCATCAACACGCCGTCGATGCTGTGCGTCGAGGACGCGCTCGATTCGCTCGAATGGGCGCAGTCGGTCGGCGGCCTCGACGGGCTGATCACGCGCTCCGAGCGGAACCTCGCCGCCATTTCCGCCTGGGAGCAGCATTGCCCGTGGATCGCGTTTCTGGCCGAGGACCCGGTGACGATTTCCTGCACCTCGCCACAGCTCAAGATCATTGATCCGTGGTTCACCGCGCTGTCGCCCGACGAGCGCTTCCGCACCGTCCGGGCGATGACCGCGCGGCTCGAACAGGAGCACGCTGCCTACGACATCGCCAGCCACCGCGCCTCGCCGCCGGGCATCCGTATCTGGACCGGTGCCACGGTCGAGACCGGCGATGTCAAGGCGCTCTTGCCCTGGCTCGACTGGGCCTGGGAGGAGCAGCGTCAAGCCGCCAAAGCCGCTTAGCTGGCATACCACCGTTTCGGCAGCTCATCTGCCGGCAGCTTGTTGAACGGAACCGCAAGGCAATGGCGTTGATGCTGCCCAAAACTTACGACGCGCTGGTTGAGGCGGGGGCGTCGGAAGCTACGGCGCGCGAGGCGGCTGAGGAGATCGCGCTCTACGAGCTGCGCTTTGCCCCGGTCGATCGCAATCTCGCGGTGCTCAAATGGATGATTGGCGGCATTTACGCGCTGCTGGTCATCGCCGGTGCACCGTCCGTGTGGCTGCTGTTGCGCGTCGCGGCCAAGCTCGGGGCACTCGGCTGATCCGAGCGTGCCCCTGCAGGCGCTTGATCTTGCTCTTGCCGTAGGAGCAAAGCCGTCAAATTTCGCTTCGCACGACCGGAGTGGTTCGCATGGCCAAAGTGTTGATTTCCGACGATCTGAGCCCGCGCGCAGCCGAGATCCTGGCGACGCACGGGATCGAGGTCGATATGCTGCCCGGGATCGGTGCGGCCGAGCTAAAGGAGCGGATCGCCGATTATGACGGGCTGGCGGTGCGCTCGGCAACCAAGGTCACCGCCGAACTGATCGCCGCGGCACCCCGGCTCAAGATTGTCGGACGCGCCGGGATCGGTGTCGACAACATCGATGTCGCCGCCGCGACCCAGCGCGGCATCGTCGTCATGAACACGCCCTACGGCAACTCGACCACCGCGGCAGAGCATGCGATCGCCATGCTGTTCGCGCTGTGCCGGCAGATCCCGGCGGCCGATCGTTCGACCCAGGCCGGCAAATGGGAGAAGTCGCGCTTCATGGGGGTCGAGCTGACCGGCAAGACGCTCGGCATCGTCGGCTGCGGCAATGTCGGCGCGATGGTCGCGGCACGTGCCTTGGGGCTGCGCATGAAGGTCATGGCTTATGACCCGTTCCTATCGGCCGAGCGGGCGATCGATCTCGGCGTCGAAAAGGTCCCGCTCGACGAACTGCTCGCCGCCGCCGATTTCGTCACGCTGCACACACCGCTGACCGACGCGACCCGGAACATGATCGATGCCGCGGCGCTCGCCCGGATGAAGCGTGGCGCCCGCCTCGTCAATTGCGCCCGCGGCGGCCTCGTCGTCGAGGAGGATCTGGCGGCGGCACTCGACAGCGGCCAGATCGCCGGAGCCGCGATCGATGTCTTTGTCGAGGAGCCGGCGCGGGTGAACCCGCTGTTCGGCCGCGACAATGTCGTCGCGACACCGCATCTCGGCGCCGCCACCACCGAGGCGCAGGAAAATGTGGCGGTCGAGATCGCCGAGCAGATGGCCGATTTCCTGCTGACCGGTGCGGTCAGCAATGCCGTCAACGTGCCGTCGCTGTCGGCCGAGGAGGCCAAGCGGATCAAGCCTTATATCCGGCTTGCCGAGCAGCTCGGCAGCTTTGCCGGGCAATTGACCGAGAGCGGCCTCACCGCGGTCACGGTGGAGTACGAAGGCGCGGTCGCCGAGCTCGACATCAAGCCCTTGACCGCGATCATGCTCGCCGCGTTGCTGGCGCCGCAGCTCGATACGGTCAACATGGTCAATGCCGCGATGGTCTGCCGCGACCGCGACATTCGCGTCAGCGAAACCCTGCGGGCCGAGCCGGGCGACTACCAGACCTTGATCCGGGTTGTGGTGACCCCGAACGGCGCCGCGGCCGAACGCCGGCCGCGCGAGGTCGCCGGCACCCTGTTCGGCGGCGACAAGCCGCGTCTTGTCTCGGTCGAGGGCATCCCGCTCGAAGGCGAGCTCGGCGGCAACATGCTGTTCGTGCGCAATCTCGACAAGCCGGGTTTTATCGGCGCGCTCGGCCAGGCGCTCGGCGCCGCGGCAGTCAATATCGCGACCTTCCATCTCGGTCGCACGGCGGCTGGCGGCGACGCAATCGCCCTCGTCGAGGTCGATCAGGTGCTGACCCCGGCGCTGCTCGACACCGTGCGCCGCCTGCCGGATGTGATCCAGGTCAAAGCGATGCGGTTCTGAGGGCAATGCGGTTCTGAGGGCGATGCGGTTCTGAGGGCGATGCGGTTCTGAGAGCGATGCGGTTCTGGGCCGGTCGCCGCGCCGCGATCCTCAGCTTCCGTTTTTCGCCGTGCCTTCGCAGCGCGCGTGGTGCATCCTCGCAGGCCTGATGAACGACACTCCGCACCCGGCGCTGCTGCCGGCCGGCATGCATGATTTGCTGCCTCCCGAGGCCGAGGCCGAGGCCGAGGCTGTCGCACGCCTGATGGCGGTCTTGGCTGCTCACGGCTATCAACGGGTCAAGCCGCCGCTTGTCGAATTCGAGGAGACGCTGCTGTCGGGCGCCGGGGCGGCGATGGCGACCGCCACCTTCCGCACGATGGACCCGGGCTCGCACCGCATGATCGGGGTGCGCGCCGATATGACGCCGCAGATCGCGCGGATCGCGGTGACCCGGCTCGGTGCCGCGGCACGGCCGTTGCGGCTCAGCTATTCGGGTCAGGTGCTGCGGGTCAAGGGCTCGGAGATCCGGCCGGAGCGCCAGATTGGCCAGGTCGGCGCCGAGCTGATCGGTGCTGCCGGCTCGGCCGCCGATGTCGAAGCGATCGCGGTTGCCGGTGCCGCGCTGGCCAAGCTCGCAGTGCCGCATCTGTCGGTCGACATCACGCTGCCGACTTTGGTGCCGGCGGTGACCGAGGCCTTTGGCATCGACGGCGAGCGCGCGGCGGCGCTGCGCGCTGCACTCGATCACAAGGACGCTGCCGCAGTGGCACAGATCGCCGGCACCGCCGGTTCGCTGCTGGGGCGGCTGCTGGCCGCGGCCGGTCCCGCCGCCGAGGCGCTCGCGGCCCTCGACCGGCTGGAGCTGCCGGCACGCGCCCGTGCCGAACGCGCGCGGCTCGGCGCCGTGCTCGACGGGCTCGCGACCGCGGCCCCGGCGTTGAAAGCCACGGTCGACCCGGTCGAGAACCGCGGCTTCGAATACCACAGCGGGATCAGCTTCACGTTTTTCGGCGGCGGTGCGGCGGCAGGCGGGTCAACCGGCGAGCTCGGGCGCGGCGGGCGCTACCTGGCCGGCGATCCCGGCTCGGCCGAGCCGGCGACCGGCTTTACGCTTTACACCGATACGATCCTGCGGACGCTGCCTGACCTGCCCCCGCCACGCCGGGTGCTGCTGCCCCTCACCGCCGCGAGGGAGCACGCCGAGCGGTTGCGCGAGCAGGGCTGGATCACGGTCGCGGCGCTTGCGCCGGCCGCCGATTGGCGGACCGAAGCGCGTCGGCTCGGCTGCACTCATGTCCTTGAAAACGGTGCGCCGGTCGCGCTCGCCTAAAGGAGGTACGGTTCTAAAGGAGGTGCCGTTGGGCAATGTCGTGGTCGTCGGCGCGCAATGGGGCGATGAAGGCAAGGGAAAGATCGTCGACTGGCTATCGGAGCGCGCCGATGTGGTGGTGCGCTTTCAGGGCGGGCACAATGCCGGCCACACGCTCGTCGTCGGCAATGTCGAATACAAGCTGAGCCTGTTGCCTTCGGGGGTGGTGCGGCCGGGCAAATTGTCGATCATCGGCAATGGCGTCGTCGTCGATCCATGGGCGCTGCTCGAAGAGATCGACGCAATCGCCAAAAAAGGTGTCATGGTCACGCCCGAGACCCTCAAGCTCGCCGACAACGCGGCGCTGATCCTGCCCTCGCATGGTGCGCTCGATCGCGCCCGCGAGCAGCGCCGCGGCGCCAACAAGCTCGGCACGACCGGCCGCGGGATCGGCCCCGCCTATGAGGACAAGGTCGGCCGGCGCGCCATCCGGGTCTGCGATCTCGCCGACACGCAGGCGCTCGAGTTGCGCATCGATGACCTGCTGCTGCACCACAACGCATTGCTGCGCGGCCTCGGCGAACCCGAAGCCGATCGCGGCGAGTTGCTCGCGGCGCTGCGGGCGGTCGCACCGCGCATCCTGCCGCATGCCGGGCCGGTCTGGCGCCTGCTCGACGAGGCGCGCAGGGCGGGACGGCGGATCCTGTTCGAAGGCGCGCAAGGAGCGATGCTCGATGTTGATCACGGCACCTACCCGTTCGTGACCTCGTCGAACACGGTCGCCGCACAGGCTGCGGCCGGGTCGGGCATGGCTCCCGCTTCCGTCGGGTATGTGCTCGGCATCACCAAGGCGTATACGACGCGCGTCGGCACCGGCCCGTTCCCGACCGAACTCACCGATGCCGTCGGCGACACTCTCGGCGAGCGTGGCCGCGAGTTCGGCGTCGTCACCGGGCGCAAGCGGCGCTGCGGCTGGTTCGACGCTGTCGCAGTCCGCCAGGCGGTCAAGACCGGCGGCATCGATGGCATCGCGCTGACCAAGCTCGACGTGCTCGACGGCCTCGATGAGATCAAATTCTGCACCGCCTATCGCCGCGACGGCAAAACCTACGATTATGTCCCGGCCGGGATGACCGCCCAGGCCGAGATCGAGCCGGTCTATGAAACCGTCGCCGGCTGGCACGAGATCACCCGCGGGGCGCGCGCCTGGACCGATCTGCCGGCCGCCGCGGTCAGCTATGTGCGCCGGCTCGAACAGCTGATCGGCGCGCCGGTCGCGCTGTTGTCGACCAGCCCCGAGCGGGACGACACGGTTCTGATGCGCGATCCGTTCGCCGACGGAACCCCGCCTGCTGCGGCGATCTAGCGGGTGCCACGCCCTTGCGAGACCGCGGGGGTCCGATCGCCCGGCCGCAGGTGATCCCGGATATAGCTGTCGACGTGCCCGGTAATGACGTCGAGGCTGTCGGCGAAATAATGGTCGGCGCCGGCGATCTTGCGAAAATCGATCTTGATGTCGCGCTGGTGTGACAGCTTCGCCACCAGCTTCTGCACCGAATCGACCGGGACCACGCTGTCCTGGTCACCCTGCAGGATCAGGCCTGACGATGGGCAGGGTGCGAGAAACGTGAAATCATAGATATTGGCGGGCGGGGCGATCGCGATGAAGCTTTCGATCTCGGGGCGGCGCATCAACAGCTGCATGCCGATCCACGCCCCGAATGAGAAACCTGCGACCCAGCAGGTCCCGGCATTCGGGTTGTAGGTCTGCAGCCAGTCGAGCGCCGAGGCGGCATCCGACAATTCGCCCTCGCCGCGGTCGAAGCTGCCCTGGCTGCGCCCGACCCCGCGAAAGTTGAAGCGCAGCGTCGAGAAGCCGTGGCGCACGAACGATTGGTAGAGGGTGTAGACGAGCTTGTTGTTCATCGTGCCGCCGTGCTGCGGATGCGGATGCAGCACCAGCGCCATCGCCGAGGCCGGCGCGCGGCTGTGGTGGTAGCGGGCCTCGATCCGGCCTTCCGGCCCGTTGATGATTACGTCAGGCATGGCTGTTCCAAACGATCTCCACCCCCCGGCATCGACGCCGACATCCGAGCCGGCCGGTCGGTAACCAGCACTCCCTCATATGCGCCTGGCGTCCGCAATTCTTGACCATTTTTGTCGGACAATTATATGCTGGTTGAGGGTGCGACGCGACGGGATCCGATGCGGCGGCGAGACCGCACCGACGTTAATATAGTGGCAATGATGCTGTCGAAAAACCTGCGTGACGAGATTGATGCGACGCTGGCCCGCGACCCGGCCGCTCGATCGCGTGTCGAGGTCGCGTTGTGCTATCCAGGATTTCATGCGGTGGTGTTCCACTGCCTGGCACATTGGCTGTGGCGGCGCGGCTGGCTGCTCGCCGGCCGCTTTGTCTCGCATCTCGGACGAATGCTGACCGGGATCGAAATCCATCCCGGGGCGCGTATCGGCAATCGCCTCTTCATCGACCACGGAATGGGCGTCGTGATCGGCGAAACCGCCGAGATCGGCGACGACTGCACCCTCTACCAGGGGGTGACGCTTGGCGGCACCTCTTTGACCCGGGGCGCGAAACGGCATCCGACCCTGGGCAACGGGGTCATCGTCGGCTCCGGCGCGCAGGTGCTGGGACCGTTCCGGGTCGGCGACGGGGCGCGCATCGGCGCCGCGGCGGTGGTCCTGCGCGAGGTCCCCGACGGAGCGACGATGGTCGGCAATCCGGCACGCCAGGTGGCGCGGCGCAGCGGCGCCGGCGAGCTGCGGGCGCCGTTCCAGCCCTACGCGATCTGCGGGGACATTCCCGATCCGATTGCCCGCGCGCTGAACGGGCTGCTCGACGAGGTGACGAGCCTGCGAGCCCATGTCGCCGCACTCGAACGCACCGCCGCCGGAGCATCCCCGGGCCAGTCGCCCGGTGCCGGCGACAACCCACCGCTGCACCTCGTCGTCAATGGCGGCAATGGGGCTGTCAGCAGCGGCGGCGGCGAGACAGCGGACGCGCGGACCTCGTGAGGACACCGCGATGAGGCTCAGCACCAAAGGGCGCTACGCCGTGATGGCGCTGGTCGATCTCGCCCAGTACAGCGGTGGCGAGCCGGTGTCGCTGGCGGAGATCGCCGAGCGGCAGGAAATCTCGCTGTCCTATCTCGAACAGCTGTTCGCGATGCTGCGCAAGGGCGGGCTCGTCAAGAGCGTGCGCGGCCCGGGCGGCGGGTATCTGCTCGCCCATGATCGCGGCGACATCCGCATCGCCGACATCATCCTGGCGGTCGACGAGCCGATCCGTGCGACCCGCTGTGCGCCGGGCGCGCCGATCGGGTGCCGCGGCAATCGCAGCCGCTGCTTGACCCACGATCTATGGGAGGAGCTCGGCAACCAGATCCATCTCTATCTGAGCTCGGTCTCGCTCGGCGATGTCTGCGAGCACCGCGTGCTGGGAACGAGCGGGCGAATCCATCGCGAAGCCTTTGGCGGTGCTGTCGCGGTGAATGGGGCGTCGTGATTCTTGCCCGATGCATGATTCTTGCCCGATGCATGATTCTTTCCCGATGATCGCGCGCGAGACCTATCTCGATTGGAACGCCGGCGCGCCGATGCGCCCCGAAGCCGCGGCGGCAATGGCGCTCGCTGTTGCGCGCGGCGGCAACCCGTCATCGGTGCATCGCCGCGGCCGGGCGGCCCGGCGCACCATCGAAGACGCTCGTGCCGCGGTCGCCGGACTGGTCGCTGCCCCGAATGCCGGTGTGGTGTTTGTCAGCGGCGGTACCGAGGCGAACCATCTCGCACTGTGCGGAGCCGGGCGCCCGCGGGTACTGGTTTCGGCGGTCGAGCATGATTCGGTGCGGCACGCGGTTCCCACTGCCGAGCCGATCCCGGTTGACCACGACGGCATCGTCCGGCTCGATGCGCTCGAAGCCCTGCTCGATCAGGGGTCGGCCCCAGCACTGGTCTCGGTCATGCTCGCCAACAATGAAACCGGGGTGCTCCAGCCGGCGGCACAGGTCGCCACGCTGGCCCATGCCCATGGCGCGTGGTTTCATTGCGATGCCGTCCAGGCGGCGGGCAAGATCCCGCTCGACATCGCCGCGATCGGTGCCGACCTCGTCAGCCTGTCGGCGCATAAGCTCGGCGGGCCGCCCGGCATCGGTGCGCTGATCGTGGGCGGCAATGTCGAATTGAATGCGATGCTGCGCGGCGGCGGCCAGGAGCGCGGACGCCGCGCCGGGACCGAGAACCTGCCCGGTATCGCCGGCTTTGCCGCGGCAGCCGAGGCCGCAATCGCACAGCTCGGGGTCTACGACCGGGTTCGTTCGCTGCGCGACGCGCTGGAGGGCGAGATTACAGCGATGATGCCCGAGGCTGTCGTGCTCGGCGCCGCAGCACCCCGTCTGCCCAATACCACGGCCGTGGCGCTGCCCGGTATCGCCGCAGAAACCCAGGTCATCGCACTCGATCTCGACGGTGTCATGGTCAGCGCGGGTGCCGCCTGCTCGTCGGGCAAGGTCGGACCGAGCCATGTGCTGGCAGCGATGGGCATGCCGCCCGAAATCGCACGCTCGACGATCCGGATCAGCCTCGGCTGGAGCACGAACGAGGCGGAGATCGATCATTTCCTCGGCGCGTGGACCGCCTTGTGGCGCCGGCGGCGAGCGGTTCCGAACGCGGTGCGGGCGGCGGCATGATGTCGAACCGGAACAAGGGTGCCAACAAATTGCCGATCTATCTCGACAACCAGTCGTCGACCCGGCTCGATCCGCGAGTGCTGGAAGCGATGCTGCCCTATTTCACCGAAGAGTTCGGCAACCCGCACAGCACCAGCCACGAGTATGGTCGTGTTGCCGCGGAAGCGGTTGAGCAGGCGCGCAGCGAGGTCGCGGCGCTGATCGGGGCCGATCCGCGCGAGATCGTTTTCACATCGGGCGCCACCGAAGCGAACAATCTGGCGATCAAGGGGGCGGCGCGTTTCGCCAAGGTGCACGGGCGCAACCCCGCGCGCAATCGGATCGTGACCCTCGCGACCGAGCACAAATGCGTACTCGAAAGCTGCGCGCAGCTCGAACGCGAAGGCTTTCAGGTCAGCTACCTGCCGGTCGAGCCCGATGGCCTTGTCGATCTCGACCGCTTTGCCGCGGCCCTCGATGACGACACGCTGTTGGCTTCGGTCATGACCGCGCACAACGAGATCGGGGTGATCCAGCCGCTCGCCGAGATCGGCGCGCTGTGCCGCAAGAAGGGCGTGCTGCTGCACAGCGATGCGGCGCAGGCGGCCGGCAAGATCGCGCTCGATGTCGAGGCGATGCACCTCGACCTGATGTCGCTGTCCGGCCACAAGGTGTATGGGCCGAAGGGTGTCGGTGCCCTCTATGTACGGCGCCGGCCGCGGGTGCGCCTGTTGCCGCTGTTCGATGGCGGCGGGCAGGAGCGCGGCCTCCGTTCCGGCACATTGCCGACCCCGCTCTGCGTCGGCCTGGGTCGCGCGGCGGCGATCGCCGGCGTCGAGATGGACGAGGAAGCGGCACGGCTGCGCCGGCTGCGCGACCGGCTCTATGACGGTCTGCGGCACCGGGTGGCCGGGCTCGGCCTCAACGGCAACGCCGAACAGCGGCTCGCCGGCAATCTCAATCTCAGTTTTCCGGGGATCACCGCCCCGGCGCTGATCGAGGCCTGCCCGACAATCGCGATCTCGACCGGTTCGGCTTGCACATCGGCCACGGTCGAGCCGTCTTATGTGCTGCGCGCGCTCGGGCTGTCCGACGCGGTCGCCAATTCGGCCATCCGCATCGGCCTCGGCCGGTTCAACACCGCCGCCGAGGTTGATTTTGCGATCGACGCGCTCGCTGCCGCCGCGGCCCGCCTCGCCGGCGACCGCGAAATGCGTCAGGATGGCGCCAGATTATCCGCTTGAACGCTGCCAGCTGGGTGGAGAACGAGATGAGGGCGAGACCGCAAGCCATGACGGTGACCGACGCGGCGGCGCAACGGATCCAGCGGTTGCTGGCGCAGCGCGGCAAACCATCGGCCGGGGTGCGCATCGGGGTACGCGCCCGCGGCTGCTCGGGGCTCAGCTACACGCTCGAATATGCCGACGAGAAGGGCAAGTTCGACGAGGTTGTCGAGGACAAGGGGGTGACTGTGCTGATCGATCCGAAGGCGGTCATGTTCATCCTCGGAACCGAGATGGATTATATCGAGGAGCAGCTGCAGAGCGGGTTCACCTTCCGCAACCCGAACGAAAAAGGCCGCTGCGGCTGCGGCGAATCCTTCCACGTCTGAACCCCAGCGGCCGGTGGCGGTGAAGCTGTTTCAGATCGAGGAGCCGGACGGCGGCCCGTCCGATCCGAACCTGCCGGGAATGGCGATCGCGATCGATCTCAGCGGGGCTGCGGCGCTGGTCGCGGTATCGGTCGGCGGCAACGCCGCGATGCTCGATGATCGCGCCGGGTTCGAACAAGACCTCCTGGTCCCCGGCGGCGATGCCGGCCCGGCGCAGTGGGAGGAGCTGTTCCTGGGTGCGCGGCTGCGGGCCGAGCGTGCATTGGCGCGCCCGGCGACCCATGCCGTGATCGCGACCATTGCCGCGCCCGGCCCAGTGCTGGCCGCGCGGCTGACCGCAGCGGCCGGTCTTGCCGGGCTCGACGTGCTGCGGCTCGTCGCGGTTGGCGATCTGCGGTTGGGCGGCGATCTGCCATCGGATGCGGCCCCGGTGCTCGCCGCGGCGATGCTCGCCGAGGATCTGGCGCCGCCGCCGGAACCGGGCCAGCCGCCTGGCACGAACCTCGCCTGATGCCGAAAATCGTGTTTATCGAGCGTGACGGGCGGCGCCGCGAGGTGGATGCCCCGGTCGGGCTGTCGGTGCTCGAAATTGCCCACCGCCACCGCATCGACATCGAAGGGGCGTGCGAAGGCTCGCTCGCTTGCGCCACCTGTCACATCATCGTCGATCCCGCATGGTATCCCCGGCTCGCGGCGGCGAGCGAGGATGAGGAGGATATGCTCGATCTCGCCCTTGGCCTGACGCGGACGTCGCGGCTCGGCTGCCAGATCGTCCTGACCGAGGCGCTCGACGGGCTGACGGTGCGGCTGCCGGCAGCGACCCGCAATCTGTTGCTCGGCTGAGCGCCGCCGGTCGCCGTGGCAGCGACGATCCTCGACCCGACGATCCTAGACCGGCTGATCGCCAGCTGCGACGAGGCGTGGCGCGCCTATACCCGGCACGAATTTGTGCTGCTTCTGGCCAAGGGCGAACTGCCCGAGGCCTGCTTCCGCCGCTATCTGATCCAGGATTACCGCTTTCTGATCCATTTCGCGCGGGCCTGGGGCCTGGCGATCTACAAATCCGACACGCTTTCCGAGATGCGCCGCGCGCAGTGCCTGGTCGCTGCCACGCTCGAGGTCGAGATCGGCCTGCATATCGAGTATTGCCGCGGCTGGGGCCTGTCCGAGACAGCGCTGCAGGCCCCGCCCGAAGCGGTCGAGACGATCGCCTATACCCGCTTTGTGCTCGATCGCGGTCTGGCCGGCGACCGGCTCGATCTCGAAGCGGCGCTGGCACCATGCATTCTCGGCTACGCGGTGATTGCCGCGGAGCGTCTGGCCGACCCGGCCACCCGGCTCGATGGCAATCCTTACCGCGAATGGCTCGAAATGTATGCCGGTCACGAATACCAGGAGCTGGCGCGCGCCGCCGGGCTGGCCCTCGACGAGCAGTTTGTCCGGCGCGGCGGTGCCGGACGGTTTGCCGCTGTCGCCGAAACCTTTGCCACCGCGGTCGCGCTCGAGACCGGTTTTTGGCAAATGGGGCTCGCCGCCGCGCGGGCTCCATAGGCACGAAGATGCGCACCGCCTGCGACGATCTCGATCTCGCCGGCGATCCGGCGGACCACCGGATCGTCGTCGCGATGTCGGGCGGGGTCGATTCCTCGGTCGTCGCAGCGCTGTTGGCCGAGCGCGGCTACGAGGCCGTCGGCATCACCTTGCAGCTTTACGATCACGGCACCGCAATCGGGCGCAAGGGCGCATGCTGTGCCGGCCAGGATATCGACGATGCGGCCCGGGTCGCCGAGCGGCTCGGCATCGCTCATTACGTGCTCGATTACGAGGACCGCTTTCGTCGCGAGGTGATCGAGGACTTTGCCCGATCCTATCGCCGTGGCGAAACCCCGGTGCCGTGCATCCGCTGCAACCAGCGGATCAAGTTTCGCGACCTGCTCGCCACCGCGCGCGATCTTGGCGCCTCGGCGCTCGCCACCGGGCATTACGTGCGGCGCCTGCGCGGTGCCGCCGGTCCGGAATTGCACCGCGCCCGCGACGGCAGCCGCGACCAGAGCTATTTCCTTTTCGCAACAACCCGATCCGAGCTCGACTTTCTGCGCTTTCCGCTCGGCGCGCTGGCCAAGGATGAGACCCGGGCGCTGGCCCGGCGTTTCGGGCTCGCCGTCGCCGACAAGCCGGACAGCCAGGACATCTGCTTTGTCCCGCACGGCTCTTACGCCGCAGTGGTCGAGCGCATCGCGCCCGAGGCCGGCGAACCGGGCGACATCATCGATCGTGACGGTCGTGTCCTCGGCCGACACAACGGCATTGCCCGGTTCACCGTCGGCCAGCGCAAGGGGCTCGGGATCGCCGATGCCGAGCCGCTCTACGTGCTGTCGATCGATCCCGAGCGGCATCGCGTCATGGTCGGGCCCAGTGCGGCGCTGGCGGCAAACCGGGTATCGCTCGGCGAGCTCAACTGGCTGCTGCCCGACCCGCCGTGCCCGCAAGGCGTCAGCGTCACGGCAAAGCTGCGCTCGGCGCAGCCGCCAGTGCCGGCGACGCTCTATCCCGGCGCAGCACCCGATACCGCCGAGCTCGTTTTCACTTCGCCCGTGGCGGCGGCGGCACCCGGCCAGGCCGCCGTCCTCTATCATGATGAACGGCTGCTCGGCGGCGGCTGGATCCGTCGGCAGGTGCCGGGCGCGCCAGCTTGACCGCTACGGCGCGACCCCCTATACCCCGCCGCATGGCGGGATAGCTCAGCTGGTTAGAGCAGGGGAATCATAATCCCAAGGTCGGGGGTTCAAATCCCTCTCCCGCTACCACAAAAAACCACTAAAAATCAATCTGATAGACGGCGAAATGGCCGCTCGAAGCGGCCATTTCGTGTCGCAGTCACGCCGCACAATCCGGCGGATTTCTGCGGTTTCCGATGGGCTCCTATTGGCTCGTTGCAACATGGCCGCGACATACCCATCTCCCGAGTGGTGGGGATAGGCCGGCCAGCCGACAAGCGCGTCACCTCAGCGCGCTTCCCTGCTGCTATTTTGGGGAGGGCGCCGAGAGGAGGCGCGAATGGCGAACTGGCTTTCTCTCGCCGAAGCGGTCAATCAAATCGCCGATAGGTTTCCTGAAAATGAGCTCGTAACCCGCCTTGGGAGCGCGGAAGCGACTGCAAAAACTTTCCTAATCGCCCGGCTGGCCGACGAATGTCTGATTGCCGAAGGGCTTCTCGACGGACAGCCTGATTACCAGCCGATCTCGGCGGGTTGGTGGACAAGAACGATCCCAGATGGCTTCAAGGTCAGAGACAAGGGAGCGCCTGCGGACGCCGCCTACGATCCGATGGACGTGACCATCGTAAATATTCGCCGATCGGAGATCCGCCGGATCATTTCATTTTCCGGTGTTTGCAATACATTTCAAGAGGTGCGAATTCGTGCCAGCGATTTGTGGCAGACCGAATCCACAGAGAAGACCATAAAAACGGGACCTGGCGCCATCGAGAAGCGCCGCAAAGAGATAGTGGAGGCCGCGCGCGCCCTCATCAGGCAAGGGTTGAAGATCGAGATTATGTCCATGAAGGAACGAGGTAACGCTATCCGTCGGCAGCTCGGGAAGCCAACCGGCTCGCGGGGATATGATGACCGGACAATAGACCGAGCACTCAATAAAGCCGTGAAATAGTTCGTGTCAAAATGTCATTTTGTCAGAACTCACGTTTGACAAATTGACGAGGTGTGCACGGTGAGCGTCATGGCTAATCGTCGGGTCGGTGCTTTTCCAATCCGGAGCGGTCATGACCACCCCTATCGACGATACCAAGTCCGGGACCATCGGCTCTGATTTACTTTGGGGTGCAGAGGCGATCGGTCGCGAAATCAAACTACCGATTAAAAAAGTCTTCTATCACCTGGAAAAAGGCAATCTGCCGGCGAAAAAGATCGGCGGCCTGTGGGTGATGTCGCGCAAGGCATTTCAGGCGCACATCGGGATGAAAGCGGAATGACCGGGCCCAACGATATCCGGCGCCAGCGCCAGGTAGAGGCAATCCACCGGCTCGGTCCGCGCGTCATCTATGAGCTGCTCCAGGCGATTGGGCGCGCTCACGGTATTAGCGCCGATATCGACAGAATGCTTGCCCGGTACGCCGCGCTCAATCCGGCGGTGCTGGCGGCGGTCGGCGGGGACCGTTTCCCTGCGCCGCCAATCTGGCCGCTCAAGCGGTGACCCCGGCCGAACTCGCCACTGCTCTTGGGGGCGCTCGCCGAGACGGTGGCAGCTGGCGCGCCCTTTGCCCGGCGCACGACGATCACGACCCGAGCCTCGGGATCACCGAAAAGGACGGCAAGCTGCTATTGCGCTGTCGCAGGGGGTGCAATCAGGGCGCCGTCATCGCGGCGCTGCGTGCTCGCGGTTTGTGGCCCGACACGAGCACGCGAACCGGCAGCACGCGCATCACCGCAACCTATGCGTACCGCGATCAGAGTGGTGCGCTGCGCTATCAAGTCGTTCGGCTCGATCCGAAAAGCTTTCGCCAACGGCGCCCGAACGGCGCTCCCGATGCATGGGTTTGGGATATGGATGGCGTCGAGCCCCTGCCCTACCGGCTGCCTGAGCTGCTCGAAGACCCGGCCGCGACCGCTTTCATCGCGGAAGGCGAGAAGGACTGCGATGCTCTCGGCGATCGCGGCCTGGTCGCAACCACGAACCACGGGGGCGCCGGCAAGTGGCGGCCGGAGATTTCGCGTTGGCTCACGGGCCGGCACGTCGTCATACTGCCCGACAACGACAGCGCGGGCCGCGAACATGCGCAGGACGTCGCCCGCAAGCTGACCGGCATTGCCGCCAGCGTCCGCATCATTGAACTGCCCGACCTGCCGCAGAAGGGCGACGTAACCGATTGGCTTGCCGCTGGCGGGACGGCAGACGAGTTGGAGCGCTTGGCAGCGGCAGCGCCGATCTTCAAGCCCGCCTCCACTTTCAACCTGATGTCTGCAGCAGACCTCTGCGCACGCCAATTCACCGAGCCGAAATGGGCGGTCCCGCAAATCATCGCGGAAGGGCTGACGATCCTCGCCGGGAAGCCAAAAACCGGCAAGAGCTGGCTCGCGCTCGATTTCGCCGTCGCGGTCGCCGGTGGCTACGCCGCCATCGGCAACGTTGAATGCCAGCAGGGCCCCGTGCTGCTCCTGGCGCTCGAAGATAATGATCGCCGCCTCCATCAACGCCTGCGCGCCGTGCTGCAGGGCCATCCCGCGCCGCGTGACCTCCATATTGCAACGCAATGGCGTCGTGCCGATGCCGGCGGCCTCGATGACCTTCGCGAATGGCTTGCCGCAAACCCAACGGCCAGACTTGTCGTCATTGACACATTGCAAATAGTCCGCGCCGCCCGCAGTAAATCCGAGGGCGTGTATGCCGACGATTACAAGGCCGTCGGCGAGCTCAAAGCGCTCGCGGACCGCGCATCGGTGCCGTTTGTGGTCGTTCACCACCTGAGAAAAGAAGCAGCTGGCGATCCCCTCGAAAGCGTGAGCGGAACGGCCGGAATCACCGGGTCAGCCGATACCATCCTGATCCTGAAGCGCGAGCCTAAGGATGCGCTCGGGTTGCTTTACGTTCGCGGGCGCGATGTTCCCGAGGCCGAAATTGCCATGCAGTTCGACGAGGCCACCGGGAAGTGGCTGCGCCTCGCCGGAGCCGATGATTTCCGTCGCTCGAAAGAGCGACGAGCCATCCTGCGCGCACTGATCGAACTCGGCGAGCCCATGACCCCGGCAGAAATCGCCGCTGAACTCGGTAAGCCCCGCAACAGCAGCGGGCTCCGCATGCTGCTGTACCGCATGCACAAAGCCGGCGACATCCTGCGCACCAAGGACGGCCGATACCAGGCCGATTCCACGCTATGAGCGTCACTGCCGTCACTCTCGTAACGGGCGTCACTCACGTCACAGGCCGTCACTACCCCCCCCTTTATACCCCCCCTTGCGCGGTTGGCAGTGGCGGTGCCAAAACGCCAGCGGCGCCGCGGCTTTCGAGCGCAACTGTGACAGCAGTGACGCAGAGTGACGCCTGTGACGCTGGCAGCTGCCGAGTTTTCGTTCTTCCCTCGGCCGTTGCGTCCGAGGGCTCCGCTCGACCATGGTTTTCGGCAATTGTGAATCGGTGTCGCCGCCTTCACATAGCGGAAACAAACGCGGTTCTACACAGATAGAAGATTGTAAACGCTTGATTTATGGTTTGTCCTGTCCAATATATGGCCGATATCTGGTGCGCGGAACCGTGGGATTTTGGGGAGATGACGGCAGCGGCGGCGGCGCATAGGGGGTCGGCAAATCACCGCAAGGTCGGGCCATATTCGCGCATGCTTCGCCGCGGCGCGATCGGCGCATCGATTGATGGTCGCTCCACGCTTGGTCGCTTCATCCGTGACCTTGAGCAGCAGCTTATTTCCCATGTCGGCGGCGCGCCCTCGATTACCCAGCGTCTTTTGATTGATCGCACGATCAAGGTGACGGTGCAGCTCGATGCGCTTGATCGCAAGCTGATGGCGGCCGACGGCTGGAATGAACACGATGGCCGCACGCACAACGCTTTGATCAATCGGCAGCGCCTACTGCTGCGCGAACTGGGTATCGATCGCGCATCGGCGCCCGAGAGCGTGGACGATCTTCTGCGTGGGCTAAACAGCGGGTCGGCGTCATGATCGCTGAAGCCGTCTCGCCGGGCGGCTTGCTGGCGCAGGATTATGTCGGGGCGTCCTGGAATACATGGCGCGCAGTGATCCGCGCCGCCGAAGGATTGCCGCTCGATGACGATCAGCTTTTGAGGTTCCATGCGGTCGCTGGCCGTGAGCCGCCGGCGCACCGTGTCCGTGAACTTTGGGTTGTGGCCGGGCGTCGGGCCGGAAAAGACAGCATCGCTGCCGCGATAGCGTCATGCGCCGCGATCGGCGATCACCGGGCCACGTTGCGCCGTGGCGAACGAGCCGTGGTCATGTGTCTCGCTTGCGATCGTGAGCAGGCGCGTATCGTTCTGCGTTACATTGCTGGGCATTTTCACGGAATCCAGGCATTACGCAAGCTGATTGCGCGCGAACGCGAAGATGGCTTGGAGTTGCGTAATGGCGTCGATATCGTGGTTGCGACCAATTCTTACCGTTCGGTGCGAGGTCGAACGGTCATTTGTGCGATCCTTGATGAAGTAGCTTTTTGGCGCGACGAAACTTCGGCAACACCTGACTTTGCCACTTACGATGCGCTTGCGCCAGGACTGATCACGCTGCCGGCAGCGATGCTGATCGGGATCAGCACGCCGCATCGTCGTTCCGGGCTGCTGTTCGATCGCTGGCGCCGGTATTACGGCCGGACTGATGACGTTCTGGTAGTCCGCGGTCCATCGACCGCCTTCAATCCGACCTTGCCGCAATCGGTCATCGACGCCGCAATCGAGCGCGACCCCGAGGCTGCGGCGGCTGAATGGCTGGCCGAATGGAGGTCGGACCTGGCAGATTTTGTCGACCGCCGCGTGGTCGATGCCGTGGTCGTACCGGGCCGGTTTGAGCTGCCGCCGATTTCCGGGGTGCGCTATGCCGCCTTTTGCGATCCGTCTGGCGGCAGCTCGGATTCGATGGCGCTGGCGGTCGCCCATGCTGATGCCGACGGCCGCGGCGTTCTGGACGCGCTTCGCGAGGTGCGGGCGCCATTTTCACCGGCAGCGGTGGTCGCGGAGTTCGCGGCGGTGCTCCGGTCCTACGGCATTTCGGAGGTGCACGGCGATCGCTATGGGGGCGAGTGGCCGGCTGAGCGGTTCCGTGAACATCGGATCGACTATCGCGCCGCCGACCGGACAAAGAACGAAATTTATGTGGATTTTCTGCCGTTGCTGAACAGCGGTCGGATCGAGCTGTTGGACAGCCCACGGCTGATCGCGCAACTCTGCGGGTTGGAGCGGCGGACAGCGCGCGGCGGTCGGGACTCGATCGATCATGCGCCGGGCGCTCACGATGACTGCGCCAACGCGGCGGCCGGAGTTTTGGTCGAACTTTCCGGGTCTCCACACTTCCCTGGCGCGGCAATTTTCGAGCTTTACCGGCGCCGAGCCGAAGAATTGGCCACAACGGCGGCGCCGGCGCCAGTGGCGGAGCGCTGCCCGCACGGCGCGACCCCTGGCGGTTGCCGCCAGTGTCTTCGCCAGGGCCGCTATGCCGGGATCGCGACCGTAACCCAAATCGGAGGTTCTACATGACCGCTGCGGTAATTCCCCTTCCCACTGAGCGACAACCACCATCGGCGGTGGTGCGCGCGGCACTGGGCCCGCCTCGCGAGCAACTGCGCAGCTGCCAAAGCGCCGTTCTGGCGGCGCACGCCTTTGCTCAGCTCATGGCCGAGCCAGCCGATCGGCTTCAGGCGATCCTCGCCGAAGCGGAATTGCTCGATCGCCGCCTGGCCGAGCACGCCGCGGAATTTGAGCGGCGGCTCGGTGAATGGTTGGCCAACCCGGTCGGCGACAGGCCGCTACGGCGCCGGAAACCGTTGGTCTGCGCCAGCGGCGCGGCGAAATCGAGGCGGACCGCAGCGCTGCGGAAACGGCACTCCCCGCCGCGCAGGCGCGCTCACATGAGGCGGCATTGCGGCTCGCCGCTGCCGCCCGGCAACGCGCAGAGGTTCTACCGGCAGCGGCTGCCGATGCGGCGCTTTCGATCATTCCCGCGCTTCGGGCCGCTGTGGCGCGCGTGCTGCGTATCCAAGCCATCATCGCCGGCACCGAGTTGGCGCTGCGCGAAGCCGGCCAGCGGCCAGGTGCGCCATCGTCGTTTATGCACCACTCTATGGAAATTGCGAATGCAATTCGAGCAGCGCGTCAGGAAGTGGTTGTCTCCGCGGACGTTGCCGCCGGGCGTCAGCTCCTGGACCGGCTGGTCAACGATCCGGCCGCGGCCTTGGAGCCGCCGGTATGAGCGCCGCGGCGACAGAGTTGCGCGGTCTGATCGGCGATCTTCGGAAATCCGGCGGTCACCTCGCGACGATCCGTAAAATCGGCCAGCGCTTCGATGCCGCGATCACCGAACTCGAGGAGCGCGTCGCGCGGATTCAGTACCTCGATCGGCTGCGCTCAACGACGTGGCCCGGTGGCGACGGGGTGCTGCGGCCATGATGATCTTTGTTCCATTCGACAATGTGACGGCGATCGGCGGCGGCATCCTGGCTGAGGGCGAGGTTCGGATCGCGGAGGCGGTTGCGGCGTCGGATGGGCTCGGCATCGCCGAGATGGCTGGTGAACTCGCCAAGGCCGGCAAGCTTCGGGGTTGCCGAGCGATCGACGGGGTGCTGCGGGTCTGCGCCGAGATTTGGGATCGCGTCGCGGTCCAGAAGCTTTCGGAGCGCGTCTATCGTGGCCTCGCGCTGATCGGCGTCCTTTCCGGCAATGAACTGACAATCGAGCGCGCCGCGCTGGTCGATCATCCGGGCGCGCTTGCCAAGGGACACGGCGCTGTTGCCGCGTCATTGTATCTCGACGAGGTGTTCAAGATGGCAGTCCCAAATAGACCAAATGGTGCGGCGAATGCTCCGGATAACCCGTTCAGCCGAATCGAGGTCGGCACAAACAGCATCGAAGAGAACGAGCGCGCAATTCTGTTGATCAAATACGCGCTATCACCCGCAGCCGGCCGGATCGAGGCCGCGCACCCCGTCGATTTTTGCAAGTGGCTGAATGCGAAGGCGAGGGCCGGCCAATGACCGCAAACACCGCCCGCAACCCGCGACACCCGGCACCGGCGCCCCATGCGAGCGGGCGCGGTCCCGGTGTCGCGCGTCCCGACGCGAACGGCGGCATTTCCTCGCCGCTGGCGCCGCCGCAGCGCCCCGGTGCCTCGGTGCCGATGGATCAGCACGCGCTCGGCCCGGCCACCTCGCGGCCGAATGCGCCGATGCCGGAGGTCGGCCGATGACGCTTGCGATCAGGTTTCTCCCGAACCCGGGCCGCTCCGCGCTTTCTGCGAACGGGCGCAGCTATGCGGTCGGGGGCGCCGCGACGGTTGACGTGCCGTATGTCGACGCGATCGCGATCGGGCCGGATCAGGCGACGCGGATGACCGTCATCGGCGCGACCCCCGATCGCCCGGGCAACATCGCCGGCGTGCAGAATTGGCCGCCGGTAGCGATGTACGACACCACAGTCGGTGCTCCGATTTTCCTGGTACCCGGCAGCAATCCGGCAAGTTGGGTCGATATTGGGGGGACCGCCGTGTGAGCAAGGAGCTTGTTACACTGGTCTGTCCCCCGGGCGCCGAAAGCGCGCCGATCAGCCATAGCGACCAGGCTTTCGAGCCGTATCGGCAGCACGGCCGCGATGGTTTGTGGCTCGTGGACGTGCCAGCCGAGGCGGCGATCCATTTTTGCTGGAACGCGGGCTTTCGGCGGCTTCTTCCCAATGACTGAGCTCGCGTGACGGCGGAATGCAGGCCGACCGTCGCGTGCTGCTCCGGTGGCGCCGGGTGTGACGGGCACCCGGCACCACCGTCGAGCCTACTGATGCAAGGTAGAAAACAATGGCCGATCCCACACTCACTGTTCGGATAACCGCCGACACCGCTGGCTTCGACCTCGATCCGGCCGTGCAGAAAATGGCCGAATTGCGTATTGCGGCGGTGCAGGCGAGCCAGGCCGCAAGCGCCTCGATGGCTGATTTACAGCGGTCTATAAAAGCCCTGTCGGAAGCTGGCGGTGCGACTGCCGCCCAATTCAAAAATCTCGTGGCCGATGCGGTTGTCGTCAATCAGACGCAGCAAGCCGCGGCCGGCGCGATGAAGACCTTGCGGGACGGAATAGCCGGTGCGGCGGCCAATACGTATGAACTTCGTGAGGGCTTCGTCGCAATTCACGAAGTGGTCACGGGCCGCTTTTCGCGGCTACCGGGCACATTCATGGAATTGGTCATGTGGTCGGGCCAGTTACGGTCTGCCCTCAGTGCATTGACATCGCCTTGGGCCGGCATTGCAGCTGGCGCCACCGCCCACGGCGGCGATCTTTGGCGATCTCGCCTGGCGAGCCGTCGACGCGGCCAATTCCATCAATCACATTCACGACGCCCTGGTCTTGGCGGGACGTGGTCTCGAAACCAATACGGATGACCTCGCCCGATGGCGAAACCGGCTGCAAAGCGCATTCGATCTATCCAATAGCGACGCCCGGGCGTTGACCGAGGCTTTTGGTGCGTTGCCTGGCGTGACACTGCAAGAAGCCAATGCGCTCGCGACCATGGCCGTCGAAGTGGCAAGGGCCAAGGGCCTCGATCTTGGCGATACCATCAAACAAATCGCCGCCGCCGCGAGCCGGAGCGCGACAGCAGTTCTGGACCTCGGGCGGAAGTGGGGGCTCGAAAACGATGCCGCCGCAAAAAACGTCAAAACGCTCGAGCAGGGCGGCCAGACCAGCCAGGCGCTGTCGATCGCGATCAAATCGCTGTCATCGGCAGTCGATGCGCAGGTCGGGGCGTGGACCCGCGCGACCGCGGCGGCGCAGGCTCGATCGCCGGTCTGCAAAAGCGGATCGCCCTGACGAAGCAGCTTGCGCCGCTCGAATATCCGGGGACCACGGCGACCGCAGCGGCCGAGCGTGCCGCGATGATCGCCGCGGCGCAGCACCGCGCGGCGACGTTCATGCCGCCACGTGCTGCGGCCGGAGGTGGGGCGCCAAAAGGGCAGGCCGACGAACTCGAAACCTGGCGCGCGGAGCTGCAAGCTCGCCTTGAGGCCGAGCAAAGTTTCTTCGCCGACTCGACGGGCGAGGAATTGAAATTCTGGCAAGGCAAGCTTGCCCTTACCGCGTCCGGGTCAAAAGAGCAGGCGCAGGTCGAAAGCGTGATCTACGGACTGCGGAAACGTATGGCGCAGGAAGGTCTGCGCGAGGATGAGGCGGCAGAAAGCCGGCAGGAAAGCCTTGACCGCACCTATCTCGGCGCGTTCCAGCGCAACATGCAGCTGATGGTCGCGCAGAAGAAAATCAGCCTGCAACAGGCGCTGGGTTTCGACATCGAATACGGCGAGCGGGTCGAAGCGCAGGAAAAGGCGCGGCTCCAAGCCTTCCTCAGCGACGATCGGTTGAGCACGGCGGAGAAGCAGCAATATTACGACCGGCTCTTGCAGCTCGAAGCGAATTACGACACCCGGATCACCGGTCTTGCGATGCAGGCAGCCGAAGCCACGGGTAAGGCGTGGCAGAAATTCTCGATGCAGCTTTCCGACAGTTTTGCCAGCGCCGCGGCCGATGTCCTCGATCGCACCAAGAGCCTGATGCAGGCGATGGATGACATGCTGCGCTCGCTGCTCAAGGATACGGTCGAGAGCAGCTTCAAGTCGCTCTTCGGCTCGCTTCTCGGCGCCGGGAGCGGCGGCGAGGGTGCGGGTGCCGGCGGTGGCCTCAATCTGACGAGCCTGCTGTTCGGCTCCGGCGGTGTCGGCGGCATGATCAACAAGGCGCTCGGGATCGGCTCCGGCGGCCTGCTCGGCGCGGCTGGGAATGCGCTGGGCCTGGGCTCGCTGTTCGGCGGCACCGGCAGCGACCAGGATTTCTCAGGCGGTACGCCCGGACCCGGCGGAGTGGCGAGCGGCCTGACCAGCGCCGTCAGCGGTGGATTGCTCGGCGGCCTGTTCGGCAAATTGTTCGGCGGCGTCGGCGCGCTGTTCGGGTTCGAGCATGGCGGTATCGTGCCGTCGGCCGCCGGCGGCTGGGCGGTGCCGTCGCTCGGGCCGGGCGGCGTTCTGGCGCAGCTGCACAGCCAGGAAATGGTGCTGCCGGCGAATGTCTCGAACGCGGTGCTCGCCGGTGCGCAGAATGGCGGCGGCGGTCCCGGCATCGGCGCGGTCAATTTCAGCGTCTCGGCGATGGACAGTCAGTCGGTCGCGAGCTTCTTCCGCCAGAACGGCGATGTGCTCGCGCAAGCGTTGAACCGGGCGTGGCGCAACGGGTCGTCGTTCAATCCTCCGGGGGGATGATGGCGGAGACGGCTAAGATTCCAGAACTGATCAACGGCATGGGCGATGTCATCTTCGCCTTCGGGCAGCTGCTCGCCAATGCCGGTCTGCTCGACCGCCGCGACCTCGCCGCAGCATTCAGAGCGGCGGCCGAGCAAGGCGCGCAGCAGGAAGGCTCGTCCGGCGGCGATCCGGCCTCGCGCACATTGATCGCTCGCGTTCTGGCTGAAGTGTTTTCCAGGCCGCTGGCGGGCGATCGGAGCGGCCTGCGCATCATCGACGGCGGCGGGCGACACCTGAAACCGCGCGCCGCGCGGCCATCGGCAGACGAACATGGATTTGCCGGCGATTTGATGGGTGCCCGGACGACTCTTTGATGCTCGGGGCGCCATCGTGTCGACGGCGCCGAAAACGCCGTGAATGCTTGGTCTTTCGTGGGCTGCTTATGCCGGGAGTGCGAGGAATACAATAGGGCTGGGTGACCAGCCTAAATATCTCCGCGCGATCCAAGCCGCGTTTTCGACTCCCGGCGCCTGCCCGTCCGCTGGCATGGGGAGCACAGAGCATGTCATCGATCATCGACGATTTCGCCGCCATCAACCGTGCGGGGCCGACGGCTGAGCCTATACCGCAAGACAACGAGGACGCCGTGATCGTCGCTTTATTCGAGCGCTGGTTTGCCGCGAGGCGCGCCGCCGATCCGTTGGACGATGATGATGAGTGGGAAGAGCAGCTACAGCGTGCCGACGTGATCGAGGCGAAGATATTGCTGACCAGGTGCAGCGGTGCGGCCGGCTTGGCGATCAAATTATACCTCGCCATGCGGATGGAGAACTCCGGCTGCGGCGATATCATTCATGTAACCCACAATCCCGGAGAATTGTGCGCGTTGCGCGATGCCGTGCGTTTCGCTCCGATCCTCGAACCGCTCTGTCGCGACTACCTTGCGCGCGAAACTCGGGCGTTGGGGGACTGGATATTGACCGCCGATCTCAAGACGGTTGTCGCGGAGGCGCAGCCATGATGGACGCCGACAACACCTTCAATGCGGGACCAGGTGCAAAGGCGCCGCGCCGCTTCACCGAAACCGAGCTCGAATGTCCAATGGTTGAAGCTGTTCGGGCCGGTGCGCAATCCGCCGATCCAGCCCCTTGATGGCGACACCTGATCGAGCGCGCAGCCCCACAAGAGCCCGGCTCCGGCCGGGCTTTTTTTGTTGACCTTCGGAAAATATTGCGACATAATCGGAGCGGTTCAGAAAAACCGGTAATCCGAAAGGTGGTCGGGATGGCCAAGGTGCGTAAGCGGACCTGGACGAACGCCAAGGGCGAGCAGACCGCGTGGATCGCCGACTATTTCGACCAAGCGGGCAAGCGGCACATCAAGACCTTTACCCGCGAGCGTGAGGCAAAGGCGTGGCTCGTGACGGCGCAAGGCGAAGTTGCGCGCGGGATCCATACCCCGGAAAACGCCAGCATTACGGTTGCTGAGGCGGCTGCGCTGTGGATCGATAAAGGAAAGCTCGAAAATCTCGAACGCTCTACTCTGCGGCAATATAGTAACCACGTTGACCTGCATATAGTCCCACTGATTGGCGCCGTGAAGCTCTCCAAGCTGTCGGCGCCAATGGTTGAAAACTTCCGCGATGACTTGCTCCGCAAGAGCTCACGGCCGATGGCGCGCAAGGTGTTGGCGAGCCTGAAGAGTATCCTCGGTGAAGCGCAGCGCCGTGGCTTGGTCGCACAGAACGCCGCGCAGCCGGTCAAGGTCGATGTCAAGAAACGCGATCAGGGTAAACTGGCGGTGGGCCGTGACATACCCTCAAAAGAGGAAATTCAGACGATCCTGGTCAAAGCCGAAGGCCGCTGGCGCCCATTGTTCGTGACCGCGATTTTCACCGGCATGCGGTCATCCGAGTTGCGCGGGCTCACCTGGGATGATGTCGAGTTCGAGCGCCAGGTGATCCATGTTCGGCAGCGGGCCGATCATTGGTGCACGATCGGCGCACCGAAATCAGCGGCCGGCGATCGGGAAATCCCGATGGCACCGATGGTCGTCAATGCGCTGCGCGAGTGGCGACTGGCCTGCCCGAAGGGCGCTGCCGGCATTGTCTTCCCGAACGGAAACGGCAACATCGAGAACCACGCCAACATCGCGAACCGAGGCTTCTATGCGCTACAGCGGGCGGCAGCTATCACCGAGCCGGCTTTCGACGATGACGGCGCGCCCATCATGGAGCCGGTCGTGGACGACAAAGGGAAGCCGGTCATCGGCACCGATGGCAAGCCGGCTCTAAAGCAAGCGGTGCGCCCCAAATACGGGCTGCACTCCTTGCGGCATTTCTTCGCATCGTGGGCGATCGAGCGCGGTTTCTCGGCGAAGCGGGTGCAAGCCCTACTCGGCCACTCCTCGATCCAGATGACCTTCGATGTCTACGGGCACCTGTTTCCGAGCCTGGAGGATGATCATGCGAAGTTCGCCGCTGGCGAGTTGGCAGTGGTCAGCCGATCCTGATTGCGACAATATCGGCCTCTTCTGCAACATGACGATCATAACCTGCTGATAATAATCTAATATTTTAATCAGAACTACGGCATCGCAATCCCAAGGTCGGGGGTTCAAATCCCTCTCCCGCTACCAACCCCGCTGAACCGTGGCCAACAATCCGTCACGGTTCCGCACCGGGCGGAACCGGCGCCGTCGGTTGGCTGATGAGCTTGCCGGGGTTCATGATGCCTCGCGGGTCGATCGCCTCTTTGATGCGCCGCATCAGCTCGATCTCCACGGCCGGCTTGTAGTGGGTGATCTCGTCGCGTTTCATGATGCCGACCCCGTGCTCGGCGCTGATCGAGCCGTGGAGCTCGCGCACGATGCCATGGACGATGTCGTTGAACTCCTGCCAGCGCGCGAGATAGGCGGTCTTGTCCATGGCCTCGGGCTGGGTCAGGTTGAAGTGGATGTTGCCGTCGCCGACATGGCCAAAGGCGATCGGCCGGATGCCCGGCAGGCGGGCGCGGACGGCATCGCTGGCGCGGATCACAAATTCGGCGACCCGGCTGACCGGCACCGATACGTCGTGCTTGATCGAGCCCGAATAGAGCTGCGCCTCGACGATCGCTTCGCGAACCTGCCATAGCGCCCGGCGCTGCGCGCCGCTTTCGGCGATGACGCCGTCGGCCACCAATCCTTGTTCGAGCGCCTCTTCGAGCAGGCGTTCCAGCAACGCGCGCACTCCGCTGTCGCTCTGGCTCGACGACATTTCGAGGAGCACGTACCAGGGATGGCGCTTTGCCAGCGGATCGATCGTGCCCGGGATGTGCGTGGGGAGGTAGGCGAGTGCCAGCTCGATCCCGGGGCGCGGGATCAGTTCAAAGGCGGTCATCTGGTCGGCGCTCGCGGCCCTCGCATGTGCGAAGAGCGCCATTGCGTCCTCGATCCGGGCGAGGCCGAGAAACGCGGTCTCGATCTCGCGCGGCTTTGGAAACAGCTTGATCGTCGCCGCGGTGACGATGCCGAGCGTGCCTTCGCCGCCGATAAAGAGCTGCTTCAGATCATAGCCGGTGTTGTCCTTGCGCAACCCGCGCAGCCCGTCCCAGACGCGGCCGTCGGGCAGCACCACCTCCAGCCCCAGGACAAGCTCGCGGGTGTTGCCGTAGCGCAAGACCGCGATGCCACCGGCATTGGTCGAGATGTTGCCGCCGATCTGGCAGCTGCCCTCGGCGCCGAGGCTCAGCGGAAAGAGCCGGTCAACCGCGTCGGCGGCTTTGTGCAGATCGGCAAGGATGCAGCCCGCCTCGACCGTCATCGTGAAGTTGTTGGGGTCGATCGCCCGCACCCGGTTCATCCGGCCGAGCGCCAGCACGATGTTGGCACGATCCGCTGGCGGAACGCTGCCACCGACGAGCCCGGTATTGCCGCCTTGCGGTACCACCGCCAACCCCGCCGCGGCGCAGATGCGCACGACCGCCGCGACCTCTTCGATCGATGCCGGCCGCACGACGAGCCGCGTCGCGCCGCGATAAAGCTGCCGCGCCTCCGTGAGGTACGGCTCCTGGTCGCGCGGATCAGCGATCCACCCCAGGGGCCCGACCGCCGCCTTGACCCGTGCGAGCGCGGTTTCGATGTCCATCGCCGGTACCGGGCTTCGCATCAGCCGCGTTCGATTTCGCCGGCGACGCGATCCAGCGCCTCGGTGATCGTGCGGACCTGGCCGGTCTCGAGCGGACCACGACCGAGGCGGACCGACAGCGCCATTTCGAGATTGCGCATGGCGCGCCGGATCTCCGGCGCCGGCCCGTCGCCAATGGCCCGGCTGATCTCGGCCATGCGGGCAAAGATCGCCTCGACGAGCGGCCGGTTGGCGGCGAGATGTGCGGTTCCCTCCTCGGTGATCGAGTAGAGTTTGCGCGGGCCTTCGGCGGTCTCGGGGCGCAGGTAGCCGAGTTCCTCGAGCAGGGTCAAGGTCGGGTAGACCACCCCCGGGCTCGGGCTGTAACTGCCGCCGAACTGCTCCTCGATCGCCTTGATCAGCTCATAGCCGTAGCGCGGCTTCTCCGCGATCAGCCGCAACAGCACGTAGCGCAGGTCGCCATGGTCGAAAACCCGGCCGTAGCGCCGGTCCCGGCCGCCGCGGTTATGGCCGAAATGTGCGGTCTCATGGCCAAAAACGCCGCGGGCATGCCGCCGGTCGCCATGAGGATGGAGATGTCTGAACATTCGATTGTACTTCCTCTTGTCCGTCATTGACCGGCGCGGCGGCGCGATCGCGGAATTTGCCCGGCGCGCCCCGCAGGCTCCGCGCGGCGGCGGCAACAACAGCGTCAAACCTGCGCGCCCTGCCTGCCTTGAGCCTGCAGCTGGTCGATCCGCGCCTGCATCTCGGGCCCGGGCCAGTCTTCGAGCAGCCACGCCGGTAGCGGCTCGTTGCGACCGCTGACCGGCAGCGCCGCGTCATCGTCCGACCGGCCGCCCTCGAACAATTGCAGCGCGTGCGGCATCTCGTAATAGATTTCGAGCGTGTTGCCGTCCGGATCGGCGAAGTAAAAGCTGCGCTGATTGACATGGTTGGTCGCGCGCAGGATCTCGACGCCACTCGCCACGAGGTGCCGGTACGCATCGCGCAGCGCCGCATAACTGCCAACCTGGAAGGCGATGTGGGCGAGCCCGATCTGGCCGCGCTGCGGGCGCGGTGCCGCATCGGGGGTCGGATGCTGGCCGATATCGAGCGTGTGGAAGTTCTCGCCTAAAGTCATGAAGACGCCGCCATGCTCCGGATCCTCCTCGGCAATCGCGAAGCCGAGAATATCGCGATAAAACCGCTTGGAAGCTTCCTGGTCGGCGACCCGCAGATTGACGTGGCCGATGCGATCGAGCTTGATCATGCTTCTCTCCCTGACAAAATCTTGGCTTGGCAAATCTTGGCCGGCCGGCAACAGCTCCGGCCGGTAGCGGCGACGCAAGGTTTCGAGCTTCAGCGGCACCGGCGTCCCGAGCCACAGCGCGTAGCGGCTATGGTCGTCGACCGAATCGTCGCTCAGCGGGTGGATCAATACGTCGAGACCGTCGCGGTTCAGCATCAGCCACGGCACGACGTGATGGAACTCGGCCGTGGCAAAGATGACCTGCAGGTTGGCGATCGGGTGCGGGCCGATCGGTGTGTCGTGAAAGCCGCCGAATTGGACCGGAAATTTGCTGCCGATCGCTGACGCGAGACGTTCGGCGACCGGGCGCCTCGCCGTGTCGTAATAGATATGCGCATGATAACCGTTTAGCTGGGTGGGTCCGTCGGATATCCCGGACATCAGAACTGCTCCATGGGTTGTTGGTCGCGCCAATTAGATATATCTAGATGCAGTCTCGTCAAGCTCTTTTTCGCGATCGGAGGACCGTGCTAGGATCGGGCGTCAACGGAGAGGCGATCGAGATGAGCGATCAGCATGCGCAGGTCGATTGGAAGGTCCATGGGGTCAAGGTCATCCCCGGCGACCAGCTCGATACGAACACCCCGCAGACACCGGGCATGAACCGGGCGGCAGCGATCAATTTTGCGCGCGTCGGGGCGCAGAAGATCTGGGCCGGCACGGTCAAGATCCATGCCAACGCGAAGACCGGCGCGCATCATCACGGCGCCCTCGAAAGTGTGATCTATGTGCTGAAAGGGCGCGCCCGGATGCGCTGGGGCGACCATCTCGAATATGTCGCCGAAGCGGGGCCGGGCGATTTCATCTTTGTTCCGCCCTATGTGCCGCACCAGGAGATCAATGCCTCCTCCGACGAAACGCTCGAATGCGTGCTGGTGCGCAGCGACAACGAGGCGGTGGTCGTCAATCTCGACATCGAGCCGGTCGAGCACCCCGAAGCCGTGCGCTGGGTCGACCCGATCCATCGCGACGGCTGATCCCCCGGGGTCACGCGATAAGTTCACGCGGCGCGCGGAGCCGGCGCCAGCGCTCGCCCATCGAGATCGCCGGTCGCCAGACCCAGGTGGCGCAGCACGGTCGGCGCAATGTCGATCAGCGACGAGCGTTCACGATGGACCGCCACGGCAAACCCGCCGCCGCGGATCATCAGGAACGGCCGCTGCTCGTTCTCGCCGAGCCCGCCATGTTGGCCGAAGCCGGTCACATCCGTGGTCTGCTCGGAGTCGCGCACGATCGGGCTGCGACCCGGCACGCTATAGCGATTGGCACCGGGATCGGCCTTCAACGTGATCGCGACCCGCGCCGCCGACCTGGTCGGCAGACCGATTTCGCCGAGCGCGCCGCCGGTGAACACCCTGCCGACCCAGGGTTCAGCTTCGAGAAAATGCGCGACCTCGCCAACGAGCGCGCCCTCGGGCTCGCTGAAATAGAGGAGTGCCGCGGTGCCGTTGGGGGCGACGACCACCTCGCTGGATCGCGCTGCGCGCTTCAGCCCGGCGCCGATCAGGAGCGCATCGAGATCGATCGTGTCGGTCACGGTTTCCATGCCGTGGTCGGAACCGACCACAAACAGGATGTCGTCGCCGGTGGCGGCAAGGCTGGCGATCGTGTCTGCGACCCGGCGGACATTCTCGTCGGCGGCGGCGATGGCGCGGCGATGCTCGGGCGAGCCGAGCGGCATATGGTGGCCGGTAAAATCGGGTTCCGACAACCACAGCACCGCCAATGTCGGGGCGCGCTCGCGCAGGACCTCGGTGCAGAAGCGTTCCGTCACGGCAGTGTCGCCGGCCTCGCCCTTGGCCACCGCCAGCCCTTCGGCCGCCGGCAACGGGCGGCGGCCCGGACCAAAGCTGCCGGCCGGGTTGTAGACCCAGCCATGCCCGTCGGGATCGAGGAAATAGGCCGCACCCGGCGACACGTTCGAAAACGCGATCGCGGTTCCGCCGGCGCCGGCGATCCGCTCGGCCAGGGTCGGCGCGTGCAATGTGCGGCCGGTCGCCCGGTGGAGACGGTCGCGGAAATCGGGCTTGCCGACCGACAGGCAGACGAGGCCCTCGCCCTCGTCGAGCGCCATCGTGTTGCCGAGAAGCCCGTGGCGTGCCGGCAGGCAGCCGGTGGCAATCGAGGCGGCACTGGTGCGCGTCGTCGACGGGAATACCCCGGAATGATTGACGAACCGGGCCGAGCGTTGCCCGAACCCGGTCAGATAGGGCGCATCCCGCGGTGTGATCAGGTCGCGGCGCAGGCTGTCGCAGATGACAATGACGGCGCGCTTCATCGGGTCATTCCTTCGCTGCGGGTGGCTTCACTGGCGTCAGGATCGCGGGCGAGCATCGCCTGGCGCAGGGCCGGCATCAGCGGCACCTTCTCACCGGTGGCGTTGACCATCAGGATCAGTACCGCATGACCCGCCGCGCACAACCCGCGGCACCAGACTGCGTATTCCATTTCGAAGCTGGTGCGTCCGACCCGGACGGTGCGGGCGCCGACCAGAATTTCGTCACCATAAGCAAGCGGGCGCTGATAGCGGATGCCGGTCTCGGCAATGACCGGCCCCGGTGAACTGGCCGACAGCCCCGGCAGGCCGAGGGTTTCGAGGTAGCGGTTGCGGGCCTCCTCGAACCATTCGAAATAAGCGCGGTGGTTGGCATGGCCGAACGGATCGCATTCGCTCCAGCGCACCCGGTGCCGGATCAAGAATGCCCATCCCGGCCCGACCCCGAACCGCGCAGATTCGGCCGCACCCGCCTCCTCCATTGCCGAGCCTCCTGCGCGCTCCGGGCGCTCACGCCACCATCCGGCGAGAGGGGCAGCGGCGCGCCAAAACAACAGACAATCTACGACGCGTCGCCGCGGCGGCAAAGAGCGGGGGCAGCACCGGGGCATACTCCTTGTTGTCATTTTTCAAGGATTAGCATCGGAGCATCGGTGCGCCGGCTCGCATCCGGGCGCGAAACATGAGAGAGACAGGGGCATGACGGCGCTGCGGCTCAAGGAGGAACGGCCCGCTCCTGCCGGGGCGACGGCGCTGCTCGCGTCGCGGCGGTTCGGCCCATTGTTCTGGGCCCAGTTCCTGTCCGCGTTCAACGACAACGCGGTCAAGAACGCGCTGGTACTGATGATCACCTACCGCGCCGCCACCGGCTCGCAGCTCTCGGCGCAGCTGCTGGTCCCGCTCGCCGGCGGGTTGTTCATCCTGCCATTCTTTCTGTGCTCGGCGACCGCCGGCCAGTTCGCCGACCAGCACGACAAGGCATGGCTGATCCGGCTGATCAAATCGACCGAGATCGTGCTGATGCTGGCCGCCGCGGGCGGGGTGATTGCCGGCAGCACGATCGTGCTGCTGGCGATTTTATGCGTGATGGGGATCGAGGCGGCGTTTTTCGGCCCGCTCAAATACGCGATCCTGCCGGATCTGCTCCCCGCGCACGAGCTGATGCTCGGCAATGCGCTGGTCGAGGGCGGCACGTTTATCGCGATCCTGCTGGGCACGATCGCCGGGGTGCTGATTGCCGGGCGACACGGTGCGATGCTGGTCGGGGTGCTGATCATCGGCGTGGCACTCGCCGCTTGGGGAACCAGCCTGATGATCCCGCCGACGCGGGCCGCGGCACCGGCAAACCGGGTCGGCTGGAACTTCTTCGCCGCCACTTCGCGGGTAATCGCCGAGGCGGCCGGCGAGACCGTACCGTTCCGCTCGATCCTCGGGATCTCCTGGTTCTGGCTCGCCGGCGCGGTCTACCTGTCGCAATTTCCGAGTTATGTGCGTTTCACGCTCGGCGGTGGGGAGGCGGTGGTCACGTTGTTCCTGACCGTCTTTTCGATCGGCATCGCGCTCGGCTCGCTGGCGTGCAACCGGATCCTCGGCGGTCGGATCAGCGCCCGCACCGTGCCCTGGGGTGCAGCCGGCATCGGCTTGTTCTCGATCGATCTATGGCTGGCGAGCCCGGTGCCGGCCGCCGTTGGTGCGAGGCTGGTCGGACTGGCCGGTTTTCTCGCGCAGCCGGGACATTGGCGGGTCCTCGGCGAC